>Ga0209415_10003289_pt1 | contig 30065 bp, 29 predicted proteins | sample PeaSoiSIISIP2007_FD_187696 | JGI IMG/M metagenome (GOLD analysis project Ga0209415, IMG submission 187696) | Peat soil microbial communities from Weissenstadt, Germany - SII-SIP-2007 (SPAdes) (version 2) | ecosystem: Environmental > Terrestrial > Soil > Wetlands > Peat | place: Germany...
GCACAACGCAAAGGCCGTCCCGTTTGAATGGACCAAAGCTGTCGTGCATCCTTCCAGACCCCGCCGTCTTTACTCTGGTTTATGCAAGTAAGCACTAGCTGCTAAGATAGCTTGACACAACTATGGTCCTCACCAAGGAAGAACTGATCTCCGCGCTTCAAAATGAAGTCCGCATTCTGGTGCATCTTGCCGGCAAAGTGGACAGATCGAAACTGGACTACAGACCCACTCCCACGCAGCGCTCCACGCTGGAATTGCTTCAATACATGGCCATCATGGGACCGACCATGCTCGCTGTCCTCCAGACCGGACGCTTCGATCGCGAAACACTGAGCGCGACCTGGACGCCCGCGGAAGCTGCGAGTAAAGCGATGGACTTCGACCAAGCCGTTGCCGCCATCCAAAAGCAATCCGCTGAATACGCACGTCTGCTCGGCGATTGGACGGATTCCGATTTCCGCGCCAGCATAGACATGTTCGGAAACAAATCCACTCGCGGGGCGGTGATCGTAAATCTCGTGCTCGGCGGGCACGCCGCTTATCGCACTCAGCTATTTTGCTATCTCAAGTCCTGCGGCCGCGGTGAATTGAACACAATGAATCTGTGGAGCGGCGTCGACGGACCGGTGTAGCATCGAATCATGGCCGCACAATCCCGCGCTCCGCATCTCCGGCGTTACAATAAGTAGGTTCATGCCCCAACTGATGCAGGGCAAAGTTGCCCTTGTGCTCGGAGTCGCGAATAAATGGAGCATCGCGCACGCTATCGCCAAAGCGTTTATTCGCGAGGGCGCGCAGGTGATCCTGACTTACCAGGGTGAACGGCAAAAACAAACCGTGGAGGAACTGGCCGCGGAGCTCAAGGCGCACCAGGTGCTGCCCTGCGATGTAACCCAGGACGCCCAACTGGACGCCTTAGCGAATGAGCTTAAGAGCCAGGGGACCGTACTCAACGCCGTGGTTCACAGTATTGCATTCGCCAACCGCGAGGACCTCAGCCGGCCATTTGTGGAAACTTCGCGGGCCGGTTTCGCCCTCGCTCAGGACGTCAGCGCTTACTCGTTGGTTGCGGTAGCGCGCGTCACGGCGCCGCTGATGGCTCCTCCCGGTCACAATGGCAACCCAGGCGGCGGTTCCATCATGACGCTTACTTACCTTGGATCCACGCGGGTGGTTGAAAATTACAATGTTATGGGCGTGGCCAAAGCGTCGCTCGAAGCGTCCGTGCGCTACCTGGCGGCCGATCTCGGGCCGTCTAACATTCGGGTCAACGCGATTTCGGCGGGGGCTGTTAAAACGACGTCGGCGCGCGGCATTCGCGATTTCACGAAAATGCTGGAAGGGGGCGCGAAGCTGGCCCCGCTGCGGCGCAACACCGATCCCGACGAAGTGGCTGATACTGCGGTTTTTCTGGCCAGCGACCTAGGCCGAGGCGTCACCGGCAACGTAGTCTACGTCGATGCCGGCGTGCAAATTATGGGTTTCGCCCTGACGGCCCTAACGCCATGACAAAATGCAGGTAGCTACGTCCAACAGATGGAGTGAACCAAGGAGCGTTCGCTCGCTAGAAGGAAGTGGGGCGAGTCAAATTGACATTCGCCGCCGCCGGTTTTTATCATGTGAATACAGCAGACTGATCGGAGCGGGCCTCCTGGGAGGCGCTTCCGGTCAGTCATCGCAGTTACTCCGAGTCTAACTATGATTACAGTTCAAGGCCTCACGAAGAGATACGCCCGCACGCTTGCGGTGGATCACATTTCGTTTGAAGTAACGAAGGGCCAGATTGTGGGCTTTCTCGGACCGAATGGCGCTGGCAAGACCACGACCATGCGCATTTTGACATGTTTCCTGCCGCCTTCGGAAGGGACCGCAAATGTAGCCGGCTTCGACGTGCTGGAACAGCCGCTCGAGGTGAAAAAACGAATCGGCTATCTGCCGGAAACTCCGCCGGTGTATCAGGAAATGGAGGTCAAAGAATACCTCACGTTTGTCGGAAAGCTGAAAGGAATGTCGGGCCAAAGCCTGGCTAACCGCGTAGCTGAAGTGGCCGAACGCACCGCCATCGCCGACGTGCAGAACAAACTCATCGGCAAGCTCTCGAAAGGCTACCGGCAGCGGGTCGGATTGGCTCAGGCCATTATCCACAACCCCGACGTGCTCATTCTGGACGAACCCACGGCCGGCTTGGACCCCAAGCAGATCATCGAGACGCGCGATCTGATCCGCAGCTTGGCCGGCGACCACACCATCATCCTCAGCACCCACATCCTGCCGGAAGTGGAGCAGACCTGCGAGCAGGTATTGATCATCAACAAGGGCAAGTTGGTGGCTACCGATTCGGTACATAACCTCCAGAACCGGGCCCGTGGCGCTGAATCGGTCATGTTGGAAGTGGAAGGACGCAGCGGCGCGATCGACTCCCAGACCATCCAGCATCGTCTGGAAACCGTGAATGGCGTTAGCCGCGTCCTGCTGAAGGATTCCCGCGGCGACCGGTCCGTATTTGAAGTCGAGAGTTTGAAAGATCGCTCTATCCGCGGCGACCTGGCGCGCGCCGTCGTGGAGTCCGGTTGGAATTTGAACGAGCTGCGCCCCGCCGCCATGAGCCTGGAAGAAATCTTCCTGCAATTGACCGGCAGCGAAAAGGTGGAGGAGCCCGTGCCTGCCGAGGCAGTAGTGCAAGGAGAAAGCCAATGAGGAATATTTGGGTTATTTGGCAAAAGGAACTCAACAGTTATTTCGTTTCGCCGGTGGCTTACCTGCTGCTGACTATGTTTGCCGTCATTTTCGGGTACTTCTTTTGGAGTTCCGTGGGATATTTTAACTTCGCGAGTCTCCAATCGCAGATGAGCGGGGGGAACATGCCGATGAGCGTGAACGAGTACGTGATCCGTCCCCTGCTCTCGAATATGGGCGTGATCGGGCTCTTTTTCATACCGATGATGACCATGCGGCTGTTTGCCGAAGAAAAGCGCCTGGGTACGATCGAATTGCTGGCGACGTCGCCGATTCGCGACATCGAAATCATCCTCGGCAAGTGGCTTTCCGCCGTGACACTCTATGCCGTCCTGCTTCTCTTCACCGGCATCAACTTCGCCTTTCTATTCCGCTACGGTAATCCGGATTGGAAGCCCCTGGTGATCGGTTACCTCGGGTTGCTGCTGCAGGCAGGGGGGCTGCTCGCGATCGGAACTTTCATTTCCACCCTCACTTCGAATCAGATCATCGCGGGCGCCGCCACCTTCGGGGTTTGCCTGCTGCTGTGGGTTCTCGAGTGGCCCTCGGGTTTTGAAACCGCAGGTTGGGCGAAGGTTTTGGCGTACATGTCCGTAGTCACCCACATCGATTCCTTTTCCAAAGGCGTTCTTGACACCAAGGACGCTGTATATTATCTTTCGTTGATTTTCCTGGGGCTGTTTCTAACATCGCGCTCCATGGAGTCGCTCCGGTGGAGGTCGTAAATGAGCAGCGGGTGGATGCAAACAAGACAAACCAAGTACGCCGCCTACGCGACGGTTTACATTCTCGTAATTTTGGCTGTGCTGGTGGTGGCGAACTTCCTCGCAAATCGCTACAACAAGTCCTACGATGCAACCGCGAACAAGCGCTTCACTTTGTCCGATCAAACCAAAAAGGTGGTCGGCGACCTGAAGCAGGACGTGACCGTCAGCTATTTCGATCGCGCTACTGGAATGCAAGGCGCCAAGGATTTATTGGACCGCTACCAAAATCTCTCATCGAAGGTGCATGTCCAGTATGTCGATTTGCTGAAAAATCCGACACTGGCTCGCGCCCAAAACGTGACGCGCGAAGGCGAAGCTGTGATATCGGTGGGCGCCAGGCGCGAGGATGCCAAGACGTTCGACGAAGAGGGCGTCACCGGCGCATTGATCCGCGCCTTGAAGGGCGGCGAGCGCGAGGTTTGCGTGGTCTCGGGCCACGGCGAACACAGGCTGGACGATTCCGCGCAAAGTGACGGCTTCTCCGGCTTTCAAACCATCGTCACGAAAGACAACTACAAAGTCCAAAGCGTCAATCTGCAGCAGAAAGCGGAAGTTCCCGCCGATTGCACCGTGCTGGTGGTCGCCGGCCCAACGGGCGATTACATCCAGCCAGAAGTGGACGCCATCAAGAAGTACGTCGGAGGCGGAGGGCGGGCGCTCTTCATGCTGGATCCTCCGCTCAAACTGGGACGCAAGCAAATCAGCGATAACGCCGCGCTGGCCGGGCTTCTGGAAAGCTGGGGCGTCACGGCCGACAAGGACTTGCTGCTGGACGAAAGCGCCGCATCGCAATTGCTGGGCGGCGGACCAGAGGCGCCGGTGGTGCTTCAATATGATTCCCACCCCATCGTGAACGATCTCACCAATGTTTCCACGGCTTTCCCGTTGTCGCGCTCACTGGAGACCAAGAACACCGACAAAACAACGATCACGAAATTGTTCTCTACCTCCGCCGAAAGCTTCGCGACCTCCGAACTCGCCTCGTCGGAGATTCGCATTAATCCCGCCAAAGATAAACGCGGCCCGTTCACGCTGGCCGTCGCGGGCACTTACTCCGGCGCCAAGCCGAACGAATCCGGACGCTTCGTCGTGATCGGTAATTCCGGCTGGGCCGCTAATCAGGCCCTGGGTTTCAGCGGCAACCGCAATCTCCTGCTGAACATGATCAACTGGCTGTCGTCGGATGAGGATCTAATTTCCATTCGACCCAAAGCTCCGGAAGATCGACGCATCAATTTAACGACCGCGCAATTCCGAATGGTGCAAAGCGTCAGTCAATTCCTCTTGCCGCTGTTCGTCATCGTGCTTGGCGTTATGGTGTGGGCGAAACGAAGATAAGGGCGCATAGGAGATAAAGCCACAATGCGCTTCCGAGGTCTGTTGGTCGCCGCCGTCCTGTTGGCCGCTCTGGGCGTCGGCCTGTATTTTTCGAACAAACAGAAAGCGGCGGAGGCGGCCAAGCCTCCCTCCGACACACCTCCGAAAATCCTCTCGCTCACCGAAGGGGACATCACAAAAGTAGCTCTGAAGAAGAGGGGTACCGACGAGACGGTCCTGGAGAAAGCCAACGGCAAATGGCAGATCACAGCTCCGAAGCCCTATCCAGCGGATCAGGACCCCGTCAGTCAACTTGTTGCATCCGGCGCTAACGTCAGCTCCGATCGCGTGGTCGAGGACAAAGCTTCCAATCTCTCCGCCTACGGCCTGAATTCGCCGAGCCTTGAAGTGGACTTCACCGGCAAAGGCGGCAAGGTCAGCAGGCTCAAAATCGGAGACGATACACCGACGAATAGCGGCGCCTACGCCATGCTGGAGGGCGACCCACGGGTGTTCACGGTGGCCAGCTACGTGAAAACCGGCTTCGATAAATCGGTCAACGATCTGCGCGATAAACGCCTGCTGACGTTCGACCAGGACAAGCTCGGCCGCGTCGAACTGATCGCTAAAAAGCAGGTTTCCATACAGTTCGGCCGCGACAAAGACCGCTGGCAAATCGTGAAGCCCAAGCCATTGCGCGCCGACGGCCTGCAAGTGGACGAGATGCTGAGGAAGCTAAAGGACGCCAGGATGGATCTCGCGCTCTCAGACGACGACGCCAAGAAAGCCGCCGTGACATTCGCCGCGGGCACGCCGGTTGCGACCGTGAAACTGACCGACCCCTCCGGCACGCAGCAAATCGAGATCCGCAAGAATAAGGACGATTACTACGCTAAGTCGAGCGTCGTACCGGGCGTTTTCAAAGTAACTACCGACGTGGGCACGGGTGTCGATAAATCGGTCGACGATTTCCGCAACAAGAAGCTCTTCGATTTCGGGTTCAACGATCCTGGCAAAATCGAAATGCACGCCAATGGCAAGTTCTTCGGTTTCCAGAAAGGCGGCGACGACTGGTTCTCCAACGGCAAAAAGATGGACAGTACCAGTGTGCAGTCCTTGCTCGACAAGCTGCGCGACCTCGCCGCCAGTAAGTTCATCGAGACCGGATCGCTCGGCACTCCCACAATCGATATTACCGTTGTCTCGAACAATGGCAAACTGACCGAGAAACTGTTGATCGCGAAACAAGGCTCGGACTATGTCGCGCGGCGCGAGAACGAACCTGCGCTCTACGGTCTCGACGCCAAGACCATCGATGATCTCTCGCAAGCGGCTTCCGACGTGAAGCCCGCGCCGCCCCCGGCTAAGAAGTAACTGAGCCGCGCGTTAGTAAGCGATTGATAGAATAAAATTACGTGACCGGCCTCCTAACCGACCTCTACCAGCTCACTATGGCGGCCGGTTACTTCGAAGCCGGCAAAACCGCCGAAACCGCCACGTTCGAACTCTTTTTCCGCCGTCTGCCGCGTTATCGCAACTACGTGATGGCGGCGGGTCTCGCGCAGGCGGTCGACTATCTCCTCAATCTCAAGTTCAACGACGAAGAGATCGATTATCTCCGCGGCCTGCCCCAATTCCGGCGCGTCTCCAGCGGTTTCTTCGACGCATTGCGCCGGCTCCGTTTCACCGGCGATCTTTTCGCGATGCCGGAAGGCACGCCCATCTTCGCGAATGAACCGTTCTTGACCGTTCGCGCGCCGCTGATCGAAGCGCAGATCGTTGAAACATACCTGCTGGCTATCATCGGCTTTCAGTCGCTGGTCGCCACCAAAGCATCTCGCATCGTCGAGGTGGCCGGCGGCCGAGCCGTGGTCGATTTCGGCGCTCGCCGCGCGCACTCGCCGGAAGCGGGCGTGCTGGCCGGACGTGCATCGTACATCGGCGGCTGCATCGGCACCAGCAACACGGAAACCGGATTCCGCTATGGCATCCCCGTGTTCGGCACTGCCGCGCACTCCTGGGTGCAGTCTTTTGCGTCGGAGAGGGAGGCATTTGAGCGGCTCCAGAACTTGCTCGGAGACGCTACTGCATATTTGATCGACACCTACGATACGTTGGAAGGCGCGCGATCGGCTGCTTCGCTCGGACCGCCTTTGTGGGGCGTGCGACTCGACAGCGGTAATCTGGTGGAACTTTCTCGCCAGGTTCGCAAGATCCTGGACGACGCTGGTCTGAAGAGCGCGAAGATCATGGCCACCAGCGATCTGAACGAGTACAAGATTCTGGAGTTCGCCGCCGCGGGCGCTCCGATCGACGCGTTCGGAGTAGGCACTGATCTGGCGACTTCGGCCGATTCGCCCCATGTCGGTGTGGTCTACAAGCTTGTGGAATTGAACGGGCGATTCACCGCCAAGTTCAGCGAGGACAAACACACGCTTCCTGGCGCAAAGCAGGTTTTTCGATTCGCTGCTCACGACGTCATCGCGTGCTCCTGGGAGTGCCTGGGCTGTGGATGCGACGAGCCGGAGGCCAAGGCACTGCTTCGTCCCGTAATGCTGGGCGGCAAATTGATCGAGCCATTACCCACGGCCGGCGCAGCGCGCCAGTATGCGGCCGACTGCATCAAGCGTTTGCCCACCGCCGTCCGCAGCCTCTTCGATATCGGCCAGGAGTATCGTGTCGAACAGAGCCACGAGCTGTTGACGCTGTACGAAAAGGTGCAGGATGAAAACGGTCTTCTTCGACATCGACACGCAGATTGATTTCGTTTATCCGGCCGGCGCGCTCTACGTACCGGGCGCCGAGCGCATTCTACCGGTGGTAGGCGAGTTGAATCGTCGCGCGCCCGTGCTGATCTCCACCATGGACGCGCACACCGAGGACGATCCCGAATTTCAGATCTATCCGCACCATTGCGTCGTCGGCACCACTGGCCAGCATAAGCCCGCCGTGACGCTACTCGACCGGCGCGCAACGGTTCCGTCCGCGCCCGAGGCGGATGTCCGCCAATGGATACTCGAAAAGCAGAAGCTCGACTGTTTCAGCAGCCCGCACCTTGGGCCGTTGCTTGCACAGCTTAACGCCGATCGCTACGTCGTCTACGGAGTGGTAACAGAAATCTGCGTGCGCTTCGCTGCTTTCGGCCTGCTGAAGACCGGCAAACCAGTCGAAATCGTGACCGATGCAGTGAAAGCCCTCAATGAACAGACAGCACGCGAAATGTTTTCCGGGTTCACGGCCGCTGGAGGACGCCTGACCACGTCGGCGTCCTTTCTAGCCAGCTTCTAACCATTCCAGGCTCCCCACCAACCGCGAGCGCGTCGACACATTTCACGTGAACGGCCAGACGCTCGAGCTGGATTTGGAACGAGTCGCCCTGCATTCCGGACTTTCCGTCTGGTTATTCTCACAGGACAGCGTCGCAAGGATCCCGATCATCGCAAAAATGCCAGCAACTCGGCGATTGAACGGCATCTGCCACTGCCGCAGATCAACTGGCCATTGGTCGGGACTCCGTTATGGCGCTGCATCGGCCTGGTTCTGCTTGGCGGCCGCTTTGGCAGCGTTCTCCAAATTGCTCTCGCGATTCGCTCTCTGGCTGACGCAACAAGGTGTAAAGCGAATAGCCCCCCATTGGAACCTCAACGCTCTGCCGGCCTTTGTAGGTCCGCTTCGTCTGCTGCTGTCGATATCGCTTTTTCGCGCCGGCATGGAGTGATTGGACCTTCGGCGCTCTTGCGCCTCTACGTGGGCGAGACCTGGGCGGCCCCGACGCGGAAACCTTGGGCCGTAGCCATGGAAGCGACAACAAACAGGATCGGCAGAGGTCTCATCCATTAAATTGCGACGCAAATCAGACGGTCGCCGACTCTGCGTTGGGAGACGGTTCCATGCGGAGGTCTAAAGTCCTACTCTCCCGATGGAGTGTCTTGGGCTCGGGGGATTCGTTTTTTCGGGCGTCTCCTTGGCAAGGTAACCTCTGGGCGAGAAACCATCGAAATGAGCTGGCCGGTTATTGTTGCCTTATAAGGAAACTAAGGTGAAAAAGATAGCGGCAAATCTACATTTTTGCCGGTAACAACGGCCCCATTATTGATGATCCGCGAAGTTTGCCTAAAGCGGGGTAAAGATGAGGAAGCGCCGTTGGGTTGTTGCCGGCATTCTTGGTGATTTGCCGCACTGCCAGGGGCCGGCGGGAACCATCCTTGGTGGCATTCCCGCGTGGTTCCAAGCCCCGGGGATTGCAGGTGAGGTGTAGACGCTCTCGTCCAGCGAGAAAGGAAGAGAACTTCATGCAGCGCGGAAGTATTCTGCTCGCGAAGGTGGCGACAGTAATCCTCTCCGTAGGTATCCTCTTCCCGCAAACATTCCCAACGGCGGCGCCTAGCACCGTCCCGCCAAGGAACCCGACCCGCAGACCACGCCATTCGCCCAACCTGACGGTCAGCCCAACGACTTTTTCCTTCACTTATCTGATCGGCGGTACCATACCGGCGGCACAGACCATCTCGGTCGCCAGCGCCGCGCCGGCCTTGAGTTATACGGCATCGGCTTCGGGTGGCTCCTGGCTCACCGCACTTCCGGTCAATGGCACGACTCCGGGCAGCATCACTGTCTCGATCTCGCCGCAGGGGTTGGAGGTTGGCGTTTATGGTGGGGTTGTGATTATCGCAGCCACCGACGCAGACAATTCCCCGCAAATCGTGACGGTCAACTTGACGGCCATCGACCCGGCCGCTCCCCAACTGACGGCTGCACCATCCTCGCTGGCGTTCAATTACACAATCGGTGACACGGCCCCAGCGGTCCAGAGCGTTTCGATCGCCAGCGACGGGGCCGCCTTCGCCAACACCGTGTCGGCGTCCGGCGGCTCGTGGCTGGCGGTGGCATCGTCGAGCGGCGCGACTCCGGGTAGCGTCGATGTTTCCGTCGACGCCACCGGCATGGCGGCGGGCTCTTATACCGGGTCGGTGAGTATTGCGGCCGCTGGCGCGGGCAATACTCCTCTAGCCGTGAGTGTGAGGCTGTCCGTCGCAGCGGCTGCATTGCCCAACCTGACGGTCAGCCCAACGACCCTTTCCTTCAACTATCAGATTGGCGGCACGATACCGGCGGCGCAGACCATCTCGGTTGCCAGCAGCGGCACTGCCCTGAGCTATACGGCATCGGCAGGCAGTTCCTGGCTCACCGCACTCCCGGTTAATGGCACAACTCCGGGCACCGTCAGTGTCTCGATCTCGCCGCAGGGGCTGGCGGCGGGCGTTTATTCCGGAGATGTGATCGTCGCAGCTACCGGCGCAGGTAATTCCGCGCAAATCGTGACAGTCAGCGTGACGGTCATAGACCCGGCCGCTCCCCAACTGACGGCTGCACCGTCCTCGCTGACGTTCAACTACGCATTGGGTGGCACGACCCCGGCGGCGCAGAGCGTTTCGATCGGCAGCAGCGGGGCTGCCTTGAGCTACACCGCGTCGGCGTCCGGCGGCACGTGGCTGGCGGTAACGCCAACCAGCGGAACAACTGTCGGCAGCGTCAGCGTTTCCGTCAATACGATGGGTTTGGCGGCGGGCATCTACACTGCATCAGTGAGTATTGCGGCCGCCGGAGCAGGCAATACTCCACTAATCGTGCCGGTGAGCCTGAACATCACAGGGGCTTCACTGTCCAACCTGACGGTCAGCCCATTGACCCTTTCCTTCACCTATCAGATTGGCGGCACGACACCGGCGGCACAGACTGTCTCGGTCGCCAGTGGCGGCCCAGCCTTGACCTACACGGCATCGGCTTCGGGCGACGCCTGGCTCACTGCGCTTCCGGTCTATAACACGACACCGGGCAGCGTCAGTGTCTCGGTCTCGCCCCAGGGGCTGGCGGCGGGCGTTTATTCCGGAGATGTAATCGTCGCAGCTGTCGGCGCGGGTAATTCTCCGCAAGTAGTTTCTGTATACCTGACGGTCACCGGCTCGCCGGCTCCCACTCTGAGTGCGGCCCCGGCGTCGCTCTCCTTCAACTATCAAGCGGGCGGTCCAGCCCCGGCTGGGCAAGCCCTTTCGATGTTCAGCACCGGATCCGTGTTGCGCTTCACCGTGTCGGCGTCCGGAGGTGCGTGGCTGGCGGTGACACCGGCGAGTGGCGTCACTCCGGGAAGCGTCGGCGTCTACGCCAACCCCAGCGGACTGGCGGTAGGTACCTACAGCGGGTCGGTGAGTATCGCGGCGGCGGGAGCGGGCAATGCGCCGCTGACAGTGCCGGTGACCTTGACGGTCACCCTTGGGGACATTGGGGCCACACCGGCTTCGCTGCTGTTCAACTACACAGTCGGCGGCACGGCTCCGGTGGCGCAGAGCGTCTCGTTCGCCAGCAGCGGCGCCGCCGCCTTGAGCTACACTGTTTCGGCACCCACCTGGCTGGCAGTGACGCCAACCAGCGGGACGACCCCCAGCAGCGTCGGCGTGTCCGTTAATACGACGGGGCTGACGGCGGGCACCTACAACGGGTCCGTGACGATTACTGCCGCCGGAGCGGGGAATTCTCCGCTGGCTGTGGCGGTGAGCCTGGTGGTGGTGTCTCCGAGCATCACGACCTCACCGTCCTCGCTGACCTTCAACTACACAACCGGCGGGACGGCTCCGGGGACACAGAGCCTTGCGATCGTCAGCACCGGGTCCGCCTTAAGCTACACTGTGTCGGCGTCCGGGGGCGCGTGGCTGGCAATTTCGTCCGCCAGCGGGACGACTCCCGGCAACGTCAACGTTTCCGTTAATGTGACGGGTCTGACGGCCGGCAACTACAACGGGTCGCTGACCATTGCGGCCACCGGAGCGGCGAACACTCCGCTGACCGTGCCAGTGACCTTGACGGTCTCGCTTCCGAGAATCTCGGCCTCACCGAACTCGCTGACGTTCACCTACTCAATCAGCGCCGGCACGGCTCCGGCGGCGCAGAGCGTCTCGCTGACGAGTGACGGGACCGCCTTGAGCTACACTGTGTCGCCGTCCGCCACCTGGCTGGCAGTGACACCTGCCAGCGGGACGACTCCCAGTAGCGTCAGCGTATCCATCAATACGACGGGCCTAACGGCCGGCACCTACACCGGGACCCTGACGTTTACTGCCACTGGCGCGGGGAACACTCCGCTCACCCAGAGGGTGACCTTGACCGTCACGCCTTGACCGGCACTGTGCCGGTGTCCGACGGTAGATTGCCGTCAGTGACGCCCGCTGCCGACGCGACTCCCTGCGGCGCGGGCGCTGGCTTGCTCAGGATGCTTTCTTTGCGCGGCAAGGCTCCCTCCCGGCCGCCCAGCGCAAAGCAATGAGATAGTCCACCGGGGATGGACGTGGAATCGGTACCGGGCATGTCGTCGAATCGCAGGCACTACTTGTGGGTTTTGTCGCCGCGTGCGGCCAATCCATGCTGAGAGCAGGTCGTGCGGCGAGCGCGCTGTGGGGGTCTCGGCGGATGGTTGACATATTCCGATATAGGAATATAATGTCTTCGTGCCCCGTGCTGCGACCACGTCCGACGCTTTCAACGCGGTCGCCGAACCTCGGCGGCGAGAAATCCTGAGTTATCTCGCGCTGAAGGAGCGGCCGGTGGGCGACATCGTCAAGTCCTTGGGACTGGAGCAGCCTTCGGTCTCAAAACACTTGCGGGTACTCAAAGAAGTGGGTTTGGTACACCTGCGACGCGACGGACGCCGCGCCTTGTATCGAACCAACGCCCAGGCGATCCGGCCGCTACACGAGTGGACCAGTACGTTTGAACGCTACTGGGCAAATCAATTGAGTCGCATCAAACAGAGAGCAGAGCAGGAACAAGCTGAGAAGAAAGGCAAGGAGGAATCATGAACGCAACGGCACAAGCCATGGACAATTTAACGTTGAACGTCACGCAAGAGATTCACGTTCGCGCATCGTTGGACGCGACATTCGCCGCGCTCCTGGAAGAGATCGGGCCGCACAATATGGCGGACGGCAAGCCCATGCCCATGAAGATTGAGCCATGGCCGGGAGGAAGATGGTACCGCGACCTGGGCAACAATGACGGCCATTTATGGGGGCATGTGCAAGCCATCAAGCGGCCGACATTGCTCGAAATCTACGGTCCATTATTCATGTCGTATCCGGCCATATCGAATTTGCAGTACCGGCTGAGCGAGGCGGACGGAGGAACACTCATTAAGTTCCAGCACGCAGCGTTGGGGCTGATTCAGGAAGTCCACAGGAAGAACGTGTCTATGGGCTGGAGTAGCCTTCACGAGCGCGTGCGCGCCCGGGCTGAAGGGAAATGAAGGAGGTGGACCATGGCAAAGACTGAATTTGAGCGTCCGAAAGTTGTCTCCGAAGCCGAGTGGCTGGCTGCACGGAAGGATCTGTTGGCTAAAGAAAAGGAATTCACGCACCAAAGGGATGCACTGAGCGCGGAGCGGCGCAAGATGCCGTGGGTCAAGGTCGACAAAGAATACATCTTCGACACGCCCAGGGGAAAGAAAACGTTGGCCGATCTCTTTGGCGGCAGAAGCCAGTTGATCGTGTACCACTTTATGTTCGGTCCGGGATGGGAAGAGGGCTGCCCGAGTTGCTCGCTCCTGGCCGATCATTTCGATGGCAGCGTCGTGCACCTGGCCCATCGCGACGTGACGTTTCTCGCCGTTTCGCGAGCTCCCTTACCGCAGATCGAAGCTTTCCAGAAACGCATGGGCTGGCGTTTCCCGTGGGTATCGTCGTATGGAAGCGAATTCAACCACGATTATCAGGTGTCCGGTACCGAGGACGAAAAGGCAAAAGGCAAGGTGTACTACAACTACCAAGAGACCAGTTTTCCCAGCGAGGAACGTCCGGGGCTCAGCGTGTTCTATCAGGACGGGACTGGCAGCGTCTTCCACACATACTCGAGCTACGCGCGCGGGCTGGATATTTTGATAGGCGCATACAATTTCCTCGACCTCGTGCCCAAGGGCCGCGATGAGGCTGGGTTGAAGTATGGCATGGCGTGGGTTCGACACCACGATAAGTATATTGACGGCGAGTTAGTGGATCTTACTAAGACTTACTCGCAACCGAAGAGTTTATCAGCCAGCGAAGGAGAAACAAAATGATTAAAATGCTTGAACCAATGATGGGTGAAATCGAGCAGGAGGCTGCCACCACGAAGCGAGTGCTGGAACGCGTTCCAGCCGACAAATTAACCTGGAAACCTCATCCCAGGTCCATGTCGCTTGGACAACTCGCCATGCACGTGGCCACGATTCCCGGCGGCATCTCGAAGATTGCGCAAGTGGACGATTTCGAAGTCAACCCGGCGAATTTCAATCCGCCCGTTCCGAAGACTACCGAGGAAATTCTCGGAGCTTTCGATGCCAGCATCCAAACGGCCAAGGAATACCTCGGCGGTGTCAGCGAATCGTCTGCTATGGGAAGCTGGCGAGCGCTGTCGAACGGCAGAGAAGTGATGGCTATGCCTCGCACCGTAATGCTGCGGTCGATCATGCTGAATCACTGGTACCACCATCGCGGTCAATTGTCTGTTTACCTGCGAATGTTGGAAGTGCCGGTTCCAATGATATACGGTCCCAGCGCTGATGAAAATCCGTTCGTATCAACTGGACGCGAGGCGACGACTTCAGCGTCCTAACGAACAAACACGATCGTGGGGTGGTCTTTGTAGGTGGTCCGTTCGAATTCCCGGTAACCGCATTTTTCCGCGACACGAATCGAGGGGAGATTCTCGGGATGGATGAGGCAGGTTGTCCGATGGACCCGAAATGTCGATCCGAAGTATTGATCACCCCACGCGACCGCGGCGCGAACGGCCTCGGTGGCATAGCCCTTGCCGTGAGATTGCGAGGCGAGCACCCAACCGATTTCCGGCGCGATCCGGACTGCCGATTCGATGTTGCGCTTGTAATCGGCGAATCCGATCTCACCCACAAAGTTGCCAGTGACTCGTTCCTCAACCACCCAGTAGCCGAAGCCGAGCAAGGCCCAATGGCCAACGTAGCGCAAGAACCTGGTCCACGCCTCCTCTTCGTGCAACGTCTTGCCGAAGTAACGAGTCACGATGGGGTCGGCCCACATCGCGGCGGAGGAAACGAAATCGTCAAGACGATGGCCGCGGAGTTTGAGCCGCTCGGTTTCAAGGACGGGCACCATGCGGACATTTTACCGGGAGGGGTACCACGTCATGACGGTTATACCCGTAGCTGAAGCCACGCCGCCTCAACTGGATCACGTTGCCCCGCTTCCGATCGTCTCCACCAGCAAGTTCTTTAGCCGATTCCTGGTTGGCGACTTCAACAATGACGGGTATCTCGACCTGTTATTTTCCCAGTATGGCGGAGGAGGCGGGGGACTCGAGCTGTTGCTTGGGAAGGGCGATGGCACGTTCGAAAGTCCGCTGTACCCTTATCCGGATGGCACGTTGAATATCGCCGAGGGCGATTTTAACGGGGATGACAACCTCGATGTGGCGCTCCTCGGCGGCGCCTATGGGGATATGGTGATCCTGCTGGGCAACGGGAACGGTACGTTTAAGACTGGTCAGAGCATACCTCTTGCTCCCACTGAAGCCTCCAATTTTCTGGCGGCGGATTTGAACGGCGACGGGCATATTGACCTTGTGACTGATTACGGGCGACCGATTATGACATTCTATCTCGGCAACGGAGACGGCACCTTCACACAGCAAGGCACTGAGTTTCCTTGTGTGGGAGTGGGTGTCGGCTGCATTGCGGCGATCGGTGACCTGAACGGGGATGGCAAGCCGGACTTAGTGTTCAGCAACAACGAAGGTGTGTTGAGCCCGGTTTCTGTCCTAATCAATACTACTCAATGAGAGCGTGCCGCCGGCACGTTCGCTAGAGGCTTTGGGTCGTGCCTTCCCAAGGTCCCCTCGACCTCGCGCAGCATCTCGCAGGCGCCACGACTGTCAGCGTAACAGCGATGTTTTCGCAGGCTGCTTGCAACGCGGCACAGTGTTTTTTCGCTTCTGACGCCGATTTCAAGGAGGCGATCAAGGCAGAGCAGACCGACGCCAAGCTCGTGGAAAAGGTGGATTCGACGTATATGGATCCGACCGATTTCTCGCCAATGAAGTAGAAGACAAGCCTTGGCGAGCGGCATTCGTCAGGATGTCGAGCTATCGAGTGGCGCAGCGCGCGAGTTACTGCATATAGAGTCTGGCTTCCGACGTGTAGGCTTCACTGGTTGAAACATCCACGTAAGCGATGCCCGAAGCGACACCGCTCGGCACGGTGAAGTTGATCTGATAGAGTCCGGCATAACCCGGCGCGAGGCCGGCGAACGTCACGTTCGCTGAGGTGTCCACGAAGTTCTGATCAAAAATGTCGATAAAGACATTGTCGTCGACCATGCTCAGCGGATTGGATGGAGCGGCGGCTCCGTCGGCAACGGGCGGCGTGACTGTGCCAAGGCCAGTGACATAAAGCTGCAGCGTTTCGCCCGGCTTGGCGGGACTATCGGCCGTCACCAACGAGTAGTCCGCGTGCAACACAGCCGCGGGACCGATTCCTGGCGGGAAGGCGCCGCCGTTGTTGGTGAGCGTGAACACTCCGGGCGCGCTCCGCTTTGTGTACAGCGTTACTTGGTTCGATATCGCGTCGCCATTGGCAACCTGCAATGTCGCGTAAGGTTCCGACGTTGCAAAAGGAACCTGGAGATTGATTTGAGTCGGGCTCACATAGCTGAGCGGGGCTGGACGTCCGTTCACCGTCACCTTTACGCCTCCGAGAGTGGTTAGCAGCGGAACACCGACGCTCTGAGTAGTGGAAGAAAGGTTCGATCCGAACAGAGTAAGGAATTCTCCGGGCGCGACAGGGTTGGTGATCGGCGCGAAGTTCGCGGCATTGAATACTTTCAGCGAATCGATGAAAACGGGAGGAGGGCCTATTGTCATAATGGTGGTCTCCAAGAAGGGCGAAATGTTCAAGGTCAGCGAGTAGAGCGTTCCGGTTCCCACCTCTAAGTCGACTTGGCCGTTCGCCGCGAGCATGTGGTGATAAGTGCCGTCGTTGTAGGTTCCGTCGGAGGCGAAATTGAAGGCGCTATCAGACGTGTAGTCGTAGGCGGGCAGGCCGAAATAAGCGAGACGAAAGTGGGCCACCGAGGCTCCTTGAACGCCCAACCCGAGCGTGGAACCGTAAAACGAATCAATGTTGTTATTGCCGTTCGCCACCCCGGAAGCATCGTTCTCAAGTCCGGCGGAATAATAGGTACCTTGAAACATGCTGTTGGAAGCAGCGCCTGAGTTTGATCTCACGCCTACGATCAGATCGAATCCGTTCGGATCGCCTCCCAGCAGCAGATTGCCGTCGGAGGAGACGTACAGGATCTTCTGCCCGCTGGCCAAGGTGGCAAGCGGCGTCGCGGCGGTGGGGAAGGTAATGGTGCCCGATCCGTTTGCCGCGGTGATCGAGTAAGTCACGCCCGCCAACGTCTGTTGGACATTGTTGCTGCCCTGGTTAGCCATCGCGCCAGTCACGGTGACGCTGCCGAGGTCGCCGCTCCCTGTGGAGGTGAGCGTGTAAAAGCCGTCGCGCACCTGGGATGCATTGGCCTGGAGAAAATCGATGAAACCAGTCTGGTACGATCCTTTCACGGTGCTGTTCGCGGCGGCCGATCCGGCGGCGATGGCGACAAAAAGATCGCGATAGCTTCCTTCCGTGGCGCTGGCGATGATGGCCAGAGGACCAAGGCCGGTAATGGCGCCGTATTCGGTATCGGAGGGATCAATCGGGTTTTGAATCTGTGCCAAGCCGTTGGAGGCAACCGAATAGAGGCCGCTTATTGAATACGGCTTTGCGGTTGAGCCAGCCTGGGTGTCCACCATTTGCCCGGCGAAGCTGTAATTGCCTTTGCCATCGAACGTCATCACGCCCGCCAGGCTGAGAGCCCGGCCAATCGCGCTGGTATTAGGGTCCAGTTTTGCGGTGACCACTTGCCGGACGAAATAACCGCCCTTCAAGGATCCATTTCCACTGCTATCGAATGTTTGCGCCCCAGCCGGCTTCGTAAGTGGTGCACAAAGGATGGCGGCAAACGCGGCAATTCCCGCGGGGCGCGATTTTGAAATTTTCATTACGCGTTGATGTCATGATACCCCGCCGACTCGAGGCAGCCCCCCATGCGCGGCCGCATGTTCTATCATCGAGGCATGCGTGCGGTGGTTCGCCCGTTCCTGCTTTTGTTGCTGGTCGGTTTCTTATGGCCGCAGAGCTCTTCGTGGGCTCAAGACAAGGTCTTCGTCTGCCCCATGGATCCCGACGTTCGCTCCAACCAGCCAGGAACTTGCAGGCGCTGCGGCATGAAGCTGCGCGAAGGCATCCCCGAGCCTGTGGAATTTCACATGGACCTGGCGATGACACCGCGAGCGGTGAAGCCCAGTCAAAACGCTCAGCTCACGTTCTCCATACACGATCCGTGGAAGGACCGGCCCGTCAAAGATTTCCAGATCGTCCACGAGAGGTTGTTCCATTTGTTCGTGGTGAGCCAGGATTTGCAATTCTTCGTACACGACCACCCTGTGTTTCAGCCGGACGGCGACTTCACTTATAGCCTTGCGTTTCCTAAGCCGGGCATGTATCGCGTGCTCGGCGATTTCTATCCCGATGGCGCGACGCCGCAACTGATCGCAAAGACCGTGTTTGTTCAAGGCACGCCGCCGCCACCGGCAGCGCTCACGCGCGACTATTCGACCAAACAGGCCGAGAACATGCAGGTGGAAATGACCACTGATCCGCCGGAGCCGATCGCCGCGCAAAAAACCCAGATCTATTTCCGGGTGTCACCGGCGGACGGCCTGGAGAAATATATCGGAGCTTGGGCTCACATGCTGGCCGCGAGCGACGATTTGATCGATATGATTCACACGCATCCTTTCATCGCCGATGGCGGCCCGCAAATCCAATTCAGTCTGGATTTCCCGCGGGCGCGGACGTATCGCGTGTGGGTGCAGTTTCAACGCAAGGGTGTGGTCAACACCGTGTACTTCGACGTTCCAGTAAAAGAATTGGAGTAGTTACTACCGGCTCGCTGATGGTCGCGCCTCGTTATCAGCGGGCAGAAGCAGCACCGTGGCTCCCTGCGGAACGCCGTGAATCTTGGTGCCGGCCGGCAATTCGATCGCGCTTCGATACAGGAACGGGTGGGCGAACTTCGCGCTGTAATGTTCAAACCACAATAGCGGCTCGATGCTGCCGTCGGACAACTCCGCGGTAATCTGAAACGCCGCGTCTTCCGGAACGGTTTTGGGCAGGACGCCGTCTAGCGAGAAATCTTTGGGCAGTTGAAACTCGCCGCTTACCGCGATGGATCCCGGCGATGGGGCGGCAGCCGCAGGTGGGTCGAACTTCGGATCGGGCGCTAAGTCCTTCGCTTCGCCCTCCGGCACGCCGCCACCCACCCAACTGGTGATGAGTTCGAGTTGCTCCGGGGTAAGCGCCTGGTCGTTCCGGAAATCGCCGAATCCTTTCACGGCTCCCCATGGTGGCATGCGCCGCTCCAGCACTTCTTCCTTGATCGCGACGGCCCAAGGACGCGCCGCGGAGTAGGTCATCAGCGAGAACGCCTGGCCGCCGTCGTGATGGCAGGAAGCACACCGCTCATAAACGATGCGGGAGATCTCGCGATCCCAAGTAATGGCGGTGGTGATGATGTCGTGAGCGGGCGCAGTGGCGGCTGTGATGAGAAGCAGCCCGGCCATCAGGGTCCAACGGTGCCCCATGGCTGCCCAGCGAGAGCTCATATGCGTATGATACAACGCCAGTATGTCGATGACGTGGCGCTGCGGCCTAACCCTCGCACTGGGGCTGGTGTTTGGATTCGCGCCCGCTCAGGGCCAAGGCGAACATCCCGTCACCGGCCGCAAGATCGCGGGCGTTATGGGCGTGCAGGGCGCGGACTGGTTGAATCGCCCGGAACGTGAGAAAGAAGAGAATCCCGAAGGTGCGCTCGATGCATTGGGGATTCGGCCCGGAATGGTTGTGGCCGACGTCGGCGCGGGCACGGGTTACATGTCACTGCGCCTGGCGAAGCGAGTGGGGCCGGCTGGCAAAGTCTATGCGAACGATCTTCAGCCAGAGATGCTGCGACGCCTCGCCGAGAATGCAGCTAAAGCCAGGCTCACGAACATTGAGACCGTGCAAGGCGAGGAGGCCGATCCAAAACTCCCGGCGGGGCGGATGGATTTGGTGCTGCTGGTGGATGTGTACCATGAGTTCTCCAAGCCGCGCGAGATGATCGACAAAATCCGGGAGTCGTTGAAGCCCGATGGCAAGCTGGTGCTGCTGGAATATCGCAAGGAAGATGCGAATGTGCCGATTCTGCCCGAGCACAAGATGAGCGTGGCCGAAGTGAAGGCGGAACTGGAACCGCAGGGACTCGTGCTGAGCAAGGTGATTGAGGCGCTACCGCGCCAGCACATTCTGATCCTGACGAAAGCAGCGGCGGCGAAAGCGGCCGGGGCTGGCGCTCACTAGGCCTATTGCTTTTGCTGCTCGGCCAGCTGCTTCCGAAACGCTGCCTCGGACTCTTCCACGTACTTTTGCATCTCCGTGGGATCAACGAATGCGTCGAGTTTGCCCGCGTCCAGTTGCTTGCGCTTTTCATCCAGCTTGAAAAATCCCGCATGGGGCCCCAGGAAAACATCGCAAGGGATCTTTCGGAGCTTGGCGAAGCTGCGTTCATAGTCGGACACGACTTCCGGATACCCGGAATTGTTGACCAGCTTTTCGACCACGGTGGTGCTGCAGTAGAAGACCACTTGATACGTTTTGCCGGCTTCGGAAACAGGCATGGTCCAAGTGGTGCAGCCCTTGGTGTGGCCAGGCGTGAGGTGCGCGGTGAGTGTGACGCCACCGAGTTGCACAGTTTCCTTATCGTTGATCACGCGATCCACCTGAACCGGGGGGTGCGGCGCTACCCGGCCATGCCCACTCTCGATCACGGGACGATCGCGCTCGCTTGCGACCAGCTTTGCGCCCGATAGCTTCTTCAGCTCGGCCAACCCGCCGCAATGATCGAAATGCGCATGGCTGTTTAACAGGAATTTGATGTCGTTGACCGAGAAGCCCAGCTCGGCGATGCTTTTCTCGATCAGCGGCGCGGTTTCGGGGAGGCCGCCGTCCAGCAGGATCGCGCCGTCCGGAGTCCGGATGAAGAACGACGATACGTTGGCCGCGCCGACGTAGTAAATGTTGCCGAAGACCCGGAATGGCTTGACGGGCTGGTTCCAGGCGGCACGCATGTCCGCGGTCACCTGAGCGAGTCCGAGGGAGCACAGGGCAAAACCGACAAGGATTCGCATGTTATTGAAGCCGCTTCACCGCTTCGAGCGCCAACTCGTGCAAACCTTTGCCGCCCTGCGCAACATACGCGACAATCTGGTCGCGCATGCGCCGTTCCCAAAACTTCTTGAAGTGATCGAGAACACCGGCCACCGCTTCATCGTGCGGGTAGCCGGCAAAGAACAGGGCGATCTGGTTCGCCCGGTGAATCATGCGGTCGGACTCCATGCTCTAGTCGCCGGCAGCTCCGGTCAGAATCTGCTTGCTCTCAATCTGCGTGGTCTGCTTGCGCGTCTCGAGATAGTGCTCTTGCCAATCCGACATTTTCTTGGCAAGAGTCACCTGCACAGCCGTGACTTTGTACTCGGGACACCCCGTGGCCCAGTCCTCAAATTCAGTAGTAACGACGTTGGCGCCCGTGAAGCCGTGATGGAACGTGGTGTAGACCACGCCGGGTTGCATGCGCTCGGAGATCCGCGCGTGCAAAGTAGTTTGGCCGGCGCGGCTGGTGAGAGCAACACGATCGCCCTCGCGAATGCCGCGATTCTCCGCGTCGAACGGATGAATCTCGAGTACGTCTTCGGCGTGCCACACGTTGTTCTCGGTGCGTGCGGTCTGTGCCCCTACGTTGTATTGCGTGAGAATGCGGCCAGTGGTCAGAATCAACGGGAAGCGGCCGGTAGTGCGCTCATCGGTTGGTATGAACTCAGTGATCATGAAACGGCCCTTGCCGCGCACGAATCCGCCGATGTGCATCACCGGCGTTCCTTCCGGCGCCTTTGCGTTGCAGGGCCACTGGATACTGCCGAGCTCGTCGATCTTGTCGAAACTAACGCCGGCAAAGGTGGGTGTCAGCCGCGCGATCTCGTCCATGATCTCGGATGGATGCTGGTACGGCATCGGATAACCGAGGGCCGCCGACAGCGCCATTGTAATTTCCCAATCCGCCATTCCGGCCGTGGGAGGAATCGCTTTCCGCACGCGGCTGATACGGCGCTCGGCGTTGGTGAAGGTCCCGTCTTTTTCGAGGAACGACGATCCGGGGAAGAAGACATGGGCGTAGCTCGCGGTCTCGTTCAGGAACAGGTCCTGGACCACGACGCATTCCATCGCGGTCATCCCAGCCGTGACGTGTTGCGTGTTGGGATCGGACTGGACGATGTCCTCTCCCTCGATATAAATGCCCTTGAACGTGCCCTCGCAGGCAGCGTCCAGCATGTTGGAAATGCGCAGGCCGGGCTCGTTTTGCAGTTCGACGTGCCAGGCATCTTCGAAAAGTTTTCGCGTGCTCTCGTCGGACACGTGCCGGTAGCCGGAGAATTCGTGAGGGAATGACCCCATATCGCAGGCGCCCTGCACGTTATTCTGGCCGCGCAGTGGATTCACACCCACGCCGCGTTTGCCAAGGTTCCCGGTGGCCATCGCGAGATTGGCCATGCCCATCACCATGGTGGATCCCTGGCTATGCTCGGTTACGCCGAGTCCATAGTAAATGGCCGCATTGCCGCCGGTGGCGTAGAGGAGAGCGGCGGCGCGTAGATCGGCCGCCGGAACTCCGCTCATGGCTTCGGTCGCCTCGGGCGAGTTGCGTTCTTCTGCGATGAATTTGCGCCATTGCTCGAAGGCTTCCGTCTCGCAGCGTTCTTTGACAAACGGCTCGTCCACCAGGCCTTCGGTGACGATTACATGCGCAATCGCGTTGATCACTGCGACGTTCGAACCAGGCAGCAGCGACAAATGATAATCCGCTTTGACGTGCGCGCTCTTGACCAGATCGATGCGGCGCGGATCCACTACGATCAGCCGCGCGCCCTCGCGCAGCCGCTTCTTCATGTGCGACGCGAAAACCGGATGCGCATCGGTTGGATTGGCGCCGATCACCATGATGACGTCGGAATCGTCCACCGAATCGAAGTCCTGCGTCCCGGCCGAAGTTCCAAACGTGGACTTCAAGCCGTAGCCCGTTGGCGAATGGCAAACACGCGCGCAGGTATCGACGTTATTGTTACCAAACGCCGCGCGGATCATCTTCTGCACCAGGTACGTCTCTTCGTTGGTGCAACGCGAAGAAGTAATGCCGCCGATGGAATCGCGCCCGTACTTGGCCTGAATGCGCTTAAACTCGCCGGCCGCGTAGTTTATCGCCTCTTCCCAGGAAACTTCGCGCCACGGATCCGTAATCTTGGCTCGAATCATGGGCTTAGTAATGCGATCTTTGTGCGTGGCGTAGCCCCACGCGAAGCGGCCCTTCACGCATGAGTGGCCGTGATTCGCTTTGCCGTCCTTGTAGGGCGTCATGCGGACCACTTCGGCTCCTTGCATCTCGGCCTTGAACGCACAACCGACGCCACAGTAGGCGCAGGTGGTGACCACGCTGTGCTCGGGCAGCCCATGGTCGATGACCGTCTTCTCCATCAACGTCGCAGTGGGGCAAGCTTGCACGCATGCACCACAGGAAACGCATTCCGATTCGAGGAAATTCGTGGGACCGGACGCAACTTTGGAATCGAAGCCACGGCCTTGGATGGTGAGCGCGAAAGTTCCCTGCACTTCCTCGCACGCGCGCACGCAACGCGAGCACACGATGCACTTGGAAGCATCGAAGGTGAAATAGGGATTGGACTGATCCTTTTCCGCCTTGAGATGATTCTGCCCTTCGTAGCCATAGCGGACTTCGCGCAACCCCACCACGCCCGCCATATCCTGCAATTCGCAATCGCCGTTCGCGGCGCACGTCAAGCAATCCAGCGGATGATCGGAGATGTAGAGCTCCATGACACCGCGCCGCAGCTTCGCGATCTTGGGCGATTGCGTCCGCACTTTCATGCCGGGTTCAGCCAAAGTGGTGCACGAGGCCGGCGTTCCTTTGCGTCCTTCGATCTCCACCAGGCACAGCCGGCAGGAGCCGAACGCTTCCATGTTGTCCGTCGCGCATAGTTTCGGAACTTGCACGCCCGCCTCGACCGCGGCGCGCATCACCGAAGTCCCCCTGGGCACGGTTACCAGCTTGCCGTCGATCTCCAACGTCACGAGCGTTTCGGCAATCCGAGCCGGAGTGCCGTAATCGATTTCTTGAATTAGCGCCATGGGTGTGTCTCTCGATTCGATTTCAGAGCGGCTGCATCAATAACGGCCGGCGGGGCTGGCGCCGGTTTATCGAAATCTTCGGGAAAATGCCGGACTGCGCTCATCACCGGCAGCGGGATCAGACCGCCGAGCGCGCACAGCGATCCGTCGGTCATCAGTTCGCACAGGTCGTCGAGCAATTCAAGATTTTCGGTGCGGTTCTCGTTGGCAATAATGCGGTCGATCACTTCCACGCCGCGCGTGGATCCGATGCGGCACGGCGTACATTTGCCGCAGCTTTCGATGGCGCAGAATTCCATCGCGAAGCGGGCCTGTTTCGCCAGATCCACGGTGTCGTCAAAAACAACGACGCCGCCGTGACCGAGCATGCCCTTCCGGGCGGCGAAGGCTTCATAGTCGAGCGGCGTGTCGAGCAGCGATTCAGGGAAATACGCGCCCAGCGGCCCACCGACTTGCACCGCGCGCAATGGCCGCCCCGTCGCAGTTCCGCCGCCGAAGCTGTAGATCGCATCGCGCAGCGTGATGCCGAACGCCTTCTCCACCAGGCCGCCGTGTTTGATGTTTCCGGCCAATTGAATTGTCAAGGTGCCGCGCGATTTGCCCATGCCGAAGTCGCGATAATATTCCGCGCCTTTGTCCATGATGATGGGCACCGAGGCCAGCGTGATCAGGTTATTGACGACGGTCGGCTTGCCAAACAAGCCTTCGATCGCCGGCAGCGGAGGCTTCGGCCGAATCTGGCCGCGTCGTCCTTCCAGGCTTTCCAGCATCGACGTCTCTTCGCCGCAGATGTACGCTCCGGCTCCCAGCCGGACGTCCAGATCGAATCGCTTGCCGCTACCCGCGACGTTCGCGCCCAGGTAGCCGTGCTCATACGCGATTGCGATGGCGCGCTGCATGGTGCGGAACGCGTGCGGATATTCGGACCGGCTGTAGATGTAGCCTTGCGTGGCTGCTACCGCGATGGCGGCGATGGTCATCCCTTCGATGACCACGAACGGATCGCCTTCCATGATCATGCGGTCGGCGTAGGTGCCACTGTCGCCCTCGTCGGCGTTGCAGCAGATGTAATTTTGATCCGCCTTCACGTGGAGAACGGTGTTCCACTTGATGCCAGTGGGAAACCCTGCGCCGCCTCGGCCGCGCAGTCCCGACGCCTGTATTGTGTCCACGATCGCCAGAGGTTCCAGCGTCAGCGCCTGCGCCAAGCCGCGATAACCGCCATGCGCGATGTAATCATCGATCGACAGGGGATTGACGATGCCGCAGCGCGCGAAGGTCAGCCGCTCCTGCTGCTTGAGATAGGCAATCTCTTCGGTAGGCCCGAGGCACAGAGCGTGAGCCTTGCCTTCGAAAAAGCCCCCATCGAACAACCCCGCGACGGCTTCTCGCGATACAGGTCCGTAAGCGATCCGTCCATGCGCTGTCTCTACTTCGACGAGCGGCTCCAGCCAGAACATGCCGCGCGAACCATTGCGGACTAACGTTATGTCAAGCCCGCGCGATGAAGCTTCACTTGCGATGGCGCGCGCCACGCCCTCGGCGCCGACGGAGAGGGCCGCGGAGTCGCGCGGAACGTAGACCTTCACGCTCACTGCTGCCTCCGGGCACTATCAATCAAGAAATCAGCGACGCTAGGCGAGACCTTGCCATACGGCTCGCCATCCAACATCACGGCCGGGGAGAGCGCGCAATTTCCAAGACAAAATACTTGTTCAATAGTGAGACTCTGGTCCGGCGTTGTTTCGCCTAACTTCACGCCCAGCCGCTTCTCCACGTGCTGCACCAACGACTCGCAGCCCATCGACTGGCAGGATTCCGCGCGGCAAATACGTAATAAATGCCTTCCAGGAGCCGAATGGCGAAAATCGTGATAGAAACTGACGACGCCATGCACCTCGGCGTGCGAGAGATTCAGCGCGTTGGCGATCATCGAGGTCGCGGCGGCATCGATGTATCCGAACTCTTCTTGCAATGCATGCAGGATCGGAAGCAGAGCGCCGGGCAGGTGCTCGAGTTCCCGAATCCGGGCTTGGGCCCGGTCCGCATCCCAGGCTAGCAAGTTGCTCATGCTGAGTAATTTACCTGTACTTTCGATGACAGCGGGGCCTAACTCTGGAGACACCCCTTGCCAACAAATTTTATCATAGTAGCTAAGGGTGATTTTTATCCGTTTCAAGCGATGGATGTACCGTGGGCAGCGACCCAATTGGATCGCGAGGGCTCTGAATAGAGCCTGGGCCGCTGTAGGCTCGTCGGGCATCGCGCCCAACTACCTGGTGACGTTGGAAGTGACCGGACGAAAGTCCGGGCGAACGATCTTGCTGCCGGTGGTGGTGGCTGTCGTCGATGGACAGCGTTACTTGGTGTCGATGCTCGGAGATCAGGCGCAGTGGGTCCAAAACGTAAGGGCAGCAGTTGGAAAGGCAGTCCTTCGGAGCGGCGGTCGCGAGGAGGTCGAGCTCGAAGAAGTTCCCGCCGATCAGCGCGCACCGATTTTGAGGGCTTACCTTCAGCGAGCGCCGGGAGCTCGGCCGCATGTGCCCGTGAACAAAAATGCAGGGCTTGCTGAATTCCAAAGGGTCGCCGCGGCGTTTCCGGTCTTCCGCATTGCATCTGGCAAAACAGTGACCCCACGCAGCCCTGCAGGGCCCACCTACAAATCGCCGAACGGTGAACTGCCGGGGGAGGATGAGCATGGACGAGCGTGATCGTCCCTGCGGTAAAATGCCAAGTGCTGTGCTTAGGTTTCGCGTACTTGCTTTTGTGACTTGCTGCCTCAGCGCCACCTTGCTCAATGCCGCGGATGAGCGTCCCGGCCGAACGTTCAAGACTTCCGGTGTCACCATCTACTACGAAACCCTTGGAAGCTCGGAAGGAACACCGCTCGTTGTTGCTAACGGCGGCCCCGGATTCGATCACACCTACTTACATCTTTCCGATGCTTGGGACGCGATGGCGAAAACTCGCAAAGTCGTGCTATACGATCAGCGGGGTGTCGGCCGGTCCTCGCCCATCGCTACCGGCCAGTCCTGCAATTTACGCGATCAAATCGAAGACCTGGAGGCGTTGCGTGCTCAGATTGGCGCCGAACGAATCGATCTACTGGGGCATTCCTGGGGCGGCTATCTGGTGATGGCCTACGCGGCGCGATATCCACAGCACATCCAGCACCTGCTGATTGTCGATTCGGCTGCGCCGAAGTTTAGCGACACGGTTTTCCTGTTTAAGGATGTTTTCCCTGAGGGCGTCGCGCGCGAAGATGCCGCGGAGTTTGCAAGTCAGATGGGAGATAAGTCCGCCAGAGCGAGGTCGCTCCGGGAGTATTTTTCCATGCTTTTCTACTCTCCCGAAAAGCGGGATGCAGCTTTAGCCAAGATGACCGATGTGGAGGAGAACATTGAGGTCAACCAGGCGATCAACCACGATCTGGAACGCTTCGATTTGAATCCGGAGCTGCCCAAATACAACATCCCGACGATTGTGATGACAGGCCGCTACGATATCAACGTCGCGCCGGTTGTCGCATACAAGATTCACAAAGCCATTCCCGGATCGCAATTCGTAGTCTTCGATCAGAGCGGTCATCTCCCATTCTATGAGGAGCCGGACAAGTTTATCCGGGTCGTCGAATCGTTCTTAAAATAGGGAATCGCGACCGCGGCGCCGCACGGCTTCCCCGAGATCGAAGTCTCGATCGTCGACATTGATTCTGCGCCTCTATCCGCCTCAAATCCAACCTTGACCCTCTCCAAATGAGATAAAATGGCGGAGCAACTCGCACTTGCATGCAGCTCGTGGGTTCCGGACCGCCTAGCACGTCAGGTACTCAGAATGTAAGGCGGCATCCGCAAGAATCATGATCGTCAAACTCAACCACCTCCAAGGCAAAGCGGCGGCCGCCAGCGCTCAAGACGTCATTGGAACGGTCTACGCGCTCTTGGAGGAAGGCCACATTCAGAAATCGCAGTTTGCCCGCCTCCAGATTGAATTGGACTGGATCCAGTACAAGCAGAATTTTCGCGAAGTGGTCATCGCGACCCACGGCTACAACCAACGCGGCCAGCAGGTGCCGATCATGGACGTGCACGTCGACGTCCGCCAAGTGGTGCCAGGATGTTTGCGAGCCGCGCTGCTCCGCGCCTTGGCTCATAGCAACGCGCCCCAGCCGCAGAATCAGGATCGGTTGCCGCTTGAAGACTTCCAATCCATGCGTTCGAGCATCGTGTGGGAGTTCAACAAGCTCTATTGGAACCGCCTGAGGGACTGGGAAATCACCACCGGCAGAGGCTATGAAGAGGCGCTGCCGGGCGGCCAGTCCGACGGTAACAATCCCGCCGCGATCAGCGACAGCGTTGGCGACTTCTGGACGCTGCTGCGCGATCTGGAATCGAAAAATCAGCTTCCGCTGGAGATTTATCTGCTCGAGATCGGCGTGGGAACCGGAGTGCGCTGCGGGATGTGGCTCACCAAATTTCGCAAGCTGGATCAAGAACGCGGAACCAATTACTATCCCAGGCTGCGCGTGCTGCTCGGCGATTATTCGCTCGCGACACTCGACATGTCGAAAGCCGCTGTGAAGGACCACGCCGATCTTTGCAGCTTCCTGGTGCTGGATGCCGTAAACCCGCTGAAGACGTTGTCGTTCCTGCGGCACAAAATCATGCAGGTGCACGCTACCAATGTCTACGACAACCTGCCCGACGAAGAGGTGGTTCGGCGCGACGGCAAGCTGTATTTCGTCCAAGTTCGCTCGTATCTTCCCATGGCCGACGCGGTCCGTCTGGCGAACGATTTTGAAATTCCGCCCGAGAAGCTCCACTCCACGGTCACTCGGTTGCTTTCGGGCGGCACGGAATTCCTGGGCGATCCGGCGCGCGGTGTGGCGTTCTGGATGGACGTGTGGAATGCAGTGCGTCTCGAAGAGCGCCTGGTGCTGGTGGAAGATCTTCCCGACTTCCCTTTTCCGCAAGGCCTGGATGCCTCGAAGGTAGAGGACATTCTTAAGGAAGCGCCGAGCGATTTTCGTTTCCACTTGAGTTCGGGCGCGCTCGAAAGCTTTCTGAACACGCTCCCGCTGCTCCACCCGCGCGGCTATTTGCAGGTGCAAGATATTTTCGTGACGGATCTGGATCAGTATCGGTTGGGCTTCTACGGACCAGGAAAACTGGAAGGCTCGCTGCTGAATTGGGTCAATGGTGCTTTACTGAAAGAGGTAGCCGAAAGGGCCGGTTATGACGTACACTTCGCTCCCTTCCACTATAGAAAAGGATCACGCACCTCCGTTCTCTACACGACCCGCCGCGAATAACGAGGCGTCCATTCACCAAACAATGACTCCCCTTCTCCCTATCACGATGGTCGGCAGCTACGCCATGCCGGGCTGGCTGGAACGCCTCAAGACTGAATATTTCGCCCGGCGAATCAGCCGTCACGACCTGGACGAGATTTATGACGCGGCCGCCAAAGCCGCTATCAAGGACCAGGAAATCGCGGGCCTGGACATCGTCACCGACGGCGAAACGCGCCGCGACAATATGGTCGACTACTTCGTGGAGAGGCTTCCCGGAGTTCAAATCGACCGGTCGTCCAAGAAGTTCTATTACGATTTCTACGACAGCGTGGTGCAGGGCAAGCTCCCCATGGCGTCGCTCGGCTTGGTTCCGGATTTCAACTTTCTGCAAGCCTTCACCGAGCGCCAGACCAAGATCTGCATCACGGGCCCGCATTGCTTGAGCAAGCGCATCCGCAATCAGTATTACCCGAGCGAAGAAGCGCTCGCCACCGACATTGCCAAGGTGATGAACCTGGAGATGAAGGCGCTGGTGAAGGCGGGCGCGAAGTATATCCAAATC
>Ga0209415_10003290_pt1 | contig 30063 bp, 27 predicted proteins | sample PeaSoiSIISIP2007_FD_187696 | JGI IMG/M metagenome (GOLD analysis project Ga0209415, IMG submission 187696) | Peat soil microbial communities from Weissenstadt, Germany - SII-SIP-2007 (SPAdes) (version 2) | ecosystem: Environmental > Terrestrial > Soil > Wetlands > Peat | place: Germany...
TGGCAGTTCACCACCGCCGATGCCCGCGTTAAGCTGAAGCGGCTGTACCCCTCATTATGAGCGACTCAGGGTACTAGAGCCATTGGCACCTCGGCCTACGTGGGTGTCTTCCAGGTTGGCGGGAATGGCGCCCAGGCCGCGGGCAGCAGGCTGATCAACGCGGTCAGCGGCAGCACCACCGGCGGCACGTTGTCGCTGGGCCAAACTGCGTATGCGGGCAGCACGACCAACTACGGCTATCACGGGCTGGGCCCCGCTGCCATCGCCGCTGGTGCAGCATATTCAAGCCTCACCTTCAACGACGTCACCGCCAACCCGACGCAGGCAAGCACATTCAAGGGAGACAGCCGCGCTTACGGCGGCAGCGGTGGCTATTCAGAACCCAACAGCGCGCCTGGTGGCGCCGCCTTTGCGGCGGCGAACCTGGCCGGTGCCCATTATGTCTCCGCCTATGCCAAGGCCAGAGGGGGCTACGGGGGCAAGAGTTACTTGGGAAGCCCAGCCGCGGCCGGCACGGCCACCGCCGTTTCGACGGCAACCAGCACGACCACCGGATCCGACGGCGTCAAGGCCCGTGCCATGGCGCACGGAGGATATGGCGCCAGTGATTTTTCCGGTCTTGGCGCCGGGGCTGAGGGGGTTGGCGGAGCGGCGACCGCCAACGCGACGGCAACCGAAAACTCCGCCACTGGCGGAGTCGCCTACGCCGCGGCGTCGGCGTTCGGCGCGCAGGGTGGGAGCGCCGGAGGATCCCGCCGCGTCGGGGGCACCGGTGGCATTGCCAGCGGCACAACGGCGTCGGCGACCGGGAGTTCGGTAAACGTCTCCGCCGTTCAGACCAGCGGCGGCGGTGGCAGGGGCCAATTCGGCGGCAGTGACAGCGTAGCCGACGGCGGCGCCGGGGCGGACAGTACGCTGACCAACGCGGTCAGCGGAACTTCGAACGGCGGCTACATCAAGCTCTACCAGCATGCCACCGGCGGCATCGGCGGTCCTTCGGTCGGCGCCTGGCCGGCTCGGGATGGATTTTCCCTGTTCGGCGGCACCGGCGGTGCCGGCGGTGCCGCGACCTCGGACCTGACACTCTCGGACAACGGAACAATCAAGGCGAGTTCGCTGACCGGACAGGCCCGCGCCGACGGCGGCGCCGGCGGCTACACCGTGTTCGGCTCCGACGGCGGCGCTGCCGGCGGCGCGGAGGCATCGATCTATCTCGCCGGCGCCAACGCCGTTACCGCGACCGCGCGGGCGTTCGGCGGCGGTGGGGGTCCCGTCCTCGCGGCCTCCGGCTACGCGGGCACGCAGGGAACCGGCAATGCGGGGACGGCGGGCGCGGCCACCGCAAGCTCCGTTGCAAAATCGAGCTCAGCATCGCAGGCCGTCAAGAGCTACAGCCGTGCCTACGGTGGCGCGGGCGGCTACGGATTCGGCGCTGGGAAGTCGGCGAGCGCGGGGGGCAGGGCGCAGTCGGAGGCTGACAGCTACAGCGCCGCGGGCATTGGCACTTCGGCTCTCAGCAACGCTTACGCGAAAGGCGGCTACGGCCGTTCCGGCGGCGGCGGCGCGACCTCCAGCGCCGGCGGCAGCGCGTTTGCCTTCGCGCATACACGTGCGATCAATAGTGGCCCGTCCGCGACGCCGACCGCGACGGCGAAGGCGGTCGGCGGTGCCGGCCCGACTCAGGGCGACGGTACCGCCAGCGCTTCCGCGGTCTCCACCAACGGAACGCGGGCGACCGCGATCGCGACCGCAACCGGCAGCATTAGCACGGCAAACAGCGCCGCCGCGACCTATAGCAGCGGTATCGTAACAAAAGTTGCGGCGGGAACCGTTGGCACCGGCGGCGGAACGATCGTGGCGAACAGCGCTGCCCAGCTTGGCGGCTTCTCAGGCCTCGGCGGCGTGGGCAATTACGCCGGGATCGTCGGATTGCCGGATGCCTCCACAGTTGGCACTGTGCTCGCCAGCAACCCCAACCTTCAAGCCGCTTTTGGTGGCCCATCCGCCCTGGTGCTCGGCGAAGGCAGCGAGGGCAGTTTCGCTGCCAGCACCACAACCGGCTTGCAGGTATATTTCAGCTCGATCACCTGGACGCTGGACACCACAACTTTGACCGGCGACGTGATTGCCGGCCTGGTCAGCAGCCAAGCCTTCGGCGCTGGCTTCTCGTCGTTGGTCTTCGACGCCTACGTGGGTAGCTACGCAGCGCTCCACCAGACGTTCACGACGGTTGCCAGCGCACAGTCATTCTTCACGGACAATGCAATCGATCTTGGGGCGTTACCACCGGTCGAGTACCCTTTCGTCGAATTCCAGTTTACCCTGTATACGAGCACGACCGGGCAAGGATTTGGCGAGGAGTTCCTTCTTGGTACCGCAGCGTGCTTCTGTCCAGGCACGCTGATCCGTACGACGGCGGGCGAGGTAGCAATCGAGCATCTGGCGCCCGGCGACCTAGTCCAGACCGCGGATGGTGCAACGCGACCAATCCGCTGGATCGGCCGTCGGCGGCTCGATCTTCGCCGGCATCCCGAGCCGGATCAGGCCCAGCCGATCCGGATCCGCGCGGATGCGTTCGCCGACGGCGTGCCGCGGCGCGATCTGCTTCTCTCGCCGGATCACGCGGTGCTGTGGCGCGACGCGCTGGTTCCGGTGCGTCTGCTCGTGAACGGCGCGAGCATTATCCGCGAGGACTCGTGCCATAGAGTAACATATTACCATCTGGAACTGGACACCCACGACATCCTGTTGGCCGAGAACCTGCCGGCCGAAAGCTACCTCGATACCGGCAATCGCGGCCTGTTCGAGAATGCCGATGCGCCGCTGATCCTGCACCCAGACTTTGAGAGCGGCCAGGAGCGCCGGGTCGCTGAATCCTGCCGGCCCTTCGCCGACACGCCGACGCTGGTAGAGCCGATATGGCGGCGGCTCGCCGCGCGTGCCGTGGCCTTGGGGTTCGCGTTACCGCCCGATGCCCCCACCACGCGCGACCCAAATCTGTGCGTCATAATCGACAGCCGCGTCTTCAAGCCGGTGGCTATCGAAGGCGCGACGCTGATCTTCGTGCTGCCGCGGAGCGATCGGACGCTTCGGCTGGTCTCACGCTCCGCGAGGCCGTGCGACACCTGCCCCCGGGTCGAAGATCGCCGCCGTCTCGGTGTGATGCTGTCGCGGCTGACGGTTTCGCGCGACGGCTCGGCAGAGCCGATTCCGCTGGACCATCCGGATCTCGCGGAAGGATGGTGGGCAGTGGAGCGCGACGGAACATCGATGTGGCGCTGGACCAACGGTGACGCGACGCTGATCGTTCCAGGCGCCGACCGTAGGCCTGTTGTACTGACGGCAACCGTTTCGGGGACCGTGGATTATCCGCTGTCAAATACTCCCGCGCCGGCTGTCGAGCACAGCAACACCGCGCCGCGCTCAGCCCGGGTTGCGTCGCCGCACCGAATGATTGTGGCTTTGTGACGTACCAGCTCCCGGGTCTCAAGAGTCCCCGGCGCGACGGCCTGCCCAGAGCGCTCGCGGCAGCGCCGTCGCCGTTGCGGGCACTCCCAACCGCCCTGGTGACTGACCTGGCGTTTTTTCCTAGGAAATGATACTCTACCGCTCCGGAAGCCTGCCAGGAGCGCGCCCATGCCTCAACCGTCCCCACTCGCCAGCACAACTGCCATCCCAGCCGGCCCGCCGCAAACCCAACCGCCATCGCCCCCACCGGCCACCAAACGCCGCGGCAACCCCAACCTCGCCCTCATCCCGCGCTGCGGCGCCCGCACCCGAGCAGGCTGCCGGTGCCGCGCCCCGGCCATCCACGGCAAACTGCGGTGCCGCATGCATGGCGGCCGCAGCACCGGCCCGCGCACCACGAAGGGCATCGCCCGCCTCCGCGCCGCCCGCACCACCCATGGCGGCTACAGCGCCGAGACCCGCGCCTTCAACCGCCACCACCTCACCGTCCTTCGCCGCGGTAGCGTGCGGATGTTCGCAGTGATTCACCGCGACGGCCTCCCGGCCGAGCTCGCCGCTCGCCTGAGCCCGATGGCGCCGGAGCTGCGGGTACCGCCCGAGCCGACAGGCGGCATCAGCCGGGTGGAGGACCGCGCCCTGTTGCAGGCGGAGACAGCAGCCCTTGCACCATGGAAGCAGGCCATGGCGCTGGCCCGGCAAGCGAGGCGCGCGGACCGCGCCGCCCGAGCAGCACCGTCCGGCGCGAAAGCGGCAGCGCGGGCAAGACCCCTTGCACCAGAACGTTCGGCGGGCACGGCTGCCCCCGCCGCAGCGGCGTTGTCTGCCGCCCCTGCGGCAGCGCAGCCAAAAGCCCATGCACCAATTCTCTCGCCCGCGGCGCAATCCAGGCCGCAACGGACCCTGGCAGGCGTCCGTGCGGAGCCGTCGTCAAAACCCCATGCAACAGAACGCGCCGCGCCCGGAGTGCGCGGCGCCCCGGCGGCGGCCCGCGTGGCAGGGCAGCCAGAAGCCCACGCACCAATTCCGCCGGCCCCGGCGCGGCCCGCGCCGCAACCGGCGCCGGCGAGCACTGGCGCGGAAGCGCTGGCGAAATTCCGTGCATTGGAACGTGCCGCGCATGCACTGCGCAGCGCCCCGCCGCCGGCCCAACTGGCGGCGCTGCCAGAAGCCTATGCACCAATTCCCCCCGGCGCAGCGCAACCCACGACACAACTGGTGCCGGCGGGTGCCCGTGCGAAACCGGCGGCAGAACCCCACGCGCCAAATCGCGCCTCGCATGGCGTGCGCAGCGCCGTGGCGCCGGCCGGCCTGGCAGCGCAGGCAAAAGCCCATGCACCAATTCCCCCAACCCCGGCGCAGCCGGCGCCGGCGAGCGCCCGTGCCGAACCGGTGGCAAAGCCCCATGCACCAGAGCGTGCCCCCGAGCCGGGCCGCGTCAGCCGGACGATACCGGTCGGCCGGGCGGCGCGCCGTTGGCTGCGCCAGCAGAAGCGCATGCACCAGAACCAGCCCGAAGGGTCCCGGTCGTAATGCGAGCTCCCGGGAGCAGGCTCCCTCCCCTTGAGGGTTCCCTTGTGGGAGGGGGACAACCTTCGGTCCGCCTTGCCGTTACATCGTCCCGCCGCTTGGCAATCGGCGTCCCTCACGCCACATCAGCCCGATGAACCGACGCACCGTGCTCTGTCTCGCGCTTCTCCCGGCACTGCTCGCCCCGCTGGCCGCGCGGGCTCAAGGCACCTCCCAGCCGACGCCGCAGGACGCCGCCGACCTGGCGCGGATCGAGGCGTATCTGAACGCCATCCACACGCTAGAGGCGCATTTCCTGCAGGTCGCGCCGGACGGGGCGATCAGCCAGGGCACCGCCTGGATGCAACGGCCCGGCCGCATGCGGTTCCAGTACGACCCTCCGGCGCCATTCCTGCTGGTGGCCAGCCACGGCAACCTGGTTTTCGAGGACCACTCGATCCAGCAAATCAGCGAGGTGCCGCTGTCGCTGACCCCGCTCGGCATCCTGTTGGCGGATCATATCAGCCTGAGCGGCGATGTGAGGGCCGTGGGGTTCCAGCGCCTGCCTGGGCAGCTTCAGGTCACGCTGGCGCGCAGCGCGTCGCCGCAGGATGGCAGCCTGACACTGGTGTTCGCCGACGCTCCGCTGGCCCTGCGGCAATGGACGGTGTTGGACGCGCAGCAGCGGGAGACAAGGGTGACGCTGTACGATGTCGAACAAGGGGTGAATCTCGACCCAAAATTGTTCGAATTCGTCGATCCGCGCAGCTTCCAGAACGGTGGCGGCGGCGGATAGGGCGCATTCCGGTTGTGCGGGGCCGCCGCGCGTCTCGCTCATGCCCGTCCATGCAAGGATTCGCTTCTTTTTTCGGTCAAGATCGTGAATTATATGCGTAGTCATGAGGTCCGGGCGAATCGTCAAGCCGCTGATCGGCATAAGCTGCTGCACGAAACAGTTCGGTGTTTTCGGCATGCCTAACCACGCCGCGTCCAATACCTATGTGCGCGCCACCGACGAGGTGGTGCGCGGCGTTCCGGTATTGATGCCGGCCAATGGCGCGACCTGCGATATCGAGACCCTGCTGGAGCGGCTGGACGGCATCATCCTGACCGGCAGCCGATCCAACGTGCATCCCAGCTATTATGACGGTCCGCCGCATGCCGAGGGCACCTGGGAGGACCCGGCGCGCGACGGCACGACGCTACCGTTGATCCGCGCCGCCGTGGCGCGCGGCATGCCGGTGCTGGCGATCTGCCGCGGGTTCCAGGAACTGAACGTGGCGATGGGCGGCTCCCTGCACCAGCGGCTGCAGGATCTGCCCGACCGGATCGATCACTCCGCGCCGATGCAGGCTTCGGTGAAGGTGCGGCAGGGCAAGGCGCACTCGATCCGCATCACCCCGGGCGGCTGGCTACATGGGCTGGCCGGGACGACCGAGATTGCGGTGAACTCGCTGCACAACCAAGGGGTGGACCGGCTGGCGCCCGGGCTGGTCGTCGAAGGCACCGCGCCCGACGGCACCATCGAGGCCATGCGGGTGGCCAACACGCCCGCCGGGCCGGCGCTGGGCTTCGCCATGGGCATCCAGTGGCACCCGGAATACGACTGGCCGACCGATATCGTCTCGCGCCGGATCTTCGAGTCGTTCGGTGCGGCGGTGCGCGCCTATATTGGGCAGTCGGCGCCGCAGCCGCTGCCCCTCGCGGCGGAGTAGCGCGACCGGTCAGCGCGCCGGCGGCGTGGCCGGCGCCAGACCAATAGCGTCGTAGAGCCGCGTGCTGGGCGGCCAGGCGCGCATCAGGTCGGTGCGCCAGGCAATCACCCCCCAGCCGAACAGCAGCACCACGACGAGGCTCGCCGCCCAGGCGGCACGCAACCCGAAACTGGCATGTGGCACGGCTGCCGGCTGGCTCGCCAGGCGTTCCATCGCTGTCAGCGGTGGCGGCGCGGCGGAGAATTGTTCCTGGCGTGGCGTGGCGGGCGGCTCGCGGGTGGCTTCGGTCGGGGCAGGGGGGATGGCCTTGATGGGCAACCATTGCTCGTTGCAGCGTGTGCAACGCACGGCACGGCCGGGGACCAGCAAGGCGTCCCGCACCTCATAGGCGGCGGAGCAGACCGGGCAGACGATGCGCATGCGGGCAGAATGCCACAGCTTGGCCGCACACCCCAGACCCGAACACCGCTCCCGCATCGCAAGAGAGGTCAAGGCGCGCAGGTGCCGAGGGTGATCGGGTCACCCAGCCCCCTGCGAGGCGCTCCGCGACACCCTCATCGGCGCGTCACGCCTCGTCCTGCGTCTTGTCAGGGACATCATCAGCCCGGTAGGTGACGGCTGTACAGCACCTCGACCGAACGGAAGCGTACCAGGTCGACGCGATCCAACCGGCCGGACACTGGGCGCCAGAGGGGCAACAACAATGCCAAGGCTGCGGCCGGATCGGCCAAGCCACCGGACAGGGTGACGTGGGGCACCCAAACGTCGGGCCGGTAATCCGCGTGCGCCGTCAGCCCGGGCAGCGCTGCGAGCATCTCCGCATGCCGGGTGCGCAGGGCGAGCGTGAACACCGGCGCCGCCCAAAGGATCGCCGTCGATCCGGGAAAGATGCCAAACCCTGCGAGCGTGACAGGCAGCGGGCCCCAGGCGTGGCTGGCGTGCTCCACTGCGTCCCGCAGCACGGCGGTCGGCGAGTCGTCGGAGTAGACCGCAAGCGTGATGTGCGGCGCATAGCCGAGATCATGCCGGTCCCGGTCGATCCCCGCGGCGGCCAGCGATTGCCACATCGCCGCGATGACGGGCGCGGTCGCAGCATCGAACCGCAAAGTGACGGCGAGCGGCATCGCACCACGATAGGCGCCGGGACGTTGCAAAGGCGGCGCGCTGGCAGCCGGTCCCGTCGGACCTGTCCGGTCCGGCGGGACCAAGCCCTGCTCAGGCCTCCACGACCTTCTGCGTTTGCACGCCCAGTCCTTCGCAGGACAGCCGCATCGTATCGCCAACCTTCAGGAATATCGGGTGCGGCTTGACGCCCGAGCCGACGCCCGGCGGCGTGCCGGTGGCGATCACGTCGCCAGCGTGCAGCGTGATGAAGTGGCTGACATAGCTCACCAGCTTCACCACGCCGAAAATCATCGTCTTGGTGGTGCCGTTCTGCATGCGCTTGCCGTTCACCTCGGTCCACAGCGCGACGTTCTGCGGATCGGGGATTTCGTCCTTCGTCACCACCCACGGCCCGGTGGGGCCGAACGTGTCGCAGCCCTTGCCCTTGTCCCAGGTGCCGGCGCGCTCGAGTTGGAATTCGCGCTCGCTCACGTCGTTGCACACGCAGTAGCCGGCGACGTGGTCCATCGCATTATGCTCCGGCACGTAGCGCGCGGTCTTGCCGATGACGATGCCGAACTCGACCTCCCAGTCGAGCTTCTTCGAGCCGCGCGGCATCTTTACATTGTCATTCGGACCGCACATCGCACCGAGCGATTTCAGAAAGACGATCGGCTCCTTGGGGATCGGCATGCCGGCTTCCGCGGCGTGATCGGCGTAATTCAGGCCGATGCACACATAGTTCACCGGCCGCGCCACGCAGGAGCCAACGCGCACATTCGCATCGACCTTCGGCAGCGTGTTCGGATCGATGCCGGCGATCATCTTCAGCGCCGCGGCGGACAGCGCGAAGCCGTCGATGTCGCGCACCACGGAGGACAGGCAGCGGATGGTGCCGTCCTTATCGAGCAGGGCGGGCTTTTCGGCGCCGAGCGGGCCGTAACGCAGCAGCTTCATGACAGTCTCCTGTTTTCCTAGAGAGTGAGCCCACCGTCGATGATGACGGCCTGCCCGGTAATGAACTGCGCCGCGTCCGACGCGAGATAGACGGCGAGCGCGGCGATCTCCTCCGGCGTGCCCAGCCGGCCCATCGGCTGGCGGGCGATGAAGGCGGCGCGCGCGGCTTCCACCGAACCGGCGGCAGCGGCATTGGCTGCGATGCGCTCGTCCAGGCTGGGCGTGTGCACCGTGCCGGGGCAGAGGCAATTGCAGCGGATGCCGCGCGTCACGGTGTCGGCCGCGACCGACCGGGTCATGCCGATCACCGCGGCCTTTGTGGCGCTGTAGATGAAGCGGCTGGGCACGCCCTTCAGGCTGGACGCGACCGACGCCATATTGAGGATCACCCCACGGCCGCGTTCCAGCATGCCCGGCAGGAATGCGCGCATGGTGCGGAACATCGAGCGGGCGTTCAGCTCGAAGGCGAAGTCCCACTCGTCGTCGGTGGCTTCGAGGATGGTGCCCTGGTGCACGAAGCCGGCGCAGTTGAACAGGATGTCCATCGCGCCGGCATCGAACGCCGCCTGGGCGATGTCGGCCGCATGCAGCACGTTCAGTTTGGCGGTGTGGATGCGGTCGGAGGCGATCTGGTGCACCAGCGCCTCGTTCACGTCGGTGGCGATGACCCGGGCGCCTTCGGCTGCGAAGGCGAGCGCGGTGGCGCGGCCGATGCCCTGCCCGGCGGCGGTGACGAAGGCGGTCTTGTTGGCGAGGTGATCGGCCATGGCGATCTCCGACCGGCTGCGACGCGCCTGTCGATACGCGCTTTCACGGAAGCGCGATAGCCCGGCTGTCGTCAATCCGGGTCGGCTCGAAGTGCAAGCCGGTGTGCGGCTGATCTGCTGTCTGGCGGCGGCGGTCGGTCATCGCCGAAGCCGTTGGTTCTCCGGTTTCCTGGTCCTCGCCTTACGCGGCGTACTGCGGTGATGCGGCGGCCGCGCGGCTGGCAGCGGCATCGCGGTCGAGAATGTGGCGGATCCTCGGCACCACCGCTTCGCCGAAGGCGCTCATCGAATGCTCCACCATGTCATAGGGCATCGCACCGAGCTTGAAGATCAGCGCGAGTCCCATCAGGTCGAGTTGCGCTGCCAGGCGGCCGATAGTATTCGCCACGGTCTCCGGACTGCCGAGGATCACCATGTCCTGCGCGACGATCTCCTCGAAGCTCATCGCGTGCAGCATTGGCGCCTGGCGGCGCCAGAAATCGTAGCTGTCGGGCAGGTTCCCGCCGCGCGTGAATTGCGTGTAGCGGTTCCACAGCTCCCAGTATTGCAGCAGATACGGCTGTGCCTCGGCGCGGGCGCGCGCATCGCTGTCGGCCAGATAGATCTCGCGCATCAAATAAAGCCGCGGCGCAGGCGCGTGGCCGTGCGCCGTCTGAACCTCGCGATAGAGCGTCTGGTCGCGTTTCGCCTGGTCGATCATCGAGTCGATCTGCGCGAACGGAATGTCGTGCTGCGCTGCCCAGCGCAGCGATTCCTCGCTCTGCGCGCTGACCAGGAACGGTGGGTGCGGGCGCTGCACCAGCGGCGGCGACAGCGGCGCGTCCTTATGGACGGTCCAGTACTTGCCGCGGTGGGAAAAATTCTCGTCGGCCCAGACGCGGCGGATGATGTCGAAGGATTCAAGGAACATTTCGCGCGATTGCTGCTGGTCGATGCCGAAGGCCGCGAATTCCGGCGGGCGCAGGCCGCGGCCGAGGCCCATGTCGAGGCGCCCGTTGGTCAGGTTGTCAAGCATCGCCGCCTCCTCGGCGACGAGCAGGGGATGGCGAAACGGCAGGATGTTGACCATGCTGGCGAAGCGGATGCGGCTTGTCGTCCGCGCCGCGGCAGCGATCAGCAGATTGGGCGACGGAACCGGCGCCGTTGGTATCAGATGATGCTCGAAGAACCATATCTGGTCTATGCCGATGCGTTCCGCGAGCTCGACCTCTTCGAGCTGGCGACGGAACATTTCCGCATGGGTCGAATTTTCGCGCGGCGTGGTCGTCGACCAGATGGCGAGTTTCATTGTGTTATCCCTCCCGGTTTCGCGCGACGGCCGGCCGCGGTCGCATGGTCCTCGCCGCGCCCCATCAGTGATTGTTTCTGCTCTCCCCCCGCGTTTCGATAATGTTGAGAAACAGCGTCGCCGGCTCCAGGCAGGCGCCGTTGCCCAACTGTCCGACCATCGAGCGGTAGATCTCCTCCCACGGCGTCATGTTGTTCAGCTTCGGCGGCGTCCAGGCGCGGCGCCGCGCCTCCAGTTCACCGGCTGGCAGCAGCACGTCCACCTTGCGCGTGTTGAGGTCGATGCGGATGCGGTCACCGGTCTGCAGCAGCGCCAGGCCGCCGCCGACCGCCGCCTCCGGCGACACGTTGAGGATCGAGGGCGAGCCCGACGTGCCCGACTGCCGCCCGTCGCCCATGGTCGGCAACGCCATGATGCCGCGCTTCAACATCGCAGCCGGCGGCTGCATGTTCACCACCTCGGCGCTGCCCGGATAGCCCACCGGCCCGCAATTGCGGATGATCAGCACCGACTGGTCTTCCACACCGAGATCGGGGTCCTCGATGCGGTGGTGGTAATCCTCCGGGCCTTCGAACACGATCGCCTTGCCCTCGAACACGTTCGGCCGCGATGGGTCGGACAGGAAGCGCTTACGAAAATCCTGGTCGATGACGCTGATCTTCATCACCGCGCTGTCGAACAGGTTGCCCGACATCACCACATAGCCGGCCGCCGGCAGCATCGGCGTGTCATACGAACGGATCACCTCGCGATCGCCGTCCGGCACGTCGCGCAAATTCTCCGCCAGCGTCTTGCCGGTGACGGTCATCGCGTCGCGGTTCAGCTTGCCGGCGGCCAGCAGCTCCTTCATCACCGCGGGAACGCCGCCCGCGCGATGGAATTTTTCCCCCAGGAACCGCCCCGCCGGCTGCACGTCGCACAGCAGCGGAATTTCCGGGCCCAGGCGCTGCCAGTCGTCGAGCGTATGTTCCACGCCCATGTGGCGCGCGATCGCCACCATGTGGATCGGGCAGTTCGACGATGCGCCCAGCGCCGCGGCGGCGACCACCGCGTTCTCGAACGCCTGTTGCGTCATGATGTCGGACGGACGCAGGTTCTCGTGCACCATGCCGACGATGCGCTTGCCGGTCTCGTAGGCCATCCAGCCGCGCTCGCGATGCGGCGCTGGGATGGCGGCGCAGCCGGGCAGCGACATGCCCAGCGCCTCGGCCAGCGCGTTCATCGAGGTTGCCGTGCCCATGGTGTTGCAGTGCCCGACCGAAGGCGCCGACGACGACACCATCTGCATGAACTCGTCGTAGCCGATCTTTCCCTCGGCGAAGAGTTTCCGCCCCTCCCAAATGATGGTGCCGGAGCCGGACAGGCGCCCTTGCCACCAGCCGTCCAGCATCGGCCCGCCGGACAGCACGATCGCCGGGATGTTCACCGTCGCCGCGCCCATCAGGCAGGCGGGGGTGGTCTTGTCGCAGCCGGTGGTCAGCACCACGCCGTCGATCGGGTAGCCGTGCAGCACCTCGACCAGGCCGAGATAGGCCAGGTTGCGGTCGAGCGCCGCAGTGGGGCGCTTGCCGGTCTCCTGGATCGGATGCATCGGGAATTCCAGCGGCACGCCGCCGGCGTCGCGGATGCCGTCGCGCACGCGGGACGCCAGTTCGATGTGGTGGCGGTTGCAGGGGGAGAGGTCGGAGCCGGTCTGCGCGATGCCAATGATCGGTTTACCGCCGCGCAACTCGTCGGGGGTAATGCCGTAGTTCATGTAGCGCTCGAGGTAGAGCGCGGTCATCGCGGGATCGGCGGGTTCGTCGAACCAGCGGCGGGAGCGCAGGCGCTTTTCCCCGGTGCCGTTATGTGCGGTCATGGTTCGGTCCTCCCTTGGGCTGAGCGGGGCGGAGGGTGTGAGGCGGGTGGCTGGGAGTCAACGCCAGTGCACGTACGAGCCGCTCAGGCGGCCCGCAGGCTAGCCGCGAGCAGGGCGTCCGCTCATCGGGACCTGCTAGTGCCTACGCACAGAGATTTTGACAGGTTGCCGGAGGGTTATTCCTGGCCACCCGAAGCCACAACGCCCGTTTTGGTGAGGAAGCTCGGCTTGCTGCCGAAGGACCGCTATGGGTGGGTTTCGCGGCAGGCGCAGCGCACGTCCGCCTGACCGAAAAATCATGGTCTGGAAAACCCAGGCTCTGTGTGCCACGGTGAGGCGGAAATAACCGGAGGTGTGCCATGAGCCAGCTCGAGATCGTCGACAACAACATTGTGGCGGACAGGGAGAGAGCTTCGTCGGCCTATGTGCCGCCGCTCCAACGGACGGAAGGGCAGCCGCCGCCCATCGCGGCGCACGGCGGCCTGTCCTATATGTCGTTCGACCGGGATGGCGATGCGGGAACCACCGCGGCGCTCGAGGACGCGCTCGCCGAGATCGCTGAAGGCGAGGGCCAGCGCGTCATCGACATGATCGACAAGGCCCCACCGGGCCCGATCAAGACCCGATGGGGCCTCGGGTTCCGCAGCTACGACGAATGTGTGTACTACATCCGCCGCTCGAACACCATCAAGGCCCCCGACGGCGGCGTGGCGCTGCCGCTGCCCTATACGGTCTATGAGCGGCCGACCTATTCTGTCGTGCCGTCAAACGCTGTCTGGCGCGATCCGGCGCGCGCCGACGTCGCGGCGATCCTGCGCAAGAACGAGCAGGACAACCGGGGGCGGAACCTGTTTTTCCCGCAGGTGCTGCGCGACGCGCGGCGCATCGGCGAGTACTATCCGGGCCTGTCGCCCAACAGCCCCGAATGCATGGACCAGCTCGGCGTCTCGCTGGCGCACCTCGAGTCCAACTGCACCAACATCTATGATTCGGCGGAGGTGGAGCGGGTATTCTACCCCGAGATCGAGAAGCTCCTGCTCGAGTTCTTCCCGGATGCGACCGATGCACTGGTCTATAACCACGACGTCTTCGACAAGGACTACGCGGGCGACCGTACGGAAGACCAGGACGCCAAGAACCCGGGCGTGAACGCGAATTACGCCATGCTGGTGCACAACGACCTGAACGACAACAGCGGCCGCGTGCGCTGCCGCGAGCTGCTCACCAAAAACCTCCGGAACTTCGGGCGCACGCAGAACTATACGGAGGAAGAGGCCGACGCGAAGATGTCGCGGCGGTTCGTGTCGATCAATCTCGCCAAGCCGATTGAGACGATAGAGCAGTACCCGTTCGTGCTGTGCGCCTGGCCCTCGTTCGCCGACCAGCCGTACATCACCAACTACCGGATCTACGACGACCGCGTCGGCGAGACCACCCGCTTCACCTACCGTCCCGACCACGAGTGGTACTGGTTTCCGCAGCAGAAACCCACCGAGGTGTCGATGCTCAAGTGCTATGACTCTGTGACCGACGGCTCCGTCTCGCGCTGGTCTTTCCATACTGCCTGTATCGACCCGACCGCGCCCGCCGACGCCCGATGCCGCAAGAACGTCGTGGTCCGGTCCTTTGTCTTCTTCTAGGAAGACAGGAAGAGGCAGCGGGCAGAGGGAGCCGACTTCGGTGTCGTGATACTTGACGACCGGAAGACCGCGTAGGGCGCCAGGCCGGTGGCGAAGGGCCTGCGTGAACTTCCGCTTCTGGGATCACCTGAACGGGCTGCTGGCGGTCGACTTGGGTCGATTGGGAACATACGCTGCTTGGGCCAACCCGACTGACGTACGGCCCGGAATACGAAGACCGCCTCGCCCCGCAACCTGTCAAAATCTCTGTGCTGAGACACTAGTGCCCTGAGCCGCTCATATTGCGGAGATCGCTCCGCATGGACGGTTTGCGGCAACAAACGGCGACGCTCGCGAACCGGTCTTGCTGGCGCGGAGCGGTCATGTCCGATAACGCCGTGCGGTCCGTGCGGACCGTTCTGTTGCAAGCATTTAACACGGAGACCACGAAGAACCACGGAGCGGTTCAGACGACAAATCGCCGCAGGCCGTCCTTCAACAGCCGCGCATGGAAATTGAACAGCAGGCCGAGGCGCAGGCCGCTCATTCGGAGGTAGGTCACAACCTGAGCGTCATGCGCCGGCAGGATATTCGCAACAGCTTTGATTTCAACGATCAGTTGCCGTCCACGAGAATGTCCGCGCGAAAGCCTTCGTCGAACTGGACGCCTTTGTAGGTCACCGGAATTCCGGCTTGCCGTTGGAAGGCGATCCCCGCTTGTTCCAGCTCATGGCACAGCAGCCTTCATAAACCGATCCCAGCATGCCCGGACCGGTGAGCCGATGCACCTCGATGGCCAGCCCGATGACTCGTTCGGTCAATTCGCGCGCAAGCAGCATTCCGTCGTGCCTCCGTGCCGTTCCGTGGTCCTCCGTGCCCTCCGTGTTAAATGCTTGAACTTAAGAAACGCTGACCCCCGGGGACCAAACGGCAAGCCCCCGGACCCAACCGAGCTCCGGAGCCGATGCAATCCTGGGTGGGCCCGACGGTAGCATCTGTCCAGAGATCAGCCTGCAGAATCAACGACGCAGGGCACTAGTCCCGTACCTCCCCCGCCAGCCAGTCGATCGCCGCCTGCACCCCACCCCTCCCGTGCGGAATACCAAGCGCCGACAGCGCCATTTCGATCACGCTCAGCGTGCCCAGGATCATCGGCGCGTTCACGTGCCCCATATGCGCGATGCGGAACGCCTTGCCGGACAGCTCGCCGATGCCGTGCCCCAGCACCACGCCGCAATTCCGATCGCAGTAGTCACGGATCGCCTCGGGATCGCAGCCCGGCGTCAGCACCGCCGTCACCGTGTCGGAGCGTTCGCGCGGGTCGGTGATGTTGAAGCCGATCGCCCCACCCTCGGCCCACATCCCAACGGCGCGGCGCACCGCCTCGCCCAGCAGGCGGTGGCGGCGGAACGCGTTCTCCAGCCCTTCCTGGAACAACAGGTCCAGCGCCTGGCGCAGGCCGAACAGCAGATGTTCCGGCGGCGTGCCGGCGTATTTCTGGTAGTGCTCGTCGCCGTCACGGCTGGTCCAATCCCAGTAGGGCGTGCGCAACCCGGCGGTCTGGTGCACCGCGCGCGCCCGGTCATTGGCGGCGACGAAGCCGAGGCCCGGCGGCGTCATCATTCCCTTCTGCGAGCCCGACATCGCCACATCGACGCGCCACGCGTCCATCTCGAACGGCATGCAGCCCAGCGAGGCCACCGCATCCACCATCAGCAGCGCGTCGTGCCCGGCGGCCCGCATCGCCTGGCCGATCGCCGCGATGTCGTTCACCACGCCCGAGGCGGTGTCGATCTGCGCCACCAGCACGGCCTTGATGCTGCCATGCCGGTCGGCGCGGAGCCGCGCTGCAACCTCCTCCGGCCGGACGGCGCGGCGCATGTCGCCCTTCAGCACCTCGACCTCGGCGCCCAGACGCGCGGCATTGTTGCCCCAGCCGATGGCGAACCGGCCGCTCTCCAGCACCAGCACCTTGTCACCGCGGGACAGCACGTTGGTCAATGCGGCTTCCCAGGCACCGTGCCCGTTGGCGATGTAGATATAGGCGCGGCCCTCGGTGTGGAACACGCGAGCGACATCGCGCAGCAGGCTGTCGGTCAGGGCCAGCAGCGGGCCAGCGTAGATATCCACCGCCGGGCGATGCATCGCGCGCAACACTTCATCCGGGATCGTCGTCGGCCCTGGGATTGCCAGGAACTCTCGGCCTGCGCGAACGCTCATTTGTTTCTACCTCGATCTCATATCAGCCGGCGCCGTTACCCCACCAGTCCGTAACGCCGCGCTTCCGCCATCACCTCCCGCGCCAGCGGCAGCATGGCGTAGTCGACCATCGCGCCCTGGTAGCTCACCGCGCCCAGACCCGCCTTTTCCGCCGCCTCGAACGCCAGCAGCAGCCCGGAGAAATACGCGATGTCTTCCGGCGTCGGCCGGTATACCGCATTGGCCACCGCGACATGCGACGGGTGCATCACCGCAACCCCGGTGTAGCCGATGTCGCGCGCGCGGCGGATCAGCCGCTCCACCGCCGCGAGGTCGTTCATCGGCGTGCCGAAGATGCCGGCTATCGGGTACGGCGCCCCGCCGGCCCGGCTGTCCAGCACCATTTTCGACGCGAGGTACAACTGCTCGATGCCGTCCGTCGTGGCGCGGAAGCCGAACGCCCGCGCGAAGTCGCCCGACACCGGGCCGCTGATGGCGCCGTGGATGCCTTTCACGCGCGGGCTCGCCTTGGCCAGCGCGCAGGCGTCGTACATGCCCTCCGCCGTCTCCGGCAGCGGCAGGATGCCGACGCTGCCATGCGCCATCCCGGCCCTGCCCTCGTGGTAGCTGAGCAAGTCGTGCAGCCGGCGTATCTCGGCGGGGTTGGCCGCCTTCGGGAGAATAATCGCGGTCAGCCCCTCGGCCGTCGCGGCGGCGATTTCTTCGCCCGTGCGCTCCGACAGCGGGTTGACCCGAACGAAGGCGCCGACGCCGGCCTCCCGCAGCTCGGCGATTTCCTCGTGCAGCAGCGCCATCGCCTGCGGCTTGAACTCGGGGGGGACGGAGTCCTCGATGTCCAGCACGGCGGCGCCGGGCGAGACGCGGATCGCCTTGCCGACCCAGTCGCGGCGATGCGCGGGCACGAACAGCGCGGAGCGGATGGGCCACATGTGGATGCCTCCTGGATGACGGGTTGCCGCGCCGCTATCCCGCGCCGCGGCGCGGCTGGCAAGGGAGGGGCTGGCGATAGGTCAGTTTCAATACTTCCAGAATCGGCCCAAGGGTGGCACTCTGACGACCCACGTCCACCAAACACCTAATTCCTCATGGTCTGCGCGAGCGATATCACGTTCGCAAATGGCGAAATGCTGCAGGCGTGCTGTCGACAGCCTGCCCAGACGAGTGGGTGGACACTATCGAGATTCTAAGAGCGTTCCGGCTGCTCCGTTCCTAAATTCTCACGGGCGACGGAGACCTGTCACCCATATCAATCGCGTATCTATATCACCGTACGCAAGTAGGTCTCGGCCTTTTCCAATGTCGGGAAGCTCGCGATCTGCTCATATTTGGGCGCCTCGCCTGCCGATGCAGGCGACAGGAATACGACAAACAGGTCTGCCTGCTTTACAACGACCGTCGTCAGGTCGTCACTATGGCAAGGCGACATATGCCGCGCACCACAGGCCGGACAATCGTCGTCGCACGTGCTCGACCACTCGTCCGCCCATTCACCATCACATCGATCACATCGATAATGATTCCTAAACCAAGCCATATCATGTCCTATCGCCGAAGATGTTATTGAACGTTCGTGGACACTAGCCGGTAGGTCCCCTTGCCAACAAACTCTATATAGCCTTTACCGCGCAGGATTTGCAATTTTTGGCGAATTTTTTCCCTTATGTGCCGGTTCGACGGATAAGTCATCCGTAGCTCATCTTCAAATCGATACAATTCTTCGATTGTGAACGTTGGTTTTTGAATTCTCTCGATGCATTTCATCACACTGAGGAGCCATCCCTTCGCACGTACATCCTTCTGATCACGAAGAAAGAGGGTCTTCTGCCATTTCGCAAGGACCTCATTTTTTGGTTCGATAACACGGTCCCTAATCAAGAAAATCCGTCCTGCATGCGGAATTCCCTGAAGCGAGATGTTGCATCCGATCCACCCTGCACGGCGGGCCAACGGAGACAGTGGCTTCCTTTGCTCAATGATCTCCGGGACGAAGAAATATTTGGGTATAACGAGAAGATTTAGCACAAACAACCCTCCAGGGTCATAGTGAAGAAGCAACAGGTTGGGATTGCCGCTTCCTTTGAGCCGATCCATCATCGTTCGGTATGCGCCATCGACCATCTTGGCGCCGAAGATTTTCGCTTGGCTCTTCAGTTCGTAATCCTCGTTGCAGCTGTGACAGAAAAAATCTGCGACAGGACGGTTGTTGCTGTACCGTCCCATATCGATCTGCCCGCAGTTGGGGCAATAGACTTGGCGACGGACCCAATCCTCGCTTAGGACTCTGATCTTTTGGAGTGAACTTTTGTACGAACCGGCAAGCTCTGGCTGAAAGGATAAATCCACTTGCTTATTGCCTCAATAGCACTGCCGCCATGGCGGATCGGCGAGGACGCAGGCAAACCTTCGCCCGTGAGCAGCCGTCCGCAAATCCGTCGCGGCGCCGACAGCGCGTCTCGTCGTCATGTCCAGGTCCATCGCATATTGCATGAGCCGCACCCGCCGCCCGATTCGTCAAGCCCCCTGCCACTATTCGGCCGCCTGAACGCGGTTGCATGGCAGGTCAGGGAACGCCGTCAGGAGGGTGGCGGACGCGTTTTGTTCCTACGCGAGAAGTAGCCCACATCGCCGAAGGCTTCAACCGAATTGAGCGGCGGCACACGACTAGGCTGCGAAAAACGGCGCACTACCGCCGACCGGCACCGGACCCGCGTCGGAAACGCCAGCCGCTATGAATCACTGTATCGACGCACGATCATCGTCCGCCGGCATGGAGGGTATCACATGAAGCAGCGTCAGCTCGGGACCACCGGTCCCACGGTTTCCGCCATCGGCCTCGGCTGCATGGGCATGTCGGGGATGTATGGCCCGGCAGACCGGGCGGAAAGCATCGCCACCATCCACGCCGCTCTCGACGCCGGCATCACCCTGCTCGATACCGGCGACTTCTACGCTATGGGCCATAACGAGATGCTGATCGGCGAGGCGCTGCGGGGTGTGCCGCGCGACCGCTTCCAGGTGTCCGTCAAGTTCGGCGCGTTGCGCGATGCGGCCGGCGACTGGGTGGGTTATGACGCGCGGCCCGCGGCGGTGAAGAACTTCCTGGCCTATACGCTGCGGCGGCTCGGGCTGGAGCACATCGACATCTATCGCCCGGCCCGGCTCGATCCCGACGTGCCGATCGAGGACACTGTCGGCGCGATCGGCGACATGGTGAAGGCCGGCTACGTGCGCCATATCGGCCTGTCCGAGGTCGGCTCCGCGACCATCCACCGGGCCGCTGCGGCGGCGCCGATCTGCGACCTGCAGATCGAGTATTCGCTAATCTCGCGCGACATCGAGGACGGCATTCTGGCGACCTGCCGGGAGCTGGGCATCGGCGTCACCGCCTATGGCGTGCTGTCGCGCGGCCTGATCAGCGGACATTGGCAGAAGGCGGGCGGCGGTCCCGGCGATTTCCGGACCTACATGCCGCGGTTCCAGGGTGAGAACGTCGACCGCAACCTACACCTGGTCGAGCCGCTGCGGCAGGTCGCGGCAGTCAAGGGCATCAGCGTCGCCCAACTCGCCATCGCCTGGGTGATGGCGCAAGGCGAGGACATCGTGCCGCTGGTCGGCGCCCGGCGGCGCGATCGGCTGGCGGAAGCGCTCGGCGCGCTTGACGTTGTGCTGACGCCGGACGACCTGGCGAAGATCGAAGCGGCGGTGCCCAGGCGTGCCGCGGCCGGCGAGCGCTATCCGGTGGCGCAGATGGAGCACCTCGATAGCGAGGTTGGCGGATAGGGCCCTATCGGACGTCGGAACGGGCAGCGAACGGAACCCGCCTTGTCGGACGTCGCCTTGTACACTGCCCGCCATGGAACTCAGACGTTGATCGCAGCCTTCGAGGTTGCCAATTGCAAAATCCACTTGCCTGTCGGCGACACCCGCACCGGGCAAGACTACGCCGGCTTCCAGGAATCGGCGTTCGCGACATCCGCTTCGAGCACCGGCTGGCGGGTCGTCTGCGACAAACTCAACACCCATCTCTCGGTGGGCGTGGTCCGCTTGGTGGCGCGCCGATGCGGGATCGAGGACGATCTTGGCGAGACGAGAAAGTGCAGAACCTCAAGGAGCGGATCGAGCGGTTCATCCGCTCCTTCAACGAAACTGTCGCCAAGCCGTTCCGCTGGACCAAGACTGATAAGCCTCTTGCCGCCTGCTCAGCCGGCAATGGGTCCGCTGCTTCCGGCGAGATGTACCAGTTTGACTGGCCTGCCATCGTGTGGGACCAGTAATGACAGGCTGCCGACCAATGACACCACCGACAGCAGGGAGGAACCCATGTCAGAAACCAATCCGCCGCTTCCCGCCAACAGCCAGACCAGCACGATCCTTACGAAGGCCTACGAGGCGCTTGGTAAAATCATCGACGAGATCGTGATCCTGCGGGTGACCACCGTGGTCGGCACGGTCACCGCAGAAGACGCCGCCGATCCATCCAAGCCCACGACGATCACAGTTGCCCCGGCCGGTCAACTCGTCGCCCACTCCGCGATCAATACCGCGCTCGGCGACGCCAATGTCGTGATCAGCAAAGGCTTCCTGGACGACGACGCGCTGAACAAGCTGCACACCCAGGCGCTGGCCGATTCGCGGACGATTCGCAGGGAGTCGGTGGACATGCTGCGCTCCGCCATCCAGTCGATCCTCGGCCCTGTCCAAGGCTGAGCAGCGCGGGAGGCCGCGATGGCGGAAGACTGGGAGGAACGGATCCGGGGTATCGCCGGCGCATTGCTCACACTCGAGGTCAATACCGTCGAGAAGCCGAACATGTCGGCGTCAAAAATGCCTGATGCGCCGCTGGCCCTGCACGAGCTGGTCGCGCTGTACTCGGGTGAACTGAGCGCACGCGGCTTTATCATCACCGACGACCTGCTGAAGGCCGCGTCGGCACGGCTGGCGCACCCCGACGACCCCGCCACGATGCTCGCGCTCGAAACCTGGTCTTTCACGCCGAAGGACAAGAGCTCGGACGGCCTGACCAACGGCCCGCAAACCTTTGAGGCATTGCAGTGGGCGGCGGCCGCGGGACAGCGGCAGCTCGACATCATGCCCTCGCAGCCTGGGTCCACCGATCCTGTATTGCTCGCCGTCGCGTCCGACCGCGCCTTGCTCCAGCGAATCCGCTCAAACTGCCGGCAGCTTCGCCAGGTCACCTTGCTGCTGAAGCAGCAATTTCCGGTATCGGCCGACGCGGTGTCGGCGTTCGACAGCACGGTGGAGCAAACGACCGAGGTGATATTCAGTCACCCGCGGCCGGCCGTTGTGATCGACAGCGACGTGTTGATGCTGATCCGCAAGGCCTGGGACATCGGCCTGGAAACAGTATTGTACCAGACCGTGATGCAGGTGGACGGCGACGTGTTGCTCCGCGTGTCGCCCGGCCTGGACCCGGCCAGGCGCGCCTTCTTCGGCGAGTTGCATCGTTCCACGGTGGAGACCGGCATTCGCCAATGGCACAGTTTGTTTGAGTTGGCGGCGGCGCTGATCTCCGGTGTGGGCAAGGCTTTGTTCCAGCGGAGTCCCTGACATGGGTGGCCGCGTCGTCGCGGCGCTACGTGGCTGGCTGGTCGCAAAGCGCGACGACCTGGCCTCGCTGCTGTGGATCGCCGCCAACTTGCGTCAGGTCGGGCATTGCCTGCAGTTGCTGTTCGACACGCGCTTCCATGGCGGCAGCATGGTGTGCGTCCCGCCTCAGGCGCCGCTGATCTGCACGCTGGTCCAACTCGACGGCGACTTCGTCACTTTTGTCGATCCCCGTACCTTCACCGAAGCCCGCTCCCCCGAGGCGCTGTCTGCCCTGATCGCACAGCATGCCGAGGCGCTGCGGACGCATCTGCCGGCGCCGGACCCGGCATTCGGTGCCCACGTCGCCGGTTGCGTCCGCGCACTGCGCGATGTGGCACTCGCCGGGTGGGTCGCGTTGGAGGCGTTGGGTGCCGTGACGCTACAGGCCTCATGGCACGCGCTTACGGGTGACTTGAATGCCCTGAGCATGGCGGCGCTGCGTGCCGCATGGCCGGCGCTACAGCCGGTCCTGCTCTGGCAGGCCGTGGCGATCGGCATTCCCGCGCTGCTGCATTTCGGCGCACCGCGCCTGCTGCGCGCGCTGCTCCGCCGAGGCCGGCTGCACTGAACCCCGCGCGTGCCGGCCACGCCCAGCAGATCGTCGGCCGCGGATCCATACCGACGATCCGCTGGCCCAGCCGCTGGATCGCCGTTCTCAGCCCCGCGGGCCGCCTTGGAACCGCCGCGATCCACGCGTCAGGATCGCAACACTGGCTTAGCTCTGCCACTTCTTCGTGCGCTGCGGCGGATGCGCCCTGACGACATCCTCGTTCACCTCCGCTCCCCAGCCGGCGCCGGTCGGGATCAGCAAGTGCCCGTCCTCGATCACCGGCGGCGTACTGACCAGCGCGTCCTTCCACGTAACGTCCTCGATATCGATCTCCATCACCCGGAAATTCGGTACCGCGGCGCAGAAATGCGCGCTCATCAGCGAGCCGATATGGCTGTTGAAATTATGCGGTGCCACGTTGATCTCGTAGGCGTCCGCCATGGCGGCGATCTTCATCGACTCCAGGATGCCGTTCCACGCAATGTCGATGATCGCGACATCGACCGACTGCTGCTCGAAGAATGGCCGGAACTGCCGGCGGCCATACAGCGATTCGCATGACGCGATGCGCGTTCGCGCGCTGCGCCGGATGGTGGCGAGCGCCGCCGGGTCGTAGCTGTCGATCTCCAGCCACACCAGGTCGAATGGCTCCAGCGCCTGCGCCAGCGTGATGTAGCCCTCGGTCTTGAAGTTGAAATTGAGATCGAGATGCAGGCCGACACGTGGCCCGGCGCCCTGGCGGAACGCGGTCATCTGCGCCACCAGCCCTTCGACCAACCGCGCATCGATGTTCAACTCGGGCCAACCGGAGCCGTTGAAGCCGGGCATGTGGATATACGGCTTGTCGGCATCGAAACGCATGATGTTGGTCTTCAGGCCCTTGAAGCCACGCCGCGCCACCTCGGCACCGGCATGCTCCACGTCGGCCAGCGACTGGATGGGCGCGAACCCGGTCCACGCCTCGATGTGGTCTGCGAAGCTGACGCGCCAGGTGCCGCAATGCGACCAGTAGAGCTGCAAGCGGTCACGCACCGGCCCACCCAACAGTTCGTAAACCGGAATCCCGAGCGCCTTCGCCTTGATGTCGACCAGGGCGTTCTCGATGGCGGCGATCGCCTGCTGGTTGAGGCCGCCGGGGCTTTGCCTTGTCAGGCCGTGCAGGAAGGCCGTGATCTTCTCCACCGGCCGCGGATCCATGCCGACAATGCGCTGGCCCAGCCGCTGGATTACCGTGCTGAGGCCCTCGGCGCCGAAATTCTCCAGGAACTCCGACCAGCCGACCAGACCCTGGTCGGTGGTGATCTTCAGGAAGGAAAAGTCGCGCCAGCCGGCGCCACAGTGCAGGTCCTCGATCTTGGCGATGCGCATGGCGGTTCCTTCCCCCGGTACTGGGAGGATGCTAGTGCCCCGACGTTCGCGGCGGCAACCTGGCCGTGCTACGGGAGAAGTGACGCGAGGTGTGATATGGCGATTGGACTGCGGAAGACCGTTGCAACGCGGCAAGAGATTGGCACGCATCGGCAAGCTGAAACGGTCGATTTGTTCGAAATGGCGAACCTGTTTCCCCGCACGACCGGACTGCCGATGACGGTGTGGGTCAGCCCGCGAGGGCGAGCGCGGCATGATGCTCGCATCAAGGTATGCCTGACGCCCGGGCCGCGGATGGATGTGGCCAATACAGCGGTGGTAGGACTCAGACCCCAGCCGAGCTTGATCAAGGGCAGGCTTCCGGCTCCTGAGCTGGACCTCGTCTCCCGGTGGATCACATTGAACGACGCGGTGCTTCTCGACTTCTGGAATGGAGCCATCGATACCGTCGAACTGGCCAGCCGACTGCGGAAGCTCGGACCGGAAGGGGAGGCCTGATCCAATCACGTCCCCCCGGCATGCCGTCCTGGCGGGCAAGCCAACCGGAGGCCTCGTCCGTCCTGCGCGACGCGCAACCCTGGTCAGCGGCGAGCCAATTGCAAATGAGTTGCAATAACCCGCCCTGCGCGGTAGAGACCCGCGGTTCCGCGACGCTCCCGAAGGCCCGCCCAGCGTATGTATATCTGCCTGTGCAACGCCCTGACCGACCACCACGTCCGCGCCGCGGCTCAGGCGGGCGCCAGTCGGCCCAGCGAGATCTACCGGGCCTGCGGCTGCGCGGCGCATTGCGGCACATGTGCGAAGACCGTCCGCCGGATTCTCAACGAATCGGCCGACGCTGGGCTGCGACCCGACCTGCTGGCGGCCGACTAGGGCGAGCCCACCGCACCCTGGTATCTGCCGCCTCGCGCGGCTAGCATCGCTCTCATCGCGGGCCACGCCGATCTGAGCCACGAGTCGCGCGGGTTTCCAGCAGGAGACGGATGATGCAGGGTGATCCGAAGGTCATCGACTACCTCAACACTGTCCTGACCAACGAGCTTACCGCCATCAACCAGTATTTCCTGCATGCCCGTATGCTGGACAACTGGGGCCTTACCAGATTCGGCAAGCGTGAATACGATGAGTCGATCGAGGAAATGCGTCACGCCGACTGGCTGATCAAGCGCATCCTGTTCCTCGAAGGACTGCCCAACGTGCAGCGGCTGAATGCGGTCCTGATCGGCCAAACGCCGGAGGAGGTGCTGCGCGCCGACAAGCAGCAGGAGGACAAGGCCGTTGCCGACCTGCGCGAAGCGATCCCCTATTGCGAGAGCGTCCGCGATTTCCCCAGCCGCGACCTGTTTTCCCATATCCTCCGCGACGAGGAGGAGCATATCGATTTCATCGAGACACAGCTCGATTTGCTCGCCCGGATCGGCGTGCAGAACTGGATGCAGCTCAACAGCGCCCCGGCAAACGACAGCAAGGATTGAGCCGGCCGGAGCTGCCAGCCAGAGCTTGTCTCACCTCAAGCGTCAGCGTATGCGTCCGCAGCCCCGCGTCGGGCTGGCGCGCGTAATTGAGGCAGCTTCTTGGTGAGTCCCGTCCGATGACCAGGCCGCAACGGCCGCGAGCATAGTGACCAGCGCGGCGACCGCCGACCTGGTCCGCAAGCCCATACCCAGCGCCGGCGTATTGCTCGGGGTGCTCGGCGTCGTATACGGCGATATCGGCACCAGCCCACTTTACGCGCTGAAGGCCAGCCTGCAGCTTTTCCAGGGCGTCACGATCAGCCGCATCGAGATCCTCGGCATCCTGTCGCTGTTCTTCTGGTCCCTCGTGCTGATCGTCACCATCAAATACGTCACCTTGATCATGCGCGCCGACAACCGCGGCGAGGGTGGCATCCTGGCGCTGATGGCGCTGGCGCAGCGGGTTTCTGTCGGCACTGGGATGCGCGGCTTCCTCGGACTGGTCGGCATCGCCGGGGCGTGCCTGTTCTTCGGCGACGGCATCATCACCCCGGCCATCTCCGTATTGTCGGCGGTCGAAGGGCTGGAAGTGTCCACACCCGCGCTGCAGCAATTCGTGCTGCCGATCTGCCTGGTGGTGATCGTGCTGCTGTTCGCCATGCAATACCGCGGCACCACCAGCGTCGGGCGCGTGTTCGGCCCGGTCATGGTGCTGTGGTTCGTCGTCATCGGTGCGCTGGGCGCGGGAGAGATCGTGCAGCAACCATTCGTGCTGCAGGCCATTTCGCCGACCTACGCCGTCGCGCTGGTCGTGCAATACAAGGTGCTCGCGTTCATCGTGCTCGGTGCGGTGGTGCTGTGCGTCACCGGCGCCGAGGCCCTGTATGCCGACATGGGCCATTTCGGTGCCCATCCGATCCGGCTGAGTTGGACGTATTTCGTGCTGCCGTGCCTGGTGCTGAATTATTTCGGCCAAGGGGCGCTGCTGATCAGCCATCCCGAGGCGCTCGACAACCCGTTTTTCCTGCTCGCGCCGCACTGGATGCGCCTGCCGCTGGTCCTGCTGGCGACCTTCGCCACGGTGATCGCCAGCCAGGCGGTGATCTCCGGCGCCTACTCCGTCACCCGCCAGTGCATGCAGCTTGGCTTGCTGCCACGCATGACAGTGCGCCACACCTCCACGATGGAAGAAGGCCAGATCTACGTGCCGCAGGTGAATACCTTCCTGGCGGTGGGCGTGGTGATCCTGGTGCTGGCGTTCAAGACCAGCGACAGCCTGGCCTCGGCCTACGGCATCGCGGTCACCGGCACGTTCATGTGCACGGCGGTGCTGGCGACGGTGGTGTTCCGCCGGCAGTTCCACTGGTCGCGCACCACGACAATCGGCGTGTTCGGCGGTTTCTTCCTCATCGACCTGGTGTTCTTCGCTGCCAACACGCTGAAGGTGGTGGAAGGCGGCTGGGTGCCGCTGGCGATGGGCCTCGGCCTGACCGCGCTGATGACCTCGTGGAAGCGCGGCCGCGACCTGCTGCTGGCGCGCTGGCAGCAGGACAGCATGCCGCTGGCGCTGTTCCTTGCGCGATTGCCGCAGTCCCGCACCATCCGGGTGCCCGGCCTGGCGGTGTTCCTGACCGGCCAACCGGACTACGTGCCGACCTCGCTGCTGCACAACCTGAAGCACAACAAGGTGCTGCACGAGCAGGTGCTGTTTGTTACGGTGCAGAACGTGGATGAGCCAGAGGTGCCGGCGGAGCGGCGCGCCGAAGTATCCGAGCTGTCATCTGGCATTTATCGCGTCATCCTGCATTACGGCTTCATGGAAAGCCCGAATATTCCGCGCTCTCTGGAGGAGCTGCAGGGCAGGATTCCGTTCGATCCGATGCAGGCGAGCTATTTCCTCGGCCGCGAGGTCTTGGTGCCCGCCATGGTGCCGAAGCTGCCCTGGTGGCGCCTGTGGCTGTTCCTGCTCATGGCGCGAAACGCGGTGCCGGCCACCGAGTTCTTCCGCATTCCCTCCGACCGGGTCGTGGAGCTGGGGGTCCGGGTGGCGATCTGACGGCGCCCGACAGCCCAGCGTCATGGCCTGCATGGTCCCATGCGCATCAGGATCAGCGGCGGCCAAGCCAGTCTCTCCCCCTCCCCTTGAGGGTGGAGGGTGGGGAGGGGTGCGTACCGGGTCCGAAGCGGATACATACCGAACACCATAGACCGGACACATGGGTGACAGTCTCGCTGCCCCGTAAAACTGGTGTCATTGCCGTGGGTTGGAAGGACAGCCGGGTGTCGGACCAGAAGCTGGGTTTCATCGCCGAGTGTCTGAAAGGCGAGCTGCCGCATGACCCCTGACACGCTGTTCCTTGGCGTCCGTCTGCTCGATGCGAGTTCCGGCGTGGACACGATGGGCGATCTGCTGGTGCGCGACGGCTTCATCGCGGATTTCGGCTCCGGCCTCGGCCGCCCCGACGGCGCGGTCGTCATCCAGGAAAACGGCGTCGTGCTGTGCCCCGGTCTGGTGGACATGCGCGCCGCGCTCGGCGAGCCGGGCTACGAGTACCGCGAGACCATCGCCTCGGCCGCCGCCGCCGCCGCTGCCGGTGGCATCACTACCCTCGCCGCGCTGCCCGACACACTTCCGGCGATCGACGATCCGGCGCTAGTCCACATGATGCGCCGGCGCGGCGAGGAAACCGGCAGCCTGACCATCCTGCCCTACGCCGCCGTCACCACCGGCTGCCGCGGCGATGCACTGGCCGAGCTCGGCCTGTTGCACGAGGCCGGCGCGGTGGCCTTCACCGACGGTGCCAACACCTTGCGGTCCGCTCGGCTGATGCGCCTGGCGCTGTCCTATGCCCGGGGCTTCGGCGCGCGCATCGTGCAGCACCCGGAGGAGCCGTCGCTCGCCGCCGGCGGCGCCGCGACCGAGGGCGAGTTGGCGACGCGGCTCGGCCTGCCCGGCATCCCCGCCGCCGCCGAGGCGATCCAGGTCGCGCGCGACATCCGCCTGGCGCAGCTCACCGGCGGTGCGGTGCACTTCGCGCATGTCTCAACGGCCGACGCGCTGGCGCTGATCCGCCGCGCGAAGCTGGACGGTGCGGCGGTTACCTGCGACACCGCCCCGCCATATTTCGACCTGAACGAGACCGCGATCGGCGACTTCCGCACCTACGCCAAGCTCTCTCCCCCGCTGCGCAAGGATGTGGATCGCCAGGCGGTCGCCGCGGCGCTGGCCGACGGCACGATCGACGCGGTCGCCTCGGACCACCAGCCGCGCGACGCCGATGACAAGCGCCTGCCGTTCGCCCAGGCCACCCCCGGCGGGGTGGGGCTGGCCACATTGCTCGGCGTGACGCTGGCGCAAGTCCACAACGGCACTATCGCCTTGCCACAGGCAATCGAGCTACTGACGGCGCGGCCGGCCCGATTGCTCGGCATCGAGGCCGGCCGGCTGGTCAAGGGCGCGCTCGCCGACCTGTGCGTGTTCCATCCCGAGCGGGTCTGGCAGGTCGAATCCGGCAAGCTGCCAGGTAAGGCGCAGAACACCCCGTTCGACGGGCGCGCGCTGGAGGGCGTGGTGCTGGGGACATGGAAGGCGGGGCGACGGGTGTTCGGTTAGGCCGCGACCTGCCACGGATCGAGCAGTCGCAGGCCGACCCGTTGGAAATCCGCGGTGTTGCGTGTAACCACGCCCAACTCATGCACCAGCGCAGTGGCCGCCAACAGCGCGTCCGGCTGGGAATAGGTGTAGTTGGCCTTCTGCCCGTCCCAGACCAACCGGCGCCAACGCAGCAGCACGCGGTCGTCCACCGCCAGGATGCGGTCGCCGAACCAGGGGAGCAGGCCATCGCGCACCCACGCCTCCAGTTCGGCGCGGAACGACGGGTCGGTGACGCGGCTTATCCCGAAATGGATTTCCGCGATGCTGACCCGGCTGAGGAAACACGCGGCCCGTGGCACAGTTTCCGCCCAGGCCCGCACGGCTGGTGAGCTACGTGGACCTTTGCGCAATTCGGAGACCACGTTGGTGTCGAGCAACCAGCCTCGGGCTGGCGCCAGGATCACGCCTCGAAGTCCGGAGCCTCGCGCACCGGGGAGCGCTCGCGTACCAGACTGTCCTCGAGGTCGTCCAGGCGGGCGAACGGGCTTTCGGCAAACAGCGCCGCAAGGCTGGGGCTGGATGCCGCCGGGGCAAGCCGCGCGTACTCGGCCGCAGCGAGGATCACCACGGCAGGCTGTCCGCGGACGCTAACATGCTGCGGGCTGCCGTGCTGCGCCAGACGAACCACTTCGCTGAACCTCGCTTTTGCGTCTTCCAGTTTCCAGACGGGCGCACTGCTGGGAAGACCGCGTCCCGCGCCGTTGCGCTTTTGTGCCTGAGACATATTAGCCAACCCCTACTGACTAGTCTGGTCAGATAGGTGTGCCGCGACCGTTTAGCAAGATGATGCCGACGCGGCTGCTGTGCGTCCCGACCAACCGCTCGCCATCCGGCCCGTGCAGCGTCAGTGAACCTCTCTACGGGCATCAGGAAGGTGCCGAGCTCGGCTACAATCCGCACAAGCCCGGCCGACCATCGCACTGCTAC
>Ga0209415_10003292_pt1 | contig 30058 bp, 24 predicted proteins | sample PeaSoiSIISIP2007_FD_187696 | JGI IMG/M metagenome (GOLD analysis project Ga0209415, IMG submission 187696) | Peat soil microbial communities from Weissenstadt, Germany - SII-SIP-2007 (SPAdes) (version 2) | ecosystem: Environmental > Terrestrial > Soil > Wetlands > Peat | place: Germany...
GCAAACCCAGTGTTCATCATTCCTTTTAGAGCATCCTTTCTTTTTTGGCTAGAGACTGGGTGAATAATCCAGGCTAGCGGCAACATCGTCTTCGACCCAGCCGGAAACCTGTACGGCACAACCGGGCTTGGCGAGGATCGCAATGGGACTGCTGCTACGGCCAGGTGTTCAAGCTGATTCGGCACGGGCACGGATGGAGCAAGCAGGCGCTCCATCGGTTCCAGGGCCCTCCCCGGGACGGAAGCAATACCGGCTCTGGCGTCGTGCTCGATGCTGCCGGGAACGTCTACGGCACGACGAATAACGGTGGCACCAGCGGCAATGGCGTCGTGTTTGAAATTATGAAGTAACTCTGTTCTCCGGCCGCCCGGTCTTCGAGTGCCGAACTCTTGGCGCCGAGGATCGAGCGGCCGGGCCGGTTGTTATGTGAATCAGCACTATTAACGAATCACAACGCGCCACGCGAGGTGGCGGGAGGCAATCATGAATAGGAACAAGAATCGATTTTGGGCCGCCGTAGGCAAAGTTTTGGCGGTCATGACGGTAACGCTCATCATGGCTTCAATCCTGGCGCCCGGCGCTGGGGCAGCGAGCACCGAGAAGGTGCTCTATTCGTTCACTGGGGGCACCGACGGCGGCAACCCTAGGGCTTCACGGCTGATCTTTGACCAGGCAGGGAACATTTAGGGCACGACTGGCGGCGGCGGGGCCTACGGGGCGGGAACCGTCTTCATGCTGACGCCCAACTCTGGCGGGGGCTGGACTGAGACCGTGCTTTACAGTTTCACCGGCGGCGCAGACGGCGCTGATCCTTGGGCCGGCGTGATCTTTGACAGCTCGAACAATCTCTATGGCACAGCGACCGCAGGCGGTGCTTACGGAGCTGGCGTCGTGTTTCAGTTGACCCCGAACGACGGGGCCTGGACGGAGACTGTACTCTACACCTTCACGGGCGGCAGTGACGGGGCCGTCCCCTGCGCCGGCCTGATCTTCGACAGCATGGACAACCTCTATGGCACAGTCGAAGCCGGAGGCCTCTACGGCTACGGCGACGTCTACGAGCTAACGCTAAACTCCGTCGGAGTCTGGACCCAAAGCGTGCTCCATCAGTTCACGGGCGGCAAGGACGGGAGCAAGCCTTACAATCACGCCGGTTTGATGCTCGATGCGACTGGCGATCTGTACGGCACAACCTGGCAAGGCGGCGCACACAGATACGGGATCGCCTACGAGTTGACGCCTAACGCGAACGGCTGGCAGGAGACGGTGCTCCACTCCTTTAATAGAGCAGGGCTTGATTCCGAAGGGCCCCTGGCATTCGGCGCCGCCGGCGTGCTCTATGGCACGACCGCGGGTGACTACGGACGCAACTATCCCGGCACGGCATACAAGCTAACGCCAAACTCTGACGGAACCTGGACGGAGACGGTGCTGCATCGCTTCAGAACTTCGGATGGAAATGACCCAGCCTTTGGCATGGTGTTCGACAGCGCCGGGAACCTGTACGGCGCCACCTACCTTGGAGGCCACTCTAACGGTAAGTGCTTCTACCAAACTTGCGGCGTCGTCTTCAAGTTGACGCTCGGCGCGCACAACAAGTGGAGCTTCCGCGACATTTATAAGTTCAAGGGCGGCAAAGACGGAGGGAATCCTGCCGAGATAATTCTCCACGGAACCAACAACATCTACGGCACAACGGCATATGGCGGGGCTTATGGCGCAGGTGTCGTTTATGAGATCACGCCGTAGTTTAGTTTTCCGGCTCGCCCCGTCTCCGGGCACTTGGTGCCGAGCGCCGAAGCGGGCCGGGCCGGTTTTTATGCGAATCAGTACTCCAACGAATCACAACGCGCCACGCGATGTGGCGGGAGGCGAATATGAAAAGCAATTCATTCTGGGCCGCCGTAAGCAAAGCCTTGGCGGTCATGACGGTAACGCTAATTGTGGCTCTAATCCTGGCGCCCGGCGCTTCGGCGGCGAGCCAGTACAAGGTGCTGCATCGCTTTCACGGCAAGGACGGAGCTCAACCGGTGGCGGGCAGCCTGGTCTTTGACACTGCAGGAAATCTTTATGGTATGACAATCTCCGGCGGCGATTACGGATACGGAACAGTGTTTCAGCTGGTTCCCAACACAGATGGGAGCTGGACGGAAAATGTGCTGCATAGCTTCACTGGTGGTAGCGATGGATCTGCTCCCGATGACAGCAGTCTGATTGTGGGGGCCAACGGCAGCCTCTACGGTGCAACGCAGGGAGGCGGGGACTCCGACAACGGCATAGTGTTCGAGCTCATGCCGAACTTGGACGGAACCTGGACCGAAAATGTCCTCCACAGCTTTAGTGGTGGCGATGGCGCCCACCCCGACGCCGGGTTGGTCTTCGATACTCTCGGCAATCTCTACGGGACAGCAACTCGGGGTGGTGCACATAACCATGGAGTCGTTTTCGAGTTGACGCCAAACCAAGATGGAACCTGGAGCGAGAGTGTCCTCCATGACTTCAACGGGCACAAGGACGGATCCTATCCGCAACATACGAGTCCAATCTTCGACCCTGCCGGAAATTTGTATGGAACAACATCAGCTTTGGCTGCCAGAGGCGATAGGAGCACAGTTTTCCAGTTGGTCCCGAACGGGGATGGAACCTGGAGCGAGAATGTGCTTTATGTGTTCCCTGGCAAAGAGGGGGAGCTAGCCATGGGCTCGCTGGTATTCGATCAAGCGGGCAATCTCTATGGCGCGATCGCTCAAGGGGGCGCATATCGGCATGGCATGGTGTTCAAGCTGACTCCCAGTGCAAATGGCGAATGGAAGAAACAGGTGCTGCATCAGTTTCGAGGCGGCGAGGATGGAGCGGCGCCTTTCGGAGGTGCAGTGTTCGACGCCCAAGGAAATTTGTACGGTACAACGCTCCATGGTAGCGGCAAATCGTGCAGCGGGTGGTGGGGCAGTGGCTGCGGAACAGTGTTCAAACTGATCCCGACCGCAAACGGACCGTGGACCGAGCAGATACTTCATCGCTTCAACGGCAAACCCACAGGTAACCCGTACACTGCGGTATTGCTGGACGGAGCCGGCAATCTGTATGCAATGACCGGCGACCAGAACACTGACCAACTCGGTGTGGTGTTTGAGATCACGCCGTAACCTAATTCTCCGGCCCGCCCGGTCTTCGAGCGCCGAACACTTGGTGCCGAGGATCGAGCGGCCAGACTGGTTTTTAGGCGACCGAGGACCGTTATCGAATCAGAACGCGCCACGCGATGTGGCGGGAGGCTCTGTCTGACATTTATGTTACAATGTCTGACATGGCATCCAATCGCATCACGATAAGGATTCCAGGGGAACTTGGCGTCCGGATCCGCAATCGTTCGCGGAGCAAGGGACAGACTGAGTCGGAACTGGTTCGCGAAGCTCTGGAGAATTATCTGGGGCGGCCCTCCGAAGAACGTTCCGCGTACGACCTTGCGCGTGAAGCAGGGCTTGTGGGCTGTGTGACGCGAGCGCCCAGGGATCTCAGCACCAACCCTCGGCACTTCGAAGGGTTCGGCGCCCGCAAATGAGGCGGGTTCTGGTCGACACCGGACCGCTAGTTGCGATTCTTTCCAGAGCAGATCAGCATCACGAACGGTGCGTGGAAGCACTGCGCCATCTGCCCGGACCTCTTTTTTCCTGCTGGCCGGTGATCACGGAGGCAACGTGGCTGTTGCGCGCCCACCCGCGCGCTGTCCAGCAACTTCTGAGAAGCCTGGTCGGCGGATTTCTCGAATTGCTTCCTCTGACCAGCCTGGAGGCAAAAGGGATCGCTGATGTAATGAGAAAATACGAAAGCATCCACCCTCAGCTTGCCGATGCCGCGTTGGTTTACCTGGCCAACCGCGACGGCATCGACACCATATTCACTCTCGATCGCCGCGACTTCTCTGTATTTCGCTCCGCCCGGAAACGGCCTTTCCGACTCTTGCCGGAATTGTGACGGCCGTTTCAAGCACGATGCACCGCGAGCGCAGCATCCAACCTGTCTCTTATACGTTCAGCTCCGCCCGCACGGTGTTGTCCTGCATATCGGGCTGCAACTGGAAACCGAGCTTTTCGCAGATGGTCAGCATATCGCGGTTCTCGGTCAAGATGGTGGAAACTACACGTTCCAGCTTCTCGTCGCGCGCAACGCCAATCAGCCTGCGGTAGAGTTCGGTGCCCATTCCCAGATGCTGATAGCGGTCGTCCACTAAAACAGCCAGCTCGGCCGTGTTCCGGCCGCGCAGCTTGCTCAGGCGCCCGATGGCGATGATCTCCGGGGAGCCGTCCGCCAGCTTGTGTTCCACCACCAGCGCCATCTCGCGGTCATAATCAATAAAACAGATGCGGGTCAGCCGCTCGTGCGCGGTGCGCTGGCTCAGCTTCAAAGGCTGGAAGTAGCGCAAGTAAACGCTGCGGTCGGAAAGTTCCTGGTGCAGTTTGATCAGCAGCGGTTCATCCTCCGGCCGGATGGGGCGGATAGTCACCGCTGCGCCGTTCTTCATCGCCCACGGCTTCACATACTGAATGGGATAAGGGCGGATCGCCAGGCGCGGTAACTGTTCGGGCTGAACCTCCGGCCCGTACACGACCACGCGCGCATCCAGCGCCAGCAACCGTTCGGGCGAAGCCAGCAAGGGGTTGATGTCAATCTCCCGGATCCAGGGCTGCTCCACCACCAACTGGCTGAAGCGGACGAGCAATTCCTCGAGTGCAGCGAGGTCCACCGACTTGCGCCCGCGCACGCCTTGCAGGGCTTGGAATACCTTGGTCTGCTCCATCATCCGCCGCGCCAGAGTCGTGTTCAGTGGCGGCAAGGCCAGCGCCCGGTCCTTGAGCACTTCGACCAGTTGCCCGCCCGCGCCAAACAACAGTACCGGACCGAACTGCGGATCGACGCTGCTGCCCACGATGAGCTCATACCCTTCCAGCTTGACCATAGGTTGAACGGTTACGCCGAGGAAATGCCCGGCGCCGGCTTTCTCCTGAACCGAGCTTTCGATCTGCCGGTAGGCGGCCCGCACCGCGTCGGCGTCGCGCAAGTTCAGTTGCACTCCGCCGACATCGGTTTTGTGGGTAATGGTTTTCGAAAACAGCTTTATGACCACCGGATAACCGATCCTGTCGGCTTGTTCTACTGCTTCGCCTTCGGTTGACGCTGTGACGGTTTCGACAGTGGGGATTCCGTAGGCGGCCAGCAACTGTTTTGACTCAACCTCAGTCAGAATAGTTCGTCCCGTTTGCCGGGCGCAGCGCACGATATGCTCCGCGCGGGCTCGATCGGGCCCGGCTTCGGACTCGGTGCGAAGCATCGGCGTTTCATATAATCCGCGCAGGTTATAGCTGTAACGCCACATGTAGTTGAAGACTTTTGCTGCCGTGTCGGGGAAGGGAAATGTTGGAATCCCGGCACAATGCAGGATCTCGATACCGGCGGTCATTTCCGCTCCACCCATCCAGCTTGCCAGCACAGGTTTGCCCGTGGTCTGCGCATACGGCTTGAGGCGTTCGGCAGTCTGGGTAGGCTCGGACATGCCTTGCGGGCAAAGAATCATCAGCAGGCCATCCACATTGGGGTCATGGGCGACGATATCGACAACCTTGGTATAGGTATCAGTCAACACGCTGCCTAAAATGTCGACGGGATTGCCGTGACTCCAGTAGGGTGGCAGCAACTTATCGAGTTCTTCGATGGCCTTCGGGGAAAGTTGTGCCAACTGGCCGCCGGTCGCGATGGCGGAGTCCGCGGCCAGTACGCCGGGACCGCCGGCATTGGTCACGATGGCCAGGCGTGGTCCGCGTGGCCGCGGCTGCTTCGCCAGCACTTCGGCCATATAGAAAAGATCTGCGATAGTAGTGACCCGCAGCACACCGCAGCGCCGGAATGCGGCCTCCAGCACTTCGTCGCTCCCGGCGAGCGATCCGGTATGCGATGCCGCCGCTTGCGCCGCCGCTTCGGTGCGGCCCGCCTTGATCACAATCACCGGCTTATTCAGGGTGACTTCGCGGGCCGCCGATAGAAACGATCGCGCATCGCCCACCGATTCCATGTACATCACAATGCTGTGGGTGCGGGGATCGTTTCCCAGATAATCAATCAGGTCGCCCCAGCCCACGTCCAACATCGAGCCCACGGAAACGAAGGCGCTGAAGCCGACCATCTGCTGCTGGCACCAGTCCAAAACCGCGGTGCACAAGGCGCCGCTCTGGCTGATGAAGGCGACATTGCCCGGCCGGGCAACATGGGGCGCGAAGGTCGCATTCAATCCGCCGATCGGATTCATGACCCCCATGCAGTTCGGACCCAACAGCCGCAACCGGCTTCCCTGCATCCGTTCGAGAATCTGCCGTTCCAGGTCCTGCCCCTTTTCGCCGTGCTCCTTGAATCCGGACGAAATCACAATGACCCCGCGAACCCCAGCCTCCACGCATTGGCTAATGATGTCGGGTACAGCAACTGCCGGAGTCACCACCATCGCCAGGTCCACGGGCTCGGGGATGTCCGCGATCTGTGGATAGGCTTTGATCCCGAGCACGCTAGTGCGCTTGTCGTTGACCGGATAGACCGTCCCGCCAAAGGGGCTGCTGAGCAGGCTCCAGACGACGGCACGGCCGATGCTGCCCGGCTTCTCGGTGGCGCCGATCACGGCTACGCTGTGCGGGGCAAAGATGGCATCCAGGGGGTGTTCGTCGGAACGAAGGGGGTCATACGCCCGGTCATGATTGGGCGCGAGTTTGCCGAGCTTATTCAGAGGCTTCGAGGCGATCATACGGGATCAAGTTTACCCGTTGGCGAAAGGTTCGTCTGCGACGGAGATCACAGTCAGTGTGGTTACGTCGCCGGACTGGGGCAACTGCACTGGCGGTCTGCGGCCTTCCTGACAGGAAGAAAAGGGCAATTTTACATGGATTTTGCAAAATCCGTGCTTCGGCAGCCGTGGATTTGTAGTATTATTCTGCGCATCAAAACCTGCCTCGTTGGCAGTGTGGGGTTAAACGTGACGCCTCTTGCGCCACGATGTTTCCGAACTCGGAGGTTTGGCATTGGAACAGCAGGCTCTTGGTAACTCTTCTGCGGATGCACCCAGTTCCCCATCTTCTGTAACCATCCGGCGCGAAGGTCGCGGCGTCTGGGTCCTGACCGCGTACGGAATTTCGGGCTTGGCACTCTTTGGTGTCTTGATCTATTACTTGTCGACCTACGTGACCAAATAGGTCGAGAGGCGCGCCAAGCAGTTTTCGGAACGCACAGTCACTTGTGCATCCGTCTCTTGCGGGAACGGATGAGAGCCGGCGCACGCCCTCTGTCTGACATCTTGCCGCTCCCGGTTTCGGACGTGCTACAATGAGCCGCACCTAAACGTTTCTTCCGAGCAGACAACCAGCGATTCCCCACGGTTCTTTAAGATACGGAATAAGCGCTCGTGGCTCAGGACTCCTCAAGCAACGCGATCATCACCTACGCCGATGCCGGTGTAGATATCGACCGCGCCAATCGCACCAAGAAACGGATCAAATACCTCGCTCACAAGACATTCACCCGGGGAGTGCTCAGCGAAATCGGCGGTTTCGGGGGATTGTTCGCGATTGACAAGCAGAAATATGTGGATCCCGTGCTGGTCTCGAGCGTGGACGGTGTCGGCACCAAGCTGAAAGTCGCCTTCGAGATGAAGCTCCATCAGACCATTGGAGCGGATCTGGTCAACCACTGCGTCAATGACATTGCGGTGCAAGGCGCCGCACCCATGTTTTTCATGGATTACCTGGCTACCGGCAAACTCGAGCCGGAAGTTGCGGAGAAGGTTGTGGAAGGCCTGGCGGAAGCCTGCAAGCACAACGGTTGCGCCCTGATCGGCGGCGAGACCGCCGAAATGCCAGGCTTCTATCCGGACGGCGAGTACGATCTGGCCGGCTTCATTGTTGGCGTAGTCGAGCGGGAACGCATCATCACAGGGAAGAATGTTCAGGTCGGGGACGTGATCCTGGGCCTCGCCTCGAATGGCCTGCACACCAATGGCTACTCGCTCGCGCGCAAGCTGCTTTTTGAAGTCGCCCACTATACTCCTGAATCCTACGTGAACGAGCTCAAGGGTAAGGTAGGCAACGAGCTCATGAAAACCCACAAGAGCTACTGGCCTGCCATCAAGCGGCTGGTGGATGGCGAAGCCGTGTCGGCGATGGCGCACATCACAGGCGGCGGGATCACGGAGAATCTGCCGCGGGTGCTTCCGCGGGGGGTTGCGGCGGTCATCGAGATCGGCTCCTGGCCCGGGCAGCCCATCTTCGAGCATCTACAGAAACTCGGCAACGTGCCGCAAGACGAGATGCTCCGCACCTTCAATATGGGATTGGGCATGCTGCTGGTGGTGCCATCGGCGAAATTCAAGAAAGCCCATACTTTATTGGAACGGGCGGGAGAGAAAGCTTACACGGTGGGTAGGATTGTAAAGGGGGATAGGAAAGTGATGTACACGTAACAGGATTTTCACCACGAGACACGGAGGCACAGAGAAAAGCTAACGCCAATCCTTCCGCATAATCTTGACCGCGGTGCGCAACGTTTTCGCGTCTTCGGCGGAAAGTGAGCCAGCAAGCGACCGCAGCTCTTCCTGGCGTAGCGCGCGTGACCGGTCGCAATTGAGACCGGGCTTTGTCTTTCTCGCGACTCGCATAGCGCCAGCTTATCAGATAAAACGCTCTAGCAGCGCCTCTCTTTTTTGGTTACCTCTTCAGCAAATCCACCGGCTCCCGCACATCCGTCACTCTCAAATACTTCGCCAAAGCCGGATACTTCTGCGCGACCGCTTCATACATCGCATAGGCCACCCTGCGATAGGAGAAGTGTCCTGCCGGCCCAGTCCGCAGTTCAGAGATGTACACCACCTCGGCGAAATCCATCTTGAAGAGCGTCCGCTTGCGGAAGGCAAGCGGAATTGCATACTGAGAATTTTCTCGCGCCTCGGCTGCTGTCCCTTGCGCCAATTCGTCCACCGTGTCGGCCGCGCGCCGCATGGAGGCGTCGTAGCTTTCTCTCACCCCAGCCGCATCAACCTCATCCGGAGCGTCGTAGCCGTGTTTAGTAGTGAACTCCTGTCCAATCTGGATGCAGCGCCGGTGGCGGTGCATGTCGCGGAAGGCGCCGATGTCCATCAAAATGTCGAAGCGGAACTTTTGTCCGGCGCAGAACGCCCGCAGAATCTCGTCATGCTTGCCGCGGTGACGTAATCCCAAGTCGATAATCTCGCGGCGAATGCGTTCTCCCGCGGCCTGGACTCCCTGTCGAATCTGCCGGTAAGAATAGTGGCTGTGCTCATATACCAACGTAGTGGCCAATTCCACTTCCAAGGGTTCTTCATCCAGCAGATCAACCAGCGGCGCCGATGCGACCGCCAACTTCCCCATCAACTCCACCGCGACTTGCCGCAGTTCGCGCCGGGTCTCAATTTCATAGGGATTGGGGTCGGCATACTTTACCAGGGTCGGAGCGACGCGGACTTCGCGCAGCAACTCTTGTTCGGCTTGCGTTCCCAGTTCCGGCGAGACTACACGAATCTGCTCGACTAACTCCCGCAACGCTCCTTCATTTGCATTGTAGGCAGGAGATGTGGCGGCGCGTTTCAGCAACTCGCCCAGATTGCGGACTTCTCTGTGCGTGTGCGAAAGCAAATGCGAAACCTGCGTCTCCAGAGTGCGCGCGTTGACGATCTCCCCCAACGAGGTGTTGGTCGAGAGCGGCAGCAGGTAGCGCGAGATATCAAAAGCCCGAGCCCGCAAAGTGCGCTCGTAAGCTTCCTGCTTCATCTCCGCCGGCTTGGGGACGATGCTGGACAGGTACAGCAGCATTTTTTCCGAAAGGGATTCGTATTCGCGGAAGAGAAAGTCCACGGTGTCGCGGTAGAGGTCTCGAGCTGGAACCTGCACCGGCGAGGCGCCCGCCGCCGCACCATCATCGCCGAAGTCGGGTGTGAAGTATCCGCTCTTTTTGAAATCCTGGTAGCGGGTGGAACGCTCCTGGCCATCCCAGCGCTGCTCGTCGGCGACCGCAATCGCGGCCAGGATCGAAAGCCGTTCTATGGCCAGCGCGACATGCGCCAGGTCGGCAATCGATCGGTGTCCGTATTGGAAATAGAACGTGTTAAGAAACTTCTCCGCCTTTTGCTGGCTGATCTCCCTCAGCGATTCCTTCATGGAAAGCGCTGAGCGCGAGTACTTGGCCATGGCATAGGCCTGGATTTCGGGCTCCACGCCATACACTGCGTAAACTTCAACCGACGGCTCCTCCGGAGACGCGTGGTTTGCAGGGCTTGGCGTGGCACTGACATCAGACATGCTCATCGCGGACCTCAACTCTAGAAGGAACTTGAATGTAACTGACCGGGAGCACAATGTGCAATGACCATCACACCGAATCGACTTCCCACAGTTTCAACGACCGCACTGCGGATCACATTTCATTGCGTGTGCCTTCGCCTTGCCATATCCTTCCCTTGAGCCATGCCCCACGGTCCCGACCAACTTCTGCTCGAGCTCTTTGCCATCTTCGTTTCCGCCAAGGTGGTGGGAGAAATATTCGAGCGCTTTCGCTTGCCTTCCGTTCTGGGCGAGATTCTCGCCGGAGTTGCGCTCGGTCCCTATGCCCTGGGTTGGATTCAGCCCAGCGACACGATTTATTCCGTCGCCGAACTGGGAGCGATCTTTGTGCTGTTCAGTGCCGGCCTTGAGACCAGCCCTCGCGACCTGATCCGCGTAGGAAACAAGGCTGTACAGGTTGCCGCCGCGGGCGTCGTGGTGCCTTTCATCCTCGGCTTTGGCTATATGAAACTGCGCGGAGACGCCTCCAGCGAGGCGGTTTTTGTGGGCGCGGCGATGGTCGCCACCAGCGTCGGGATCACCGCGCGCGTGCTGGCTGATCTGCATGTGCTTTCAACACGCACCGCGAAAATCATCCTGGGCGCTGCCGTCTTCGACGATATTCTGGGCATGGTGCTGTTAGCGCTGGTAGCGGGCCTCGCCGACGGCGGAAGGCCGCAATGGCTGCGCCTGGGTGTCCTGATCGCCGAGGCGTTTGCTTTCGCTCTTTTCATGATCTTCGTCGCACCGCGGATCGTGCACCGCCTGGAACCGCGGGTGGAGCATCTTTCCACCCAGAATGGCTCTCTGATTGTCGCTCTGGCGATCTGCCTGTTCTTGTCCTGGCTGGCGGCTAAGATCGGCATGGCCGCAATCATCGGCGCGTTCTTCGCCGGCCTGATGTTTGCCGACTACGCCCCGCAGTGGAATCTGCTGCCGAGAGTGGGCGGCATCACGGGATTCCTCGCTCCCTATTTTTTCTTTGCCATCGGCGCACGCCTGAATATGAAACTGTTCACTGGGAACCTTCTGGTAGCCGCGATCATTGTCTCCTTGCTGGCCATTGTTTCCAAGGTGATCGGCTGCGGATTGCCCATGCTCGGCGAAGGCTGGCGGGCGGTGTTCCGCGTCGGCATTGGGATGACGCCGCGTGGCGAGGTAGCCTTGATCGTCGCGCTGCTGGGACTCGAATCGCGCATTGTGCTTCAGTCCACCTACGCCATCGTTGTGTTCATGACCGCGGTCACCACTGTGATGGCGCCGCCGCTGTTGCGTGTTTTATATCGCGGCGAGATCGTTGCAGCGGGATCTCGCCAACAACAAGAAACCGAGCGTCCGCCATAAAGCCTTCGATCTGTCGATCAATCCACCTTTTGGAAGGTAATGCCGCGTGCCGCTTGTGAGAAGAGGGTCAGTCCCCAGACGTGATTATTGCCAGCACCTTGGAACTCGACCGTTCCAAGATCTCCGGCCTGGAACTCATTTGCCGCGACCGGATTCAGGTTCACCGCCGGGTGATCGCCATTCTTCAATTTCAGCGCTCCGTTGACCAGCGACAACTTGTAGGTTGCCTGTAGCTCATCACTGTGGTAATCGCCCGTGAGCCCGCTGAGCGCAGATTCGCTCAGATGAATGTCCGGCACCCTATCGCCCGAAAAGTATGTTTCGCCTTGTAATGTGAGCGTGGCCGTCATCGTGCCATTGACGGTTCTAAACGCGATGGGGTTTCCGACAAGATCGGAGAACTCATTCGCGCCTAAGCGCCGCAATCTTGCGCCCCATGCCATCAAGTTTTCGTTCACAACCGTGAACGTGTAGATCATGTGTGTGCGCGGGTCCAGATAGGTGCCGGCGAAAGGCGCGGGATCGGGGAGAGATCCGGACCGGAGGGTCTCGCTTATTTCCGCCTTTAGCTGTTTTTCGAGATAAAGATCGGAGACTTTGCGCGCGAGACCTTCAACATCCGCGTTCGCAACGTTGCAGAGAGCGGTCACGCTGAATCGCTGCTCGGGAAATCGCAGAAGTTCGGTACGGTAGCCAAACGTCCCGCCACTGTGTTCGACAGTCCTCAAACCGCGATACTCCCCCAGCCAAAGCCCCAGTCCGTAGTTGATCTGGTGGCCGTTGTTCAAAACTCCATGACTTTCGAGTTCCCTGACCAGCGTTCCTCTCCCAACCTTGTTGGAGTAGAAGTTCCGATCCCACAGGATGAGGTCGTCCACATTGCTCATCAGCCCGCCGCTCCCAACGATGCCGAAGAGGGTAGACCAGTCGACGAGAAACTTGCCATCCTTTCCAGGATCGTAGGCTGCGACTCGGTTCGGCACGACGAGGGTGTTGTCGTCGTAGAAGAGCGTATGCGTCATGCCAAGCGGCTGGAAGATGTTTGCGCGTGCGAATTCGGCGAGGGATTTTCCGGTTGCGCGTTTTACGACTACGCCAAGAAGAAAATAGTTCGAGTTACTGTAGACGAACTCTTCCCCAGGCGGATTGTTCAGCCCTTTCTGACGGGCTATCAGTTTAAGAACACTATCGGGCGAAGATAGAGCTGAGATATCCCGGCCCGAAAGATAGGTCAGGGCTAGGAAATCGCGGAAACCGCTGGTCTGGTGCAGCATCTGCCGCAGCGTGATGGGGTGGCCGTAATCAGGAAGTTCTGGAATGTACTTGCGGACGTCATCATCCAGCGAAAGAAAGCCTTGTTCGGCGGCCAGGACGACACTCGCAGCCGTGAATTGTTTCGATACTGAAGCCATGTAGAAGACCGACTGCGATGTCAGTGGAACCCCGAGTTCCAGGCTCGCTTCGCCATAAGACTTCCGAAAGACGAAACTGCCATCGCGAATCACGCCAACCGAACACCCTGGGGAGTGCGGGTTATCATAAGTCGCGAATAATTCGTCGATCTTCTGCGGCGCAACATCAGTTGAGGAAGCGGAAACGCTCGGCGTGAGAAAAATGATGAGTGCGACTATGGTCCACATGAAAAAGGCGCTTCCTCCCGCAACTGAGTATAAACGTCGAATCCGCGAGTAGCGTTGCCTACAGAGAAACGACTCGGCCGAAGCTCGATCCCGGCAACCTGCTACCCGAGGAGGTAATTGATGCCGCACCCGCCCCCTCACCAGCTATAATTCCCGATTCATCTAACAAGGAGAAGACACATGACCCTATCTGGCCGGGTCGCGCTAGTTACCGGCGCTTCTCAGGGCATTGGCCGCGCGTGCGCGCTCAGGCTGGCGGCGTCAGGGGCCACCGTGGCGGTCGCGGCCCGCAACCAGGAGAAGCTGGTCGAACTTGTCCGGCAGATCGACGCCTCCGGCGGAAAGGCTGCGGCCTTTCCTATGGACGTCGCCAACGAAGAACAAATCAAAGCCGCTTTCAAGGCCGCGCTCTCGCAGTTCGGCAAAATCGATATCCTCGTCAACAATGCCGGAATTACCCGTGATCAGCTCGTCATGCGCATGAAGCGCACCGATTGGGACGCGGTCCTCAATACCAACCTGACTTCCGCATATCTCTGCATTCAGCAAGTGATCGGCTCCATGCTCAAGCAGCGCTGGGGCCGTATCATCAACATAACGTCGATCTTCGGTCAGATGGGCCAGGCGGGGCAAGCGAATTACGCGGCGTCGAAGGCCGGATTGATCGGTCTGACCATGGCCATTGCCCGCGAAGTTGGGTCGCGTAACATAACTTGTAACGCGGTAGCGCCCGGATTCATCGAAACTGCCATGACCGCCGGGCTGGGCGAGGAGTTCCGTCAGAATGCCGTGAAGCTGATTCCGCTCGGGCGCGTCGGCGCCCCCGAGGAGATAGCCAGCTCCGTGGCTTTCTTAGCCTCGGACGAAGCGTCTTACATCACCGGTCACGTCTTGAATGTGAACGGTGGGATGTTGATGGGATGATCAGAAATTCAACCACAGAGGACATCGAGGAGACAGGGCAGATGGCGCGGGACGGCAAACAACCAGGACTGCGGTCGTCCCCTGTGTCCTCTGTGGTTGCAGGTCTTTCAATCTTGCAAGCGGAATCGCCGCCCCAGATCGCCCAAGCGCGTGAGCTGTTTCTGGAGTACGAGCAATCGCTCGGCGTCAGCCTCTGCTTTCAGAATTTTGATCGAGAGCTCGCGGGATTGCCCGGAGACTATGCTCCGCCCAGCGGTCGCTTATTGCTGGCAGAACTCAGCGGCGAGCTAGCCGGATGCGTCGCCCTGCACGAGTTTGAACCGAAAATATGCGAGATGAAACGCCTGTACCTGCGTCCAACATTTCGAGGCAGGGGTTTGGGTCGAGTATTGGCAGAAAGGATCATCACCGAAGCTCGCGAAATCGGCTATGAAAGTATGCGGCTCGATACCATCGAGCCGATCATGAAGGACGCGGTCGCGATGTACCACAAATTGGGGTTTCGCGAGATCGCGCCCTATCGCCCAAACCCGATCGCGGGCGCAATGTATATGGAACGAACGCTACGGAGGAATTCGCCGTGAAATTCTTTGGCTTGACTCTAATGTTGCTTTTCGCTTTTTCCGCATTCGCCGCAACCTCCAAGAACGTTTCCTACAAGAGCGGTGACGACAGCGTGCAAGCCGTCCTTTACGCGCCTGACGGGAAGGGTCCGTTTCCGGGCATCGTGGTGATCCACGAATGGTGGGGGCTTAACGATTGGGTGAAAGAGCAAGCGGCGAAACTCGCCGATCAGGGCTACGTCACGCTGGCTATCGATCTTTATCGCGGCAAAGTGGCAACCACTCCGGAGGAGGCGCATGAAATCATGCGCGGCGTACCCGAAGACCGCGCCAAACGCGACTTGCACGCGGCTGTCGAATTCCTCAAAGCGCAATCGAATGTGAAGCCGGACCGGATCGCATCGATTGGCTGGTGCATGGGTGGCGGCTACTCTCTCGACGTCGCGCTGCAGGAACCCACGCTCACAGCGGATGTAATCAACTACGGTCATCTTGCCAGTGACCCCGAGTCACTCAAGTCCATCCATGCTGCCATCCTGGGCATCTTCGGCGGTCAAGACCGCGGCATTCTTGTGGAGGACGTCAAGAAATTCGAGCAAGCGTTGAAGCAGCAAGGCAAGAAAGTGGAAATCATGATTTACCCCAACGCCGGCCACGGCTTCGAGAATCCCAACAACAAGGATGGCTATCGAGCCGATGACGCCGCCGACGCCTGGAAGCGGACGGTCAGCTTCCTCGCTAGCACGCTCAAGTAGCGGTCAGCACTCAGCAAACAGCAGTCAGCACTCGGCATTCAGCATTCAGCATTCAGCCCTTGAGGCTTTCTTCCGTCCCCCAGGAAAAACACGGCCCATTGGTCGTGCAGCACTGAATGCTGATTGCTGAGTGCTGATTGCTTGCTGTTCGCACTGCACTCCTCATTGTGCAAACAATTTTCACTTGCCAGACTGTACTACTCTGGTTACTATTCAGCCATCTCGGAGAGACAAGTTGCCCGCTTTCTCTATGAACATCGGCGAGACCATCAGAAACTACCGGCTGCAGAAAGGTATGTCCCAAGGCGATATTGAAAAGCGCACCGGGCTGCTGCGCTGTTACCTCTCCCGGGTGGAGAACGGTCACACCATCCCTTCTCTCGACACGCTTTCCAAAATCGCCGGGGCGATGGAGCTGCCGCTATCGCAGTTCTTCGCCGAATCCGGGCACACGAACGGGGCCAAGGGCTTGCCCCAGCTTTCCGATGACGAAGTCCGTTTCCTGAGCCAGATCCGCCGTTACTCGGTGAGCTTGAACGACAGCGACCGTAAACTCGTCCTGGCCATGGTTAAGAAGATGGCGGCCAGTTCGGGGAAGTAAATCAGCATTTAGCCTTTGGCTCTTAGCCTTTAGCTCTGGCCTTGCTATCCTGCAGATTTACCAGCGGATCCTGACGGCCGTAGCAAAAAGCCGGGTGTGTGATTCAGGAGCCAAGAGCTAACAGCCAAAGGCTAACGGCCAAGAGCTAACAGCCAAAGGCTAACAGCCAAGAGCTAACAGCCAAAGGCTAACGGCCAAGAGCTAAAGGCTGCCCTTCCAGTGACTTTCGTTCTATCCCTCCGGTGACCTATCGGAACCTCGCCCGTACTCTTCATTCCCCCTAAACTGTCGATTGGAGAACTCGCGGTGACCATCGACGAAGAACTGACTCTGCTGGAGTCGCAACTGCGCCGCCTCAAGATCGAGTACGAGATTTATTTCAGCAACCCCACCAAGAAGCCGCCCACCGATATCGAATGGAAGGTGCTTAGCCTGCTGCGCAAGTTCAGCGATGGCGGACGAATGAGTTTTCACCAGCGTTTCCGCTACAACGAAATGGCGCAGCGCTACGCCATCTACAGCGACCTCTGGCGCAAAAAGGGACGCATCCGCGAAGAAGGCTACCGCCGTCCACAGGATGCGCTGCTCTCGGTGCAAGGTGTCCGTCCCGAGGAGGAGCATGAGACCCAGCACCATCCGATATATGGAGTAGGGCACGCGGGTGCGGCCGTTGCCGCCGCTGCTGCCGGCGTAGCAGAGGGGCCGCTCACCGTGCAATGCTCCGATGCGCGTGCGGAACATGATCAGGTGGAAAAGCTCTATCGGGCGCTCACCGAAGCAAAGAAGAAAGCTGGGGAATCGGTCGCCGGAAATCTCGACAGTTTTTCTTCCTTTGTGCAGAAGAAGACCGATCAGATCCGCAAAGAGCACGGCTGCCAGGCCGTCGAATATACGGTCGAGATGCAGGACGGCCACGTCCGGCTGAAGGCCAAAGCGAAAGCTTAACTCGTGTGCGACCGTTCGACGGGCGAGGTGTACGGGTCCGTTGTCAATGCTGCTTGGGTTGCAGGCGTCGCCAGCCGCTTATCCACTTTACCTTCGACACCCAACAGCTGCTTGGAATGAATCACATTGAATCCGACCGTGTAACAGTACAAACTTGCAGGTACGAACTCTATTGTTACGCCATCGACTTCACAGGTGATTGCCTTGGTTCTTGACGTGACCACAGCATCTACCAAGCCATTGGAATGGCAAAAGCTGGTTACGTTCTTCAGTTCTCCGATCTTCTCGCAGTAGCGATCTGACCATTTCACTTCAACGGCCCAAAGTGCTTTTTGCTTGTCATGGGATAGTGAGACGATGTCTACTTCGCCCTCTGGCCATCTGGCGTAGTAAAGATTACCAAGCTGACTGTGAAACCACTGAGAGAAAATTGCGGTCTCCGCGAGCGATCCGATCGCGTCATCGCTTGACTTCACAGGCGAAAATAATGCCGCGCGCATCGATGGATTCGCGAGATACACTTTAAAGAAATTGGCCCTACGGAACCTCTTAGCGTTGCGGTCTACGCGGTGAACAAGCTTTATCAAGAATGCTGCTTCAAGGTACTCAATGTATCGTTTGATGGTATTTTTTGCGACGCCAGAATTCTTGGACAGTTCCTCAAGAGATACTTCTTTCGCCGTGTTGAACGCGAGCGCGGTGAACAGGTAGTTGAGTTCCTGAATATCGCCAATTCCATACAAGCTGGGCAAATCTCTCAGTAGAACTTTATCGATAATGTCACTCTTGATGAAACGAATTGGATCGGATTGAATTTGGGTTGAAAAGATCACTTCTGGATACCCGCCGAAATTCAGGTATTCGATGAATTGTCGATTCACTTCGTCAATATCCTTTGCCACAAAAAATGCCCCCCCTCCCGGGCCGGGTCGCGTCGGCCTTTCTACGAGGTCGGTCTTGGCGAGAAGATCCAAGTACTCGTAAAAGGTCAGAGGCGGAAGAAGGAAATCAGTAAACCGGCCAGCCCCGGATTCCTTGCTCTTCAGCCGTAGGGCAGCAGCAGCCGATCCGGATGCCAGAGCTTTTATTTTCGGGTGCGTATCGACCACGGACTTGAGATGAACCTCCCATTTGCGCAGATATTGGATTTCATCGAAGAATACATATACTTGCTGGGACTTGTGATCCACGCCAGTCGCCTGGCCGCAGTACTCCAGCAACTTGTCCAGACTGAGTCCGTTGTAAATGGGGTGATCGACTGAAAAGTAGCACAGCGCCTTGGGCGGTACACCGTCGTCCAAAAGAGCTTGGATGGCCTGATGAATCATGACCGTCTTGCCGACTCGTCGAGGCCCCATCAAAACCACGGCCCGGCGCACGGAGAGGTTCTTGACCAGTGGAAAGAAGAGCGCAAAATACGCCCGTCGTTTCATTTCCCGGTAAGCCGAGGCTATGCTGTGGTTGCCTTCCCACCATGGATTCTCCACTCGGATTCGCTGGATGATGTCGCCTGACGAGATTTCTTGCATGCCGATACCATATGCCGTTGCTCAACTAAAGTCAACGCTCTGATCTTAGCTGAAATATATTAGTTATAGTGTTTATAATCAATATGTTGAGTGTGTCCACTAAGAAATCATGTGCCATCCAGGGACGACGGATTGCAGGTGGTGACAGTACAGACAAACTGGCTGAGTTGGGTACGTCATGCCAGAGATCTCGCCACTACCCTCTGGCAAGCCTGCTGTAGAATGCAAAGTTATTTCAGCACGAGCATTCCTTCGAGGCTTTTGAATGTCCCAAAACCCAAGAAAGATCCAGCGCGCCATTCTCAGCGTGACCGACAAGACCGGGCTAGTCGAATTCGCCCGCGAGCTCTCCGACCTGGGCGTCGAATTGATCTCGACGGGCGGCACCGCCAAACTGCTGCGGGACTCCGGCATCGCGGTGAAGGACATCTCCGAGCTCACCGGCTTCCCAGAAATGCTCGACGGCCGGGTTAAGACCTTGCATCCCAAAGTGCACGGCGGAATCCTGCACCGGCGCGAGAACCCGGTGCACCGTAACGCGCTGGCCGAGCATGGGATTCAGCCGATCGACATGGTGGTCGTCAACCTCTACGCTTTCGAGAAGACCGCGGCTCAGCCCGGCGTGCACTTTGAAGAGTTGATCGAGAACATTGATATTGGCGGGCCTTCGATGATCCGTTCCGCTGCCAAGAATTTCCAGGACGTTGCCGTGGTTACCTCGCCCAGCGATTACGGCGCGATCGCCGAGGAAATGGCGCAATCCGGCGGCGAGCTGTCTGCTGCAACCAAGTGGCGGCTGGCGCAGAAGGCTTTTGCGACGACGGCAGCCTACGACTCCGCTATCGCTTCGACGCTCGAACGCATCAGCGCCAACGGCCATTTCGACCTTCAGGCGGTTTCCGGATTTCCCCAGACACTGCGCCTGTCGTTTAACAAGGTCATGGATCTGCGCTACGGTGAAAACCCGCACCAGAAGGCCGCCATGTACTCGGATGGCTGCGGCAAGGGCGTCGCCAACGGGTGCCAGATTCAAGGCAAAGAGCTTTCCTACAACAACATTGTCGACCTGCAGGCAGCGTGGGACCTGGCTCGCGAATTTGACGAACCGGTTTGCGCGATTATCAAGCACACCAACCCTTGCGGCGTCGCTACCGGCAAGACTTTGGCCGAGGCGTATAAGAAGGCGCTGGAGTGTGATCCGGTCTCGGCTTTCGGAGGAGTGATTGGGGTGAATCGCCCGCTTGACGCCGATGCTGCCGAAGAGATGGCAAAGCTGTTTTTGGAAGTCATTGCCGCCCCGGCGTTCGACGAACCTGCAAAGGCCAGGTTTGCTGCCAAGAAGAACCTCCGCTTGGTTGAGATTACGGATGCGCCCGAGAAATGGGTGCTGAAGAACGTTTCCGGCGGAGTTTTGCTCCAGGATGCAGATGTGCGCCGGCTGGAAGAATCCGACCTGAAAGTCGTCACCAAGCGCCAGCCTTCGCCATCGGAAAAACGTGCTCTGCTCTTTGCCTGGAAAGTTTGCAAGCACGTGAAATCCAACGCTATCGTTTACGCTCGCGATGGACAAACCGTTGGCGTGGGCGCGGGACAAATGAGCCGCGTCGATTCCTGTAAAGTCGGTGCGATGAAAGCCGTGTTGCCTTTGAAGGAAACCGTCGCAGCCTCCGATGCCTTTTTTCCTTTCCCCGACGGAGTAGAGGAAATCGCCAAGGCAGGCGCCACCGCGATCATCCAGCCCGGCGGCTCCATGCGTGATCAGGAAGTGATCGAAGCCGCCGACCGGTTAAGCGTGGCCATGATCTTCACGGGAGTGAGGCACTTCCGGCACTGAAATCAGCATTTAGCCTTAGCCGTTAGCGTTAGCCAGGTCAGTGTTTCGCCAGAACTAGCAAGAACCCGTGAGGGGCTGAGTGCTAAATGCTGAGTGCTAAATGCTAAGTGCTAAATGCCAAATGCTTTCATTCAGTTCACAATCTTTCCTCCCACTGGTCCCTGTACCTCCGAATCTTGCTGTAGTCGATTCCTGGGCCTCTTTTTCGGTATCCTCGTTGACGAAGGTTTACAATAATGTGAGCACCCGCACGTAGCAGTCCGGCATCCAATCGCTATGGTTTTGGGAATCCTAGGGTCTTCGATGAAAAACATGCACCGTATTATTTTTGTGTTTTTGATGGCCGCAACCGTGATAGCCCAGCAAACTCCTGCCTTCGCAGACTCCAAGGCGGCTACGCCAGCCGCCTCCCGCAAGGTGGACCGGGCCGCCGCCTACTATCACTACGCTCTGGCTCACATGTACGAGGAGCAGGTGGCAATGTATGGCCGCAGTGACTTGGCCACCAAAGCCATCGAGGAGTACCGTCAGGCCATCGATGCGGATCCCACTTCCGAATACCTCACCTCGGGCCTGGCCGAGCTATATGCCAAGACCGGACGAATCCGCGATGCCGTGCTCCAAGCCCAGGACATTCTCAAGCGCGATCCCAGTAACCTGGAGGCGCACAAGCTGCTGGGAAGCATTTACCTGCGCTCTCTCGGCGATGTCCAGAGCGGAAATGGTTCCGACAATGTTCTTAAGCTGGCCATCGAGCAGTACCAGGAAATCTTGAAGATCGAACCCGACAGTGTGGACGACCACCTGCTCCTGGGTCGGTTGTACCGTTTGAACAACGATCTGCAGAAGGCGGAGAGCGAGTTCAAAACAGCGGTGAAGCTGCAACCCGATTCCGAGGAGGCCGTCACCACCCTTGCCATTCTCTACAGCGAGGAAGGCGATACCACTCGCGCGGTCGAGGTTTTGAGCGCGGTCCCGGACGCAACTCGCTCGGCCAAGCTTTACTCCACATTGGGCTACGCCTACGAGCAGCAGAAGGAATACAAGAAGGCGATTGCCGCCTACCAGAAAGCAATTTCACTCGATCGCGATAATCTCGATGCGATTCGCGGCCTGGCTCAGAATCTGCTGAACGACGGCCAGACCGACGCCGCGCTCGAACAGTACAAGATCATTGCCGACGCCAATCCCGAGGACGCGCAAACCTACCTCCACATGGCCGAAATCTACCGCAAGAGCGGCCAATTCGACCTGGCTCTGGAGAATCTGAAAAAGGCCGAGTCCATGGTGCAAGACTCGATGGAAGTGCCTTACAGCATGGCCGCCGTCTACCAGGCCCAGGGCCGCTACGATGAGGCTGCCCAGATTCTGCAGGATCTGCTGAAAAAGACCGACAAGCCCGACAACAACTACACCCAAAGCGAAAAGAATAACCGCGCCGTTTTTCTTGAGCGTCTGGGGACCATTTACCGGGAGAACAACAACGAGCCGCTTGCGCTGGAAACATTCCGCAAGATGCTCGCCCTGGGCGACGACAACGCCGAGCGGGGCTACCAGCAGCTCATCGACACCTATCGGGAAGGCAAAGAGTGGCAGAAAGCGACCGACACCGCCAAGGAAGCCGCGGAAAAACTGCCTAACGACCGCGGTCTGAAGATGGTCTACGCGGCGCAGCTCGCCGATATGGGCCAGGCGGAGGAAGGCCTGCAGCAAGTGAAGACCCTGCTCAAAGGGACTTCCGATGATCGTGAGGTCTACATTACGCTGGCTCAGATGTACAGCCGGCTGAAGCGCTGGCCGGAGGCCGAAGAAGCCCTCAACAAGGCGGAGCAGCTCTCCACGAAAGACGAAGAGAAGCAGTATGTCGAGTTCCTCCGCGGTTCCACTTACGAGCGCCAGAAGAAATATGATGAATCGGAAGCGGTATTCCGCAAGGTGCTGGCGGCGGACCCGCAGAATGGCCCGGTGCTCAACTATCTCGGATACATGCTGGCCGACCGTGGCGTCAAACTGGACGAAGCGCTCATTATGATCAAGAAGGCCATTGATCTTGAGCCGGCCAACGGCGCTTATCAGGACTCACTGGGATGGGTTTATTTCAAACTCGGCAAGCTTGACCTGGCGGAAGACAACCTCACCAAGGCTTCACAGCACATGGGCGCAGACCCCACCGTGCAAGACCACCTTGGCGACCTCTACCACAAGACAGGGCGTCTGCGGCTCGCCGCAGCGCACTGGGAGCGGGCGCTGGACGAGTGGAACAAGACCGTGCCCGCGGAAGTGGACGACGATCTGATGGCAAAGGTAGCTAAGAAACTCGAGTCCGCTAAGGTCAAGCTGGCCAAGGAAGAGCCGGGAAATAAGTAGCAACTGCAGCACTTAGCATTTAGCTTAGCATTTGGCTTACCCAAATGCTCTGGCCGACATCGGCAAGAATCTGCACTGGCTAAAGGCTAAAGGCTAATTGCTAACTGCTGCTTCTGCTAGACTCACTTCATGCTCGCCGATTACGCCGTGCGGGTGGAACGCTCCCGCGGACGCCGTTATCCCGAGCCCCAGCATCCCTACCGCAACGACTTTCAGCGCGATCGTGACCGGGTCATCCACTCGCGGGCATTCCGCCGTCTGGAAGCCAAGACCCAGGTTTTTACCCGCCGCTATTCCGATCACTTCCGCAACCGCCTGACCCACAGCATTGAAGTGGCGCAGATCGCGCGGACGATTGCGGCCCAACTCGCCTTGAACGTTGACCTGGTGGAGGCGCTCGCCTTGGTGCACGATGTTGGCCACCCGCCGTTCGGCCATGCCGGCGAGAAGGCGCTCGATGCCGCCATGCGCCGCCACGGCCTTTTCTTTGATCACAATCTGCACGCCCTGCGCATTGTCGAAGACTTCGAGCTGCGCTATGCCGCCTTCCGCGGACTCAACCTGACCTTTGAGGTTCGTGAAGGCATCATTAAACACTCGCACGATTACGGCGCAGTCCAGTTTCCTGAACTGTCGGAATATCTGCTCGATTGCCGCCCGCCGCTCGAGGCTCAACTCATCGATATGGCCGACGAAATCGCATATAGCAGCGCCGATCTCGATGACGGGTTTGAGGCCCATCTGCTCTCTTTGGAGGAAATTCGCGGCGGCATCCCCATATTCGAGCGCTTCTACCGCGAAGTCGAACAGTTGTATCCGGGCGCGATGGCAAAGCTGAAGTTCAACGAGGCGCTCAAGCGCCTGCTCGACCACTGGGCCGGAGATCTCATCCGCAACACGCAAGAGCAAATCCGGGCGGCCGGCGTCAGCAGTTTAGACGATGTGCGCTCTTGTCCCCGGCGGCTGGTCATGCTGAGTCCTCCAGCCGAGGAGGAACGGCGAGGGGCCAAAGAGTTTCTCTACCAGCATCTCTATTTCAGCCCGGCCCTGGATCCGGAAAAGAATGACGCCGAGCGGGTGATCACGGAACTGTTCGAGTTCTGGATGGCGAAGCCCGAAAATCTGCCATCCAGTTATCAGGAAAAAGCCGGTCAGGACCCATTGCCGCGTGTGATCTGCGACTACATAGCCGGCATGACCGACAACTACATTTATGAACAGTACGAGAAATATTTCGGGTAGAGATAATCAAGAAGCTCAAGAGCCTCGCCACGGATTAGCACGGATCACGCGGATCGCAGAAAAAGAAAAGGGTTATCCGTGAAGATCCGCGTAAATCCGTGGCCAGTAAACTGGGCTTTACCCACGCAGTTTTTATACCAGTTGTCGCCAAAATTACCCTGAAGTCTGCTTTTTGCACCCCATGGGGCGGTCTCCAGAGCTACAATGTTATTGCAAACCAAAGAGTTAGGTTGCCCGGAGTTTTGGCATCTAAACTGTTAGTAAAGCAGCGGATGTCACGGCAAAATGGTGTCTGTGATTTCGAAATCCAGGCACGCGTTCGCCGGCAACCCCAAACAGCTTGCCCTAATCGAGCCGTTTTAGGAGACGTACTTCAAAATCACGCAGCACGCCCGTAAGGCGTGCCGGAGGGAAGCCCTAAGATGCTCCCTGCCGTCGGAGGAAGTTGAAATGAAGAACCGCGCACTCGTTGCATTGATCGTCGCCATTGTGCTCGCTCTCCCAGCATTCGCGCAACAGACGAACTCGACCTCTCAGAATCAATCTGCCAGCAGCCAGTCGGCGCAGAGTTCCCAAACTGCCCCGGCCGATCAGACCGCCTCGGCCCAGACCATGGGCGCCACTGGGAAACAGCCGTTGCAGCCCGAGACCCATGAAGGCTTCTGGGGCCATCTGAATCCTTTCGCGCGCAAGAAATACGTACAGCGCCAGACCAGCCCCATCCGCGACCGCGTGAATGAACTCGATGAGCTCACCGCGGCCAACAGCAAAATGATCAAGGATGTTGACGCGCGCGCCCAGCAAGGCATCCAGCTGGCTTCGGCGAAAGCCAACGAAGCCGACCAGCACGCCATCGACGCCGGTAACAAGGCCCAGATGGCGCAACAGACGGCCACCCAGGCGAATACCCGTCTCTCCACCGTGGAGCAGGTAGTGGGCAACATCGACCAATACAAGGCCGCAACGCAAACTGAGATTCGCTTCCGCGCCGGGCAGAGCGTGCTCAGCCAGAACGCCAAGTCGGCTCTGGATGACATGGCTACTCCGCTGAAAAATCAGCGCGGCTACATCATCGAGGTGCAAGGCTTCTCCTCAGGCCGCGGTCAGGCCGCAATCGCGACTTCGCAGAAGATGGCCGATTCGGTGGTAAGATACCTCGTGCTCAACCACGACGTTCCGGTATACCGGATCTATGTGGTTGGCATGGGGAACGCTCCGGTTCCGAACGCTGATGAGACCAGCAAGACCAAGCGCACCAGCGGCGGCCGCGTGGAAGTCAGCCTCTTGAAGAACGATCTGGAGCAACTGGCATCCACCTCGGGAGCGGACCAGCAGGCGCAGCCTAAATAAGTTTTTCAGGACGACGGGCCCACGCCCGACGCCCTCCCCCAGAAAAGCCTCCGGCGCGAGCAGGAGGCTTTTTCATTCTGAGAACTGAGAACCGATAACTGATAACTGGTTCCTTTGCGTCTCTGGGTTGATCTGGGGCGAAAATCCAACCGCAAGGTTTACACCACGCTGGCGGTTTCCTGCTTCAGCTTCTCGGCTTGGTAGTGAGTGACCAGCGCTTCGACCAGCGGCTGCAGTTTTCCGTCCATGACTTCTTGCAGTTGGTGAATGGTCAGGCCGATGCGGTGGTCAGTTACGCGATTCTGGGGAAAGTTGTAAGTGCGAATCTTCTCGCTGCGATCGCCCGAGCCCACCATTGCCTTGCGTTCCTTGGCCAGGGCATCCTGCTGCTTCTGCATCTCCATTTCATAGAGCCGGGAGCGCAGCACGCGCATGCCTTTTTCGCGGTTCTTGATCTGAGATTTTTCGTCCTGGCAACTCACCACGGTATTGGTCGGGATATGCGTAATGCGAACCGCGGAGTAGGTCGTGTTCACCGATTGTCCGCCGGGACCGGAGGAGCAGAAGGTATCAATGCGCAGGTCTTTTGCTTCGATCTTGACGTCCACCTCTTCAGCTTCGGGCAGAACTGCGACCGTAACCGCCGAAGTGTGGATCCGTCCCTGCTGCTCGGTGGCCGGCACGCGCTGCACACGGTGCACACCGCTTTCGTATTTCAGGCGCGAGAAAACCCGCTGGCCCTGAATCATGGCGATGACTTCCTTTAAGCCGCCGGCTGCGGACTCTGAGGTCGAAAGCACTTCCACCTTCCAGCCCTGAGTCTCGGCGTAGCGCGTATACATACGGAACAATTCCGCGGCGAACAACGTGGCTTCGTCGCCGCCGGTGCCGGCGCGGATTTCGAGGATCACATCCTTTTCGTCGTTGGGATCTTTGGGCAGGAGCAGGACTTTGAGCTCTTCCTCGACCGCCGTAACGCGCGCCTGCAACTTGTCGAGCTCTTCCTGCGCGTACGCCCGCATCTCGGGGTCTTTCTCATCGGCCAGAACGGCCTTGCTCTCGGCGATGCCGCGCTTCAGGTCCTTGTACTCGCGATATCTTTCGACCACGAGACTGATTTCGCTGTGCGCCTTGGCAGTTTTCTGGTATTTCGCCGAGTCGTTGATCGTCTCCGGCGAGGCCAGCGCCTGCGTCAGTTCTTCGTAACGGGCTTCGATTTGGTCAAGCCGTTCAAACATAATGTGTTCAGCCGTCGGTCGTTGGTCGTTCGTCGTTGGCCTTTGAACCCTTCGCCATTAGCCGTTAGCCGATGGCTCTTGGCAAAACCTTGGACGCTGGCTCGCGCCCGGGTTTCTCGGAAACCGAGTTTATAAGCGCATTCAAGTTGCGGCCGACCGCATCGGTCAAATCCAAGAGCCGGTTCGAATCACCGGTAGTAAGGTACTGCAGCTGTTGAGCGATCATGACTTGTGTGCGCAGTTCGAATAGAGAACCCCTTGCATGAAACAGAAAATGGGCAAGCTCCCGGTCGGACCGGTGGCCCTTACCCTCTGCGATATTGCTAGGCACGGAAACCGCGGCCCTACGCATTTGCTGGCCCAGTCCATATAATTCGTGTCTCGGAAAAGCGCTTGTGCCCCGATAAATTTCAATCGTTAAATCCATAGCTTGCTGCCAAACCCGTAAATCGTTAAAAGACATTCTAAGGTCACCGTCCTAGCTGAAGGGTAGTCCAGTTAGAACGGCTTGCCAGTGATGAGTGAACATGGGTTTAGCGAAGGGCAAAAGGCCAACGGCTAAGGGCATATCAGGAGCCCTACGCAATCACTAATTCGCCGCCGCGCTGCTTTTCCAGCGACATCGCCTCCTCCAGCGCAACGATCGCACACTGCGCCTGATCGTCCGAGGGCGGCTTTGTAGTGATGCGCTGCAGCCACAGACCGGGGGCAGTCATCAAGGCGAAGAGTGATGCGCGATGCTTGGCGGCGAACCGAATGATCTCGTAAGACAATCCCGTGATCACCGGCAGCAGTGCAATTCGAATGGCGAACCGTGCCCAGAACGTTGTCACCGGGAAAAGCATATAGACCACAATCGAGATAATCATCACCGTCATGAGGAAGCTGGTGCCGCAGCGCGGATGATATGTCGAATATTTCTGTACTGACGGCGTGTCCAGCGGATCGCCGTTCTCGAAGGCGAACACCGTTTTGTGCTCGGCCCCGTGATATTCATAGACGCGGCGAATGTCCTTCCACAACGATGTTCCCCAGATGAACAGCAGAAACAAGCAAAGACGAATGATGCCATCGACCAGATTGAAAATAATCTGCTCGCCAAACATCGGATTCACGCGCTTCAGTTCGGTGGTCGCCACCAGGGGCAGAAACTTGTACATGAAAATGAAAAAGCCGACCGAAAAAACGATGTTCACCGCGGCGATCCAGCCACTGATCTCCAGTTTCTTGCCGGGTTGCCCTTTCTGAGGCTCCGGCTGCAACTCGTCCAGCGCCACGTTGGCGGAAAACTTCAGCGCCCGGAAACCCAGCGCCATCGCATGGCCCAAGGTGATGACCCCGCGCATGACCGGCCAGCCCATCCATTTGTGCTTCTCAGACAGCCGTTCCAGCGGTTCGCTGTGAGTTGAGACTTCACCCGAAGGCTTGCGGCAGGCAATGCCCCAGGCGTGCGGCGACCGCATCATTACGCCTTCCAGGACGGCTTGCCCGCCGACCAGAGTTTCCTCGCCGCTCTCCAGCGCAGGCAGAAGCTGGACGGCCACGAAAAAACGCCACAATGTTCGCAGAAACCGCATGTCGATTGGATGATCCTTCGCCCGGAGAAGTATCAGGAGTAAGAGTATCACACTCCAGTATGGAAATCGGCAGGCCGTAAGTTGCCGGATTTGTGTGGGTTAGAACGGGGAGAACTGAATGCGATCGAGTTGTCGAAGTCATTTCCCACGAACCACGGCGAAAAGATACTCGTTCTCGATTCCTGCCATTTCTGTCTGGACCGAGGCCGTACTGTCAAGGTTACTGTGGAGCACGATTTTGCCGCAGCAAACCAGAGAAAACCAGCATCCAAAGGGATATAATGAAAGAACTTCCCCAGGAAGTAACCTCCTTTCCGAGAAGACGAATCTGATGTCTATGAAGACCAAAGCCGCAATTCTTGTTTGCTCCGCTGCAATCTTGCTGTTCATGGTAGTGGGTGGCCTGGACGGTGTTCGCGCCTCCAGCAACGATGGTGCTTACCGCCAGCTCCAGGTCTACAGCGAGGTGCTCTCGCGAGTACGAAGCGAGTACGTGGAGGAGCCCAACATTCCGCTGGTGACCGATGGCGCTCTGCACGGGCTGCTCGAATCGCTGGATGCCAATTCCAGCTATCTGAGTCCGGCGGAGTACAAGGAATATAAGGCCCATCAATCGGAAGCGAAGGCCGATATCGGAGCCGCGGTATCCAAACGCTTTGGCTACGCTGCGGTGGTGGCTGTGATCCCGGGAGGGCCCGCGGATAAAGCCGGTCTTCAGGACACCGACATCATCGAGGCCATCGAGGGCAAGAGCACGCGCGAGATGTCGCTTGCCGAAGTGCGTAATCTGCTGGCTGGACAGCCAGGTTCAAACCTGACCATTTCGGTGGTGCGGGCCCGGCGCGCTGAGCCGCAGAAGATCGTAATCACCCGTGATATCGTCGCCATTCCCCCTGTGTCCGACAAGATGGTGGACGAGAGCATCGGTGAAATCCAGGTCGATGCCTTCACCAAGGGCAAATCGCAGGAAGTCGCCAGCAAAATTAAGTCTCTGCAGAAGTCGGGTGCGAAGAAGTTGGTCCTGGACCTGCGGAACTGCGCCGAGGGCGACGAAGCCGAGGGCATCGCGACCGCGAATCTTTTCCTCAATCACGGGACGATCACTTACCTGCAAGGGCAGAAGTATCCCCGCGAGGCCTTTAATGCCGATCCCTCCAAGGCGCTTACCAGCCTGCCGGTCGTCGTGCTGGTGAATAAGGGAACGGCAGGACCCGCTGAAGTTGTGGCCGCTGCTATTCTGGAAAACGCTCGCGGCGATGTTGTCGGGGATAAAACATTCGGCGATGGCTCCGTCCAGAAGGTAATCGATCTTCCCGATGGGTCTGCGCTGATTCTTTCCGTCGCCAAGTACTACACACCGAGCGGCAAGGCAATTGAAGACGCGGCCGTGACGCCCAACGTGCTGGTCGCGGATAGCGACGACGACGGTCCGGTGCCGGACGAGGATGAGAACGCCGCCCCACCAGATGACACCAAGAAACCGCAGGCTCCGCAGCCCGATTTGCAGATGGAAAAAGCGATCGAGGTGTTGAAAAGCCGCAGCAGCTAAGTTTCCGATGCTGTCATCCTGAGAGGCTGCGACTTTTTGCTTTGTCGCATTTCAAGGCGACATGGCATTCCACGAATTTATCGCGCCTTCAAGTCTGTCATCCTGCGAGCAGCGGCCGCTTCGCGAAGCGAAGCAGCCACGGAGTCGAAGGACCCATATTCGCATGGGGCAGGATGAATTTAGAAAGGCGTTTTCACGAGGCTGCGAAGCGAAATTCCCTGTAAGGCCTGCGC
>Ga0209415_10003293_pt1 | contig 30053 bp, 29 predicted proteins | sample PeaSoiSIISIP2007_FD_187696 | JGI IMG/M metagenome (GOLD analysis project Ga0209415, IMG submission 187696) | Peat soil microbial communities from Weissenstadt, Germany - SII-SIP-2007 (SPAdes) (version 2) | ecosystem: Environmental > Terrestrial > Soil > Wetlands > Peat | place: Germany...
CCGCGCCTTTGCCGGGCGCGGCCGCATGGTCGAGGACGAGGCCCGTCGGGCCGGTAGCTGCGGCTCAGCGCGAGTAGAACTCCACCACCATGTTGGGGTCCATCTGCACCGGATAGGGCACGTCGCCGAGGCCTGGTGCACGCAGGAAGGTGGCACGCATCTTCTTGTGGTCGGCTTCCAGGTAGGTCGGCACGTCGCGCTCGCCCGAACCGACGGCTTCCAGCACCAGCGCCATTTCCCGCGACTTCTCCCGCACTTCGAGGACGTCGCCGTCCTTCAGCATGTAGGACGGGATATTGACCCGCCGGCCGTTGACCGTGACATGGCCATGGTTCACGAACTGCCGGGCGGCGAAAACCGTGGGCACGAACTTGGCGCGATAGACCGCGGTGTCGAGCCGGCGCTCCAGCAACGCCACCAGGTTTTCGCCCGTGTCGCCCTTGCGCCGCGCCGCTTCCTCGTAGATGCGGCGGAACTGACGCTCGCCGATGTTGCCGTAGTAGCCCTTGAGGCGCTGCTTGGCCATGAGCTGGGTGCCGTAATCGGTCGGCTTGCGCCGGCGCTGGCCATGCTGGCCGGGGCCATATTCGCGGTCGTTGTAAGGGCTCTTGGGGCGGCCCCAGAGGTTCACGCCCAGACGGCGGTCGATCTTGTACTTGGATTCGGCGCGTTTGGTCACGTCGGCAAACTCCCGTGTTGACGGTTTTCCTTCATGTCCCGAGTGTCCGGCCCGGCAAACCCGGCGGCGGGGCGGCGGCACTATCTTGAGGCGCGCCGCCCTCAGCTCGGAAGTCGCGGCACTATAGTGGCGGAACCAAGCCTGTCAAGGAATGGAACCATCCGCGTTTTCAAAGGCTTATGACCCGCTGCCCGATCCGGCACAGCGGCTTCACTTCGCCCGCTGCCTCAGCGTGGACAGCTCGGCCACGATTCCATGGAGGGTGCGCACCTCCTGGCGGGTCAGGCCAGCGCGCTGGAACAGGTTGCGGATGTTGCGCACCATGCTGGGCCGCTTCTCGATATTGCGCAGAAACCCGCAGGCGTCGAGCTCAAGCTCCAGATGGGCGAAGAAGTTCAAGAGCTCGGCCTTGGTCGCAGGCCTGGTCTCATTGGTGACCAGCCGGCTGGGCGGGGTCGCGTCGCCCGCCTGGAACCACTCATAGGCCAGGATCAGGACCGACTGGGCCAGATTCAAGGACGCGAAGCCGGGGTTCAGAGGAACCGAGATGACAGCATCGGCGAGCGCGATGTCCTCATTGAGGAGACCGGTGCGCTCGGGCCCGAAGAGGACGCCGACCGCTTCGCCCCGCGCCGTCCATTTGCGGATCTCGGCAGCGGCCCGGCGCGGGGTCGCGACCCGCTTGATCATGCCCCGATGGCGTGCCGTGGTGGCGTAGACGCGCCTCAGATCGGCGATCGCTTCCTCCGCGCTGTCGAAAAGCCTGGCGCGCTCCAGAACCGCATCGGCACCCGAGGCGGCGGCCACCGCCTTGTCGTTCGGCCAGCCGTCCCGCGGGCGCACCAGCCGGAGATCGCCCAGGCCGCAGTTCATCATGGCGCGGGCCGCGGCGCCGATGTTCTCGCCGAGCTGGGGCGCGACCAGCACGATCGCCGGCCCGCCGGCCGGAAGACCGCGCTTGCGATCGGTTCCGGCCATCAGGTCTTCGGGTGATGGGTGCGAGCCTCGGGATCGGCGCCGGCACGGAATAGCTTCCAGGTGATGGCGTCGTGGAGCGCGTTGAAGGAGGCATCGATGATGTTGGTCGAGACGCCGACGGTGGTCCAACGCTCGCCGCCCCGGTCGGCGCTTTCGATCAGCACCCGGGTCACCGCCTCGGTCCCGTCGTTGGGCGTCAGGATGCGGACCTTGAAGTCCACCAGGCGCATGTCCTCGAGCTCCGGATAGAACGGCTTCAGGGCCTTGCGCAGCGCCGTGTCGAGCGCGTTGACCGGGCCGTTGCCGGTGGCGACCGACATCAGCTTTTCGGGCCCGACCTCGACCGTGATCGTGGCCTCGGACTCGGTCACCAGCTCGCCGCGCGCGTTCCAGCGCCGGTCGTCCATGACCCGGAAGCGCGCAAGACGGAAGAACTCGGGCACGCGCCCGAGCGCCCGGCGGGCGAGCAGCTCAAAGCTCGCCTCGGCGCCGTCATAGGCGTAGCCGTCATATTCCCGCGCCTTCACCGTCTCCACCAGGGAGGCAATCTTGGGATCGTCGGCTTCGACCGCGAGGCCGATGTCGCGGAAGCGGGCAACTATGTTCGCCCGGCCCGATTGGTCGGAAACCACGATATGGCGGCGGTTTCCGACCAGCCCGGGCTCGACATGCTCATAGGTGCGCGGGTCCTTCTCCACCGCTGATACATGCAAACCGCCTTTATGGGCGAAAGCGGACTCGCCGACATAGGCCGCGTTGCGCAGCGGCGCGCGGTTGAGGCGTTCGTCCAGGAGATGCGAGATTTTGGTGAGCTGGGCAAGCTGCTCGGGACCGATGCCGGTCTTGAACTCGGTCTTGAGAGCAAGCGTCGGGATCAGGGAGACGAGATTGGCATTGCCGCAGCGCTCGCCCAGCCCGTTCAGGGTGCCTTGAACCTGGCGCACGCCGGCTCGGAGCGCGGCCAGGCTGTTGGCAACCGCGTTCTCGGTATCGTTGTGGGCGTGGATGCCGAGCTTGCTGCCGGGAATCCTCGCCACCACCTCGCCCACGATGCGCTCGATCTCATGGGGCAGCGTGCCGCCATTGGTATCGCAGAGTACGATCCAGCGCGCACCCGCGCGCTCCGCCGCCTTCAGGCAGTCGAGGGCGTAGACGGGATTGGCCTTGTAGCCGTCGAAGAAATGCTCGGCATCGAACATCGCCTCGCGTCCGCGGGTTGCGGCCAACGCTACGCTCTCCTCTATCATGGATAAGTTTTCGCTGCGCGGAACGCCGAGAGCCACGTCGACCTGGAAATCCCAGCTTTTGCCGAACAGGCAGACGGCGGGAGCCTTGGTCCCGAGGGATGCGGCCAGTGCCGGGTCGTTGGCCGCACTCCGGCCCGAACGCCTGGTCATGCCGAAGGCGACGAGCCTGGCGTGGGATAGCGCCGGCGCCTCGGCAAAGAAGGCATCATCGGTCGGATTGGCGCCGGGCCAGCCGCCTTCGATGTAGTCCACCCCCAGCTTGTCCAGAGCCTGGGCGATGGCGCGCTTGTCCTCGACGCCGAAATCGACGCCCTGGGTCTGGGCGCCGTCGCGCAAGGTGGTATCGAAGATGTAGACGCGCCTGTCGTCGCTGGCCATGGATGCTCCCGGCCCCTATCTGCCTTGCTGGCAGAGGGGCGTCAACCAGGGCGCGGCATGGCGGTTGGCGCGACGCTCGCGAACTTGCAGGCAAATCCTCTAGAATGCTTAGGCGTCGTCAACGCATAGTCACATACAAAAGCACCGGCGCCCGTTCGCCGCGTCAGGCTCGAAAGCACTGGCCCATGGCTATGTTCGATCACGTCCAAATCAAGGTCGATGACTTCGAGAGCAGCCGCGTCTTCTACGAAGCCGTCCTCGATGCATTGGGATACACGGTTGTTTTCAAGGATGAAGGCGTTGTCGGCATCGGCAGCAACCCCCATGACATGTTCGAAGTGCGCCAGACCAGCGCAAGCGCCCCGGTTTCCAGAGCCGCGCATATCGCGTTTGCCGCCAAAAGCGAAGATGCCGTGTGCGCCTTTCACGCGGCGGCCCTGGCCCGGGGAGCCAAAGACAACGGTGTGCCGGGACTCCGCCCGCAGTATGAGCAAGGATACTTTGCCGCGTTCGTCATCGATCCGAACGGCCACAATCTCGAAGCCGTGTTCAAGCAGGGCTGAACCGATCGCCGCGTTCTATCCGGCGCGCCGCCAGGCCGTGCCCTTGGGACCGTCCTCGAGGACTATCCCCTGCTTCGCCAGATCGTCGCGGATCCGGTCCGCCTTAGCAAAATCGCGGGATTTGCGGGCGGCGATGCGCTCGGCGATCAGGGCGTCGACGGTGGCCGCATCGGGACCGCCCGCCCCGCCCTTCAGCCAGTCAGCAGACCGCTGTTGCAGGAGTCCAAGCAGCGCGCCGCCGGCAAGCAGGGAGGCCTTGGCCGCCGCCCGCTCGGACAGATTCGTGGCCTTGTTGAGCCTTGCCGCGGCCTCGTGGAGTGCGGCCAGAGCGGCCGGGGTGTTGAGATCGTCATCCAAGGCGGCCAGGAAGTCTGCCGAAGGTTCACCCTCATTCACTGCAACATCGGCGCTGCGCTGAAGCGCGCCGTAGAAGCGGTCGAGCTGGGCGGTCGCCTCCTTCACGCCTTCGCGGGTGAAATCGAGGGGCTGGCGGTAGTGGGCCGAGAGCAAGACCAGCCGGATGGCCTCGCCCTTCTGCCCCTCATCCAGCAGATCGCGCACCGTAGTGTAGTTGCCGAGCGACTTGGACATCTTCTCGCCGTTCACCTGGACGAAGCCGTTGTGCATCCAGAGACGCGCCAGCGGCGCGCCGTCATGGGCCGAGCGGCTTTGGGCGATTTCGTTCTCGTGGTGGGGGAAGATGAGGTCGATGCCGCCTCCATGGATGTCGAAGGTGGTTCCAAGGAGGGCTTCCGACATGGCCGAGCACTCGATATGCCAGCCCGGCCTGCCGCGGCCCCAGGGGCTCGCCCAACCCGGATCCTCGGGCTTGCTCGGCTTCCACAGGACGAAGTCGGCCGGACTCTTCTTGTAGGGCGCCACCTCGACCCGGGCACCGGCGATCATGTCCTCCTGGGACCGGCGCGCGAGCTGGCCGTATTCGGGCATGGAGGGCACATCGAACAGCACATGGCCTTCGGCCTGATAGGCATGGCCATTGGCGAGCAGCCGCTCGATCATCGCGACCATGCCGGGGATGTAAGCCGTCGCGCGGGGCTCCGCATCCGGCGGAAGGGCGCCGAGAGCCGCCATGTCGGCATGATAGGCCTCGGTCGTGCGCCGGGTCAGCTCGGCGATGCTTTCCCGGTTCTGTGCCGCCGCGGCAATGATCTTGTCCTCAACGTCGGTGATATTGCGAACGTAGACGACATGCGCCGGGCCATAGACTTTGCGCAAGAGTCGGGCAAGCGTATCGAAGACCACGACAGGGCGGGCATTTCCCACATGGGCGGGCTCATAGACCGTCGGGCCGCAGACGTAGAGACGCACCCGCGCCGGATCGATGGGCGCGAAGGTTTCCTTGCGGCGGGTCAGCGTGTTGTAGAGCTGGATGGTCATGGTCTAGCCCGTCTCTCCGCGCAGCCGAGCGAAGGCCCGGCGGCGGCCGATAAGCGGTAGCAAGAGTTTCATCTCCGGTCCATCCTCGCGTCCCGTCAACGCCAGGCGGAGCGGATGAAAGAGCGCGCGGCCGCTCTTCCCGCTCGCCAGTTTCACCGCCGAAGTCCAGGCGCCCCAGGTCGAAACGTCCCAAGGCTCCGGCGGGAGAAGTTTGGCGGCGGAGGCCACCAAGCCTACGTCCTCGATCCGCGGCTCAATCGCATCGCGAAGGATATCCAGCCAGTCCGCCGCGTCGGCGAGGCGCTTGATGTTGCCGCGGACCGCGAGCCAGAAAGCCTCATCGGCGGTCGGCGGCAGGCGATCGGCGACGGCCGAGAAGGGCAGCAGATGCAGCAGCCGGGCGTTCATCGCCCATAGCTCGGCGGGGTCGAAGCGCGGTGCTCCGCCGTGGAAGCGGGCAAGGTCGAAATCGGCGGCGATCGTATCCAGGCTGGTGCGCGGCTCGGCGGCACCCGCGCCGAGACGGGAGAGATAGCTCGCGAGCGCAAGGGGCTCGATGCCCTGCTCGCGAAGCTCGGCCAGGGACAGGCTTCCCAGGCGCTTCGACAATCCCTCGCCCGAGGCATCGGCCAGCAAGGGCAGATGGCCGAACTCCGGCGGCGCGACGCCCAGCGCCAGGAACAGCTCGATCTGGGCGCCGGTGTTGGTCACATGGTCGGCGCCGCGGATGACATGGCTGACTGCGAAGTCGATGTCGTCCACGACTGAGGTAAACGAGTACAAGTAGCTCCCGTTGGCGCGGATCAGCACCGGATCGCTCTGGCTCGCCTCGTCGATCTGCTGGGGCCCGCGCACCAGATCGATCCAGCGGCTGGTTCCGCCCGAGAGCCGGAAACGCCAATGGGCGCGCCGGCCTTCGGATTCCAGCTTCTCTCGATCCGCCTCGCTCAGGGCCAGCGCCGCCCGGTCGTAGACCGGCGGTTCGCCGCGCTGAAGCCGGAGCTTGCGCTTCAAGGCCAGCTCTTCGGGTGTCTCGTAGCAGGGATAAAGCCGGCCCGCGACCTTGAGATTGGCCGCGGCCTCATCGTAGCGCGACAGGCGCGCCGACTGGGACTCCTTCTCGTCCCAGCCAAGCCCCAGCCAGAGAAGATCGGCCTCGATCCCGGCCGCATAGGCGGCGGTCGAGCGCTCGCGGTCGGTGTCGTCGAAGCGCAGGAGGAAACTGCCGTTATGCCGATGGGCGTAAAGCCAGTTGGCGAGCGCGACATAGGCGTTGCCGACATGCAGGCGGCCGGTCGGGCTCGGCGCGAAGCGCAGGCGCGGCGCTGAAGCTTCATTCACCACGATACGGCACTCCGGGAAAGGTCAGCTGCGAAAGCCGTTGGTGATCGGATAGCGCCGGTCGCGACCGAAGGCGCGGCGCGTGATCTTGACGCCGGGCGGGGCCTGGCGGCGCTTGTATTCGGCCACGTCCAGCATGCGCCAGACCCGGCGGATCACGGCCGGGTCGTAGCCCTTGGCGGCGATCTGATCCACGGTCATCTCGCCCTCCACGAGCCCTTCCAGGATCGCATCCAGCACGTCATAGGGCGGCAGGGTGTCCTGGTCGGTCTGGTTGGGCTTCAGCTCCGCCGTCGGCGCCTTGGTCAAGATCCGCTCCGGGATGACGACGCCAGCGGGCCCGCGCCCGCCGTCCGGTCTGGCGCCGTTGCGCCAGCGCGAAAGGGCATAGACCGTGGTCTTGTAAACGTCCTTCAGCACCGAGTAGCCGCCGCACATGTCGCCATAAAGGGTCGCGTAGCCGACCGACATCTCCGACTTGTTGCCGGTCGAGAGCACCATGTGTCCGAGCTTGTTGGAAAACGCCATGAGGGTGAGGCCGCGGGCCCGGCTCTGGATGTTCTCCTCGGTCGTGTCCGGCTTCCGGCCTTCGAACACCGGCGCCAGCATGGCACCGAAGGCTTTCATGGCCGGTTCGATGGAGACGCTGTCGAGGCGGATGCCGAGCGCGTGGGCGCAGGCCGCCGCGTCATCCAAGCTCTCCTGGCTGGTGTAGGGCGACGGGAGCATCAGGGCCCTCACCCGCTCCGGCCCCAGCGCGTCGGAGGCGACCGCGGCGGAGATCGCCGAATCGACGCCACCGGACAAGCCCAGCACGACGCCGGGAAACCGGTTCTTCTCCACATAATCGCGCAGGCCGAGCACCAGGGCCTGATAGATCCCCGGAAGCCCGAAGATCGGTTCGACCATATCGCCGGCGATGCAGCTCCATCCGGCATTGCCGCGCCGCCAGCGGGTGAGCTGAACGGTTTCCCGCCAGGCAGGAAGCTGGGCTTTCAGCGTGCCGTCGCGATCGAGGGCGAAGGAGGCGCCGTCGAACACGAGCTCGTCCTGGCCGCCCACCTGGTTGACATAGATGATGGGCAGGCCGGTGCCGGCGACGCGCCCGCCGGCGAGCTGGATGCGCTGATCGTGCTTCTCATGCTCATAGGGGCTGCCGTTGGGAACCATCAGGATCTCGGCTCCCGTCTCGGCCAGTGTCTCGGCCACGTCGGGGGTCCACATGTCCTCGCAGACCATGACTCCGAGACGCACGTCCTGGAAGCTCATGGGGCCCTGGGGCGGAGCGGCACTGAACAGGCGCTTTTCGTCGAACACGCCATAGTTGGGCAGGTCCACCTTGAAGCGCTTGGCTGCGACGGCGCCATCGGAAAGCAGCAGCGCGGCGTTGTAGAGCTTGCCTTCGTCGAGCCAGGGCGTGCCCAGCAGCAGGGCCGGCCCGCCATCGCCCGTGTCCCGCGCAAGGCTCTCGACCGCATCCCTGCAGGCGGCCTGGAAGGCCGGCTTCAGCACCAGATCCTCGGGCGGATAGCCGCTGACCACGAGCTCGCTGAACAGCACCAGATCGGCGCCGAGCCGGCGCGCTTCTCCCCGCGCGGCGCGGATCTTCGCCAGATTCCCGGCGACGTCGCCCACGGTGGGATTGATCTGGGCAAGCGCGATGGCCAATTCCTGGGTCATGGCCGGTGAACTTAACCGAAGGCGTCGGCCTGTCAAAGGCGCTCGGCCCAAACCGCCTTGTCCGACTACAACCCAACCAGCATCAGAACACCGGCGGCCACGATCAGCAGATTGCCATCGAGCTGCAGCCAGCCGACCCTGGTGGCAGTGGGCAAGGCTACCGCCCGGCTCGACCATTCTCCCAGCCAGAGCAAAAGAACGCTGAACCCGGCGACGGAAATCGCCACGGGGCCGAGGCCGAGGCCCGCGATCCCGCCGGCAAACCCAAGCCCAATGTTGTTGATCGACATGGCGCCAGCCAGGGTCAAGGTTTCCAGGAAATCCGGCCGCTTTGCCGGGGCCTGCCTCAGCGAGGGCAGGTTCATGGGCCCTTCGGGCCTTCGCCTTTCGATCCAAATGTTGAACAACCCGAGACCCATCAGCAGCAATCCGGCCGCAATGTCGGGCAGCTTTGCCGGCAAGTAGCCGTGCAGGCCTTGACCGGCAATCTGCGGCAGCACGGTCGCAACGGTCGTCACGGCCGCGATCGCCAGATTCCGGAACAGGCCGATCTGCCTGCCCCGGAGCCCGTACGCGAGCCCTATGGGGAGGTTTTCCGTGTTTGCGCCGATGCCCAGAGCGGCGGTCGACACAAGTGCGGTCAAGGGAGTCATGCAGGGGAAGCCTTGGAGTTCGCGACGAGAACCGTGAACCGAACGCATTATCCAGTTTGGCCGTAGGGCCCATGCGGCCCCTAGTCCACATGTCGGCAGGGATCATGACGCCATGCAAGCGGGGCACACAGGCATTTGTAAACGAATCCTGCAAGTGCCTGGACGCCAGTCTATGCGCGCTCATCCCGGCAGCCATGCTAAGTTGTTGCTTCGGACTTTCGGCAGCCGGGGTTAGCAGGCCATGGGAATCAGCCAATATTTTGCCCTGATCGGCTTCGGCCAGATCGGCTGGGGCTGGCAGTTCCTTGCCGGCATGTGGCTTACGGTACAGATCTCCGTTTCGGCCTACGCCGTCGGCTTGCTACTGGGCTTGCTGGGCTCCTGGGCGAAACTGTCGGGCAGGCGCATCGCCTTCGCCGTCGCGGAGTCCTACACGACGATTGTCCGCGCCGTGCCCGAGCTGCTGCTGATCATTCTCATCTACTATACGGGCACCTCCGCCTTGCGTGACCTGCTCGTCAGCATGGGATTTAGCGAGAGCATCGAAGTCAACGCCTTCGGAGCGGCCGTCGGTACCTTGGGGTTCGTCCAGGGTGCCTATACGACAGAGGTGTTTCGCGGCGCGATCCTGTCGGTGCCCAAGGGGCAATTGGAGGCGGCAAAGGCTTTCGGGATGTCGTCCGTTCTGCGGTTCCGGCGAATCCTGTTTCCCCTCATGTTTCGCTATGCGTTGCCGGGCTTGAGCAACCTTTGGCTCAGCATACTGAAGGATAGCTCCCTGATCAGCGTCGTGGGTTTCAGCGAGTTGCTGTTCACGGGCAAGACCGCGGCCGCGTCGACCAAGCATTATTTCTACTTCTACTTCGTGACTGCGGTGGCCTTTCTCGCCCTCACCTCGGTCTCGAACATCGTTATCCGACAGATCGAACGCACCACAAGAAAGGGCGTTCGTCTGACCTGATAGGCAGACAGGGGTGATGGGTCGAATGCGGCCATGTCATTGAAGCGGACCTCCGTTCCAGCCAAAACGCCCAGCCGCCTTGCCCGATTTGCGGCCGGCTGCGCGCTCGCGTTGATGGCTCAGGCGGTTTGCTCACTTGGCGCCGAGGGGGCATCGATCACCGTCAACGGCGTCACGTTTTCGGATCAACAGGGCGGATTCATCCTGGAGAAGGCCACGGGCCAAGGCACGTTGGACGATCCCTTCGTGCTGGTCGAAAGAATGACGGACCCCAACGGAGGAACTCTCTCGTACATCGTGCCGCCGGAGTTCGGCAACCACATCGGCTCGCAGCACCATATCGGGTTCGCGCTGGTTAAAGTGATCGAGAACGCAACCGACATTCCCTGGACCTCCTTCGAGCTTGAGCTTCAATCGATACTCGGCACGCCGAGCGACTATTACGACGGGCTCTCCTTCGGGCAGGGATCCCAGGCGGGGCGGCCCTTCAGCGCCATCGGCTTCAACCAGGTGACTGTCTTGGATGAGCCTTACGACCGGATTGAATTCGACCATGGAAAGATCCCTATCGGCGGGCGCGTCACGTTGCGCTTCGTCATCACGGAATTCGACCCTCTGATCGAGGCCTACCTGCTTCAAAGGCCGGGGAGGCCCGTGGCATCGGAGCCCCCGAAGCCGGGCAGGAAGATGCTCGCTTCACGCTGATATTGTCTGACCGCGCCTGTCTCTGTCCCGCGCGATCGCCGCTGGAACGATGATTAACTGGCTGTAACTAGGTCCGAAACCGTCACGACGCTAGGATTGACTTTCGACGCGCCGTTGCTTCGCTCGAGGCAGCCTCCCACGCCGGGCGTTCGCCTTGGCTTCAATTTCCTCGAACCAGGAGGGGTGATTTGGCCTTGCAGTCCATCGGCAAGAAGACTCAAAGCGAATTTCTGGGAATTGCCAAAACGGTCTTCTTTGCCTTGCTCATTGCCGGCGGGATTCGCAGCTTCCTGTTCGAGCCCTTCCATATCCCATCGGGCTCGATGATCCCGACCCTCTTGATCGGCGACTATCTGTTCGTTGCCAAGTACAGTTACGGCTACAGCCACTACTCCTTCCCTTTCAGCCCCGATTTCTTCGACGGCCGGATTTTCGCCGGCGAGCCCAAGCGCGGCGACGTCGCAGTCTTCCGAAAGCCGACCGATGTCTCGGTGGACTACATCAAGCGCGTCATCGGCCTTCCCGGCGACCGAATCCAGATGAAGCACGGGGTGTTGTTCATCAATGGCGCCGGCGTCGTCCGGAAGCGAATCGCCGACTATGTCGATCAATGGGGGAGCGCCTATCCGCAATACATCGAGACATTGCCCAATGGCGTCTCGCATCTGATCATCCAGGAGCAGGGCGACACCGGGCCGCTTGCCGACACGCCGGAGTTCCTGGTTCAACCCGACCACTACTTCATGATGGGCGACAACCGCGACGACTCCATGGACAGCCGAACCACGGAGGTCGGCGAGGTGCCGGCGGAGAACCTGATCGGCCCGGCGGAACTCCTGTTCTTTTCCTTGGATCAGTCCGCCAGCTGGTGGGAGATCTGGAAATGGCCGTCGGCGATCCGCTTTGGCCGCTTGCTGTCATTCGTCGGTTGAGACGAGTTCGAATCGCATTCCCGAACGGTCATTGACGGCACGAGGCGCGTCGGTCTTTAAGCTTTGTTCGGTCGATGCAGCCGCGCGACGGACTGCAACTGGATAGTGCGCTTCACTCAGCGCACCGCGAGTGAGGCAAGACTTGACACTGGGGGCGCCTGACATGGAAGGACTGCTTGAGTTCGTCTTGGCCGGATTGGCGCTGGCCGGCAGCCCCGGCCCGGCCACCCTCAGCCTGGCCGCCACCGGCGGCGCGTTCGGACCCCGCCGCGGTCTCGGCTACATGTGCGGAATCGACGTCGGCATGGTCGCGGTGATGGGGATCGTCGCGACCGGGGTGGTGGGCGTGTTCCTGGCACTGCCGGGTGCCGCGCCCATCGTCACCGCCTCGGCCGCAGCCTATTTCGCCTATCTCGCCTGGCGCATCGCCACGGCGCCGCCCCTGGTCGAACAAATCGGCCGGCGGCGGCAGCCGTCCTTCGCCGGCGGCGTTTTTCTGTCCCTCGTCAATCCGAAAGGCTACGCCGCCATGGCGGCCCTGTTCTCCGGCTTCCGGCTGGTGCGCGGACGCCTCGAATTGGACGCCGCAGCAAAGACGCTCCTGCTGCTGGCAATCATCACTGGGGTCAACATCGCGTGGCTCTTCGCCGGTGCTGCGCTCACGCAATTCTTTCGGGATCCGCGCAGCAACCGGGTCATCAACGTGACCTTCGCGGTCCTACTTGTCGCGTCGGTCGCTTTTGCGCTGCTGTTCCGAATCTAACCTCAGCCGCAGCCGGCCACACTACTTCCTGAGCAGGAACTCGCGGCCGACCTTGACCTGGGGCTTGCCGTCGTACTCGACGATATCGGCGGTGGCGTAGGTTTCGGTCCAGCGCTGGGGAAGATAGGAGCCGGTGCCGATCACGTCGATGGGCGCTTTGGCCTCGGCCATCAGGCGGCATTTGGCTGGATCGAAACCCGAGGAGGCGACGAGCTTCACCTTGCCGAAGCCTTCGCCGTCGAGCGCGTCGCGGAGATGATGGCAGGCAGCGGCGGAGACGCCGGCGCCCACCAGATAGCGCAGCTCGGACTCGCTGCGATAGCCGCGGATCGCTTCGGGCACATGACGCTCGAGGGCGGCATAGGAATGGGCGGGATCGAGTCCTTCAACGAAACGGCTGCCTGGCGTATCGATGCGCAAGTTGAGGCGCCCTTCGCCGGCGAGCTCGGGAAAGCGCCGGCAGACGGCAAGCGAGTCGCTGACCTCGCGGCCAAAATAATCCACCAGCACGGTCATGTCGTCTTCGGGGAAAGTCTCATGGAACATCTCGGCCGCGCGCACGGTCGAACCGGCATAGCCGATGAGCGCGTGGGGCATGGTGCCACGTCCGTCCGGCTGGCCGAAGTAGTGGGCCGTAGCGCGGGTCGCATTGGCGACAAAGCCCTTGGCCCCCACCTTGCGCCGCGCCCGGGCCGAACCGACGCTGGCCGCATAGGCCATGAGTTCCGCCATCTCGAGGCCCGCGCAATGACGCGCGTCCATGGCAAGGAAGGCCACCTTGGGCAGATCGGCGCACATGGTGAAGGCGTTGAAGGCGGCGACGCAGGCGGGCCCCAGCTTCTGCAGGAAGATGGTCTCGAGATCGACCAGATGCCTGAAGGAGCCGGTCAGGTAGAGGATCGGCTCGCCCGCCCCCACCCATTTTCCTTCAGGGAATCGCAAATCGATGGCGAAGCGCGTATTCCGCGCCGCGGCGACGGCGTTCAGCCACTCGATCATCAGGCGCGGGGCCGAGATCACCGGCCGGCGCATGAAGACCGCATAGGTGACGGTCTTGTCGCCGAAATGCTCGATCGTCTTCTTGGTGCGCAGGAAATAGTGATCGGTCCAGGCCGGAATCTGCTCCAGGTCCGGCTGCATGGAGGATGCCATTCCCGGGCGGCGTCCGGCTCAGGACGCCGCAGCGACCTTTCGCTGCAGGGCCGCGCGCTCCTGCTTCAGCGCCCCGGCGATCAGGAAAGCAAGCTCGAGGGCCTGGCTGGCATTGAGCCGCGGATCGCAATGGGTGTGGTAGCGGTCGGCCAGCGACTGCTCGGTCACCGCGCGCGCCCCGCCGATGCATTCGGTCACGTCCTGGCCGGTCATCTCGAAATGCACGCCGCCGGCGTGGGTGCCCTCGTCCTGATGCACGGCGAAGAAGCCCCGTACCTCTTCCAGGATGCGCTCGAAGGGCCGGGTCTTGTAGCCGTTGGAAGACTTGATGGTATTGCCATGCATGGGATCGCAGGCCCATACGACCTTCGCGCCTGAGCGCGCGACGGCGCGCAGGAGCGGCGGGAGCCTCGTCTTCACCTTGTCGGCGCCCATGCGGGCGATGAGCGTCAAGCGCCCCGGGATGTTGGCCGGGTTCAAAACGTCGATCAGGCGCAGAAGCTCGTCGGGCTCCATGCTCGGCCCGCATTTGAGGCCGACGGGATTCTCGATCCCGCGCATGTATTCCACATGCCCGCCGTCGAGCTGGCGGGTGCGGTCGCCGATCCACAGAAGGTGGGCCGAGCAGCCGTACCACTTGCCCGTCAGGCTATCGACCCGGGTCAGCGCCTGCTCGTAGTTGAGGAGCAAGGCTTCATGGCTGGTGAAGAACTCGGTTTCCCGGATCTGCGGTATCGCCTCGGCCGTCATGCCGCAGGCGGACATGAAATCCAGGGTCTCGCTCAGACGGTCGGCCAGCTCCGCGTAGCGATGGGCGAGCGGGCTGTCGGCCATGAAATCGAGAGTCCAGCGATGAACCTTGTGCAGGTCAGCGAAACCGCCCTGTGCGAAGGCGCGCAACAGATTCAAGGTCGCGGCCGACTGGTTGTAGGCCTGGAGCAACCGCTCCGGATCGGGCCGGCGCGCGGCTTCCGTGAACTCGATGCCATTGACAATGTCGCCGCGGTAGCTCGGCAGCTCGACGCCGCCGACAACCTCGGTCAGGGCCGAGCGCGGCTTGGCGAACTGGCCGGCCATGCGCCCCAGTTTCACCACCGGCAGGGCGGCGCCGAAGGTCAGCACCACGGCCATCTGCAGCAGGACCCTGAAGGTATCGCGGATGTTATTGGCGCCAAATTCGGCGAAGCTCTCGGCGCAATCGCCGCCCTGGAGCAGAAAGGCACGACCCTCGGCTACCTCTCCCAGGACATGCATGAGCCGCCTGGCTTCGCCGGCGAAGACGAGCGGCGGAAAGCTGCGCAGGCGGGCTTCGGCCGCCTCCAGCTTGGCCGGATCGGGATAGACGGGCAGCTGCTCAACGGGCCTGCTGCGCCAGCTTTCCGGTGTCCACTTCGCCGCCATCATTCGACCCTTGCCCTTCGAGAGGGTGACCCTATACGCCGGAAATAGGCCCGATTCAACCGTTTGGCTGGCCAGGCCCAGGCATCCTTCGGCGTTCTACGGCCTGACCCTGGGCAGGCATCAAATCGCCGTCGTGCCCATGAGCGACCGAGGCCCGAGGGCGAATTCGCCCGGACGCCAAACGCGAGTCCGGTCCTGGCCACCGATTTGGCGGCAAGTCCGACAGCCCCTATTCTCTCCGCCATGGCTTCCCGCTTCGCGCCCTATCTGATGCTGGTCCTGGCCAATCTCTGCTGGTCCGGAAACTGGATCACCGGCCGGGCGATCCGCGGTTCCTTCCAGCCGCTCGGCCTCTGCTTCTGGCGATGGACGATCGCGCTCGCCGTGCTTGCCCCTTTCGTCCTGCCGCGGATGAGGCTCGTGCTCCCGGTCCTGCGGCGAAGCTGGGGGCTGTTGCTGCTGCTTTCCTTTACCGGTCTCGTCGCCTTCCAGAGCCTCGTCTACCTCGGGCTTCGGTCCACGACGGCAGTGAACGCGGTGCTGCTCAATGCCACGGGGCCGCTGTTCGTGATCCTCTGTGCCTGGGTGCTGCATGGCGAGGCGCCGAGCTGGCGCCGGATCGCCGGCATGCTGATCTCCTTCATCGGCGTCTTGATCATCCTCAGCGGCGGACAGGTGCGGGCCCTGATCCATCTCGACCTCGGCCTTGGCGACGCCTGGATCCTGCTGGCGATGCTTCTCTGGGGGCTCTATTCCGTTCTGCTTCGCCGTCTGCCCCAGGGGATGGAGGGATCGAGCCTGCTGTTCGTGCTGGCCGCTCTCGCCGTGGCCCAGCTGCTCCCGCTTTACCTCCTGGAGGCGGCCTTGCTCGGCGAGCCTGTCCCCAGCCTCGGCGCCGCGGCAGCCGTCCTCTACGTGGGCGTGTTCGCTTCGGTGGTCGCGTTCCTGGCCTGGAACGGCGCCGTCGCAAGGCTGGGAGCCCATGTCGCCGGCTTCTCCATGCATCTGATGCCGGCCTTCGGTACCATCCTTGCGATCCTGCTGCTTGGCGAGAGCCTGAGGCCCTATCATCTCCTGGGATTCGCCGCGATCCTGGCCGGCGTCCTCATCGCCACTGTGACCAAGCGCAGTCGATCGCCGGCGCCACAGGGGGCCCGGTAGCCCGTGCAGATCTCACCGGGAAGATCGCCCTTAACCTGACCTGAACGATCCGGCGCGCTGCCGGGGTGTTTAGACCAGAGCAAGATTCATAGATGTAGCGACTGATTCACGTCTCAAGCCGATTTGGCTTGAGACGATCAGGCGCTAGCGCAAGTCGGGTCAGGGCGACCTGCCCGATGGCCGCGGCGGGACCACGAGCAGATCGAAGGCGACGGGCGGCGCGCTTAATCCCCACGCTCTGTGAACCACTTCGACTTCGATAGGGTTGCTGGGCGCGGCCGCATATTTCTGCGCTTGAGTCAGGCAGTTTTGGTCGCCTTTCAGGCAGACGGCCAGTAACCCTTGGCGGGTGATCGCTTCTGGCGTGATCCAGGGAGAGTGGCCGAAATCGAAGCCGATGAATTCCCTGGGGTGATCGGGGCTGTAGAACGCCACCGCGTCGGCATAGGGCGAATATCCCGCGACAATCCCAAGGGGTGCACCGGTCTGCTGCTGCCAAAGCCGGGTCGCAACCTCGGCGATCTCGATCCGAGGTTGGGCGGCAGTCCGTTCGCCGCGACTCATTTTCTCGTAGGCGACGATGGGCGAGGCCAGGAGAGCGGCGAAGGTAATCCCCACCGCCGACAAGCGGGCAAGCCTGAGAAGCCTTGCACTGTCCTCGACCCCGAACAGTTCCAGGACAAGCAGCGGAAGCAGGCAGAGGACCCCGATCGACATGGTCTGTGCCAGCGGAAAATGCAGGGCCAGGCCGGCGATCGCGGCGAACAACGCGGGGCCCAGGGCGAGGACCGCAAGGATGCGGAACCTGGGGCTCCGGCCCTTCTCCACCAGCCTTGACCATCGCTGGCCAAGCGACCCGCGGCTGCACAGGGCGACGAGAAGAATCACGAAGCCATACAGCGCCATGCAGTCCAGCAGGTAACCAAAAGCGTTGTGCAGGCTCTGCAACAGGGTCAGGCGCGCTTCGCCTTCGGCGTAGCGGATGGGCAGAAAGCCGGTCGCAATCAGCCACCAGACATGGGGAGCGAGGAGCAGCGCAGCGATACTCGCCGAGAGATAGGGGGAGGCGGATGCGAAGTACCGCTTGCGCCGGGGATGGAGGCAAGCGGCGACGAAGCAGGTCAGCAGCAGGACGACGGCATAATACTTGGAGAGCATCGCCGCGGCCGACAAGGCGCCGAACAGCACGGCATCGCGCCTCAGCCCCTCGTCGATCGAGCGGACAAAATAGAAAGCCATCCAGGGCCAGAGGGAGAGGAAGATGGCATTGGCGTTGTACTTCAGGGCGAGGAAGCTGTAGCAGGGTGTCAACAGCAGCAAGAAAATCGCCGCCGCGCGCTTCTTGCCTTCGGCAAACCTGCCAATGAGGAACCAGGCGCCCAGCAGCCCGATATTGGCATTGAGCACCGACAGCATGGAAAAGGCCCAGGCTTTCGCGGGCAGGACCAGAAACCACAGGCCGGCGACCCAGGCCCAGAAGGGCGGGTGTTTGTAATAGCCGAGCTGGAACTCGCGGCCCCAGACATAGGCCTCGGTCATGTCTTCGTGAATCGCCTCAGTACTGTGGGAAATCGCGGCATAGAGCGTCCAAGCCGCCAGATTGAGGGCGAGAAGACCAAGAACCAGCGGGAGATCGGCAGAGGGCCACACGTCCTTGCCGGTACCGAGCCGCGTCGTGGAGACAGTCGCGGCCGGGGCATCTGACGCAGTTTCGTTCACCAATGAACGGTTCCCAAGAGCCCAAACCGGCCGCTCAATGCGACCTCGCTAGCAAGATGGGCCCGCCATGCGTTCAGCTAAAACAAGATGGCCGGCGACAATGTATCGCCGGGATTCCAATGACGCGCAAGGTCGTCCAAGGCTCGAGCTGGCGGATCGCCGCGATGCCCCATGACCGCGCCATAAACCGAGAAAAAGCTGTCCGGTGGGTAGCGTATCAGCGCATCGCGCTTCGCGAGGAGAAGCATTTCGATCATCGCATCGTCGCGCGCCAAGGATGCCCCCCGCCAGAGGTGCAGCTCGCCAGAGCCGGGATGGCGATACATTTTCGGCCGCGTAACGAGCCGCGGAATGCTGTCCTTCATCGCCTGCTCGACTTCCAGGCTGTCGGTGCAGAGCATGACGGTGGCAGACGCTCCCAATCGCTCGCGCGCATGCCCCACGGCAGCAACGCAGCGGGCGATTGCCGGCGCAAAGGACGTCCAGTACCGGGCGTGGTTCATGATGTTGCCGCTGTTGCCGTGACGGACATGGAGCCCGATGACCGGCCCGTCGCCGAGACCGGCATGGAACGCGGCGACCGCGTCGGCGAGATGGGTGCGCGGACGAAGCGCGCTCAAGAATTGCCGGCATTCCTTGACCGGCATCGACCTGTCGAACAAGCATGCGTCGAGCAATATGGCGCGCTCTTTCATGTCGCGACCGGACCGGATGGCCCTTGCGGCCTCCTCTGGGGTGAGTCGGCGACATCCCGAGAGCCTGTGGCGGATCGCGTCCAGAACCGTGCGCCTCGGATTTCCGGGAAGACCCAAACGCGAAACGCTGTCGTCGCCGATAAATGGGACGCCCGCCAGATCCGAGCATTTTTCGAAGCAAAGGGTGAAGAGATTCGTCTTGCCATCGAGCGCGTAGGCGCTGAAGCGCCAGTCGGCGACCAATGTCCGGCCGGTATCGCGCGCGAGGCCCCAAGCCGCAGCGAGGGAAACGAGGCGATCGCCGAGACCGGTCCGGCGGGTGGATACGATATATCGAGGCGCCACCATTCCCGTCGCGGGCGATTCGCCCGGCCGCTCCCGGCCCGTCGCTAACGGATGGCGTGGTGGGGCACGTCGACCAAGCGCCGCGTACCGGCCGCCACGTCGTAGATGTGGAAGGAGTTCATATTGCGGCCGTAAAGGTGAAGGCTGACGCAGATTTCGCGTCCCTCGGCCACGCCGGTCATATGAATATGATCGGGGTTGGGCACAAAGCTGGAAACCGAGCCGGGATTGAGCAGGATCACGCCGCCGCGCCGAAGTCGAATATCGTAGTCGGCGAGGATGTCGCCGGAAGCGGACATATAGCTGCGTTCCTCAAGCACGCCTCGCACGATGCCAACCACGCCCCAGGTTCCGTGATCGTGGACCGGCGTCCACTGCCCCGGGAGCCACACCAGCGCAAAGAGCGAGAGATTGCCGCTGGGGGCAATATGGATCGCGTTGCGGGCGTAGTGATCCGGCTCGCTGCGCATGTGCTCGGCAGAAAGAAAGTCGTCGGCATGGCCCGCCAAACGCTGCATCAGGGGTGCGACCGATGTGACCCGGTCGGCAGCGCCATCCTTCTCGGCCACGACCGACTCGCAATCGGCAACGAAATCCGCCAAAGCCCGATGCATCCTCACCCCTCACCCAGAACCAGCGCCTTCGGCGGCCTGTGCCGGATTCGAACGTGACCTGGCCCGGCACCCGCCGCATGACCGGCCAGCCGAGGCGAGAGTGCGTCCATGAATGCGCATTGGCAAGCCCGGTGCCCTTCGCTGCCGGAAGCAGGCTTAGGCGAGAAGTCATAGCCGCATCGAAGTGCGGGCGACGGCACTCCGGTCAAACTGCCGCTGGCCGCGGCTGCCGCTCTCGGCTACACCCCAGGCCATGAATTGCGCCGCCGTCATCGACCTGCTTCGCGCCGGGGGGCTGCTCCAGCCCGGCGGCCAACCGCGAATGTCGCCGCTCGCCGGCGGATACTGGAACCAGGTCTGGCGCCTCCAGGAGGGGGCCCGGGATTGGGTGGTGAAGGTTTTCGACCCTCGCGCCGAGCCGAGGCTTTTCCCTATCCTGCCCGACAGCGAAGCCCGGTCCATGACCGTTCTTTCGGGGCTCGGCCTGGCGCCCGAGCCGGTCGGCTATCTGCCACGCGCCGGAGAACGGCCCGCGGTGCTCGTCTATCGCTTCCACGAGGGCCGGCCCTGGCAAAGCGACACGACCAAGGTGGCGCGGCTGCTGAAGCGCCAACATGGCCTCGCACCAAATGGATTCCGCCTGCTGGCAACGGAGCCGGGGGCGATCCTCGCCCAGGGCGACTGGCTCATTCGCCATCTCGAAGACGACGCTTACGTCGCTCGTCTCAGGGCTAACCGGCCGGCACCGCTTCGGCTCGCCGCACCTCGTCTCGCCTTCGTCCATACGGACGCAGGCCCCGGCAATCTCATCGAAGGCCCGCAGGGATTGCGCCTCATCGATTGGCAATGCCCCGGCCTCGGCGATCCGGTCGAGGACCTGTTCTCCTTCCTCGCCCCCTGCTTCCAGATCCTGTTCCAGCATTCGCCTCTCAGCGATGCCGAGCGCGGCGATTTCCTCGCTGCTTACGACGACGCCGATGTTGCGGCACGTCTCCAGCTGATGGAGCCCTTCTACGCCTATCGCATGCTGGCCTATTGCTGTCTCAGGCGGCTTCGGCTATCGGATCGCGACAAGACAGCCGCCGAACGCTACCGCTGCGCGTTCGAAGCGCAGCTGCCGCTGTTGGGGGCCGGGCGTGGATCTATTCCTGCATAGTTACAGCTTGCGCTTCCATTACCTGCTGAAGCCGGGTTTCGACGTCTACGCCTTCATCCGCCGGGCCGTCGCCGACGGCTTCGCCGGCGTCAACATCAATCTCAATGCCGCCCGCTACCGCCATCTTTCGGGCGACAGTCCGGACCATGTCGCCGCCGTGCGCCGCGCCCTCGACCGAGCCGGCCTCAAGCGCGACGTGGAGACCAGCGGCACCGATCCCAAGCACCTGGAGACCCTGCTCGCGGTCGCCCGGACGCTGGGCGCCGACAACCTTCGGACATACACCCGCCATCACGGCAGCACCGAACAGCAAATCGCGCTTACGGTCAGGGACCTGAAGGCCGCTGCGCCGTTGGCCGAGCGGGCGGGCGTCACCATCGTGCTGGAGAACCACGAGGAGTTCACCGGCGCTGAACTGGTCTCGATCCTGCGCCAGGTCGGCAGCGACTGGGTCGCTGCGCTCTACGACTACGGCAACTCCCAGATGTGCATGGAGGACCCGCTCCACTGCTTGACGGCCATGCTGCCCTATGTCCATACCGCCCATCTGAAGGACCACATGATGCTCAGGCCCGCCGACGCGCCCGACGGGAAGCTGCGTGTGATGGGCGTTCCCATCGGCGAGGGCAATCTCGCCATCGTGGAGACCACGCGCCGGCTCATTGCCGCAGGCGTGCCCCGCATTGCCTTCGAGAATGTCTGGGCCTATTCGGCGCTCGTCCAACGGACGGATACCGCGAACCGCCTTGGCCATGGCATTTTCGCCTATGTCGATCCGCCTTTCGATCCGGCCCATTGCGCGCCCGACCCCAATGTTCTGACGCCGGAGCAGCGGGTCGACTACGAGGATCGCGCCATGCGCCGGTCGCTCGCCTGGCTCAAGGGAGCGTTCCGGGAAGCGGGGCTGACGGTGGCGTAAGGGCGCCCGCAGGTTCGCTCGGCCGACCAGTCGGGTTGATTGGACGACCCTGGTGACTCACTGCTATCATCACGTGTTAATCGGGTTGGGGGATTGCGAATGGCGCGAATTGCCGAAGAAAGCCGCGGCAATTCGGCGATGTCCATCGCCGAATCGGAACTTCGGCCGGGCGAACATTTAGTGTGGGCCGATCGGCCGGGACCGATGGCGGTCGCCAGGCAGGATCTTCCAAGCAGCCTCATTGGCGTTCCCTTCACCGCTTTTGCCGTCTTCTGGCTCGTTCAGGTGATGAAGATCAACAAGAGCGCGAACAATGCGATCGGATATTTCTTCCCGCTCTGGGGCCTGATGTTCGTTGGCATCGGACTGTTCCTTCTCTTGCGCCCTGTCATTTCCGCCGGCAAGGCGCGCTCCACCGTGTACGCCATCACCGACCAGCGTCTGTTCATCGTCTCCGGTTCTTGGACACGACGCGTGGACTCCTACGGCCCGGAACAGATCGCCTCGCTGGAGCGTACCGACCGGGCAAATGGATTTGGCGACATTGTCTTCCGGAAGGAAGCACAGCAGATGAGCTTGCGGGTCGGCTATCGAACCTCACTCAAGAGCATCGGATTCTTCGGCGTGCCCGAGATTCGCAAGGTCGAAGCCGCGATCCAACAGCTCGCTGCCAGCGCCAACAAGCAATAGTCGGGTGTCGTCATCGATTGCGCGCTACTCCACGTCCAGCACCGGATCCGGGAATCGCTTGCGCATGGTGACGAACTCCTCGGCCGCTGTGGGATGAACGGCCACGGCTTCGTCGAACTGCTGTTTGGTGGCGCCCATCTTCACGGCGACGGCAAGGGACTGGATAATCTCCGGCGCGTCGGGGCCCAGCATGTGGGCGCCCAGCACGCGCTGGCTCGCGCGGTCCACGACGAGCTTCATCAGGGTGTGCTCGTCGCGGCCCGAGAGGGTGTACTTCATGGGGCGGAATCGCTCCTTGTAAATGTCGACCGCCGCGAAGCGCTCGCGAGCCTTGGCTTCGGTCAAGCCGACCGAGCCGATGGGCGGCTGGCTGAACACCGCGCTTGCCACGCATTCGTGGTCCATGGCCCAGGGTCGGCCGCCGAAGACCGTGTCGGCGAAGGCCATGGCTTCGCGGATCGCCACGGGGGTCAGGTTCAACCGGTCGGTTACATCGCCGATGGCGTAGATGTGCGGCTGGCTGGTCTTGGAATAGGCGTCGACCATCACCGCGCCGTGATGGGCCAGCGCCACGCCGGCGGCCTCGAGACCGAGACCGGCCGTGTTGGGCCGCCGGCCCGTCGCCACCATGACCTTGTCCACATCGAGGTTGCTGCCGTCGCCCAATGTCAGCCGCCAGGCATCCCCGACGCGTTCGATCCGGTGGACCATGGCATGAAGCTTGAGATCGATTCCCTTGCGGACCAGCTCCGCGGCAAGGCCGTGGCGCAGGTCGTCGTCGAACCCGCGCAGAATCTGGTCGCTCCGATAGAGCAGGCTCACCTTGCTGCCGAGGCCGTTGAAAATGCCGGCGAACTCGACGGCGATATAACCGCCGCCGACGATGGCGATGCGGTCGGGCAGCCGCTCCAGATGAAAGGCTTCGTTGGAGGTGATGCTGTTCCCAGCGTCGAAGCCCGGCAGCATCACCGGATGGGCGCCGGTCGCGATCAGGATCTTGTCGGCCGTGATCCGCTTGCCGCCGATCTCGATGTCGTGGGGACCCACCAGCTGAGCACGACCCTCCATCAGAGCAACGCCGGCACCGGCCAGGGTCTTGCGGTAGATCGCTTCGAGGCGGCCGATCTCCTTGTCCTTGTTGGCGATCAGGCTCGCCCAGTCGAAGCGCGCTTCGGAAATGATCCAGCCATAGCCCGCCGCATCCTCCACCTCCTCGCGGACATGGGCGGCGTAGACCAGCAACTTTTTGGGCACGCAGCCGCGGATGACGCAGGTGCCGCCGACGCGGTATTCCTCGGCGATGGCGACCCTGGCGCAGTGGCCGGCCGAGACCCGCGCGGCGCGCACGCCGCCGGACCCGGCGCCGATGACGAACAAATCAAAATCATAAGCGGCCATCGGCTAGGTTTCTCCAAAGGGGATGGGATCGGCCGGTTCAGGCTGTCGCCGCCGCGAAGCGCCCGGCAGCCTGGAGGCGGCCGCGTACGAGCCACCACAAACCGAACGCCTCGACGAGCGGGAGCGCGATGTTAACAAGGCCCGACGACAGCGGATAGGGCGCGAAAACCGGGATGACATCGCTGAGGCCGAAGAAGCGCAGGATCACCGGCAGCGGCAGGTGAAGCAGCATCAGGCAGAGGAACGCACCCATGTCGGCGCGCCCGCGCCGGGAACGAAAATTGATCAGAAGCACCAGCAAGACGTCGCGCAGCAGGTAGAAGACCAGCGCCAGGGAAAACTCGCCCAGATTGGCGCCCTGGCCGAAACTGGCGAACATCGGGACGCGACTCAACAGCGCCAGCAGGGCCGAGAGCCGCGCGAAATCGCCGAACAGGCAAAGTGTCAGACCGGTCAGCGCCGCCAGCAGAAAGCAGGGCAGCCATTGGGGCAGCAGCAGCAGGGCCTGGCCGAGATCGCTGCCCGCCAGCGCCTGAGCGAACCAGCGATAGCGCAAGACGTCCTTTGGTTCGGCGAAGAGCGCCACATAGGTGAGCGCGATGGCGATGGCGAATGGCCCGATCAGCCAGGCGGCAAGGCCTTCGGAATAGAGGATCGCCGGATAAAGCAGGCCATCGGCATAGACCATCAGGTAGAGGGCGAAGCCAATCCAACCCAGCGGAAGGTTGCGGAACTGGAGCTCGAGGCGCATCAGCCGATAGGCGCCGAATACGCTCCAGGCGAGGAAGAGATAGGTGCTGGCAAGCCAGAAACGGTCGCCTTGGACGGTCCAGTCGAACCACTGCACGGGCGCCATCTGGGAAGGCGCGATGCTGAAGGGAAACCCGCCCGAAAGGGCCCATGCGGCGAGCAGCCCGGCGACCTGGCTCGCCGTGGCGCCCAGGCGCCGGCGCAGGGTCTGCTTGCGCAACAGGACGAGGCTGGTCTGGAACGCGACGGCCTGGCCGAGCAGCCCGATGCCCAGCATGTGGGCGAAATGCACCGCCTCGCTCCCCTGCCAGAGCGGGAACCCGGCGAGCGATCGGGCCGCGACATGGGCGCCAAGGGCGAGGCCGCCCGCGTACCAGACATAGGAGGTTCCCCCCAGGAGCTTGCCCCAGGTCATCTGCCAGGCGCCGAGCGCCGACATGCGCTGGGCGTCCCAGGTCCGCTGAGCCACCTCCTCGGCCATGAGATCACCGGCACGCCGAGTGCCCCACAGCACGGCCAGCAGGTAATAGGTTCCCTCTGAAAGCAGGGCGACGACGTTGTAAACGTGGAAGGCGACGATCCAGACCGAGACCAGGACCAGCCCGAGACAGACCGGCGCCAGAAGCAGGCGGCCTGGCGAGAACTGGAGCCAGAGATTGCGCCTCAGTTCAGGATTCAATTGGCCACGGCCTTCGGCGGGATCCCGCTCATGTAGGCCGCCTGAAGACCTTCCCGCTCGGCGGCGAATTCGGCTACCGCGACGCCCGCGTCCAGGATGCGGCGCAGGAGAGCAGCGCGCGCGGTCTCGTCGCCACGGAACCGGAAATGCGCGTTGAGGCCATCGAGGATGAGCGCCGAAACATCCGGCTCCGCCTTCAACAGCGGCTCCAGGCGTTCATCGGGCCGGACGAGACGCAAACGCAAGGCCCCTGCGCTCCCGGCGACCGGGCCAGCGAGGTCCCGCTGATCGACTAGCCGTCCGTCGCGCAGAACGAGCATGTGGGTCGAATAGTCCTCGAGCTCGCTCAGGATGTGGGAGGAGACGATCACGGTCATCCCCTCCTCGCGCAGCCGGCGCAGCGTTTCCGCCAGACCGACCCGCGCCTCGGGATCGAGGCCGGACGCCGGCTCGTCCAGCAGCAGCACGCGCGGACGATGGACGATGGTCTCGGCGATCGCCAGGCGCTGGCGCAGACCGCGGGAGAGCGTGCCGGTCTTCTGGTCCATGCGATCGGCGATGGCGAGGCGGCCGGCCGCGCTCTCAGCCGCCGCGGCCTGCTCAGCTCTCGCAAGTCCAAGGGTCGCGGCGCAATGCAGCAGGCATTGACGCACACTGAGCTCGTCATAAAGCCCGTAACTGTCGGGGAGGAACCCCATCATCCGATGACTGGCCCTGGGCTCGCGCAGCACGTCAACCCCCGCGACATTGACCGTTCCGGCGAAGGGCGCGTCCAGGCCGGCGATGCAGCGAAGCAAGGTCGTCTTTCCCGCGCCGTTGGGCCCGACCAGCGCGGTGATGGTCTCCGCCTCCAAGGCGAAGGAGACATGGTCGAGAGCCCTGAGGCCGGGATAGTCGAAGACAAGGCCGCCGATGTCGATCATCGCCACCATGAAGCCAAGCCGCCGGGGCTGTTTCAGTTGCGGGAGCCGCCCACGAAATCTGGGCCTCGCAAGCTATCAGGCCATAGGCCCGAGTTCAAACCGTCGAGCACAAGAATGTTTTCAATTTTCAATCTGTTATAGGCTCTTACTCAACAAGGCCCAGGGAATCTTGAGCGGCCTCCTCGCGCCCCTGATCGGGCAGCGCGGCCACGGCCACCATCAGAAACATTGGAGCGCTTCGTCGCATCATCAGGTCCGCCGCCGTCTGCAGGGGCCAGCGCCGGTCCACGTCCATCGTGGCGAATAGGGCGCGCTAAGCCGAGGATGTACGGCGTCCCTCAGCGCATCGGGTGAAAGAGACAGCGGCCGCGTTCGCCGCTATCCTCCCTGCCGGCAACAGTTCAGGGAGGGCGACCATGGCCAAAAAACCCGTCATCGTAAAACCAGGGCAGGACTATCTCGCGGTGGTTTGCGTCAAGTGCAGCCAGCTGTTCCCAGTCGAGGCGTCCCCCTCGGCGAAACTGGCAAAGGGCCGCGCTTCGGGTCCGTTGGAAGCCGAGTGCCCCTTCTGCGATCACAAGGCGGTCTACCGTCCGGAACAGGTGAAACGGATGACCGGGTCCCATGACGAATGAGCCGTCCATCGATTTCATAGGCATGCCATGGCGGCCGGGATTGCCCGGCCGGCTCCATGGGGCATTTGCCGGCCCGGCGCAGCAGGCTTAGGCTTCGCTGCTCGCGACCGATATTCGCCGCCGAAGAAGGCGTTTCAACAACTCAAAAGAGAGGGTCGATCATGGCTTTCTACATGTTTCAAGGCCGTTACACCCAGGACGCGATCAAGAAGATGGTCGCCAGTCCGGAAGACAGGTCCAAGGCCGCAGCCTGGGTCGCCAAGGCCCATGGCGGCAAATGCCACAATTATTTCATGAGCCTGGGCGACTACGACTTCATGGCGCTGATGGAGTTCCCCAATGACGAGGCGGCGACCGCCACCAGCATGGCCGTCGCATCGGCCGGCCATGTGGCCGGCATGAAGACGACCAAGCTCCTGACCGGGGCCGAAGCGGTGAAGGCCATGGCGACCGCGAACAAATCGTCCCAGGCCTATCCGGTGCCGAAAGGGAAATAGCCGGGATCGGGATCCAGGGGCGGCATGAGGCCGCCTCTAGGATCTACCGGGAATACCCGGCTGGCTTTGGAAAGCCTCCACCCATGACGGAAGCGCAATTCGATCCTGGCCAGTACGTCGATCTCGGGCGTTTTCCGATTCACGAACTCCAAGGCGCGGAAGGACCGAAGTTTCTGGCACGCTGCCGGGCGGAGCTCGCCGAGACGGGCGCCTGCAATCTCGACGGTTTCATCCTTGCTGAGGCGGCCCGGCGCATGGCGGAGGAGGCCCTGGCGCTGGCCCCGCTCGCCTATGTCAAGGATACGCGGCGCAACGCCTATTTCACCAAGGACGACCCGACGCTGCCGACCGACCACCCTTTGCGCGCGTTCTTCCCGCTCAAGATGTCGCAGCTTGCCAACGACGCGATCCCGAAGACCGCCGCCATCCAGCGGCTCTATGAATGGGACGCGCTCACGGACTTCACCCGGCTTGCCGTCGGGCTCGATGCCCTCTATCGGATCGCCGATCCCTTTCTCGCGTTGAATCTGACCTACTTGAAGGCGGGCGACCTGCAGCCCTGGCATTACGACCACAATGAGTTCACGGTCACGCTCCTGCTTCAGAATTCAGAGTCAGGCGGCGCGTTCGAATACGCGCCTCGCCTGCGAACGGCCGAAGACGAGAATTTCGACGCGGTCAAGCGCTTGTTCGCCGGTGCGTACGGCGATGTGCGGACTCTGCCCAGGCGGCCGGGCACGCTGACGATATTCAAGGGCCGCCATGCCATGCATCGGGTAACCGAAGTGCGTGGCCAGCGCCAACGGATATCGGCTCTGCTCAGCTATGACAGCCTGCCCGACCAGGTCGCGTCCGACGAGACCAACGCCTTCATCTACGGCCCCAGGGTCGCGGCGATCCTGGCCGCCAAGCGGGCTTAACGGGATCGCGCCGGTCGGAACTGCGGCGGGCGTATGGCCCGCTGCCGAGGGCGTCGCCCGTCAGGAATATCCGAAAACGGCCATGTCGCGGCTGTATACGGCCGCGACCCTGCGATCGAGCCCACGGTATCGCTCGTGGACGCCGTCGCTGTTGCGAAAGTTGAGCTTGCCGATGCGGCCGAGAAAATCCTGCGGCAGCAATCCCTCGGCCACGAGCGGGGCGAGATCGTCCATCAGGTTTTCAAGCCGTGCGATCCTGATCGGCAGCATCTCTACCCCGCAAACCGCGAATTGCGGCCTGAAGGTGAAATACAGATCGTCGATCGGGTGGGTGCCGGCGTATTCCAGCAGGACATCGGGCGTGAGCGGCCTGTCGGGATCGAGCCCGAGGCTCTCCCTGACGACCGTCCCGATGCGATCGTCGTCCCCTTGGACCACGAGGTGATTGTAAGCCGACCAGAAACGGCTGACCGGGTGTCGGACGACGGCGAACGCAAGGCGGGCGCCCGAGCGGAAGTCCTCGGGCACGCACCCCAGGTGCAACGGGTTGCGCCAATGCGCATTCGAGACGGGCGCGGCGATTTCGCGCCCGTCCCCGGTGCGCCGCCTAAGGGCGGTGGTCATCGAGGTACATCCCGCCTTCTGGACCGGAATATAGAAGCTTCCCGTCTCTTCGATGTGAAAAAGCGACCGCACCACATCCATGACGGGGATGCCTGCCGCCCGCCAGCGGGGCTCCTCCGCGAGCCACGCCAAGCGGGTCCGGCGCTCGGCCGAGATCGGCGCGGCCATGACGTTACGCAGGAAGGCGGTCCGCCTTCTCAGTTCCCTGAGCGGCCTCTTGAGCCACTGGCGTTGCAGCCTGGCAGCCGCCCCAATTTCGTCCGCGCCTAACGCCACCATCTCTTGACCTGGACCCCTCGACCCAAGCACCCCGGCGAGCAGGATGTTCGCCAAGCATCCACTCTTCCACGGACGGCCGAAGGTTTTCCTGCGCCGCGCTTAACGTTGGATAACGGTCCAATCGTCCGACCATATGATCCGCGTTGGCACAGCACTACGGGAGGACGACCCAAGTCAAGGGCCCTAAACTCAGCTCCTGAACGTTTGCCGAACGATCGCGGGCTGGTTTTCCGGAGCGTCGCTGCCTGCGGTTTCGGCAAGGCAATCGGGAGCAAGCCGGCAGATTGCACGTAAGAATAAGCCGCTCTTGCAAGAAGAATCGGCCAGGCCTCACATCCAAGAGGTTGCGGGAGAACGGTTGTGCCACAGGCGTGAAACTGCGCTTGCCGATATTTGGCCGAGGACAACTATCATGCGATAGATAGAGTTCATCCGGGAGCGATCAATACTCGACAGTCGAGTTAGGAGTTCAACCGCGGCTGAGTTGCGAACGCGACCGCCGGCGAACGAGACCCGAACGACGTTCCGGGCCGAGCCGAAGCGCAGCCTCAACCGCGGCCCGCTCCGTCAGCTGAATGCCGCGCCCGGAGGCCAGCGACTCCGACAATCTCCCGAGGCCCTGGACGGCCTGCATGAGGCGATATCCGCGAAGCCTCAGGTAGAAGCGGAAGAATGGGGACCGCCTCCTGGCCATTGCCTCCAGGCGCTCGGCTTCTTCCTCAAGGTCCCGACACGCTTCGGCCAAAGCACCAAGCGCCTCGATATCGTCCTTGCCGGCGAGGCGGACGACGGTGTCGCGCAAGGAGAACGCGACCACGAGAGAAGCCTGCACTTCACAACGGCAGTCCTCGAAACGACGGATGGGCGACAGCAACCGATCGCCGATCCACAGACCGGCCAGCACTGTCGCAAGAGATGCCGCGCCGGCTAGATCAGATCCTGGATGCATGCTTCCTGGCATTGCCACCGGCCTGACTGCGAAGGGTGCCCAATGCGGCACTCGGCATGGAATAGACACCCTGATCTCGCGACTGGCCGAGCGATCATACACCTCTTGGGCACCAATCAGCCTGTTGGAATGCGGCCCAAATGTCGCTCGTGCGAACTCGTGCACCAATCGACGGCTTTGAGGTCGCGTTCACTCTGTAGCTAGCTCGTCAAGTTGGCCGGTTTATGTAGCTCGCGAGTTGTCCGCTTCGTTTAGGCTTTGGGCCGGGG
>Ga0209415_10003294_pt1 | contig 30046 bp, 25 predicted proteins | sample PeaSoiSIISIP2007_FD_187696 | JGI IMG/M metagenome (GOLD analysis project Ga0209415, IMG submission 187696) | Peat soil microbial communities from Weissenstadt, Germany - SII-SIP-2007 (SPAdes) (version 2) | ecosystem: Environmental > Terrestrial > Soil > Wetlands > Peat | place: Germany...
GAAGTGGGGGAGGTTGGCAGGGAAGGCTTTGCAGGGATACAGGCGGCGGTTGGCATAAACAAGAACCAAGTGCGCGAGATCGTACAAATCGCAGGAGACGGATTCAGAGTGAAAATTGGCACATTGCAAAGCGTTTTGCAATCAGCTCCGGAGCTTCAGCGGTTTCTGACTCGCTATGCAGTAGTTCAGGGGATGCAAGTCGCACAAACAGCCGCGTGTAATCGGCTCCACAATATTGAACAGCGCCTCTCGCGCTGGCTACTCATCACTCAGGACAGAGTGGATTCCTCGAGGCTCGCTATCACCCACGATTTCCTTGCGACGATGCTAGGGACAGACCGACCCACCGTAAGCTTGGCAGCTGGTATTTTGCAGAACAAGCAGATTATCGAGTACACGCGTGGTGAAGTGCAGATTCTGAGCCGCACGAAACTCGAAGACTGCACTTGCGAGTGTTACGGAGTTATCCAACAATATAATCGCGAGATTGGACTGAAATAGTTTACCGATAGTGTTCGATGCCCTACAGACGGTAATCCTCCGTCGGAGTTAGATTGAGTTTGACGGCTCACCTGGCTGCGATGGTCAAAAAACTCAAAAATGTAAAGGTTCCCGTTTTCGATGCACAAGCTTTTCTCGATTCGGCCGGCATGGCGAGAAGAGTTGTAGAGTATAGAAGATCACAGGAGGTCTACTCTCAAGGTCATCCCGCTAACAGTGTGATGTACGTCCAAAAAGGCAGTGTAAAGCTCTCCGTCGTTAACGAAGTCGGAAAAGAAGCAGTCGTGGCGATCCTGGGCCCCGGCGACTTTTTGGGTGAGGGGGCACTGGCCGGCCAATCTGTTCGTATGGGGGCGGCGACCGCGATCACACCCACGACCTTACTCGTTATCGAGAAAGACGAGATGATTCGCGTGCTCCACGCTGAACATGCTTTCTCCGACCGCTTCGTGTCTTATATGCTTTCACGGAACATCCGAATCGAGGAGGATTTGATCGATCAGCTATTCAATTCGAGCGAGAAACGGCTGGCTCGGACTCTTTTGCTGCTCGCTCGCTATGGCACGCAAAACGAGCCTCGAAAAATGATCACCAAAATATCGCAAGAGACTCTGGCGGAGATGATTGGCACAACGCGCCCCCGGGTAAACTTCTTCATGAATAAATTCAAGAAACTGGGCTTCATTAGTTACAAGGGTGATCTCCACGTCGACTCTTCCCTCCTAAGCGTTGTTCTGCACGAGTAAGCACCAACTTTCGCGCGTAGAGGATGCCAAAATGATTGAGGGTCTTTGGATCGTGCAGTATCACGGGCCGCAGGGAACGGGTGGAGGAGTGGTCGTTTTTGTGAAAGGGCAAGTCCTCGGTGGCGACAGCGGCTTTACGTACAGCGGCTCCTACGATCTGACTGGCGAATTGTTCAAGGCCAAGGTTGAGGTCAAGAATTTCGATCCATCCATGTTATGCAATCAATTTGCTCCTAGTACCCCTGCTCTCAGACTGTCTCAACTCCTCTAACACCAACAAGGTGAGCGAGCGTCAGCCAGTGCCGTGGATGCGGAATGCGCCTAGGCGTGGATATCGGTTTCGTCTTCGGCGCGGAACTCGCGCAGCAGCAGGCGCTCGGTTTCGATCAGGAACCAGCGGTTCATGCGTGGATTTTAGCGGGGCGCGAGCAAGGGGGACAAGGGGCGGCTCCGAGAGGCGGAGAACCGCAGAAAGGGCTGAAAGAACTTACAGCAGGTCCCTCGTCGGCCGAAAAGCGGCCTCTGTCGGGATGACAACGAAAACCGAGAAGCGGTCGATTTGATGCCGCGGATTGATCGTTTTCACGGCAAATGTTCACGGCGAACGTCCGGGCGATCCGGAGCCGTATGGTTAGCTCGGTTTGCCAGGCTTGCCCTGGGGAGTCTTGATCCGAGGAAGTGGCTGGGAGGGACCCATGAGGCGGGAAGCCATGCGCAGGAGCGTTTCGAATTCCCGGTCCTTGTCAGACTCTAGTGGACGAAGCGCCATATGGCGGACAGGCATCGTGCTTCTCCTTGGTTACAGGGCTCGAAGGCTTGCCTGCGGGAAAGACGCACTATGTTTTTGATCGCGTGGTGGAGTGTTCGGCACAGACATGAGATCTGAACTCCCTGTCGCGCTTCTGTTCGAAGTGACTCTGCATCTCTGCCAGCGATTCGCCGGTGGGCGGACCTGTAGGGTTGAACACCCATGCGCATTCGGAGCAACCCCAGCCGAGAAATGCCGGTCGTTCAACCCATACCAGCTTGCGGCGCATCGCCTCCATGGCACATCTCCCCATTGGTGTGCGGTTATGCTTCTCTGAAAGGCGGCGTAGCATTGGTTCTCGAGCGCACTGCAACGACAAAAGCTGCTTTTTCAGTGCTCTGAGGCAAGGTTTTACCCAAGCCACCCCGCTCTACAGGCGCACCAAAATGGAAGCAGGTAAACAACGCGTGCATGCTAGCGATTGAAAGAAATGCTGTCTGTCGGGTATCCAACACTCACGGTAATTGCTACTGCAATCCGAGGTCGCTCTCGAACTGGTGAATTACCGTGTAGCACTCACAGGCGGATTTTTCGAGTTTCCTGCGGTTCATAACATTCACGGCGCCACGCACGTACTCAATGATTCCCTTCTTTTGCAGTGCTGAGGCTGCGATGCTGACGGTGGATCGGTCAGTGCCCATCATGGTCGCAATGAAATCGTGGGTGATCGGAAGCGCTCCGGAATCGACCCTATCCTGAGTCATCAACAGCCACCGCGACAGACGCTGCTGGATGTCGTGCAGCCGATTGCACCCCGCGGTCTGCGCGACTTGCATCGCTTGAAGCCCCGAATGCCTGCCTAATATCATTTGCAATTGCGGAGCCGACTGCAAAATGCGTGTCAGATCATTTCCCCTCATCTGGAAGCCATCTCCGGCGATCTGAATGATTTCACGCACTGAGCTTCTGCTCAATCCAACCGCCAATCCTGCGCCAACGTAGCCCTCGTTCCCGACTACACCGACTTCCACGGTTCGACCGTCTTTGGTAACCACAACTTGAGAAACCATTCCCCGGTTGAGGAAATAAACGAACTCAATACTCTGAGCCGGCTCGTGAAGGCTGAGATGACCAGGCAGATCGACGTACTTCAAATGAGGACGCATCAACAGGAATTCGTTGTCGGGCACCGACAACAGCACTTTGTTACTTACGGGCTTTCCCTCGACGTTCGTCCGTTCGCCCGCCCGTACAATTTGACTGCTCTTTCCGCTCATGTCAATCCTGAATGGCACCAAGGGTGGCTTGCAGTCAGGAGGTGAAACTTCCTGGCCTCTGAGATGACGCTCCCAACTGCTTGCCCCGCTAAGATTCCATGCCAATTCAACCAGAAGAGAGTCCGACAATCTGTGCGAATCAGGACAGCTCTGAAATCTATGCGTTGAGTTGGGAGCGACGTTCGCTACCAGGCGCCAGGCGCTTTGGGCTCGGCGCGCCCACCCTTCCCCGCTCTGCTGGGAAGGATGGAGCGCCCTTGCGGAACGATGCGGCTGTTGCCGCCGGGCGGCCTCGCACGGCGCCGCGCCGGTAGAGGGTTAGAATACGACGCTGACCATCAGGCGCGGACCCGGATGTTCGGGATCGATCAAGTAATACTGGCCATCAATGAAATCCACGTACACGTCGTCCGAGTATCCCCAGTCCGACGGCCACGGATCATAAAATCCGAAATAATAGCCACCATAACTGAAGCGTGAATAGCCCTGATAGATTTCGGGGCGATTCATGCGGAAGTGGTGTGAACTGCCGAAGCTGGCACGGAACTTGACATCGGCGATGCGTCCGCCGCCGTGGCCGCCGAAATTGTGAGACTGTTCTGAGGGTCCCGCGGTCGTTGTATGTTGCGTCCGGTTGCTTGCCGTGGTGCGTGTGCTCGGCGAAGTTCGTGCCGCCGAACGGACCGGCTGCGAATGTTGTGTGGCCGGCTTGGCCTGTTGCGGCTTGCTCGCGTGTTCCGTAGGCTGGGCCTTCTGTTCGCGTGGCGCGGTCTGCGCCTTTTCTTGATGCTGGGCGGGTTGGGCCTTCTGTTCATGTTGCGCGGGCGCCTTCTCTTCGTGCTGCTCTGGCTTGTCCTGAGCAAAGCAAGAAGTCACTCCGAAAAGTACGAACAAGAGTGCTGTGCTACCGATTCCGAATCGTTTCATGAGTGTTGCCTCCATTTCCGGTGAAACAGCGTTGCCGTACGTTTGGATGAAGACATCATGCCAAGCTGAAATCCGGGTGTCTGTGCAAGAGAGCACACATTGGCGCGGTAGCCGACTCCCCGCACCCCCGTTTTGATGGCAACGCGGCTGGTAATTAGAAGATGGCGCAACGCACTGAAAACGCTCATCCGACGCGCGTTCTAATCGACACAGCTCAGGGGGTACGCCGACGCGCCGATCGGCTGCACGTTGCTTCGCCTCATGTTCGCCCCGCTGGAGTCTGCTACAATTGCAGCACCGCATCATGTCGCAAACTCCAAATCCGCGAGCCGATTCCGAGACGGGCTTCCCGCTGAACGCGGCGCAGCGCGCGGCCGTGGAGCACGGGGAGGGGCCGCTGCTCGTCGTCGCGGGCGCCGGAACGGGCAAGACGCGCGTGATCACCGAGCGCATCCGCAACCTGCTCGAATCCGATCCCACGCTCGCGGGCGAGAATATTCTCGGGCTCACGTTTACAAACAAAGCCGCCGGACAGATGAAGAGCCGCGTGGTGAAGGCGGCGGGCGAGCGCGCCGAAGGCGTGTGGCTCAGCACGTTCCATTCTTTCTGCCTCGAGAAAATCCTGCGCGCGGCGAATCCAGATATTCAGCCGCTCGATGAAATCGATCACCGGATTCTGCTGCGGCGCAACATTGCCGAGCTCGGGCTGATCCTATTCCGGCGGCTGGCCGAGCCCGCGGAATTTCTCAAGGATTTTCAGACGTTTTTTTCGCGCTGCCAGGACGAACTGGTGACGCCGGACGATTACCAGCGATACGTGGACGCGCTGCGGCGCGAGCATGAAACGCGGAAGAAAGCGTTCGAGCCGGACGCGCTGGCGATCGCGGAAGAAGAAGTCGCACGGCAGGAGGAACTCGCGCGTGTCTATCGCGTGAGCGAGCGGCTGCTGCGCGAGCGGAATTTGTACACGTTCGGCGCGCAACTCTTACAGGCGGTGCAAGTGTTGCGCACGGACGCGGAGCTGCTCGCGCGCATGCGCGATCAATACCGCTACATCCTGGTGGACGAGTTTCAGGACACGAATATCGCGCAGCTGGAACTGCTCTGGCTGCTGGCGGGCGACCGGCGGAACATTCTGGCGGTCGGCGACGACGATCAGGCGATTTACAGATTTCGCGGCGCGTCGTTCGGCAGCTTCACGATTTTCCTGGAACGATTCTGCGGCGTGGGCGGCGCGCTGCCGGCCGCGTCGGCGAAGAAGGCGCTCGTGTCGCTTTCGCAGAACTACCGCTCGACGCGAAGAATCCTGCGCGTGGCCGGCGAAATGATTTCGCACAACGAGAAATCGCCGCTGCTGCCGCCGAAGAATCTGACGACCGAGAACGCCGACGGCGAAAAGATCCGCGTGGTCGAATTCGCGACGTTCGAAGAAGAAGCGCACTGGGTCGCATCGGAGATCGAGCGCCTGCACGAAGCCGGCGCCGCATGGCGCAGCTTCGCGGTGCTTTACAGAAAACACGTTCATCGCGTGCAGTTGCTGGACGCGCTACGGCGGCGAGGAATTCCATTCGTGATACGGAAGTTTTCAATTTTATCGAGCACGCTGGTGCGCGACCTGCTGGCGTGGATGCGCCTGATTGCCGTGCCGGCGGACAACGTGGCCTGCGCGCGCGTGCTGGCCGCTCCTTACTGGGGACTGGAGCCGCGCGACCTGGTGCGACTCGCGGAACGTGCGGAGAAAAACCACCGGCGTCCGCTGTGGGATGAAGTGGAGTCGGCGCACCGCGAGCCGCCGCTGGACCGCGAGGGAGTGCGCCTGCCGGAGCTAGTGCAACTACTGAACCAGATGCGGCAGAGCGCGAGAAGCAAAACGGCGAGCGCGCTGCTGGACGAATTGATCGGGAAGCTCGGGCTCGCACCGTTGGCTTCGGAGGCGGACCGGCAATATCTCGACCGGCTGGTCGAATTCGTGAAGGAATGGGAGCGAAAAAACGAAGCGAAGCAGCTCAGCGATTTCATCGAATACCTCGGCTACTTCGACGAACTGAACGGCGACGTGCAGATCGAGGAGGAGCTGTCCGAGGACGCGGTGCAATTGATGACCGTGCACGCGGCGAAAGGGCTGGAGTTTCCGCACGTGTTCATCCTACGGCTCAGCAAGAGCGACTTCCCTTCCGGCGCGCGGCGGCCGGAGTTCGAATTTCCGCCGGCGCTGATGAAGGAAGAGCAGCCCAAGACGGATTTTCACATTCAGGAGGAACGGCGGCTGTTTTACGTGGCGCTGACGCGCGCGCAGCGGCGGTTGACGCTTTCGACGATCGTCAACCGGCGGAAGAAGCCTTCGCCATTTCTCGACGACTTCTTGATGAACGCGAAGATTCAGAAAACCGACACGGCGCAGTCGGCGCCGAAGGTCGAGGTACCGGCGTCGGAAGAAATCGCGGGGCCTGCGCCGGCTCCGGTCGATCCGTCGATGCTTTTTCAAGCCGGCGGAGAGAAGGCGCGGGCGTATTCGCGCGTGGCGCTGTGGGCGAAGGCGTTTCATCCGCCGCTTCCCGAGCCGCTGCAATTGAGCGCTTCGGCGATTGATGCCTACGACCGTTGCCCGATGAAATACATGTTTCAGTACGTCTGGAAGATTCGCGGAGGCCCGCACGCGCAGATGACGTTTGGAAACGTGATGCACGCGACGATCCGGGAGTTCGTGGGCGAGATGCGCAAGCGAGGCCGCGTGCCGCTCGAGGAAGTGATTGCGATTTACGAACGCGAATGGTCGTCGGCGGGATTTCCGGACGAATATCAGGAGGGGGAATACCGGAAAGCGGGACGCGAACAATTGGAGGCGTTCCATCGGACGTTCACGGCCGCGCCGCCGGACGTGCTGCACCAGGAAAAAGCGTTCGAGCTTCCGCTCGCGCACAACGTGGTCGTCACGGGCCGCATGGATCAGGTAAATCGCCTGAGCGACCGCGAAATCGAGATCGTGGACTACAAAACGGGAAGGCCGCGCGACGCCAAGAAGGCCGCGGAAGATTTGCAATTGAGCATTTACGCTCTGGCGGCGCGCGAGGTACTCGATCAGGCGCCGGGGCGGCTGGTCTTCTACAATCTGGTGAACAACGAAGCGGTCGAATCAACCCGCGATGCGAAGTCGCTGGCGGCGACGAAGGCGAGGATTGCGGAAGTCGCCGACCAGATTCGTGCCGGGGAGTTTCCGGCCAAGCCTGGCTTCGCATGTGGATATTGCGATTACAAGCCGCTGTGTCCCGCGCACGAACAGCTGATTTCGATTCAGGTAGCCCCGAAGAAGAACTGAAACTGAAAAGATAGTGACGGCCGAAGAGCCCGCCGTCAAAAGATAGAGATAGAGATAAAAGGTGGGCCCCCCGCACGTGCGCAAATTGTTTCGCACCTATGGCGCTTGGGATTCGACGGCTTTCCTTCCCCGCCCTGCCGGGCGGGGCTTCCTTCTGCCGCGCTTGCGGCGCTAGCGGCCGGGGGCGATGGCGCTCTGGTAGTAGCCCTCGCGCGTGTTCACATTCAGGTCCGGACGCTTCACGCGGACTTCGATCGGGTGAAAATCCTGCCCTTTGGTGATGTCCTCGGGAGAAAACGTCAGGGTGTATTCATTGCGCGCCTGCTCGGTGACTGAAGAATAAAGGCGCTCGAGTTCAGGCTGCTTGGCGGCGAAGAAAGTGTCGCCGCCGGTGTTGACCGCGTACTTTTCGAGCTCCGAGGCTCCCTTCTGGATGAGGGCTTTGCCGACGGGAAGCGAGCGCGACACCGAAATGGAGTAGACGGAGATATCGGCGACCAGCAGGGCGCGGAGCGTTTCGTCGAAGCTATGTTCGTTGGTGTTCGAATTGCTGCCATCGGAAATCAGGAAGATAATCTTGCGGCGGTCGCGCCCGCGCGGCTTGAGCATCTCACCGGCAGCGAAGAGAGCGTCGTTGAGATCGTTGTTCGTCTTGTAGCGCTGGGAGCCATGAACCTGCAAGCTGGCCGCCGGGGGCGGGCCGCTGCCGATGGGGCCGCCGTTTGTGGGAGGCGGGCCGCCGCCGATCGGGGGGGCCGCGGTCGGACCGGAGTTGACTTGCGACTCGTGGGTTCCGAGTTCGAGGCGCTTCAACACCGTGAAGAGCACGTCGTTGTTAGACGAAAAGTCAGCGACGGTTTCAGGAAACTGTTCGTAGGTGACGAGAGCCACTTCGTCGTTGGGGCCGAAACCGGCGGCGATGGTCGTGAGACTTTTCTGGACCTGCGAGGCGACTCGCACCCCGAGATCGTTGTCGAGGAGAACCACGGCGGAAAGCGGAACCGCTTCGGCGGAGAATCCCGTTATTTTCTGCTCGACGCCATCGGCAAAGATGCGAAACTCGTCACGGGTCAGATCGCCGACCAATTGGCCGTGGCTATCCTTTACGGTGACGGGAACGATGACCCGCCGTGTGACAACGGTGATGGTCGGCGCGGCCGGTTGCTGCTGTGGAGCGGCTTTTTGCGGAGCCGGAGCGCCGGCAGGTGCGGGAGACGGCGCCTGCGGTTGCGCGCCCGCAGCGCCAAGCAGCAGAACCATGCCGAAGAATGGAATCTTTCGCGTCATTGGGGCGTCTCATTTCTTGTCCGCGGCCAATGCCGCGGAATATTACCTATCTCTCGCGCCGAGGAATTCCGGCCAAACATCCGGGGGCGCGTATCCTGCATCGTACCCGACTGACATATACACCAAGGAGATTATACAATGCGGCTGACCAGCATCGCGGCGGGTATTCTCATCCTGGCTCTAGCGGGATATTCGGCACTGAACACGATTGCGCCGCGCGCCGCCGCAGCTCCCGGAAAATCGCCGCAAGGAGCCGCCCGCGGCCCAATGTCTCCAGCGGGCAGCCCTCCGCGAGACAGCCAGAAGGAATCCGCTCCACAGGTCCCACAAGAGCTTCCCGAAACGCAGGAATCCATCAAGGTTCAAACCGCCGTCGTCAATGTGTTCGCCACCGTCCGCGACAAGCACAACGGCATCGTCGGCGACCTGACCAAGGACGATTTCAAGGTTTATGAGGACGGCGTGCAGCAGAAAGTTGCCTACTTCTCGAAAGAAGTGAACATGCCCATTTCGCTCGCGATCATGATGGATACGAGCGGGAGCATGTACTACATATTGGGCGCGGAGAAGGATGCCGGCTCGCGGTTTGTCCGGGAAGTGATGCACAAGAAAGACGAAGCGATCGTGATGACGTTCGACACCGACGTGAATTTGCTCGCCGATTTCACGGAAGACCCGGCGGTGCTCGCCCGGGCGATCCATCGCGCGGAGATCAATGTGGATGCCACGGGAATCGGCGGGACCGGTGGGACTATCCCCCACAGAACCGGAGGCGGCACGAATCTATACGACGCGATCTACCTGGCGGCGCACGATGAGCTGGGCTCGGAAGCGGGCCGCAAGGCACTGGTGATCCTGAGCGATTGCGAGGACAACGGCAGCAAAATGTCGGAACGCGATGCGGTTGAATCCGCGCAGCGCGGCGACGCTGTGGTCCATATCATACTCATCAGCGACCCGAGAAATTCCGAAGGATACGGCCCGGGAGTCGCGCAGTCGCTCGCGCAGGAAACGGGCGGGAGGGTCATCAACGTTCGCAACGACCGGGGGCTTGAACAGGCCTTCGACATAATTTCCGAGGAGCTGCGCTCGCAATACGTGCTTGGTTATACGTCGACCAACGCGAATCGCGACGGAACGTTTCGCAAGATCAAGGTCGAAGTATCGCGCCCGGAGACGAAGATCCTCGCCCGCCGGGGATATTACGCGGCGTCGAGATAGTTCTTTGGATGGCGCGGCGCTGGAGTATGGAGTTGTTGGTCGCAGCGCCCGGGAAGAGCCTCAGGTCTGAAGACCTGAGCTACATTTTGAATTTGCGCAGGATGGATAACGCCGCGCCAAGCATCTTCGCCGGGCACGGCATGCCGTGCCCCTACAAAAAAACGACAACAGAAACCGGCTCGCACCTTCAGCGGAGCTCCGAAAGATTCTAATTGCCGGGCGGGACGGAAGGCGGAGCGGCGCCGTAGTAGCCCTTGCGGGTGCTGACGATCAATCCCTTGTGGGTGGTCTGCACTTCAATCGGGCGGTATTGGCCGGTGGGCGGCGGATTCGTCGGGGCATAGGCGATGAAATACTGGCTACGGAGCTCGGTCCCGATATCCAAAAACGACTGCGCGAGATCGTCAATGCGATACGGGAAGAAAGCGCGTCCGCCGGTCTGATCGGCGAATTGCTCCAGTACTTTGTCGCCGCCTTCGACGTGGTACTTAGTAGGCCTGCTTGAGTCGCCGACCGCGAGCCAATCGGTGTTGGTGCTCACCGAATAAACGGCGGCTTCGGAACGAATCGAAGAGTCAATCGCGTCGGACAGCGCGCGATCGCTCAAGTTGTCCTGTCCGTCGCTGATCACCACCACGACCCGGCGTACATCCGTGTCCGAACCCTTCGGAAGCGGCGGGTGCATGAGCTTGTCCGAAGCCATGCAGATGGCGTCGTTCAGGGCGGTGCCGCCTCCGGCGCGCTGCGCGCGGACTGCGGTCATGAGCAGGTCGAGATCTCCGGTGTAGTCCTGAATGACCTCCGGCTCATTGTCGAAGGTCATCAAAAACGCGAGATCCTTGTTGCGGCGGATCACCTTATTGAGGAAATCAACCGCCGCGTCCTTCTCAAATTCAAGGCGGGGCCGGATGCTGTTGGAAGTATCGAGCAGCAAGCCGATTCGCAGGGGCAGGTCCGTCTCGCGGCCAAAAAACTTGATCTCCTGGGGCACGCCATTTTCCAGAACTTTGAAATCGCTCTTATCAAGGTCCGTGATGAAGCCGTGGTGGCGGTCGGTGACCGTCACGACCAAGTGCACGAGCCCGGTAGTGGTAACGAGCGGAGGTACGGCAGGACGGCCCGCTGGTCCCTGTGGATTCTGCGGCGTTCCCGCGGGGGCGGGGGGCGGAGGAGGCAAAGTGGAATCTTGCGTCCGCGCAGGGCTTGCCGAAATGGCGAGCAAGAAAGCCAGCGCGAGAACGGCGCGCGCCGCAAATCCATTCGGGACACCGAAAACGCGTTTCGAGCTGACGCGAAAGCTCATCGTGGCGAGGAACTGCATAGCAAGGATTATAGGAACTCCCGTAGTGCAGCGTCAATCAATGCCGGATCGGCCTTGGTGGCACGGCCGAGAGCCGTGAGGTAGCTTACGAGTTCGGATGGCAGCGGCGCGCGGACTTCAATGCGGCGCTGGGTTCGCGGGTGGGCGAAGGCCACGCGCGCGGCGTGAAGAAAATTCCTTTCGAGAGGCGCGAGAAGCACGGAGCCCACGCGCTCCTGACGCGGCGCCCCGTAGGTCGTATCGCCCACCACGGGGCAGCCGAGCGCCGAAAAATGGACGCGAATCTGGTGGGTCCGGCCGGTGAGCAGATCCGCTTCGATCAGGACGAAGCCTTCGAAGCGCAGACGCGCGCGCCAGTCCGTGCGAGCCTCGCGACCCTCGCGGCGGCGGGCGGTCATGCGGGACCGGCGGCGAACGTCGCGGGAGATGGGCAGTTCGATGGTGCCCGAGTCACCCTTGATCTTTCCGTGGAGAAGCGCGACGTAGGTCTTCTGGACGAGGCGGTCGCGAAAATCCTCGACGAGCTTGCGATGCGCGGCGTCCGTGCGCGCGATCACGATCACACCGGAGGTTTCCTTGTCGAGGCGATGGACGATCCCAGGACGCAACGGGCCGCCGACGGCGGAGAGTCCCGCGACTCCGCCGAAGCGGTGCAAAAGCGCGGCCACCATGGTGCCGCTGGTGACGCCCGCGCCCGGATGGACGATCATGCCGGCGGGCTTGTTGACGACGGCGACGTCTTCGTCCTCGTAGAGAACATCGAGCGGAATGGATTCGGGTTCGACACCGGGAGGCAACTCATCGGGGATCTCGACGGACACGACTTCGTCCGGCTCGACGCGATGCGAGGTCTTGCGCGCGACGCCGTCAACCTGCACGCGGCCTTCGACCATGAGCGCTTGAATGCGCGAACGGCTCAGCGCCGGGAGCTGCGAGACGAGGAAGAGGTCGAGTCGTTGGCCGGCGTCTTCGGGAGTGACGATGAATTCCATGTGTGCGGAGGATTCTACGCTACGAGCGGCCCGCTGCGGCGCGGGCGGTGGTGGCGGGCGGAATCGGAGCGGCGGCTCCATGGCCGCGGAGCCACAGGAAAGCGCCGGTGACGACCAGCGCGGCGCTCACGATCTGCATGAGCGACAGGCGGTCGTGAAACATCAGGGTCCGCCCGGGATCGCCTCGGAAGAATTCAATCGTGCCGCGCTCGAGTCCATAGAGGATGAAATAAGCGCCGATGATTTGTCCCGTGAGACGTCGCTTCGCGCCCAGCCAAACCAATAAACCGAAATTCAAAAACTCAGCCGCGGATTCGTAAAGCTGGGTGGGATGGAGCGAAACGTCCAATGGAGTGCCGCTGATCTTTTCAGCGACAGGGTTGGAGAAAGTGATCCCCCATGGAAGATGGGTCGGTCTGCCGTAGCAGCAGCCGGCGGCGAAACATCCGAGGCGACCGATACCGTGGCCGAGCGCAACCGGGGCCGCCACCAGATCGAGGACCGCGAGAAAGGACATCTTCTGGAAGTGCGTGTACAAAATCACCCAGAGAAGGCCGCCGAGGATGCCGCCATAGAACACGCCCGCCGACTGGAAAGTGGCGATGCTGAAAATCTGGCGCGGGTTCGCGGAGAAGTAGTCCCAGTCGCTGAGGATGAGCCAGATCTTCGACGTCCCGAGCGCGATCAAGATTCCGTAGATGCCGAGATTCCATACACGATTGGGATCGAGGCCGACTTGCGGCGCGCGATGGTAGGCGTACCAGAGTCCCAGGAGAAAACCAACCGCGGCGAGAACGCCGTAGGTGTAGATCGTGACCGAACCGATTTGGAAGAGGATGGGATACATCGCTAGGCCCGTTCCCCGCTGGGATGGCGCCAGTCGCGCAAGAGTTCGAGAATCACCAGACCGGCTCCGATCACAATTGCGGAATCAGCCAGATTAAAAGTGTACCAGTGGTAATCGCCGACATGAAAATCGATGAAGTCGGTGACGCTGCGCCACAGGATTCGGTCGAGAACATTGCCCGCGGCGCCGCCCAGGATCAAGGTCATCCCGCACTTGCCAAGCCAGCCGCCGGCGCGCCCCGTGGTCAGCAACCAGGCGATGAGGCCGATCACGGCCACCGAGAAGACGATCAGCAGCGGGGCGCGCCAGGGCGTATTCGAATCGGCAAGCAAGCCAAAGGCAACGCCCGGATTGCTGGTGTGCACAAAGTTGAGCAGGCCGGGGATCAGCACGCGGCTGGAACCGACGGCCGTCAGCGTCTCGACGGCGTGCTTGCTCGTTTGGTCCGCTGCGAGCACGACGGCGGCGAGAAGAGCAAACATCCAACCCGGGCGGGGGGTGTTTATATTCATAACGGTGCAATCATGACATGGCGCTCACGAGGCCGCGCTCCCGACACGGTTGCCGCCATCGCGCTCGATTTCGGCGATGGCCGCGAGACAACGCTCGCAGAACGTCGGGTGGGTGGCGCTCTCGCCCACGTGCGTCGAATAGTTCCAGCAACGCTCGCATTTCTTGCCGTGGGCGCGCTGGACGCCGATCTGCAAGCCCTCGACGCCCGCGGCGGACGCGCCGCCGTCAATTTTTCCGGAGGCGACCTCGACCTGAGAAACGATGAAGAACGCGGGAAGTTGCGCCGCATATTTCTGCAGCAGCCCGGCAAGCTCGCCTGTGGCAGCCAGCGTGACGCGCGCTTCTAGGTTGGCGGAAATTGTCTTCGCGGCACGCACCGGCTCGAGAGCTTTCAGCACTTCTTCGCGCACGGCGAGGAGGCGGTCCCAATTTTTCGCGCGCGCTTCGTCGAATGCGTTCTCGAAATGCTCGGCAGCGGGAAACGAAGCCATGTGCACGCTGGTCACCGCGGAAGCGGGCTGCGGCAAATGCTTCCAGACTTCCTCGGAGGTAAAAACAAGGACCGGCGCGATCAGGCGGACAAGAGCGCGAGCAATGTGGTGAACGGCGGTTTGCGCCGAGCGGCGTCCGCGACTATTGGGCGCGAAGGTATAGAAGCGGTCCTTGAGCACGTCGAAATAGAACGCACTCAAATCCACGCTGCAGAAATCGTGCAGGGCGTGATAGATGCGGTGGAACTCGTAATCCTTGTACCAATCGAGGCACTGGCGTACGAGCGCGCCGGTGCGGCGAAGCATCCAGGCGTCGATTTCCCACAAGTCGGCGTCGTGGACGACGTCGCGCGCGGGATCGAAATCGAAAAGATTCGAGAGCGCGAACCGGAACGTGTTGCGAATTTTGCGATAGGCTTCGGCGAGCTGGGTCATCATCGCGGGAGAATTGCGCATGTCCGCGGTGTAATCCTGCGAGACGACCCAGAGGCGCAGAAGATCGGCGCCCCATTTTTCGCAGATTTCCTTGGGGTAGAGGGCGTTGCCGCGCGATTTCGACATCGGCGTGCCCTTGTCGTCGAGTGTCCAGCCGTGCGTTACGACCTGGCGATAGGGCGCGTGGCCGCGCGTGCCGATGGCGTTGAGCAGCGAGCTCTGAAACCAGCCGCGAAATTGGTCGGGGCCTTCGAGGTAAACATCCGCGGGCCACTGGAGCCCGTTCTGCTCGCTGAGCACCGCGAGGTGAGTGGAACCGGATTCGAACCAAACGTCGAGAATATCGGATTCTTTTCTCCACTTCGCGGCGCCGCACGAACACGTCGTCCCCGGCGGAAGAAGTTCTTCGGCGGAATGCGTGTACCAGGTGTCGGAGCCTTCGCGTTCGAAAAACGGCAGCACGTGGCGCAGGGCGTGAAAATCGCCGAGTTGCTTGCCGCAGGAATCGCAGTAAAAAACGATGAGCGGAACGCCCCAGAAGCGCTGGCGCGAGATGCACCAGTCGGGCCGGTCGGCGATCATGTCGTGCATGCGATCGCGGCCCCACGCCGGAATCCATTTCACTTTCTCGATTTCGGCGAGCGCATCACGGCGCAGGTTTTCCTGATCGAGTCCGATGAACCACTGCTCGGTGGCGCGGAAGATCACCGGGTTGTGACATCGCCAGCAGTGCGGATAGCTGTGCTGGAGCTTGCCTTCGGCGACGAGCGCCCCGCGCGTCTTGAGCAGTTGAATGATGATGGGATTCGCTTCGAAAACGGCCTTGCCCTTGTATTCGGGCAAGCCTTCGACGAAGCGGCCGTTGTCGTCGAGCGGTGCGTAGGGTTCGATGCCATATTTTTGGCCGGTGCGGAAATCGTCGGCGCCGTGGCCGGGAGCGGTGTGAACGATGCCACTGCCCTGGTCGAGCGTGATGTAGTCGGCAAGCACGGCGGGCACGCGCAAATCCAGAAATGGGTGCTGAAACTGGATGCCCTCGAGATCCTTGCCCTTCCACGAGCCGTGGATTTCGCTGGCCTCGACCTCGGATTCCTCCGCCAGGGCTTTCAGGCGGTCTTTCGCCAGCAGGAGCTTGCCGGCGGGAGTCTCCGCGACGACGTACTCGAACTCCGGATGGAACGCGAGCGCGCGGTTCGCCGGAAGCGTCCAGGGAGTGGTCGTCCAGATGAGGCCGCTGACGCCCTTTCCGAGCTTGGCCGATTTTTCATTCTCGACGACGGGAAATTTCACCCAGACCGACGAGCTGGTGTGGTCCTCGTATTCAACTTCGGCTTCGGCGAGGGCGGTACGGTCGTAAATGCACCAGTAGACGGGTTTCAGGCCGCGATAGATGTAGCCCTTTTCGAGGAAATCGAGAAACGCGCCAGCGATGCAAGCCTCATCGTGGGGATTCATCGTGAGATACGGCTTGTCCCACCGGCCGAAGACGCCGAGGCGCTTGAATTCAATCTTGTGAATTTCCACGTAGCGGGCCGCGAATTCGCGACACATGCGACGAAATTCCGGCGGCGCGACCTTGCTGGTCTTTCCGCCGAGTTCCTTTTCGACTTGCGTCTCGATGGGGAGTCCGTGGCAATCCCAGCCGGGGACGTACGGAGCGCGGAAGCCGGCCATGGTCTTCGATTTCACGATCATGTCTTTGAGGGTTTTGTTCAGGCCCGTGCCGAGGTGGATTTCGCCGGTGGGATAGGGAGGACCGTCGTGCAAGACGAATAGAGGCTTGCCGGCGCGCGATTCAAGGATGCGGTCGTAAAGTCCCATCTGCTCCCAGGCAGCTAATTGCTCCGGCTCGCGCTCAGGAAGTTTGGCCTTCATCGGGAAATCGGTCTTCGGCAGATTCAGTGAAGCTTTTAAATCGAAGGATGTCGCCATCTTGGGGGATCGAGAAGCCCTTTCTTCGAAGCCCAAGCGCGTGATGTAGCGCGGGCATGGTTGCTTGTGCTACAAGTTTGCGACGTAGAAACTGAAAATTTGACGTTGCAGCCGCTATGTTACAATGATTCTTGAAGCGTGTCAGCCGTGCCTCGGCCCCAGACATCCTTTTCCGCAAGGATGCGTCTAATATCTGGTAGTAGGCGGTGAGGGACGCAGGTAACTCGAATGTCAGACTCTAGCGCCAGACTGAACGACGAGGTCAGCGATCCTTCGCTGCGGCTGGGTCGACTTCCGTCGCCATCGCACGAGTCGAACCTGAGCAGCTTGTTCTCAAATCTCAGGGACTTCCTGGTTGAGCGCCCGGTTAAGCTTCGCGCCGGCACGCCGACGGCCTTCGATATCCCGCGGTTTGGCACCGGGATGGGTGAGAATTTGAAGGAATTCTTCCATTCAGGGCCTCGCGGCAACGTCCGATCGAAACTGCTGGTGGATTGGCACGAAGAGCCGAGCCTTTGGGCGAACTTGCGCGACTGGATCGCGCCGCGGAAGCTGCCTCCGCTGAAAACAACGAGCCAGCCGATTCCGGTTCCGGAGATTTGGTCGAAAAATACGCAATTCAGCCGGGTGCAGGTCGTTTCCATTCTGGTCCACGCGGTGGCGATTGCGCTGGTCCTGATCCTCCCTCTGCTGCTGCCGGGGTTGATCTCGCCGCCTGTCACAAAGGCTTATAGCCCGGAAACGACGGATGTCAGCGTCTCACCCTACCTCACCAAACTCTCGCCTGCGGCCTCCAAAGCGGGCGGTGGCGGAGGTGCTAACGACAAGCTTCCTGCGGCGAAAGGTCGCCTTCCTAAGTTCTCCTGGACGCAGATCTCAAGACCGATGGTGCATCCACCGGAACACCCGATCATTGCGGTGACGCCAACGGTTCTGGGGAATCCCGACATTCATTTGCCCAACAACAACCTGCCCAACTGGGGCGATCCGCTGGGCAAGGGCATGAACGACTCGATGGGCCAGGGCCACGGCAACGGCGTCGGCAACGGGAATGGCAACGGCGTCGGACCCGGAGAAGGATGGAACACCGGCGGAGGAGTACCCAACGCAGGAACGGGCGGCTACGGTACACCTGCTTGCCTCTATTGCCCGAGAGCCGATTATAGCGACGAAGCGATGAAGGTGAAGGTTCAGGGCGTGGTGGAATTGATCGCCGTGATCACGCCGGACGGCCGCGTGACGGACGTGCACGTCGCGAAGGGTCTTGGGCTGGGCCTTGACGAAAAGGCGATCGAAGCGGTTCGCACCTGGCGGCTGAAACCGGCACTCGGTCCGGATGGCCGGCCAGCGTCCGTGCGGCAAATCATCGAAGTCACTTTCCAGCTGTACTGACGTTCGCGCAGCGCGGCCGATCTCCCGCCAGCGTCATCTCTATTTTCCACCACAGCAATAAGCATCTGGACCCACTCGTGTCGAAGCACGCACCCTTCTGCTACGATGAGCGACATGAAGAATAGAGTTTGGCTGTTCGTTTTTCTTTTCAGCGCGACCATGGCACTTGGCTCTCGCGCCGCAGCGCAGGACACCTCGATCGAATTTGTCGCGCACGCGACTCCCTCGGGAGGGCTCGAAGAACCGGTGCGCGGGTTCCCGTTCTTTCTCTTGAGCCGAAGCTTCGTGGAGATCGGAAAAGAAGCCGAAGCGGCGTACCCCAAGCCGGACATGGACGCGTTCATCGCCAAGCTGGACGTTTCGCCGGAACTAAAAGCGTGGATGAAAAAGAATGATTGGGTGATGCTCGCTGGCGAGGACTTCATTCACAAGCTGCATCCGGACGATATTTTGGCCGTTCCGGAATTTAAGACCGCGTACATGGACAGGAACTCCGGCGATCAATCGGCGGATTTTCCCAAACCACCAAAGTTCAAAGCGTCGGACCAGGCGAAAAATCCTGCAAAATTCGACAAGCTTACCGCCGACTACGTTGAAACAATCCGCCGCTATATCGGACAGCATCCCCAGAGCATCGACGGAATCGATCTCAACCTGGCCAGCATTGACCCGAGTCCGAGATGGAACGCTATCCTGGGAGCGCGCATCACCGCCATCCACAGCCGCACACTCGATCTCGCGCAATCGACGTATCTCGTCGCGCGGGCGGAAACGAATCTTCAGGGGCAGGGATTCATGCGCGGGCTCGCGCCGGGATCATACTGGCTCAGCACGCTCGATATTCCGGCCACGGTGGGCGATGCGCGGCCGCGATGGGATATTCCGGTAGTCCTGCGCGCCGGAGAAACCAAATATATTACGCTGTCGAACTCCAACTCCATCCGGCCGCAGGCTTCACAGTAAGAATCTTCCCGACCGAGGTCGCGCGTGGCTCGTACCGGCGAAATCGCACCGCTGATCCGAAGACTTTGCGAAGCCGATCCGGAAAAGTGCGCCATGGCAGCGACGGAAATCTTCGCGCGTGGCTCCGAAATGGCTCGGGCCGTCATGCAGGATTGGCTTGCCTATGCTCCATTTGCGAATTTGCTGGTTCGCAGCCCGTCGGGCACCCTCGAAACCACGGTTGGCATCGCCGTTGAATCGGACACGTTTGAGCGCATACGCGCCGCGAACAACTCGCCGCGCCTCGCCGACGTGCCTCCGGATCAGGATGCCAAGGAATTCGAGTTGGAGTTTCCGGGCGGCGTGCGGCTCGACGTCCTGACCACGCGCCATTCCGGCGGACCCGGAGCCATCGCGCGATTTCTCGTGAAAATCGGCGAGGGGATTCAGCAGATCGAAATCAACGTGACCGATGTGGACCGCGCAACGGAGATTCTTCGCATTCGATTTGCGCTGGAGCCGGTTTATCCGGCGACGCGCGCGGGGGCCGACGGGACGCGCGTCAATTTTTTCCTGGCGCCGGCGCCACAGGGCAAGAAAGTCCTCATCGAACTGGTGGAAAACTCCTGAGCCGAAGATCGTTCCGAAACTATTCCCCGCTCTGTTCGAGCAGCTTCGCGACGAGCGCCGTCCATCCGGTCTGGTGGCTGGCGCCCAGTCCGGCGCCCGTCTCGCCATTAAAATATTCGTAGAAGAGGATCAGATCGCGCCAGAAGGGGTCCTTCTGCATCAGCTCGGCGTCGCCGTAGACGGGGCGCCGGCCATCGCGCCGGAGAAATATGTGCGACAGGCGGCGCGAAAGCTCACCTGCGGCGTTCCAGAGGGTTTTCTTCTGTCCCGAACCGGTTGGAAACTCCACTTTGAATTCGTCGCCGTAATAGAAATGAACGCGTTGCATGGACTCGATCAGCAGAAAGTTCATCGGAAACCAGATCGGCCCGCGCCAATTCGAATTGCCGCCGAAAAGATCGGTCGTAGATTCGGCAGGCTCGTAATTCACCGAATGCGTCTGGCCATCCACTTGGAGGGTGAACGGATGTTCCCGATGGAATTTCGAAAGCGCGCGGATGCCATAGGGCGACAGGAATTCATTTTCATCCAGCATGTAACGATAGATTCGCTCGAGCTTATTGCGGTTCGCGATCGTCAAGAGCACCCGTGGGCCTTTGGAAGTCATCTGGCTCATGTCCACGTGCTCCTTCATGTCCGGGTGATGCCGGAGGAACCACTCCATGCGGCGCTTGAAGGCGGGAAACCTGGCGATGTCTTCGGGATCGAATGCCTCCACGGCGAAAAGTGGAATCAGTCCGACCATCGAGCGAACTTTCATGGGTATGTGCTCGTTACTTCCTCCGCGGTGCAGTACGTCGTAATAGAAACCATCCTTGTCGTCCCACAGGCCTATTCCCTCACCGCCCATGTCGTTCATCGCCTGCGATATATAAACGAAATGCTCGAAGAACTTGCTGGCCACGTCTTCGTATGCGGGATCATCATGAGCGAGCTCCATGGCCATGGAGAGCATGTCCAGGCAGAACATTGCCATCCAGCTGGTGCCATCGGATTGCTCGATGAAGCTCCCGGGACCCAGGGGCTGTGAGCGGTCGAATACACCGATGTTATCCAGGCCGAGAAAGCCGCCTTCAAAAACGTTTTTTCCCTGCGGGTCTTTACGATTTACCCACCAGGTAAAATTGAGGAGCAGCTTGTGAAAGACGCGCTCGAGAAACGTCCGGTCCGGTTTCTTCTGGATGCGAGAGGCGATCTTATATACGCGCCACGCAGCCCACGCATGCACCGGCGGATTCACATCCGAGAAATTCCATTCGTAAGCCGGCAGCTGCCCGTTGGGCTTCATGTACCATTCGCGCAGGAAGAGAACGAGCTGATCCTTCGCGAAATCAGGATCAATCAGCGCCATTGCCACGCAATGGAACGCCAAATCCCATGCGGCGTACCATGGGTATTCCCATTTGTCCGGCATGGAGATGACGTCTGAATTGTGCAGGTAGATCCAATCGTGATTCCGGCCCTGCAGCCGTAGAGGATCGGGCTTGGGCTGCGTGGAGTCGCCGCGCAGCCAGCGGCCAACGTCATAGTGGTAGCTCTGCTTGCCCCAGAGCAGGCCGGCGAACGCCTGGCGCTGCACCAACCGCGGGTCACCGCCCATCCCCAGGTGGATGCGTTGCTCGTAGAACTCATTTGCTTCCTTCAGGCGCTGATCGAATAACTTGTCGAACGGCGCGCCGAAATACTTTTGTCCGGGCGCTTGGTCTGCGGCGGGGTTGTGGTCCATCAGGCGAAGGCGAATGGTCCTTCCCTTGCCGGCGGCGATTTCCGCGGCGTAATGCGCGGCGGCTTTCGTCCCCTTCATCGCCGGATTCACCGCCTCGTGCTCGCCGCCGATCACGTAGCGATGGAACGCGTCTTTCACGTAGGGCGTGCGGCTTTTCTCCTGAAAGAGACGCTCCATGTTCGTCTCGTTATCGGTAAACAGGAGTTCGGGCGTGCCTTCCATGAGCAGCCAGCGCTTGCCGTAGTGAAATTCGTTCATTTCCATCAGCGCATTTCCCGCAGGACCGTCCATGCGGTAGACCTGCGGCGGATCGTAATTCTCGCCCCAGGACCAGCGGTTGCGAAACCATAGCGTCGGAAGGATATGCAACCGCGCGGGTTCCGGCCCGCGGTTCCACGCCGTGATGCGGATAGCGATGTCTTCGGAGGTCGCCTTCGCGTATTCCACGAAGACGTCGAAGTAGCGATTCTCGCGGAAAGCGCCGGTATCAATCAGTTCGTATTCGGGATCCTGACGCGTGCGCTCTGCGTTCTTGCGGACGAGTTCGTCGTAGGGAAATGGCGCCTGAGGATATTTGTACAAGAACTTCAGATAGGAACTCGTCGGAGTGGCGTCGAGGTAGTAGTAATACTCTTTTACGTCCTCACCGTGATTCCCTTCGCGATTCGTGAGTCCGAAAAGCCGCTCCTTCAGGATCGGGTCCTTTTCGTTCCAGAGCGCGAGAGCGAAACAGATGCGCTGGTGGCGGTCGCAGATGCCGCCGATTCCGTCCTCTCCCCAGCGATAGGCGCGCGAACGCGCATGATCGTGCGGCAAATAGTTCCACGCGTCGCCGTTCGCGCTGTAGTCCTCGCGGACCGTGCCCCATTGCCGCTCGGAAAGATATGGCCCCCAGCGCTTCCAGTGAACTTCCCGGTCGTCGCTGGCATGCAGCCTTTGTACTTCGGTCGTCATTCTTTGGTCCCTTATGGGAGACGGTGCGGGATCGGCGCCGGCAGAATTCAAGAACTTTCTCGCCAAGCGCAATTTACTCTAGCGGTTTGAGCGAAGCGTGGCAAGGCGGCTCGATTCGCCTCATTCCTATTCGGCACGAAGGGCGAGCGCAGTGGCGGCGAACGATTTGATTCTGTATTCTCAAATCATCAAATACTCAAGCGCGGAGTCCGATCCTGGTCGAGCCGACATCAGAAGCAGCGCCCCCGAAAGCGCATTCCGGACCGGCATCTTCATGGCGCTCCGCGGTACTTTTTGTTTGCATCGCCGCGACGGCCGTCGTCTCGCCGATGTTTTTCCGCGGCAATGTCTCCGGGCACGATTTTCAGTTCCATCTCGCGTCATGGATGGACGCGGCCGGCCAATGGCGCGAGGGAATCATCTACCCGCGATGGGCGGAATGGGCGAACTGGGGATTTGGCGAGCCGCGGTTCGTCTTCTACCCTCCGGCGTCGTGGATGATTGGTGCGGCGCTCGGAACTGTGCTGCCGTGGGCAATGGCACCGGGCGCTTTCATCTGGCTGCTTCTCATCGCCGCCGGAATATCGATGTGGAAGCTGGCGCGGGAATGGCTGGCGGGCCCGCAAGCCATCGTAGCCGCGGTATTGTTTGCGGTGAATCCGTATCATCTCGTGATCGTCTATTACCGCAGCGACTTTGCGGAGTTGCTGGCCGGCGCGATCCTGCCGCTGGCGGTATGGGGAGCGCTGCACGTCGCGCGAGGAGAGTGGCGGCGCGTTCCGCTGCTGGCGGCGGTTTTCGCCGGAATATGGCTTTCGAATGCGCCGGCGGCAGTGATCGCAACATACTCGCTCGGTTTGATCTTTGTCGGGGAATGCGCGGCGCGACGCAGCGTCCGGCCGCTGGCGCCGGGCGCTGCGGCAATGGCTGGCGGATTTTGCCTGGCTGCGTTCTATATCTTGCCTGCGGCGTGGGAGCAGCGCTGGGTCCAAATCGCGCAGGCTGTGGCGGATAATCTTCGCCCAGCCCAAAATTTTCTCTTCACTCACGCGAACGATCCCGAGTTCGTCCGCTTCAACTGGAAAGTCTCGTGGGTGGCCGCCGGAGTCGCGCTGGTGACTGCGGTGGCTGCCGTTTTCGCCGCGCGCAAACGACGAGAATTTTCAGAACTGTTTTGGATGCTGGTTCTGCTCGGAGTCGTCTGCATCGCGCTCATGCTTCCGTTCAGCGGCATTCTCTGGCGCTGGACGCCCGATTTGCGGTTCGTGCAATTCCCATGGAGATGGCTGGAGATCGTATGCATGGGCTTTGCATTCTTCATTGCCGCGGCAATGAGTAGCTCGCGGAAGCGATGGGCGTCGTGGTTCGCCGTCGTACTTGTGTTTGCGGCGCTCGGCGCAGCCGCCAGCGCAATGATCCGCGATGCATGGTGGGATAGCGTGGACGTTCCAGCGATGGCCGAAGCGATTCAGTCGGGCCGCGGATACGAGGGTACCGACGAATATGCACCCGTGGGGAGCGATCACTACGAACTCCCGGGTGATCCCGACGATACGGAGCGCGCCGAAGGTGTTTCCTCCGTGCCTGCGGCGCGGATCGGGAAATTCGATGCGGAGACCGGCAATATCGTTCCGGCTGCGGGCGTGAGACTTCAGATCGAGCGATGGTCGGCCGAACGCAGAGTATTTGAGGCGGAGACTGCGGCGCCCGTCACACTCGCGCTGAAACTCGTAAATTATCCCGCGTGGGAAGTGCAAATCAATGGCCAGGAAATCCACGCAGGCGCAGGCCCGGACACGGGACAGATGCTCGTGATATTGCCGCCTGGCGCTCATCACGTCGCGGTGCGCTTCCGCCGGACATGGGATCGCACAACCGGCAATGCGATTTCGGTCTTATCCGCGCTGACGTTGCTGGGGTGCGTGGGGGCGTCTCGAAAACGAGGACGCAAAGGGCCGGCGAGCTAGTCAAGACGGCGGTGCTTGAACTTCTTTTCGCCCTTGGCATATGGGCCGACGGTATGGCCGTCGCCGTGGAGCTTGTATTTGTATGTGGTGAGGCCTTCGAGTCCCATGGGCCCGCGCGCGTGGAGCTTGCTAGTGCTGATGCCGACCTCAGCGCCGAGTCCGTAGCGGTAACCATCCGCAAAACGCGTCGAGGCATTGTGGAAGACGCCCGCCGCATCCACTTCATCCAGAAATCTCCGCGCGGCTTCGGCATCCTCGGTCACGATTGCATCCGTGTGGCGCGAGCCGTAGCAATTGACATGCTCGATGGCTTCTTCCAGATCGGCGACAATCTTGACGGAAAGAATCAGGTCGGAGTATTCCGTCGCCCAATCCTCTTCGGTCGCAGGCACGATTCCATCTTTCGGAAAAAGCGCCAGGGTCTTCGCATCGCCGCGAATCTCGACATTCGCTCCCTTTAGTTTCGCGACCATGCGCGGCAGAAATTTCCCAGCGATTGCCTCGTGGACCAGCAGCGTCTCTGCTGCGTTGCACACGGCGGGATACTGGACTTTGGCGTCATAGGCGATATCAATGGCCTTGTCCAAGTCGGCTGCGCGGTCCACATATACGTGACAGATTCCTTCGCTGTGCCCGAGGACTGGGATCCGGCTGTGCTCCATGATGAACTGAACGAGGGCGTACGATCCGCGCGGAATAATCAAGTCCACATCGCGGTCGAGCGTCAGCATCTCTTTTACGTCCGCGCGCGTCTGCAGCAGATTGATCGAATCCGCCGGAATGGCGGGAAACCTGCGCAGACCTTCGCGCCAAATGGACACGAGGGCTTCGTTGGTGTGCGCCGCTTCTACGCCACCCTTCAACAGGACGGCATTGCCGGACTTCAGCGCCAGCGAAGCAAGCTGCGGAACAACATCAGGCCGCGATTCAAAAATCACGCCAACGACGCCGAACGGGCACGACTCCTTGTAGAGCACGAGCCCGTCATCCAGTTCGGTGGCCGAAAGTCTTCGACCTAGGGGATCTTCCAGGCGCGCCACCTCTCGCACCTGCGCCGCCATCTGGGCGATGCCGCGTTCGGTGACGCGCAGCCGAGCGAGCATGGCGGACGACATCCTGCCCGCGGCGATTTCGGCTTCCGCGGCGCGGCAATCGCGTTCATTGGCATCGAGTATTTTACGAGCGCTCTGCTCGATGGCCTGCGCGACAGCGATCAGCGCCTCGTTGCGAGCCTCGGCCGAAAGTTTTGCAATCGCGCGCGAGGCTATCCTCGCTCTCCGCGCGATGGCCGCGACGGAGGACTCGGACGTCTGCAAAGACGCGGTCGTCGGCTGGCTCATGACTTCTGCAATAGCACGATATTGTCGCGCGTGACAAGGACTGGAGCGGGAGCTGCATCCCGCGCACCGCGACTGCTCTTCTTTCCCGAAAACTTTTCCGCCTCGCCACTGGCGCAGTTGGCGATGCCCCGCGCGAATTCGCGACCGTCGGCATCCACGATGCTCACCACGTCCATGGATGCGAAGTGGTTTTCCACGCGCACGATGCCCGAAGCGAGGAGGCTCGCCTTCCCCTGGGTAATGGCGCGGTGTGCGCCGGCATCCACCACCACTCGCCCGCGGACACCCGCGGCATATGCGATCCAGCGCCGCTTTCCGCGCATCCGCTTCGCGGGCAAGAATGCTGTGCCGATTCTTTCGCCAGCGAAAATGCGATCGAGGGCATCCGCGATGTTGCCGTTGGCAATCACGGCCGTCCCTCCGCAATTCATGGCAATCGCCGCCGCTTCGAGCTTGGTCCGCATGCCGCCACGCCCGCTCGCCGAGGGTCCCGCGCCGAGCGCCATTAGCTCGGGAGTGACTTCGCTAACCAGAGGTATGACGTCCGCTGCTTCGCCGCTTTGGGATTCCCGGCGCAGCAAGCCGTCCACATTGGTTAGGAGCACCAGCGCGTCCGCTTCGAGGCCGCTCATGACCAGAGCCGCCAGACGATCGTTGTCGCTAAACGCGACCGTACGCGATCCCATCGCAACCGATTCCAGCTCCGCGGTGGAGACGGTGTCATTTTCGTTGACGATAGGTAGTACTCCGAATCCGATCAGTTTCTCCATGGTGTGCTGCAGGTTCGAGTAGCGCCCCCAATTCGTAAAATCCTCCTCGGTGAGCAGCACTTGCGCGATCTTGATGTCCCACTTGGCGAACAACCTCTTATACGCGTCCATCAGCAAGCCCTGGCCCACAGCCGCGCAAGCTTGTTTCGTAACCAGGTCGTTCAACCGCGAACGGTGAAGTCCCAGCCAGCCCCTTCCAAGACCTACCGCGCCAGAAGAAACCAGTACGACCTGGCGGCCTTCCTTCATCAAAGCCGCGATGGAGCGGACGATCGGCTCGACGCGCTCGAGGCACAGCTCGCCCTGGGCTCCCGTCACCGTGGCCGTGCCGACCTTAATGATCAGTCGCCGCGCCGCGCGAAGCAGCCGCTCGCGCTCGGCTTCCATTTTGTGATCTTGGTGCACTCGAAAAATCCGTCCGAAGCGCCCGGGATTCGCCGGCCGCAGCGTCTCTGATGGGCGAACTGGTTCCGATTGTACAGAATTAACCGAATACACGTCTGCCGTTTCTGCTTATCACGTTACTGCGCAAGCGCTTCTCGATTCGAACTGCGCGAACAATTCACTAGGACTGCCGGCCAAAGCGTGTTATGTTGGTGCTGCGTTTGTTGCTCTTGTAACACCTTTAGATTCGATTGAAGGGGCTGCAAGTTCACACTTGCAGCCCTTTTTGTTGTACGGCTGGAGGCGATCGAGAAGCACAAATAGCTTAAAAGAAAAGTGAGTACATCAGTGAGAGAACAAGGAACAGTGAAGTGGTTCAATGCCAGCAAGGGATTCGGGTTCATTCAGCGCCAGTCCGGCGAGGATGTTTTCGTTCATTTCTCCGCCATCCAGGCGGAGGGATACAAGTCGCTGAACGAAGGCCAGGCGGTTGAATTCGAAGTTACCCGCGGCCCCAAGGGCCTGCAGGCAGCGAACGTCACCAGCCTCTAGTCAAAGCAAAAGGCGGACCGGCACAACCGGTCCGCCTTTTCTTTTCAGCGGTGAGAAATCGGTTTCAGGGACCCCGTGAGCGAAAACATCATCGTCCAATTCGTCGGCTTTCAGGCAAAACCCCTCGTCCGCGAATACACGTTTACCGTTCGAGAGCGCGAAACCGAGCCGCGCGAATACACAATCGCGATAACCAATGCAGCATTTGACTCCCGCCGCGTGCGATACCAGGACGCGCCGGACGTTTGCTCCCACAAACTGCATCGCGAGCTTGCGGCAACGGAGAATCACCCGCCCAAAAGCCATTTTCACTTGAGCGATGCGGAACTGGAAGAATATCGCGTATCCCATGCGCACAAACCCCTGAAATATCCCTACGCGCCAAAACCAGACCGAGACTCGTAGCGTTCCCTCCGTTTCCAGGCCGAAACATTTCCCGGTATTGACCGATAGTTCCAGCTTGGGAGCAATGGGGGGCTTGAACCATTCCGCGTGGGTGTAGAATATCGCATGGACTCTGCTTGCGCAGCTCCGCGCATTGCACGAGCAGAGCCCGAGGTCGTCGTTCCTGTCCGGCATCCCGGGCAAGAAAGTGTTCCGGTACGATCCAACACATCCAGCTGACCCAGGGGAGAGCTTCATGGCCGAGATGAAAGCCCCAACGCCCGCAGAGACCAGTTCCGATCGGCGGCGCTCGCACCGCGTCAATATCTCGATGCCCGTGCTCGTTCGCGGAAAAAGGGGGACGCAGCCCTTCGAAGAAGAGGCCCAAACGATTTCCGTGAGCGCTCATGGTTGCATGGTGCGGGTGGCCACGCCCGTTGCGCGGAATCAGGAAATCGCGATCGTCAACACGAAGACTGCGGAAGAGCTGCCCTGCACCGTGACGTTTCTCGGACAGAAGGACAACGGAAAGACGGAAATAGGCGTCGAATTCGCAGAGGCGTCTCCGCTCTTCTGGCGCATCGCTTTCCCTCCCGTTGACTGGGATCCCTCCGAGCGCAAACGCTCCGGCGGTCCTCGACTTGCTTACAAACCACTTCCTAAACCGCAACGCTAGTGCCGTTCCGACACTTTGAGCCTGCTATCCTGCCGGCGTCCGCGCGGTTTGTGCGTCAGCTCTGGCTAGAATTTCTGGCGACTTCTGCGGTTCTCCTCGTACCGTGCTTCTGGCATCGGGAGATCGTCGCGTCGGATCTCGGAAGCCATCTCTACAACGCGTGGCTCGTGCAACTGATCCGCCACGGACAAGCGCCCGGCCTCTGGATCGCTCCGCAGCGCACCAACGTGCTCTTCGATTTTCTCCTGAGTGGCTTCGGCGCACTTTTCGGATTGCACGCAGCGCAAAAAATCGCCGTCTCGCTTGCTGTCTTGATTTTTTTCTGGGGAATTTTTGCGCTGGTCTCGGCAGCGACGAGACGAGCGCCTTGGTGTCTCCTGCCATGCATCGGCCTGTTCACCTACGGCTGGACGTTTCATCTCGGCTTCTTTAACTACTACCTCTCCCTGGGATTGGCGTCTTTCAGCCTGGCGATTCTATGGCGAGGCAGGAGTTGGGAATGGCTGGTCGCCGGTGCGCTCGCGTTGCTCGCTCTGGTGGCGCACCCATTGGGGTTCGCCTGGCTAGTGGCTGCGGCAGCGTATGTTTTGATCGCAGAGATGGCGCCACGGGGCCGCTACCAACTGCTGCTTTTCGTGGCGGGAAGCGCGTCACTCGTCGCGCTCCATCACTATTTGTGGGGACACTACAATGTCTATCGTGGCGCGGGACCACCCTACATGTACAACGGTGCCGACCAATTGCTTCTTTTCGGGCCTCGCTATCGCGTCCCCGAGATCTCGCTGCTGGCGTTTGCGTTCATCGCCCTCGCGGTGGATATTATTTGCCGCAGGAGGGAACCGACCCTCTGGAAATCCTACGCCATTCCACTTCAGCTTTATGTTCTGGTGGAATTGGCCGTTCATCTATTGCCGGGAGGGATTCACTTCCCGCCACCCACGGCGACGCTTGCGTTGCTGACGGAGCGGGTCACGTCCGTTTCCGCCGTTCTAGCCTGCTGCCTGCTCGGCGCGATGCAGCCTCGCAAGTGGCATTTGGCAGGCTTCGCGGCCATTGCCGTCGTCTTCTTCTCGTTCTTGTATCAGGACACCGCCACCGTGAATCGAATGGAGCAACAAGTGGTGCGACTGGTCAGCGAATTGCCGCCGAACTGGCGCGTGATGGCGACGATTCTGCCGCCTCCGGGGTCGCGCGTGTTGATCCAGCACATGGTGGACCGCGCGTGCATCGGCCGCTGTTTCAGCTATGGCAATTATGAGCCGTCGACGGGGTTATTTCGCGTCCGCGCGCTGCCGGGCAATCCGTACGTTCTGAGCGATTACAATCTTGCCGTGGATATGGAGAACGGCGAATACAGGGTGCAGCCGGAGGATCTGCCGGTCTCTCAGATATATCAGTGCAGCGTCAGCGGCACCGAACTGTGCATTCGTTCACTTGCGGCAGGCGAGGACAACGATCGGCTGGGCGTCCATCCGGATCAGGACGAGTAGCGCAGGTTTCCCGCCGACCGTCGCAGCCTATGGAAGCAATCCAAAGACGACGACTGCGTCGAGTGTGCCGACATACACTTTTCCGTTTGCAATCATCGGTGTGACGAATTTATCATTCGAATTGTCGGAAAAGGTGTCGCGTGAGCCGGCCTGGCCGCTGTTGTAGAGTTCCGTATTGAGATTTGTCGCGTCGAAGGCCCGTAGCGTGCCAGTGCTTCCCGCTTCCAGCGTCCACACAATTCCATTCGCGGTTCCGTTAGCTGAAACGCTTGGCGTTGTTCCCGG
>Ga0209415_10003295_pt1 | contig 30046 bp, 28 predicted proteins | sample PeaSoiSIISIP2007_FD_187696 | JGI IMG/M metagenome (GOLD analysis project Ga0209415, IMG submission 187696) | Peat soil microbial communities from Weissenstadt, Germany - SII-SIP-2007 (SPAdes) (version 2) | ecosystem: Environmental > Terrestrial > Soil > Wetlands > Peat | place: Germany...
CGCGCGATCGCGCGCCTGGCCCGCCTGGCCCGCCCGCCGCATCATCTCCATCTGCTTGCGGGTGCTCGCCCGCAGCTCGCCCACGGTGTTGAACTCGCTCGCCGACTGGGCGAAGTCGTCGTCAAGCTCAGGCAGGTCCTTGATCTTGACGCTGCGCACCGTGACCGTGACATCGGCCAGGAGGCCGGCCTGGTCCCCGCCGGCCAGCTCGGACTGGAACGTCGTGGTGTCGTCGGCCGCCATGCCGACCAGGGCATCGTCCAGGCCGTCCAGGATCGAGCCGCTGCCCACCTCATAGGAGATGCCGGTCGCCTGGGCGTCGTCCACCGGCTCGCCGTCCACCTCGGCGGCCAGGTCGATCGAGACGTAGTCGCCGATCTCGGCGGGCCGTCCGGCCGCCCGCAGCGAGGCGAACCGCTCGCGCAGCGCGGCGATGTACTCCTCGACCTGGTCGGGCCCGACCTCGGCGTCATCGACGACGACCGAGATCTGGCTGATGTCCGGGATCTCGAAGCTCGGCCTGACATCGACCTCGGCGGTAAAGGCCATCTCCTCGCCATCGTCGAGCCGGGTGATCTCCACCTCGGGCTGGCCGAGCGTGAACACCTGGGCCTCCTTGACCGCCCTGGCGTAGAGTTCGGGCACGGCCTCGTTGATCGCCTGCTCAAGCACGGCGTCGCGGCCCACTCGCTGGTCGAGCACCTGCCGGGGAACGTGACCCGGCCGGAATCCGGGTATCCGGACCTGCCGGCCGACCTCGCGGTATGCCTGATCCAGGCTTGGCTTCAGCTCATCGAACGGGACCTCGACCGTCAGGCGCACCCGGGTCGGGCTCAGTTCTTCGACGTCGGTCTTCACGACGTGGTCACTCCTTGGTTCCCCGGCCGGACACGGTTTCTTGCCGCTGCACGGGCATGGACTGTCACTCACGGCTACGGCGGCCAAGTCTAGGGCCTAGCCGCCCTATTCACCCGCCACGGGTGGTGATCGGCATCGCCAGATGACTCACGATGAGTGCACAGCGCAGGCAGGGGGCGATGCCACCCGCCGCCCGATCCCGTCGCGGGCTCCGCGGACATCGGGCCAAGTGCGAAGGAGGTCGCCGTGACCACACCCCATTCAACCCGGCCAGGTCAGCGGGGTTCCGGGGCGGCACAGGAGGCCGGGCCGCCGGTCCCCGAGCAGGCCGCTCCGAGCGGGCCTGAAGGGCCTGGCGCCGCGCCTGGAGGGGCGGGATCGCCTGGCACCGGCCGGATCGGCCCCGATCTCGGCCCCGATCTCGCCCGTACCGCCTGGCCGGCCTTCATGGCCGCCGGCCTGGCCTGCCTGGCCGTCGGGCTGCTGCTGCTGTTCTGGCCCAAGGCGACGCTCACCATCGCCGCCGTGCTGATCGGCGCGTCGCTGATCGTCGCCGGGCTGCTGCGGCTGATCGATGGCTTCGCGGCACACGACGCGACCGGCGGCAAGCGCACGGCGAACGTGGTGATCGGCGTGCTTGCCATCATCGTCGGCCTGTTCTGCCTCAGGCACCATGACGTGACCATCGCGGTGCTTGCCATCGTCGTCGGCATCTTCTGGGTGATGCACGGGATAGCCGACATCGCCGCAGGGCTCTTCGTCGGCCCGTTCCCCGGCCGCGGGCTGACCGTGGTCGCGGGGGTGTTCAGCCTCGCCGCGGGGATCCTCGTGCTGTTCTGGCCGACGATCTCGATCGTCATCCTGGTGCGGGTGATCGGCATCTGGCTGATCGTCTACGGAATCCTGATGGCGCTGATGGCACTGCGGCTCCGCCGCGGATCTTCAGCTCTGGGCTCGGGAACGCTGGCTGCCGCGTAGGCCGGGCATGAGACGTTCCGCCCGATCAAGATCGGGTATGACGCTGACCAGCACAAAGACTCGCTGGCCGCCAGGGGGAAGCAACGGCGCCTGCGGGGCCAAGGTCGCGAGCATGCCGCTCGTGGCAGGCGAGAGAGGGGGCGGCTTGACATGAGCAGTGCACAAGAGCGACAAGCCGGAACGACCGGCTCCGCGGTGGGATATGAGCCGGCGCCGGGCGCGGGCACCGCGTATCAGGCTGGCGGCAGGCACGCCGAGCACCGCGGTGCGGTAGTCGGCTTCACGGCCCTGGCCGGGACGCTCATGGTCCTCGGCGGGCTCTGGAGCGCGGTCGTGGGGACCGTCGCGCTGGCCAACGGCAACCGGGTCATCGTGGCGGCGCCGAACTACACCTTCAGGTACTCCGTCCACGGCTGGGGCTGGACGCATCTCATCCTCGGCATCGTGGTCTTCGCCGCCGGTGTCTGCGTGTTCCTCGGCATGGCGTGGGCCCGGATCGTGGGAGTCGTGCTGGCGGTGATCAGCGCGGTCGCCAACTTCATGTTCATCCCCTACCAGCCCGTGTGGTCGATCGTCGTCATCGCGATCGACGCCTTCATCATCTGGGCGCTCCTCAGCCCTCGGCGGGAACCCGAGATGATCTAGCTGGCCAGCCCGCCGCGAGCGGGCTGACAGCCGATACCAGGGAGCCCCGCCGCGGTCAGATACCGAGGCGGGGCTCCTCCCCGTGATGACCGCCTGGCGGCAGCCTGGCACGACCCCGCGATGACAGCCGCCATCTAGTAACGTTCCGTAGCGACGTGAGTACGATAGCCCGAACGCGGCCTGCCCGCGCCGGCCGGCCCGCCGCCGCGGCGCGGCAGGACGGATCACCCAGTGCCGTCACCCAGGGCCGGCGGCCCTGGCGCTGAGCGGACAAGGAGACCACGACGGCCAGCCAGCAGGCGCCAGGCGACGGCCAGGACAGGAACGGCCAGGACGACCGGGACCGGACGACCCGGCCAGGCAGGTACGGCCTGCTCCTGATCGTGCTCATCGCCAGCTACCTGCTGTCGGCCTTTATCGGCGCGACCTGGATCAGCATCGTGCAGCTCGTGCTGTTCACCGTCGCCGGGATGCTGGCGCTGCGCAATTCGCCGTTCCAGCGCGGAACCGTCCGGCTGATCGTCGCCTCGGCCCTGGCAGGCTCGGCCGTCATGATCGTGGCCGCCGCTCTGTACGGCGGAAACGAGGGATTCGGCATCGCCGCGCTGTGGACCGGTGTGCTGCTGCTGATGACGGTCGTGCTGATCGTCCGGCAGATCCTGACGCTTCCGGTGGTGACGCTGCAGAGCATCTTCGGTGCGCTGAGCGCCTACCTGATCATCGGGCTGATGTTCTCGTCCATCTACTCGGCCATGTACCGCCTGGGCGGTGATCAGTTCTTCGCCAGTGGCCAGCTACGCGATTCACATAACGTTACGCCGATTTTTCAGTATTTCAGCTTTACCACCCTCACGACACTGGGATACGGCGATTTCACCGCGGCCAGCAACGGGGGCCGCGCCGTCGCCGTGCTCGAGGCGATCACCGGCCAGATCTTCCTCGCCACGCTGGTCGCCAGGCTCGTCGCCGCGTTCCGGCCGCAGGCCGGCGGTCCGGCGGACCTCACCGCCCGGCCCGACAGCTAGCCGAGGTAGCGATCCTCGGCGGCATAGTCGAGCATCGGCCCGAAGTACGCGTCATCGGGACCTGGCAGCAGCTCCGCGCCGTCGCCGCCGCGAGCCGCGGCGACCAGCCACGCCACTTCCTGCGCCACCGTGCTCGCGTAGTCGCCGGCCGGGACGTAGCCGATCCCGGCAGCCGCGGTCATGTCGAGAACGATCGGGTTCGGCGCGTCCCACGGATGCCGGCCGAGTGCCTCGTCCGCGTCGTCATCGAGCAGCACCTCGTCCCAGGTGTGGCCGAGCTGCCTGGCTATCGCGCGGGAGATCTCCAGCGCGCTCGGCGCGTCGGGATCGGCGCTGTTCAGAATCCGCTGGCCTGGCACCGCCGCAGCCGCCTCGATGAGCGCGGCGATGTTCGCGGCGGCGGTCGTATGGTCCACCCCGGCGCCGCGGTGCGCGAGGAACACGGCCGGACGCCGGTCGAGCACGCGCTTGACGAAGACCCATTCACGGGGCCGCTGCGCGCCCGCGCCATGGATCTTGGACGGCCGGAGCACGGTGACCGGCAGGCCGCTGCCGAGCAGCACCTGCTCGGCCGCGACCTTGTTCGCCCCGTAGCCCTCCGCCGTGTTGTAATCGCCGTCGCCAGGCGCCATCGTCGGCTGCGCCTCGGAGATCGGGCCGTCGAAGCACGGTGCGGTCGCCGAGTTCGAGTGGTTCCCGGCGCCGTCGACGTACACCGCCTTGCTTGAGATCATCACCGTCGAGCCGGCCTCCCGCGCCAGCGGCAGCAGCCGGGCCGCGCCGGCGGCGGTGTAGCAGATGCAGTCGACGAGCAGGTCGGCCCCGCCGCCGAGGGCGGCGAGCAGCTGATCGGGGTCGCCGCGGTCCGCTGCCACGAACCTGCCTCCGGCGGCCGCGACGGCGGCCGGCATTCGGGCCTCCTCACGCCCGGTCAGATCGACGCGCCAGCCGGCCGCGAGCAGCCGGCTGGCGGTGGCCCTGCCGATCAGGCCGGTACCGCCGATGATGAGCGCACGAGGCATCGCAGCAATCTAGCCGGGCAGCGCCCGACGCGAGCGGCCGGTCTCGGCTGAATGCCCGGAGCCATCCCGGCGACCTCTCCGATCCCCGGCGATGTCGCTGCTCGCCAGGCGCCCTCAGCAGGGCATGTCGACAGCGAGCCCGGCCATCGCGGCAGCATCTGCCAGGCGCTTGTCGTAGGTCACGAAGGAGCTGACTCGCGTGCGGATACGCAGCGCGGTGGCCACGTGGATCGCGTCAAGACCGCGGACGGATCCTGGCCCGACGGTCTGGGCCAGGATCCGGATGTCCGGGGTCAGGTCCACGAGGTCGATGAGATCGAGGACGGGGTGCAAGCGCGCTATCGCGTCGGGGGCGTGCCGTGCCAGAGCCCGAAACGATTCGATCTCCGCGAGGACCGAGCTTGTCCAGCCGGTATCCGCTCGTTCGTCGAGCCAGCTCCGCAATGCGGCGGTCTCTGCCTCGGCGTGGACGAGCTTGACGACGGCTGCGGAATCCAGGTAGATCATCAGCGTTCTTCGCCGCGCGCTTCCGACAGTTCGTCGGCGATATTGATCCCGTCCGGCTCCCCCAGCGGCGTCCGCAGGACCGCGCGGCGCATCTCCGACGCGCGCTCCCGGCGCATGGCGGTCTCAAGCACCGCCTGACGGATCGCGGCCGACCGTGACAGCCCGTCGCGGGTGAGGACTTCGAGTGCGTGCTCGGTCTCTGGGTCGCTGCGGATCGTGATGGTACCTGCCATGCGTTAAACGTAAGACGATTTGTCTTACGGGGCAAGTCTGGCAGGCGGCGTGGCCGCCGAGGTGATCTCAGTAGGCGCGGGCGAAGATGACGCGCTTGCCGTAGGCCGATGCCGTCCCGCAGCGAATGCACGGGCCGGTCTCGGCGGCGGCGTCGAGCGGAACGCAGCGGGGTGTCGCTCCCGTCTCGGCCCTGATCTCGTCCTCGCAGGCCGGGCTGCCGCAGTGGAACGCCAGCGCCCAGCCGGCGGACACTGCCTGCCTGAACTCGTCCCAGCCGCTCACCGTGGCGGTGTTCTGCTCCCGGAACGCCGTGGCCCGGGCGAGCAGGAAGTCCTGGTACTCGCCGAGCATGCCGGTCAGGACCGGCGCCGCGTCGGCCAGCCGGACGTTCTGCTTGCCGTCGCCGCCGAGCCTGCGGGCTACCACCGCGGTCCCCGCGCTCAGGTCGCGCGGGCCAAGCTCGAGGCGGAGCGGGGCCCCGCGCAGCTCCCAGTCGTTGAACTTGAAACCTGGTGATAGCTGCGGGCGCCCGTCCACGTGCACCCGGATTCCGGCCTGCCTGAGCTCGGCGGCCAGGGCGCTCGCCGCCTCGAGCACCGTGCCGAGCTGCTCACCACGCCCGATCGGGACGATGACGACCTGAAACGGCGCCAGCTTCGGCGGAAGAACGAGGCCCTTGTCGTCGCCGTGAGCCATGATGACCCCGCCGATCATCCGGGTCGACATTCCCCAGGATGTCGTGTGGCACAGTTCCAGTCGGCCCGCTTCGCTCGTGTACTGGATGCCGAAGGCCTTCGCGAAGTTCGTGGCCATGTAGTGAGACGTCCCGGCCTGGAGCGCCTTGCCGTCGCGCATCATCCCCTCGATGGTGAAGGTCCGGGCTGCGCCGGCGAAACGCTCACCTGGCGTCTTCTCCCCCGGAATCACCGGGATGGCCGCGACCTGGTGAGCCACCTGCGTGTACATGCTCAGCGCGAGCATCGTCTCGCTGAGCGCGCCGACCTCGTCCGCGTGGGCGGTGTGGCCTTCCTGCCAGAGGAACTCGGTAGTCCGCAGGAACATCCGGGGACGCATCTCCCACCGGACGACGTTGGCCCACTGGTTGAGAAGCAGCGGAAGATCCCGGTGCGAGGAGATCCACCTGGCCATCATCTCGCCGATGACCGTCTCCGACGTGGGCCGGACGACGAGCGGCTCCTCGAGCTCCTTGCCGCCGGCATGGGTCACGACCGCCAGCTCGGGGGCGAATCCGTCGATGTGCTCGGCCTCGCGCCGGAGATAGGACTCGGGGATCAGCAGCGGGAAATAGGCATTGTCATGCCCGGTGTCCTTGATCCGCCGGTCCAGCTCGGACTGGAGCAGCTCCCAGAGGCGGTAGCCGTACGGTCGGATCACCATGGTGCCCTTGACCGGGCCACGATCGACGAGCTGCGATTTCATGACCAGCTCGTTGTACCAGGCCGAGAAGTCCTCGCTCTGGGGCGTCACCCCATGTTCGCCGCCGCGCGTCATGGCCCCGAGGATACGCGGCCTGGCCGCACCGGATCGGCTGACCAGCTCACCGGCCGGGCCGGCCACAGGATTGCGGCAGGACGCGGCTGACCAGCTCGGCGAGTACCAGGTCCGGACGCGTGAAAAGCGCCATGTGGCCGAGCCCGTCAAGCAGGACGAACTCTTTGGCCGGTGCCTGGATCTCGGCGAAGTATTCCTGGGCGACGGAGGTCACCGCGTGAATGTCGCGGTCACCGTGCACAAGCAGGACCGGGACCTCGAAGCGGGTTCCTAGCCAGCGTGGGCGCAGGCCATCGTCTCGGCGAAGAGCCGGCCGGGCAGGAAGGAGACGTCAGAAAAGGAATGGCTGATGTCGCGGAATGAGTACCCGGGAGTGGCAAGCGCCAAAGGCACGAACAGCTTCTGGAAGGCACGGACCTAATTACCGCCAGGCTGGCCGGACATAGTGGCCGGCCTGGCATCTGGCAGGGCACTGCGGCCGGCAATCATGACTACCGATGGCCGCCGTCAGGGAGGGAACGACAGATGAGCGATTCACGCGAGCCGACCCGCGCCGACTTCCCGAGCAGCGGCCTTACCGTGGCGGCATACCGCTGGGATCCCGACGGCGCTCCGCGTGCCATCGTCCAGATCACCCACGGAATGGGCGAGCACGCCCTGCGGTACGCCTGCCTGGCCGGCCGGCTGAACGCGCGGGGCATGGTCGTCTACGCCCAGGACCAGCGCGGACACGGCGCGACAGCGAAGTCCGGTGACGAGCTTGGCAAGATTGGCGATCACGGGTACCACGAGCTGATCGGCGACATCGACCGGCTCAGGACCAAGGCCAGCCAGGAGCACCCGGCGATCCCGCTGGTGCTGCTCGGCCACAGCATGGGCTCCTTCGCGGTCCAGCAGTACCTGCTCGACCACAGCCGGGACGTCAGCGCCGCCGTGCTCACCGGGACCGCGGTCCTCGACCTCCTTGAGCCGGCGCTGGACCTCGACCAGCCCATCGACCTGGCGATGTTCAACGGCCCGTTCCAGCCCGCGCGGACCGACTTTGACTGGCTCAGCCGCGACGAGGCCCAGGTCGACCTCTACATCAGCGACCCGCGGTGCGGCTTCGGGCTCGATCCGCAGGCAGCACGGGCCATGTTCGCCGCCGCCCGCCAGATGGCCGACCACGACCGGGTCGGGAGAATGCGCTCAGACCTGCCGGTCTACATCGCCACCGGCGAGATGGACCCGGTCAACGGGCAGCTCGCTCTCGTCAGCGCGCTCGTGGATCGGTACGCCTCCGCCGGCCTCACCGATGTCACGCTGAAGGTCTACCCGCAGGCGCGGCACGAGATCTTCAACGAGATCAACCGCGACGAGGTCGTCGATGACCTGATCGCATGGCTCGACCAGAAGCTGGGCTCCGGCGGCGCCTGACGCTCCCGCTCGGCGCGCTGCATGGCATCAGCGCCCACGGCGCGTTCACGTGCTTGTTACACCCGGGAAGCAGATCAGCAACGAGGCGGCGGCACTCTCGGACATGAGCCACCGAGCAGACTGCGGGGTCCCGATGTCCTTGTGGAGAATCCGGATCACAATCTCCGATGATCCGCGCAGCCTGGAGCTGTTCACAGAGGCGCTCGCCGATCAGCCTGCCAGCCTGGTGCGCGTCGCGCCGCGCGGCGCCCGCACCCGCGCGAGGGCCCGGGAAGGCGACGCGGACATGGCTGGCGAGGTGGTCGTCGAGCTGGCCCATGACGAAGGGCTGGCCACGCTGCTCGGCGCGCTGCATGGCATCAGCCCCCACGTCTTCGTCAGCCGCGCCGGGCCGGACGAGATGGCCCGCCCGTAGTCCCGCCCCCCGCACCTGACGGCTCGTCAGCGGGCCCGGCGGCCTAGCGGGTCCGGCGTCGCAGTGTCAGGGCGCCGCCGATCAGCGCGCACACCGTGAACCCGCCGATCACGCCGATGTCCCTGATCACCGGGCCGGACCAGGACGCGCCCGCGGCGATCTGCTGCATGGCGTCGACGGCGTACGACATCGGCAGCACGTCGGACAGCCAGCGCAGCACATCGGTCATCTGATCGCGTGCCACCACGATCCCGCACAGGAGCGCCTGCGGCAGCACGAAGGCCGGCATGAACTGGACGGCCTGGAACTCGGTGCGCGCGAACGCGCTGGCGAACAGCCCCAGGGACATGCCAAGCAGCGCGTCGAGCACCGACACCAGGGCCAGCGGCACCACCGAACCTGGTAGCTGCACGCCCAGCCAGGTCAGCGAGATCGCGAGCACCACGCCGACCTGCACGCAGGCCATCACCCCGAACGCGATCGCATAGCCGACCAGCAGATCGAGCTTGGCCAGCGGCATGGCCATCAGCCGCTCCAGCGTGCCGCGGGCCCGCTCCCGCTGGGTGGTCACGGCGGCGACGATGAACATGACCACGAACGGGAAGACCCCGATGAACTCGGGGGCAAACCTGTTCAGCGCCAGCGGATTGTCCAGCACGTACCGCAGCAGGATCATCAGCACCGCGGGGACCGCCAGCAGCATCGCGATGGTCCGCGGATCGTGCCGCAGCTGGGCGAGGACGCGGCGCGCTGTCGCCCAGGTGAGCGCCCATCTGATCGGCGGCGCGTGCCTGGCGGCCGCCGTGGTCATCGCCGCACCTGCGCACCGGCGGTGGCCAGATCGAGGAACGCTGATTCCAGATCGGCCGCGCCGGTTCCGGCGAGCAGGGCCTGCGGCGTAGCCGCGGCCAGGAATCTGCCCTCGCGCATGAACAGCAGGTAGTCGCACCTGGCCGCCTCGTCCATCACGTGGCTCGACACGAGCAGCGCGGTGCCGGCCGCGGCCAGCCGGTGGAACATCGCCCACAGGTCGCGGCGCAGCACGGGGTCGAGGCCGACGGTCGGCTCGTCGAGCACCAGCAGGTCGGGTTTCCCGAGCAGCGCCACGGCCAGGCCCACCCGTGCCAGCTGCCCGCCGGAGAAGGTGCCGACCAGGCGGTTCTCCAGGCCGCCCAGATCGAGATCGGCCACGGTCTGGGCGATCGTGCCGGCCAGCGCAGACCGCGCCAGGCCGAGCACGGTGCCGAAGTAGCGCAGGTTCTCGGTCAGCGTGAGGTCGGTATAGACGGCAGGTTCCTGGGTGGCGTACCCGACGCGATGCCGCAGCCGCGGGTCGCCAGCCGGAAGACCGAGCAGTTCCGCCCGGCCGGCGGTGATCAGCTGGACGCCGACCAGGGTGCGCATCAGCGTGGTCTTGCCGCAGCCACTCGGCCCGAGCAGGCCCGTCACCTGGCCATGCGGGATCCAGAAGGTCAGGCCGTCGAGCACGACACGCCCGCCGCGGCGCACGACCAGCCCTTCCGCCTCGACCACCGGATCCGTCCGTGGCGGCGGTCCGGCCGGTGCGGCAGATGGACTCGCCAACGCTCAGCCCTCCTCATCGCGGGGTCGCTCGCAGCCGCGCGACCCCGCGGCGCCCTCGCCGGAGCACGCGACGATGCCGATGTGCCGGGCCATTGCCGCCGTATCCGTTATGCCGCGTATCCGGTGACCTTCTCCACGACCATCCGCACGACCACCCGGACGGCGCCGGGCCGGTCCTCATCCGGGTCCTTGCCGTCATACTTCCAGGACAGCCGGGTGTCGACTCGCCTGCCGACATCCGGCGTCATCACCACCCGCCCCCGCAGCTCGACATAGTTGTCGGGATCGGCGGAGTCGAGGATCGTGACGCTGACCCGCGGGTCACGCCGCATGTTGCGGTGCTTGACTCGTCCTTCCACGGTCGAGAACAGCAGGTCGGTCCCGTCGCGGCCGACCCACATCGCCGACGTCTGCGGGCTGCCGTCGGGATTCACGGTGGCCAGCACCGCGTAGTTCCTGCCGTCCAGCAGCCTGAGCGTAGCCGCACTGAGCGAGATGGCCATCACGGCACGGTAGCACCGGCCGTGCATTCATCCGCACTTGCGGATTCATGTGCATGCGGGCTACCGGCTGGGCGTAACCTCGGTGCAGCACCGTCGTGAACGAGCGAGGGAGGCAGGGACATGATCGGCAAGTCAGCCGCGGGCCAGATGACCGCGGCGGCCACGGGAGGACGCGGCCGGGGTCCCCGCGCCCAGCTCACGGCGTTACAGCCAGGCGCCAGCCACTGCCCGATCCCGGGGTGCGGCGAGCAGATAGATCCGACCCGCCTGATGTGCCGTCGTGACTGGTACCTGGTACCCAGGGAACTGCGCGACCAGGTGTGGGCCACCTGGCGGTCCGGCCAGGGGGCCTTCACCCCGGAGCACCAGGCCGCGGTCCTGCTGGCGATCCGCGCGGTGCGCGAGCGCCGGCCAGAACGCCACCCGGCCGCGACCGCTGCTCGCGATGAGGTGACGGGCCGCCGCCCGCCGGCGCCCTGCCCGCCGGCCCGCGCCGCGCCTGCGCGGATTGCCTGAGGCTGGGCTGGCGGCCCGTTCACCTGGCTACGATGTCCTCGGGGATACCGGCCGGGTCTGCGCACGGCGCCCGGAATCAACCCGCGTGAGGTATCACATTTCCGGCAAGCCGGCATCCCGATCGCGTGGGACTGACGAGGAGACTCAATGGTGGCGGCCGGGCATCGCGGCCCTCGTGATGTGCCAGCGAAGGCCGGGGACCGATGCGCGTTCTAGTGGTGGGAGGAGGCGGCCGCGAGCACGCCCTGACCTGGATGTGCCAGCGATCCGGCCGGGTTGACGCGCTGTTCTGTGCTCCCGGCAACGCGGGGATGGCGGAGCATGCCACGGTTCTCGACATCGCGGCGACGGATGCCCCGGCGCTCGCGGGCGCGGTGCGCCAGCACCGGATCGACCTCGTCATCATCGGTCCTGACGCGGCTCTGGAGGCGGGAGCGGCCGACGCCTGTGCCGCGGCGGGCGCATCGGTATTCGGACCCACCCGGGCCGCGGCGCGGATCGAGAGCTCGAAGGTGTTCGCCAAGCGGCTGATGGCCGACGCGAGGATTCCGACGGCGCGCTGGGTGGCCGGGACGTCGGCGGATCGCGAGTCGCTGATCGAGTTCGCCCGGGCGCGCCAGGGCAGATGCGCCGTCAAGGCCGATGGTCTGGCGCTGGGAAAGGGCGTGACCGTCTGTCATTCGGTGAGCGCCGTGGAAGACGCCCTGGCCTCCTGCCTCGACGACCGCAAGCACGGTCCGGCCGGCGACACCGTCCTGGTGGAGGAACTGCTCGTCGGCCGCGAGCTGTCGGTCTTCGCGATCTGCGACGGGACTCACGCCCACCTGCTGCCGCCCGCATGCGACTACAAGCGTGCGCTCGATGGCGACCAGGGCCCCAACACCGGCGGCATGGGGTCGTATTCTCCGCCGATGGGAATAGATGCCGGCGCGCTGCTTGACTCGGTATCCGCCGCCATCATCGGACCCTGCCTGACGGCGCTGCGCGAGCGGGGAACCCCGTTCCGCGGATGCCTGTACGCGGGCCTGATGCTGACCGAGGCCGGCCCGCGGGTCATCGAGTTCAACGCCCGGTTCGGCGATCCGGAGACTCAGGCGCTGATGCCGCTGCTCGATCCCGCGCGGTTCATCGACCTGATAACGGCCGCGGCGCGCGGGGAGCTGCGCGCCGACGGGCGAGAGGCTGCAGGTGGCGCCGGTATCACGGTGGTGGCGGCGTGCCGTGATTACCCTGCCTCGGCCAGCAATGGCCTGCCGATCGACGTGCCGCCGAACCTGCCGGCCTCAGCCATGATCTTTCAGGCCGGCACCAGGCGCGACGCGGAAGGCGTGCTGCGCACCGCGGGCGGCCGGGTCCTGGCGGTCAGCGCCACCGGGGCCGATCTGGCCGCGGCCCGGTCATCGGCATATGAACTGGTGGAGCAGGTGCATTTCGATGGCATGCGCTACCGGCGTGATATTGCCGCACCGCCTGCGGTCCCGGTTGCCGCGCAAGCCATGAATGAGCCGGCGTCCTGAGCGGTTCAGGTGAGCGCGCAAGCCGGCCGCGGACGAGCCGGATCGGAGCGGTGACCCGGCCGGCGGGCGGCGGATCTCCGCGGATCGGAATCCTCGGCGCGGGTCAGCTCGGATTGATGCTGGCTCAGGCGGCGCGCAACCTGGACATTGGCTGCCGCTTCTACGCCGAGAGCGTCGACGTGCCCGGCGCCGCCATGGGAGAGGTGATCAGCGGATCGCTGGACGATGAGGCGCGGCTCGCCCGCTTCGCCGACGGCCTCGATGTCGTGACCTACGAGTGGGAGAACGTTCCGGTGACCGCCGCCCGCCAGATCGCGGACTCCGTCCCGGTGCTGCCACCCGTGCGGGCGCTCGAGGTGTCCGGGGACCGGCTGGCGGAAAAGCGCTTCTTCGCGGGGCTTGGCGAGCCAACCGCAGGGTTCATGCCGGTCGATACTCGCAGGGAACTGGACGACGCGATCGCCGGCCTGGGCTTTCCTGCGATCTTGAAGACCCGGCGGCTCGGCTATGACGGCAAGGGCCAGGCCGTGCTACGCCGGCCGGAGGACCTGGACACCGCGTGGCATGCGATCGGCGGCAGCCCGCTGATACTCGAGGAACGAGTGAGCTTCGACCGCGAGCTGTCGGTTATCGGCGTGCGCGGCGCCGATGGGCGGATGGCCTGCTACCCGCCGATCGAGAACGAGCACCGCGCGGGAATCCTGCGCGTTTCCACCGGGCCGGCGCCCGGGCTGAGCGGCGAAACCATCGCCTCGGCCGCACGCTGCGTCACCCGGGCGCTCGAGGCGCTCGACTACGTCGGCGTGCTGGCCATCGAGCTGTTCGACGTCGGAGGCCGGCTCGTCGTCAATGAGATGGCGCCGAGGGTGCACAACTCCGGGCACCTGACCATCGAGGGCGCGGTCACCAGCCAGTTCGAGAATCACGTCCGCGCCATCCTGGGGCTGCCGCTCGGCGACGCCGGGATCCGCGGCTTCGCCTGCATGGTGAACATCATCGGCGACCTTCCGCAGGTCGGCGACGTGCTGGCGATACCGGGCGCGCATCTTCATCTGTACGGCAAGCCGCCGCGGCGAGATCGCAAGCTCGGGCACGTGACGGTCTGCGCCGGCACGCTGGCCGAGGTCGGCGACCTGCGACGCCGGGTCGAGGCCGGGAACTTCAATCACCTACCCGAGGGAGCAGGCAGCCGCCATGAATAGCCCCAGATACGCGTCCGCGGGGGTGAACTACGAGCTGCTGGACGCTTCCAAGCGAACGGCCGTGGCTCAGGCGCTGGCAACCAGCGGCCTCCTGAAGCACCGTGGCGGATCCGGCATCGACGCCTCCCGCGGCGAGCCGGCGTTCGTCTTCCGGCTCGGCGATCGCACTCTGGCGCTGGTCCTTGAGTGCCTGGGCACCAAGTCGACCATCGCGCGGCAGTACCTCGATGCCGGGGGCGCCAACCGCTTCGACGCCATCGGCTACGACGCCGTCGCCGCCATCGTCAACGATCTGTGCTGCGTCGGTGCTCTGCCGCTGGTGGTAAACGCCTATTTCGCCACGGGCGCCAGCGACTGGCAGCAGCATCCGAGCGGCCGGTATGAGTCTCTGGTCACCGGCTGGCGTCGTGCCTGCGAAACGGCGGGAGCTACCTGGGGCGGCGGCGAGACATCCAGCCTCACCGGCATCGTCGACCCGCAGGAGATTGACATCGCCGGAGCGGCGACCGGCGAGGTTCCCGCGGGCCGCGCACCCATCCTGGGCGAGGATCTGGCCCCTGGCGACGAGATCGTCCTCATCGCGAGCGCCGGAATGCACACCAACGGTGCCTCGCTGGCCCGCCGCCTGGCCCTCGAGCTGCCCGACGGCTACCTCACCAGGCTGCCCAGCGGGCGTCACTTCGGCGAAGCGCTCCTCGACGCCAGCGTCATCTACGTCCCGCTGGTCGAGCAGCTGCTGGAGCGGAATGTGCCGGTGACCTATCTCAGCCACATCACCGGGCACGGACTGCGCAAGGTGATGCGGGCGAAGGGGGAACTGACCTACCGGATCCACAGCCTCCCGCCGGTACCCGAGGTGCTCCAGTTCATGGTGGAGCGCGGGGGCATGGACGCCCGCGAGGCATACGGGACCTTCAACATGGGCGCCGGCTTCGCGGTGTTCTGCGGCGCCGGCAGCGGGCAGGATGTCATCAGCGCGGCCCGCGACGCCGGCCTGACCGCAATCGCCGCCGGATCCGTGGAGGCAGGTGCCCGTCGCGTGGTCGTCGAGCCGATCGGCATCACCTATGAAGCCGGCGAGCTCCGGCTCTCGTAGCCGCGCCGCGACCTGCGGGCTACTGCTGCCCGTCAAGATCCCGCAGCGCCTGGGGCGTAATCACCCACGACAAAGGCGATTCGTAGGAACCGGCGGCAGGATCGGGCTGCGCCAGAACCTTCTGACGAAGCTGCTCCTGGTAATTCTCCGCGCGCGCGGAGAATTCGGCGCTGGCGGTTCCCAGGATGCGCAGCGCCAGAATCGCCGCGTTGGCAGCCCCTGGTTCACCTATCGCCATGGTGGCGACCGGGATTCCCCTGGGCATCTGCACGATCGACAGCAGGGAATCCAGCCCGTCGAGCACGTTGGCCGGGCGTGGCACGCCGATGACGGGCAGGGGCGTCTTGGAGGCGACCATGCCGGGAAGGTGAGCGGCGCCCCCTGCGGAGGCAATGATGACTTTCAGCCCGCGCGCTTTCGCGGTGCGCGCATAGAGGCTCATCTCATCGGGCAGGCGGTGCGCCGAAAAGATCCCGCGCTCCCACGGGATCTGGAATTCATCCAGCAATTCGGCGGCTGGCAGCAGGAAGGGCCAGTCCGACGTCGAGCCCATGATGAGCCCGACCAGAGGCGACGGTCGACTGTCGGGACTGCCGGGCGTCATGGCGGCGACTATAGCGGAGCCGCGGCGAGCACGTTCCTCAGGTCAGCACGTCAGGCGCCGCCGAGCGCGCCCACAACCGGTCGAGATCGACATCGCCCCTGACGATGTCCCAGAGAACCTGCGGATACAGCCGTCGCTCCTCGACCTTGATGCGCTCCCACAGCGTGTCGACATCATCACCGGGAAGCACGGGCACACCGCGGGACTGCGCGATGATGCAGCGCTCGTCGTCGAGCGTTCCGGTGGCGATATGGATCGTCGGACCGGTCTCCCTGACTCCGGCGGCCAGCGTGTCGCTGACCGCGTGCGCGCCTTTGAAGGCCGGCAGCAGGGCCGGGTGGGTGTTGATCAGCCTGCCCCGGTAACGCTCGAAGATCACGTCGTGCAGGATGGTGAAGAACCCGGCCATGGCCACCACGTCGGCGTCGTGCTGGGCCAGAACGTCCGAAACGGCGCGGGTGAACCCCGCACGATCCCAGCCCTCGCCGATCCCCGCTCGATAACCGAAGTCGCGCCGGCTCACCAGGACGGCGGGGCAGGACGCCCTTGACGCGATTCCCAGCGCCCGGCATGGCCTGTCGGCAATCACCACGGCCAGCGGCGGACCATGCTCGATGATCGAGGCGAGGATCGTTCCGCTCCCGGAAGCCAGAACCGCGATTCTCGGTGCTGACCGGCCGGGACTTCCGGAATCCGGTTCGTCAGCGTTCAAGGCGCGCGCTGGCCCGGCAGAGCCGGGACCGCCTCGGCGCTCGCGGCGCGCTTGTTCTCAGGCGTGCGGCCGGATCCGCCGGGTCCCGCCATGCACCAGGAGTATGCGTTCTGGAACAGCCTGAGCCAGGGGCTGGCCTTCAGCTCGTGCCACTCCCGTGGCAGCCAGGGCCATTGCCAGAGCTGGTTAGCGAGGCGCTCGGGATGCGGCATCAGCGCCAGGTGGCGGCCGTCTGCCGACGTGAGCGCGGTGACCCCGCCGGGGCTGCCGTTGGGGTTGAAGGGATAGGTCTCGGTGGGGTTCGCCTCCGGATCAACGAAACGCATCGGCGTCAGCGATGGATCGACGCTGCCTGCGCCTCCGGGCAGGTGCAGGCGTCCCTCGCCGTGCGCGACCCAGACCCCCAGCCGCGACCCCGCCATGCCCTGGAGGAAGACCGACGGGCTTGGCGTGATCTCGACGGTGACGAACCTGCACTCGAACCGGCCCGAGCGGTTGCGGATGAAGCGCGGCCGGTGCTCATCATCGATCGCGGGATCTGGCACCCAGCCCAGCAGGGCCATCAGCTGGGCGCCGTTGCACACGCCCAGGGAGAAGGTGTCGGCACGCCGGTAGAAGCCGTCGAACTGCTCCGCTAGCGCACCGTGGAAGCGGATGATCCCCGCGCACGCCTTGCCGGCGTCGAGCACGTCGCCGTAGGAGAAGCCGCCGGGGAACGCCACTCCGCGGAACCGGTCCAGGGAGATCCGCTGCTCCAGCAGGTCCGTCATGGTCACGTCCCAGGCCTCGAAGCCGGCCGCGTGAAACGCCGCCGCCAGCTCGCGATCGCCGTTGTTTCCCTGGTCACGTATCACCGCCACGCGCGGCGGCTGGCCGGCCGCGGCGCTGCGCTCCCGAGTCGGCGCCGGGGAGAAGGTCAGCCGCCAGTCGGGCGCCGTGACGAGTCCGCGGGTCGCGCGTGCCTCTTCGTCGACAGATTCCGGGTCTGCCTGGATCCGGTCAATCCGCGTGCTGGTGTCCTCCCAGATAGCCCGCAGGTCGACCATCGGGCAGTCGATCACGACCTCACCGCCCCGTCGCGCGACGATGCTGCCGCCGGGCTCCCCTACCCGGCCGATCACGGTGGCGGGCACGTTGCTTTCGGTCAGGAACTTCATCACCGCGTCGCGGTCCGGGGCTTCGACCACGACCCCGAGCTCTTCGGCGAAGAGCGCCGCGACGGCGTCCGCATCCGAGCTCAGCTCGATGTCAATGCCCACGTTGCCGGCGAACGCCATCTCCGCGACGGCCGTGACCAGGCCGCCATCACTGCGATCGTGCGCGGATACGATGCGCCCGTCGCCGACCAGCTCTTGCACGGCGGCGAACGCGCGGCGCAGGACATCGACGTCAGCGGCATCGGGAGCCTGGTCACCGACCTGCTGCCACGCCTGGGCGAGTGCCGATCCGCCCAGTCGCGCCTTGCCTCCCGAGAGGTCGATCAGGATCAGCGCGTTTCCCGGCAGCTTCAGATCCGGCGTCACCTTCACCCGCACGTCGGGCATCGGCGCATAGGCGGCAATGACCAGCTCACCCGGTGCCTTGATCATCTCGCCGCCGGGGCCGGCCACGGCCATGGAAAGGCTGTCCTTGCCGCCGTCCACCGCGATGCCAAGCCCGATCATGATGTCGCTCATGGCCAGCGCCGCGTCCCTGAGCGCCGCGCCCTCGCCGGGCAGTTTGGCCGCCCACATCCAGTTCGCCGAGCAGCGCACGTCGGACAGCTGGGTGATCCGGGCGCCCGCCAGGTTCAGCACAGCCTCGGCGACCGCCATGCGGGCCATGGCAGCCGGATCGATGAGCCCCTTGACCGGCTGCTCGCCCAGGCTCAGGGCAACTCCGGATACGCCCAGCAGGCTCTGCGCGCAGACCGCGTAGTCCGACAACGGCAGGTGGTTCGGCCCGACGCATTGCTGCTGGGCGACATGACCGGTCACGCAGCGATCGACCTTGCGAGTCAGGTAGCTCTTGGACGACACCGAGGGCAGCCGGAGCACGCGTTCCAGGGCCGCCAGAACCGTGACGTCCTCGAGATTCAGCGGCACAGACGTCTCCCGCGCCGTCTCCAGCGCGATCTCCTTCGGCGCGACATCCCCGAGGACGGGCTCCAGCGGCAGGTTGACGGGATTGCTGCCGTCGGCCGAGTCATCCAGGCGCAGCCGCCCGTCCCCGGTGACCTCGCCGACCACCGCCAGCGGCGCTTTCTCCCTGGCCGCGATCTCCAGCACGCTCGCCAGGTCGGCCGGGCGCACCAGCAGCGCATTGCGCTCCTGGGATTCGTTGCCCCAGATCTCGAGCACCGAGAGGCTGGTGTCGCCGACGGGGATGGCACGCAGGTCGACGCGGGCGCCGGCCGGGTAGACGATCTCGGGCAGCGCGTTGCAGTCGCCGCCCGCGCCGAGGTCGTGAGCGCAGGCAATCGGGTTCGCGTCCCCCAGCTCGATGCAGGCGCGAAGCACGCGGCCCATCCGCTGCTCCATCTCGGGGTCGCCGCGCTGCACGCTGCTGAAGTCGAGGCTGGCCTCGTTCTCGCCCGACATCATCGAGCTGGCCGCTCCGCCGCCCAGGCCGATGCGGTAGGCGGGACCGCCGATCTGGACCACCAGCATGCCCGGCTCCGGCACGCGCTTCTCGATGTGAGCATCGTCGATCTGGCCGGCTCCGACCGAGTACATGACGGGCTTGAACCAGCTGCGGTAGCCACCCGGCGCGGACCCGCCGAAGCTGCGCACGAAGCCGTAGATGAGCGGTTCGCCGAAGCAGTTGCCGTAGTCGGAGGCCCCGTTGCTGGCCTGAATGAGGATGTCGAGGGGCGCCGCGAGGTTGGCTGGCTGAGTGCGCCCGTCCGCCTCCCAGACGTGGTCCTGCGTCAGGTGCAGGTTGCCCACGCAGTAGGCGGCGCCGCCGACCTGCACCAGGCCGCCCCGGCCGACCGCCTGATTGTCGCGGATGCGCCCGCCGGTGCCGGTCGCCGCACCCGGGTAGGGCGCGACCCCGGAGGGATGATTGTGCGTCTCGGCGGTCAGCGTGGGGTGGTAGACCCGCGGGACTTCGGCGAGCGGCGACGGGCGGCCGGCCCGGCTGGGCGCCAGGGCCACGATGCGCGTGCCCCGGATGGCGGAGCTGTCGTCGTGAAACGCGATCACCGAGTTGCCGGGATTGCGCTGCCAGGGCCGCCGGACGATCGACATCAGGCTGTCCGCCTGCCGCACACCGTCGATGACCATCTGGCCCTTGAAGAATCCGTGCCGGCAGTGCTCTGAGTTTCCCTGAGCGAGCTGGAACAGCTCGACGTCGGTGGGATCACGATGCAGCTGCTCGGCGAAGAGGCGGTGGAAGCGCCGCAGATCCTGGTCGTCCATGGCCAGGCCGAGCTCGCGGTTGACCCTGCGCAGCTCCTCGATGCCTCCGCTGGCAACAGGAATGATCCGCACCGGGTCGGGCACCGGCCCGGTCTCGAAGCTGACCAGCGGTGCCGGGTAGATGATCTCGGTCATCCGATCGTGCAGCGGCGCGGCCACCTGCGCGAGCTGCGCGTCGGACAGGACGGCGCTGAAGCCGAAGCGGCGGCTGCGCTCCACCCGGAGCACGCCGCCGATCTGGTTGAGCTGGCAGATGGCTACCGCGGTCGACGACCACGCGGTCTGAAGTCCCGGACGGGGACCGATCTCAAGCACCGACGCCGAGCCGGTGAGGAAGGTCGTGCCGGACAGGCCGCCGGCGTCGAAGGTCTCGGCAAGCAGCCAGCGAAGCACCCGCGTCTCGCGGGCATCGAGCTCGGCGCTGGTCTGGACGTAGAAGCAATGCTCGGCGTCGACCGTCACCTCCTGACGCCCGTCAGCCAGCCGGACGGCGCGCTCCGCCTGGGCCACATCCTGGGGAAGAACGGAGCGACGCCGGTAGAAGCGATACATACGGTGCCCCCTGGGCTGGCGCGTCAGCTCCGGCAAGATGCGTGCCGATGTAGGATCGTCTAGGCGGGGTTGGTCTCATCGCAGCATGCGCAGGGGACACGGGGTGGGCGCGGAAACGAGCGTATCGCATCGTACAAGCACTGGCGGCGCAGGCCATCGAGGCCTGCCGCTCGTTTCGGGAAGTCGCGCGAGGTCGCGGTGAGACTCACACGCGGCGATGCCGCGGCGCCGTTCAGGCGCCGGCGATGCTCTGAGGCACATCGATGTCACGCATCGCCGCCTGCACCATGATGCAGGCGACGGCGCCGCTGATCGGCGTCGATTTCGGGACAGATCAGGCACGCTTAGGAGCGCGAACATGAGGTTGACGACGATCGAAGCCCCGGGACTCCGATTGTTCCGCCGTGGCAAGGTTCGCGATACGTTCGAACTCCCCGATGGCACGCTGCTGATGGTGGCCACCGATCGCATCTCGGCATTCGACGTCGTGCTGCCGACGGCAATTCCCGACAAAGGTAGCGTCTTGACCCAGATGTCCCGCTGGTGGTTCGAGCGGACTCGCGAGATCGTGCCCAATCACCTGCTGCCAGATCCCGCGGCCGGGGCTATCCGCGGGATCGACTGGCCGGAACTGCGACCTCGGTCCATGCATGTGGCCCGTGCCGAGCGGATCGACATCGAGTGCGTGGTGCGCGGATACCTGGCCGGCAGCGGCTGGAAGGAATATCGCGATAGCGGAACGCTTGCCGGGGAGAAGCTGACGGCCGGCCTTGCGGAGTCGTCGCGCCTGCCGGCGCCGCGGTTCACGCCGGCCGCCAAGAGCGACGACGGCCACGACGAGAACATCAGCCGGGCGCGGCTGGCGGAGACGGTAGGCGTTCAGCTCGCCGCGGACCTGGAGAGGGCCTCGCTGGCCCTGTTCGACTTCGCGGCCGGGCGCTGCCGGCAGCGCGGCATGATCCTCGCGGATACCAAGTTCGAATTCGGGTTCGTCGATGGTCAGCTGACGCTGATCGACGAGGCGCTCACTCCCGACTCGTCACGTTTCTGGGACGCCGCGCAGTGGCACGAGGGACGCGCGGTCCCCTCGTTCGACAAGCAGCCAGTGCGGGACTGGCTTGACCGCCAGCCCTGGGATAAGAGCGCGCCGGGCCCGGAGTTGCCGGCCGATATCGTCCGCGAAACCCGCGACCGCTACACCGAAGCCGCGCGGCGCGTCTGCGGCCTGGATCTGCGATGACGGGCAGTCACGCGCCGGTGCCCACCACGCGCCACCGGCCGGCGGACGACAAGATGCACGAGGAATGCGGCGTGTTCGGGGTCTTCGCGCACGGCGAAGATGTCGCCAATCTGACCTACTTCGGCCTGTACGCGTTGCAGCATCGCGGCCAGGAGTCGGCGGGCATCGGCGTGAGCGATGGCAAGACCGTCAGGCATCACAAGGACATGGGCCTGGTCTCCCAGGTCTTCGACCACGAGTCGCTGGCCATGCTGCGTGGCCACATCGCGATCGGGCACACGCGCTACTCCACCACCGGGAGCACCCGGCTTCCCAACGCCCAGCCCATGCAGTTCGACCACCCGCAGATCGGCCCGTTCCTGCTGGCCCATAACGGCAACCTCACCAACGCCAGAGCGGTGCGCGGGCGGCTGGAGTCCGACGGTGTCGTGTTCGACTCGACGTCGGACACGGAGATCGTCGGACGACTGCTGGTCCGGACGCCGGGTGAGACCCTGGATGCGGTGCTGGCCAAGGCGCTCCCGCAGGTCGACGGGGCGTACTGCCTGATGCTGCTGAGCCGGGACGCGCTGGTGGCGGCGCGCGATCCGCTGGGAATACGCCCGCTCTGCCTGGGCCGCCTGACCGATCTCACTACGGCTCAGGGCGATGGCTACATTCTCGCCAGCGAGACCTGCGCGCTGGACGTGGTCGGCGCGCAGCTGGTCTGCGAGATCGAGCCGGGCGAGATCGTCTCCATCAGCGCCGACGGCCTGCGCAGCACCAGGATTCCCCATCAGGTCACCAGGCGGGCGATGTGCTCGTTCGAGTTCATCTATTTCGCGCGTCCTGACTCGGTGATGATGGGTCGGTCGCTCTATGAGGCGCGCCGCGCCATGGGGCACGAGCTCGCGGATGAGTCGCCTGCGGAAGGTGACATCGTGATCACGCTTCCTGATTCGGGAACACCCGCTGCGGTCGGATTCGCCGAGGCCGCTGGCATCCCGTTCGTGGAAGGCATGATCAAATCGCGTTACATCACGAGAACGTTCATCGAGCCGACCCAGCGGCTGCGCGAGTCGGGTACCCGGCTCAAGTTCAACCCCATGCGACATGTCCTGGACGGCAAGCGGGTCGTGCTGGTTGACGACTCCATCGTGCGGGGCACGACCACGCGCCGCATCGTCGAAGAACTGCGCCGCGCCGGAGCGGCCGAGGTCCACATGCGGATCGCGTCACCGCCGATCATGTGGCCCTGCTTCATGGGCATTGACATGGCCTCGCGCAGCGAGCTGATCGCTGCGCACAACAGCGAGGAGGACGTGGGCCGGATCGTCGGAGCGGACTCGCTGCACTACCTGTCTTTGTCCGGTCTGCGCCGTGCCATGGGTCGTCCGGATGGCGATGGCTTCTGCTTCGCCTGCTTCACCGGCGTGTACCCGGTGGACGTCCCGGAGGGCATCGAGGCCGACAAGCACGCGCTCGAGGCGTCGGCGCAGGCCGCGCAGTCCTAGCCGATTCCGGCCTAGCCCTTTCCGGCGGGCGGGACGCGCGGTACGCCGGCCGTTCCCGTGCGGGCTCATGGTCCCTGCTGACGTCCGGGTCCCTGCTGATCGGGGGGAACTGCGTCGAGGCCGGTGCCCTGCCGGTGCCAGGGCTGGCACCCGCTGACGCTGACGGCCTTGACGCCGGGCCCGATCGTGATCGTCGCCGGCCCGGCGAAGCTGCTGCTGTCGATGATATCCAGCGTGTTCGTCGACGACAGCAGCGCGTAGTAGCCGTCCCGTCCCCCGGCCGGACCCGCCGTACGGTAATCGCCCGGCCTGATATCGAGCCCGACCACGTACAGCCCGTCACCACCCATGCTGGAGGCCAGCGAGTTCTCGCCTCGCGGCCCGCGAAACGCCGCGTCGATGGCTTCGTCGAGGTCGGTGCCCTGCCAGTGCCAGGGCTGGCACCCGCTGACGCTGACAGCCTTGACGCCAGGCCCGACGGTGATCGTCGCCGGCCCGGCGAAGTTGCTGTTGTTGATAATGTCCAGCGTGTTCGCCGAGGACAGCAGCGCGTAGTAGCCGTCCCGTCCCCCGGCCGGACCCGCCGTACGGTAAACGCCCGGCCTGATATCGAGCCCGACCACGTACAGCCCGTCACCATCCATGCTGGACATGCCATGCGGCTCAGGCTTCGGCGAGCTCCCTGCCTGAGCGTTCGCTGGCCCGATCGCCGCCGCCGGTGCTGCGGGCGGGTGCCGGTCGGACTGATCCTCCGATCTGCCGCGCGGGCCGGCTTGCGGCAGGGCGAAAAGGTGGCTGTCGCTGCCGCGCAGGTACAAGACGGGAGTAACCCATTCCAGCGTCCGGCCGCTGATCCCCAGGATGGCGACCCGGCCGCCGGACACCGCGTCGTCCACTCCGCGACCGTGGGCGATGGCACCGTAGAATCCGCGGGCGAACGCCAGCGCCGCGGGGTCGGAGATCTCGTACTGCATCGCGATGACGGCGCTAACCCCGCCCCGCACCAGCGCTGCGGCGGTTCCCGAGAATAGGTCCCCGACTCCGGCGGCGGCTCCGGCACAGGCGTTCAGGACAATCAGGCGCGGCATCGGATGCGTCTGTCGCAGCAGGTCCACCAGCCGGCTCGCTTCGACCAGGTCGGCCTGCCCGTTCTCGGCTACCAAGGCGAGAACTCCCTCGTCCTTTGCGGCGTCGAAGTCGCCATGCCCGATGAAATGGACGACGTGCCACGGCCCGCGCAGCAACAGGTCCTGCAGGTCCGCCCAGGTCGCGCTCGGTGCCCAATGCACCTCAGCCAGCCCCTGGCTGGCCAGCGGGCCCAGTGCCCGCGTCAGCTGCGCCTTCTCCTGGTCAGCCGCCAGGGCGGGCATGCCGCGCGGGGCGGACATCACGCCGAGAATCCGCAGGGGCGGTTCCACCGCCAACGGCGCGGCCACAGATGGAACAGGGACGTGCCGCAGCATCTGATGCATCCGGCACACGTAGCTTCCGAGGCTATCGTCGTACATCGCCTCCCACGGCAGGCCAGCCAGCATCGGGTCCTCGATGCGAAGCACGATTCGCAGGCCCTCTCCCCGCTCTGCCGCAACCGCGGCAGCCGCGCGATAGCATCTCGCCACCTCACCCGTACCCAGCAGCGCGGCGAACAGCGCCTGGCCCACCTCGCGTACGCACCGCTCGGTCTCGTCAGGCAGCCGTCGGCCGGGCCCGGCGGACGCCAGCACGGCATTCTGGAGTTCCGCTCTCCGCGCTAGCAGCGAGCCAGCGTTCACGCTCACCACCGCGGACGCCTCGCCGGCCGGAGACTGCACTATCCGCACCCTGAACGTCCCGCTCACGCCCTCCGGCATGATCGCTGCTTCTAGGACACTCAACGTGCGCACCCCACTACTTCTCGCGCCAGCCCCGGCGACCTCGCCTGCCCGGAAGGGGCACACTCAACCCGCGGCACGACACCATCCGTTGACCCGCGCCTTGCGAGCCTGATGCTTAGGCTTCCGGCTTCCCGGTCATCGTGCTGCGCACCCGCAGAACCGGTGACCAGCGGCCAGAATTGCCGGCCTGCGCATTTCAGCCGGAGTCACCGGTTGCGCAAGGAGATCTCGTCGGACTCGGCGATGCTGTCGGCCTCGATGGCCCGCAGGCCCTCGCCCAGGCGCTCGCGAGCCTGCCGCAGCAGCTTGAGCGAATTCGCAGAGCCGCGCTGGGCAGCAGCTGCCCGCTCCAGATCAGCCCCGTGCTCCTCGATGAGGTGGGCCTGGAGGGCCGCAGCGACCTCGTCGGCCGCCTTCAGCGCGTGATAGATGGCCCGGTCCCGCTCGGTGTCGTCAACCATGCCGCCAGTATCGCGCCAGTTGCCGGCTCACTGCGGGCCAGGATGGTGAGAAAATGGCAGGCTTCCAGCGGGAGGTCCCGCTGGAAGCCGCTCGGCCGGCTGCTAGGTGAGTCACCTGACGCCCTGGCCTGGCTTTCCTGCCCGTCAGGTGCGTGCGGGCAGGAAGCCTCTGGCCAGGTGCGCCACTTCGGAGCTGCTTCGAGCGAGCGGACCGCCTGGCGGTCACGGATTCTGGGTCGCCGAGCCGGAGACCCCGTTCCACTTGGTGACATAGGCCCTGAGGTAGCTGACGCCCGAGCAGCATCCCCAGTAGCTGACGTACTGGTTGTCCCAGGGATTCACCGTCGCGGTGTAGTTTGCGATGATCCCGGTCATGGGTGTCTGGCACGAGCCCGCGCCGCTGCAGCCGGGCGTGGAATATATGTTCCAGGCGTAATAGCCGTACTTCACGCCGTTGTAGGTGTTGAACCACTGGTTACCCCAGAGGAACGATGAAACGGATACATTGGCCGTCACGCCGTAGAGACGCAGCCCGTGCAATACGATGCCTGGACCGTCCGGTGCTGGCTCGTGCGTCCCGCGTGCCCCGGGTGGCTGAGCGCCGATACCGACACGGAGACCGACAGCAGATCGTAGTGCCCGGTCTTGTCCCTGAAGATGTACTTGCCGCCGTGAACTCCCGTTCCGAGCCTGATCAGGCTGGCCCTGGCCACCGCTGCTGTGCCTGGCCGATGGTTGTCGGCCAGGCGGCTGACTCGCGGGTGGCCGCATCAGCCGCGATCGCCGCGCCTGGCAGCAGCAAGCTGGCGGTTACGGCGAATGCCGCCGTACCGGCCAGCCGCTTTATCGCATCGGATGTTATGCCTTTCATCACTACCTCCTCGCGCATATGGCGGTTGCTGTTCATGATTAAGATCCGCGGGGCGGGATGCGAGGCAGGCCGGCCGGCGCCTTCCTTGGCCGACCGGACGCTGGTCGGCGTGCCCGATCAGCAGGGAACCTGGTCGCCCGCGCGGCTGGCACGGGAAACCTTCGCGCTGACCTTCCGGGGGTCACGGCAGGATCTCGCCGAGGTGTCGGCAAGAAGGACGCAGGTGACGCTGCTCTTCCTTGCGCTTGCTTCGCGCTGCGTCGTTCTTGCCCAGGCCGGCCTTGATGTGGCGGCCGCGAGCGGGGCTACACGCGCCCTGGCCTGGCCCTGGGACTGGCGGCCGGCTGCCTTGCTGAGTCGGTGGCGTGGGCACTGGTCGTGCTGCGGGCCCAGCGCCTGACCGGCTGGGCACTGCTTGGCGACGCGGCGTTCGGTGTCGTCGGCCTCGCGGTGATGTCAGCGGCGACGACGATGACGCCCGGCCGGGCTGGCTCGCTGAACTGGATGCTGCCGTACACGGGGCGGGCATCCGAATCACGCCGTCATGTATTGCGCATACTGGATTGTTCACACTCCTCGCACCGCGGAGCTTGCTCCTCCTGCAATCATGAGGCGGGCAGCGCCGGCACGAAGCCAGGCTAGCTACCGACACCGCCCATGCGACTGAGTGTCACACCAGGCGAAGCCAGACAGGGAGTATGTGATGCGGCGAACCGGAGCACTAATGGAGGCGGTCAGCGCATGGGAAACGGCAGCAAACAGCCTGCTTGACGTGGCGCTGCGAGTCGCGCCGCTAACCGAACAGCAACTCATCTCGGCACTTCAGCCGAACGCTCCGGAGCCGGTGCCTCTGGAGCTGAGCTCAACAGCGGTGACCAGGGCCGCCGATCTCGTCTTCGAGCAACTCCGCGGGCCGCTCGCCGAAGGCGACGATGAAGCATTCCGCGGGATGTTCGCCTTCCTTACCGGGAATATGTCCGTGGCGGACGCGATCATGACGGCGGCTGACAGCCCGGATGCGATCGTCGCGTCCCTTATGCTCGACAGGATCGACAGGATCGAGTTGATTCCGGCCGGGACCTGGCGGCGCGACATCGCGGAAGCTGTCCGGACATTGCGCGGGGTCGAGCCGGTGCGGGGGGCCCAAGACGATGATCTCGCGGAACTCAGCGACACACTTGACAAACTCACTGACCAGGCGGGCGACGAGCTCGTGGCAATCGGCAGCGATACCGTCCTCGCCATCGCTCTCCCGCACGTCGGCACGGCCCTTACCGCGGTTCTGACCGGGCCCGCGGCGAAGGCCTTCGACGCAATCAGGACTGGAATACACGTCGGATGGGCGGCAGTAAAGAAGGCGGCATCCACGGTGATGAACTGGGTGATCGACCACGTCACGCATCTCGTGCCGCAATCGACGCAGAAGATAATCGAGGACGCGGTCAGGAATATCGTAAGCAATCTCATGAGCAATGCCGGTCACGCGGTCGGTCGAATCGCTGCTGACATCCTGGGTCTCGGGGGCACGCGAGAAGCATGGCGACGGGCATCCGCCGGCGAACGCGACGCGGCCACTATGCAATTGACAGCGGCGACCGCCGACGAAGTGTCCCTCCTCCGGAACGTCACCAGGGTGCGCACATTCATCGACAAGTACGGTCGCTGGCTGATCAGCATGTGGGTCAAGATTCCGCAGGTCGTCCTCGCCGTCGCAGCCCTCGCGACCGCGGCGATGGTGCTCGTCCTCAGCGCGCTGTGGCACGGGCTGCGTGACATCAAAGGTCTGGTCAGCGCGTAAGCATCAGAGAGAGGTGCCGAAGCCGGCCTGTCGCCGGCTGGGTGCCGGCCAGCCCGAAACGGGTCAGGCCCACCCTTGCCGCTCACATCACGAACCACACGGTAGCTAGCATGGCGCTGAAGGTGCTGGTGACGGACAGCACCTGCTCCGGGCTGATCCGCGCCCGCTGCCCGCGGCGAGGAGACGGGAAGGCCGCCGGGAAGGTCCTCGCAGGACGGTGCCCGTGGTCTGGCCTTCTCTCCGGCACCACGTCGCCGCGCCGTGAACGGCCCGTCAGGAAGACCCTGAGACGTCAGATCCTCCGCAGCGAGTCAGTTGACGATGAACCAGGCAATCTTGACGTTGCTCGCCGGAGTGCCGGTGAGCGTGATCGTGAATGATCCGGACGCGGGCACGGCGGCAAGGACGGTGAGGGAGCCGAGGACCTGCTGCATGGTCGCGAAGACCAGGCTCGAAGCGGTCACGCCCGGCAGCGTGATCGTGACCGACTTGCGGCCGTGTGGCACGGTGGCGATTCCGCTGCGGGAGAACGTCACTTTCCCGCTGACAGCCAGCGCCGGGCCCGAGGTGCTCATCGCTTTCACGCCTGTCCCGGAGGTGCTCGATCCGAGGACTCCGGTGCCGCGCACGCTCGTCCCCTGGACGCCAGCGCCGGCTGCCGTGCCGGTGCTCGACCCGACGATCGCGGCCTGGCCGTTGGAGCTGCTGGTGATCGCGCCGGAGATGGCGTGCCCGGTGGCCGATTCCGCGCTGACGCCGGTGCCGTCGTTCGAGCTTCCGTGCACGCCGTCGCCGGTGCCCGAGCTCCCGTTCACGCCGATGCCGCTGGTCGAGCCTCCCCGCACGCCGTCGCCACCGACCGAGGCCCCGTGCACGCCGATGCCGGTGCCCGGGCCGACGAAACCGTAGACACCGGCCGCGCCGCTCGAGGAGTACCCCTGCACGCCGGTGCCATTGTCGGAGTTCCCGAGCACGCCGGAGCCGCCGCCGGAGCTTCCGTCGAAGCCCGTGACGCCGTAGTGACCGTTCCCGGAGGTGTACCCGCTCACGCCGTCACCGCTGGTCGATCCGCCGCTGACGCCGGTGCCGCTGGTCGAGGTCCCTTGCACGCCGGCGGTGCTGGTGCCGCCACTTTGGTCGACTCCCCTGAACCCGGTCTGGCCGGCCCCGGTCGTGGTGACGGTCGTCGTCCCGGTGCTGGTGACCGAGCCACCCGCCAGGACGGGATCGCCGACAGCTGCCACCGCCGACCCGGATCCGGCAGCCAAGCCCGTGACGATCCCCGCCCCGGCGACCGCCGCTCCGGCTATCAGGGCCCGGCGAGAGCTCCCGCCGCCCGATGCTGACGCTTCTCCTCGACCAGCACTGCGATGAACTGTCCCTCGCTGGGCCATCGGGGCCTCCTCACCTCTAGCTGACGGACATCGTGACGAGCCGCCGCCAGCGGCGCTCCCGTCAGGTGCGGCCACGCGCAGCCAAAGCACCCCAGTTCCGGAACACCCGGCAGCCAGGGGCAGCGATGGCGACTCCCACCGTCCAGCCGCCGCGACAAGACCGGTACCGGCAAAAGTCCTCAGTGTCGGGGGCCAACGGCCCCGTCACCATCAGCGATCCCGTAACTCACATCCCCAGGGGCCACGTCCTCACCAGAACGCCGGGCCGGCCGGACGCAGCGGCGTGACCCCCGGGCACCCCAGCCACCTGCCTTGCCTGCTCGCCGACGGCACGCCCGACCTGGCCAGGCTGGCCAAGGCCATCGAGGCCAACCACCGCGGAACCGCCAGTTCCGCCGGTCGAACCCGGCAGTCCGAGCCGACCTGATGGCCAAAGTAGATCGAGTTCTCGCCATGGCCGCGTCGCTTGTCCGCCATGTTGGCACGCTGACACATGGCTCCCACTTTGGAGCCCGCTCAAGATCGACATGTACTCTGAACTGGTCGGGATGGCGGGATTCGAACCCGCGGCCTCCTGCTCCCAAAGCAGGCGCGCTAACCAAGCTGCGCCACATCC
>Ga0209415_10003297_pt1 | contig 30027 bp, 22 predicted proteins | sample PeaSoiSIISIP2007_FD_187696 | JGI IMG/M metagenome (GOLD analysis project Ga0209415, IMG submission 187696) | Peat soil microbial communities from Weissenstadt, Germany - SII-SIP-2007 (SPAdes) (version 2) | ecosystem: Environmental > Terrestrial > Soil > Wetlands > Peat | place: Germany...
AGCTACTGCTTTTGCCAGCTCTCGTTTATTCATGGCCCCATTGTGTCCTACCGGGCCGCCGCGGGGGTGCTTCTCCCCGTCCGGCACCGGAGCCGGGCCCGGGACGGTCCCCGGTCGAGTCGGCCGGGGACCCGGGCGACGGCCGGTTGCGCCGCTTGGCGCTCGCCGCGCGACCTCCGGCCAGGGGCCGATCGGTGGCCGGGAGTAATCCCAGGCAGGAATGACGATCTTCGTCCGCCGACTACGTTGAGGACGTGCCTGTCTGCCCCGGCTGCGAGGCCGTCAACCCCGACGGAAACCGGTTCTGTGGTCAATGCGGCACGCTGTTGGCGGCGTCCGACTGTCCTTCCTGCGGGACCACCAATCCGGAGGGGCAACCCTTCTGCGGGCAGTGCGGGTCGGCTCTGGACGACGCCTCGGTCAGAGCGAGCATGCCCGCCGTCGAGGAGCGCAAACTGGCCACCGTCCTCTTCGCCGACGTCGTGGGCTTCACGTCGTTCGCCGAGCGAACCGATCCGGAGGTTGTGGCCCGCATCGTGGATGCGGCGTTCCGGCAGCTGGCCGAAGTGGTGAACGAGCACGGCGGCACGGTGGACAAGTACATGGGTGACTCGATGATGGCCGTCTTCGGGGTTCCCGTGGCCCACGACGACGACGCCGAGCGAGCCGTCGCCGCCGGTCTCGCCGTCCGGGCACTCGGGGGCGACCTGGCGTTCTCGATCGGCATCAACTCGGGCGAGGTGATGGCAACCACCGTCGGTCACGCCGGCGACGTCACCGTGATCGGCGACACCGTCAACGTGGCCGCCCGCCTCGAGAAGGTGGCCGCGCCCGGTGAGGTGCTCTGTGGCCGGTTGACAGCCGAGCTGGCCGGTCGCGGCGTCTGGTTCCGCGAGCGTCGACCGGTGCTGCTCAAGGGCAAGCAGGAGCCCGTCGGCGTCTGGGAGGCCGTTGCCCTTCGTCCCGTGGACGACGAGCCCGTCGCCGACGGTCCCCCGCTGGTCGGGCGCGACGACGAGCTCGCCTTCCTCGCCGCCCAATGGCGCCGGGTACGGCGCGACCGCCAGCCCCACGTCGTTCTCCTGTGCGGTGAGGCCGGGTCGGGGAAGACCCGTCTGTTGAACGAGCTGGTCCGGGTGGCCCCGGCCGGGGGCACGGTGATCCGGGCGACGTACCCGGCCTACGGCGCCATGGGGGGCTCGCGGGTGGCGGCCGAGGTCATCCGCCAACTGGGGCCGGCGAAGGACAGCGAGGTCAGTGCGCGGCTGCGGTCGATCGCCGGCGAGTTGGACCCGTCGTTGCGGGCGATCGATCCGGCCGGGATCCCGCAGGAGCAATTGTGGGCCTTCGCCCACCTGATCCAGGAGAAGGGCGCTGACGGACCCCTCCTGCTGATCATCGACGACATGCATCACAGCGGCGACCGTACGCTCGAGCTGTTGGGGGAGCTGGCCGGTCGTCTCAACGACGTGGCTCTGCTCACGGTGCTGGCCGGGCGCACCGAGCCGGGAGACTGGCTCGCCCGCTTCCCGGCGGCGACGACGGTCCGCCTGGAGCCGCTCAGCCGGGCCGATGCCGCCACCCTCGCCGGTGCGTTCGTGTGCGACAAGCCGCTGGCCCCCGAGTCCGCTGAATTCCTGGTCGACCGGGCCAGCGGCAATCCGTTGTACCTGCGCGAGATGGTGGCGATGGCCCGTGCCCGCGGGTCCCTGGTCGACGACGGCACCGTCTACCGGATCACCGCCCAGGGCGCCATCCCCGCCACCCTGCAGGCCCTCCTGGCGGCCCGGCTCGACGCCCTCGAGCCCAGCCAGAAGCTCGGGCTCCAGCACGTGGCGGTGATCGGCGAGGCGGCCACCGTCGAGCAGGTGGCCGGGCTCGGGTCGACGGAGGCCGCCACCACCCTGCGATCACTCGTCGACGTCGGGCTCCTGCGCCACGGACCGGACGGGCGCTACGACACGGTGGACTCACTGCTGCGCGAGGTGGCGTACGAGACGCTTCCCCACAACGTTCGGGGGGAGCTCCACCGTCAGGCCGCCGTCCTGGTGGCGACACCGGAGGAGAGGGCCCGCCACCTCGACCGCGCCGCCACCTACCTGGCCGACGACGAGAACGTGGCGGCCGAGGCGGTCGAGGCGTTGGTGGCGGCGGGAACGGCGTTCATCGAGTCGTCCCGTCATCTCGACGCCCTCCGCCTCCTCGAACGGGCCCTGGCTCTCGGATGTCTGCCATCGTCCGCCTTGTTCGACCTGGCCAAATTGCAGGCGCTGTCCAGCCGGGACGAGGACGCACTGCGCACATTGGCTCTGATCCAGGACGACCCCGACGACCCCGCCATCGCCGTCGAACGCGACCACACGGCGGCGACGTCGATCATGTTCTCCGATCCCCTGTCGGCACTACCGGGACTCCACGATGCCGCCGGCCGGTGGAACGGACTGGGGAACACGGCCAAGGAGGCGTGGGCACGGGCCAACGCCGGTGTGGCCTATTTCAACCTCAGCCGCATGGAGGAGTCCGTCGTCCAGCTCGAACTGGCGCTGACCTGTTTCGAGCAGTGCGCCGACCGCGCCGGCACCATCGCCGTCACGTCGTTCCTGTGCCTGGTCAAGCCGACCGACCCGCGTGTGTCGGCGTGGTTGGCCGACGCCCTCGAGTTCGCCGACGCCGCCGGGGACCGATCGAAGCAGCTGAACACGCTGACCACGCTGACCTGGAACCATTTCCTGCGCTCGTTCTGCGGGTCCGCCCAGGACATGGCCGAAGCGGAAGGATTCGCCCACCGTCTGGCCGAATTGGCCGAGGACCTCGGGTCCCGGGACCAGGCGGTCCAGGGTTGGAGCCTCCTGGCCATCATGGCCCGTCTGAGCGGGCGCCTCGACGAAGCCGTCGAGCACGCCGCCGCCCTCCAGCGCGCCACCGGGAACGTGCTCCGGCGCGAGCCCTGGCTCGGGTTCGCGGCGAACTTCGCCGTCACCGTCGCCGGTGGGGTGCCGGACGCGGCGCCACCGTTCCCGCCCGAGACCTCCCTCGATCCCGTCGTCCGCATGGCCAAGCTGATCATCGCCGCCGAGCTCACGCTGGCGGGACGTGTCGACGAAGCGCTCGAGCGCGTCGACACCGGCCCCCGGTCCGACCTCGGACCGATCGCCGACCTGGCCCAGGTCTTCCAGTCCCTGGCGTTCGTCCTGGCCGGGCGCAAGGACGAGGCGCGACCCGGGGTGGAGCGCGCCGCGACGGCGGCCCGGGTCCTCAACGCCCCGACGATGGCCACGGCGGCGGCCGCCCTGTGGGCCGAGATCGTCGGCGACACGACCGGTCTGCCCCCGCCACCACAGACGGCCCGTGGCGTGACCGACGTCCTCATTCTGCGGGCCTACGCCTCCCAGGGCGACACCGTCGCCGCCGACGCCTTGCGCGGCGCCACCGAAGCACTGGCCATGCCGGGCCTCACGATGGGGAGGTAGGCCCCGTCGACCCGCGGGCCCGTCAGGCTCCCTTCACCCCGTCAGAGACCGGTACCGGTCTCCGTCCAGGCACCGCCGGCGGCCGCCGACCGGCGTATGGCATCGAGCACGGTCATCATGGCCACCCCGTCGACGAACGTCGCCGGACGCGGCCCCGGACCCGGGCGTTCGAGGATGAGGTCACGAAAGGCGCCCGCCAGTCGTGTGTAGGGGCCGTACTCGACGCCGAAGGTGATCATCCGCTCGTAGGCGGTCGTGACGGACCCGACGGGAAGGACGGGGGCGGGCACGCTGGGCATGTTGGTCATGGCGGGCAGGGTCCGGACCCCGTCGGCCGCCGCCACCTTGACCGTCGAACCGACCCCTTCGATCCACGCCGTCGCCTCGGATCCCGTGACCCGGGTCTCCACCATGATCCCGCGGTCCGACGCCGTGCTCTGGAGCGTCCCCACGCAGCCGCCCTCCGTCCGGAAATGGACCACGAAGCCGTCGTCGGCGGTCATGGGACGGTCCACGACGTGGACGAGGGAGGCGCTGACCCCCCGGAACTCTCCCAGGGTGGCGCGGATCTGGTCGATGAGCTGGGAACCGTGGGCCGCCAGCCACCCGCCGCTGACGGCGGCGTCGGCCCACCAGTCGGGGACCTCGGCGTCGCGCTCGGCCAGCACGGGCACGTGCATGAGCCAGGTGGCGATGCGGGGCCGGCCCACCAGTCCGTCCGCCACCGCCCGAGCCAGGAGTGCCTGTCCGGCGTCGTACCGGAACTCGGTCCCCATCACGTGCACGATGCCGGCGCGCTCGGCGGCGGCCAACACCCCCCGAGCCTCGGCGGCATCGGCGGCGAAGGGCTTTTCGCACAGGACGTGCTTGCCGGCGGCGACGGCCTCGAGGGTGAGGGCGGCGTGGGTGAACGGAGGTGTGGCGATCGTCACGGCCACGACGCCGGGTGTCTCGAGAGCTTCGCCCAGGGAGCCGCAGGCCCTCGGAACCTCGAACAGCCGGGCACGCGCCGCCGTCTTGGCCGCGTCACGTCCCACCAGGGCCACGACGTCGAAACCGGCGGCCCGGAGAGCCCGGACGTGGGTGAAGCAGCCGAACCCCGTCCCCACCACGACCGCACCGAGCTTCGGCCGGTGTGAAGCGCCCTCCGGGCCCGTCACGACCCCCCCTCCCCGTCGACGGCGTCGAGGAGGCGGCGCGTGGCCTCGGCGGCCAGCCGGGCGGCGGCGCCGGCGCCGAGCGCGTGGATCTCGTCGGAGAAGACCTCGACCCCGATCGGTGCGCGCGTCCCGATCTCCTTCAGGGCCCGGAGGTAGCCGACGAGATCGAAGTCACCCTCGCCCGGGAGTCGCCGGTGGTGGAGCGTGGCGTCGACGAGATCGTCCTCGGCGGCGGCCGGTCCGTCGTCGACCTGGATGGCCAGTACCCGGTCACCGGGCAGGGCGCGCAGCTGCGACGCCGTGGTACCGGTCCGGGCACAGTGCCACGTGTCGATGTTCAGACCGCCGTTGGGACGGTCCGCCAGGTCGACGATCTCCAAGGCGGTCTCCAGATCCGGGACCTTGGACCATGCCAGCCACTCCAGGTGGACCAGCAGCCCGTGATCGGCGGCCCGATCGCACAGGTCGGCGAACCCTTCCGCTGCGTCGTGGTGGCTCCAGTCGCCGCCGAGAACGTCAGCGGCGTTGATCGACCGGGCCCCGAAGACCTCGGCGATCCGCATGAGCTCGTCCTCGTCGTAGCGAAAGACGTCGACGGGGTCGGCGGCGGGCGGGATGTGGACGTGGCGCGCCCCCGGCGTCCACCACCAGGCCGGATCGAGCTCGGCCACGGCCAGGCCGTGGTCATCGAGCATCGACCGGAGATCTGCGTCGCTGTGCCCCTGGTCGCGCGCCGTTCGGTAGTCGCGGCCCCAGAGGGAGATGGCGTTGAACCCGGCCGCCGACGCGGCACGCAGGCGGTCAGGGAACGGGGTCTGCCTCGGCAGGGTGCCCGAGCACAGGACGAGATCGGCGGGACCCAGAGGGCTCGGCATCACGGTGGCGCGTCGGCCGAGTTCTCCGGTGCCATCGGGGGGGAACCTTATCGGGGAGGCGAGGCGATGACACCGGTGATCGTGTCCCGACACAGCCGACCGGTCCTCGTCGAGCGGACGCGCGTCGACCGCCCGTCGTCCATGATGGTGGGCATGCGACTCCGGATCTTCGTCGAACCCCAGCAGGGCGCCAGCTACGACGACCAGTTGAGCGTCGCCCTCTGCGCCGAAGAAGAGGGCTTCGAAGCCTTCTTCCGGTCCGACCACTACCTGAAGATGGGGAAGGCCGGCGGCCTGCCCGGCCCCACCGACGCGTGGGCCACCTTGGCCGGGCTGGCTCGGGAGACGACGTCGATCCGACTGGGGACGCTGGTGACGTCGGCCACCTTCCGCCTGCCCGGACCGCTCGCCATCACCGTCGCCCAGGTCGATGCCATGAGCGGTGGCCGAGTGGAGCTCGGCCTCGGCGCCGGGTGGTACGAGGACGAGCATCGCGCCTACGGCATCCCCTTCCCACCGCTCAAGGAGCGGTTCGACCGGCTCGAGGAGCAACTGGCGGTCATCACCGGGCTGTGGGAGACCGCCGTCGGCGAGACGTTCGACTTCGAGGGCCGGTTCTTCACGGTCACCGACAGCCCGACCCTGCCGAAGCCCGTCCAACGACCCCGCCCACCGATCATCGTGGGTGGCGGTGGCCCCCGGAGGACGCCGATGCTCGCCGCCCGGTTCGCCGACGAGTACAACGCACCCTTCCTCCCCCCCGACGATGTCGCCCGGCAGTATGCCCGGGTCGACGAAGCCTGCGAACGGATCGGGCGCGACCCCGCGTCGATCCGTCGCACCGCGGCACTGATCGTCTGCTGCGCGGAAGACGACTCCGCCCTGGCCCGTCGAGCGGAGTCCATCGGTTGGTCGCTCGACGACCTCAGGCGCTTCGGGGCTTGCGGCTCACCCGCTGAGGTGGCCGGGCGCCTCCACCAGTGGGGCGAGGCCGGTACCACCACCGCCTATCTGCAGATCCTGGACATGGGCGATCTCGACCACGTCCGGCTCATCGGCCGGGAGGTCGCCCCCCTCCTACCTTGAAGCCGATCGCCGGGAACCTCTAACGCCCGAGGGCGGCGCCCTCGGGGCTTCGCGGATCGGAGGCACCGGTCAGCAGGAGGTGGTCGCCGGAGCTCTCGACGGAGATGATCTGCGAGCATCCGACGTCGACCGGGTTGAAGGCTCCGACCACCCGGACGCGGTGTCCACGGGCCTCGAGTCCCTCGTGCCAGTGTGCCGGCGCGTCGAATTCTATGAGCAGTGACCGACTGGGCGCCTGCCAGAGCCGGAAGGGGGGAGCGCCCGGCGCCTCGGGTACGACCCGGGCCGCCGAGATGGCGGTGGCCGGGTCCTCTCCGGAGTGCAGGAGCCGGGCGAGCAGCTGCACGATGATCTGCGGTTGGACATCGCCGCCCATGGTGCCGATTACCTGAGCCAGAGTCCCGTCCGGACGCGTCACGACGGCGGGAGACAGAGTGTGCGACGGACGACGGCCCGGGCCGTAGGCGCCGGGATGGCCGGGATCGAGACTGAAACCGACGCCGCGATTGTGGAGGAATACCCCGGTCCCGCCGGCGACGAGGTGGGCGCCGAAATCCAGGGCGTTCGACTGGGTGAGGGAGATCCCGAGGCCTTCGCCGTCGACCACGCAGAGGTGGGTCGTGTCCCCGTCGGAGGACAGCGAGGCACCGGACCTGCCCGGCGACCGCTCCACCCCCGCCGTGCCCTCTACTCCCCCCATGGTGGCGTGCTCCGGGTCGATGGACGCCGCCCGGGGGGCGAGGCGATCGATCGACAACAGCCCGGCGCCGTCGGCGCCGTCGAAGAGGACGGCCGGGCGGTCGAAGCCGGCGGCCCGACCGGCCTCGGCGATCAGGTGGGGCCACAGCGGGTCGGAGCAGTCGGCGGGGACGCCTATCTCCTCGGCGATCCAGGCGGCGGCGAGGGTGACATAGCCCTGCGACGGTGGGGGGACGGTCCAGAGATCGTGGCCGAAGGCGCGCAGCGTGAGTGGGTCCGTCCACTGCGCCAGGGGCCGGGTCAGATCGTCGGCCGTGTACTCGCCGCCACCCAGGTCGAGGAGGGCCCGGCCGAACTCGCCGCCGTAGAAGCCGTCTCTCCCTCCCGTCGTCAGGTCCCGGAGGGTACGGGCGATGCCGGGGAGGCGCACCAGCTGACCCGGGTGGAGCGGTCCTCCCGGGCAGAGCTGGGCGGCGCCCAGTACGGCGGCGACCAGGTGACTGGCGAAGGCCAGGATCGACGACGCGGCAAAGCCCTCCTCGGCCAGCGAGATGGCCGGCTCCAGCACCGTCGCCCAGGCCAGACGGCCGTAACGCCCGTGCAGGGCCAGCCAACCGTCGACGGCCCCGGGGACGGGGACGCTGCGGATGTCACCGCGCAGGGGCATGTCGGCGTGCCCGTCGGCTCGCAGACGATCCGCGTCGGCCCCGGAGCCGGACCGCCCGACGGCCAGGAGACCGACGGGAGGGACTCCCGGTGCTTTGACCATCGCCAGCACGTCACCACCGAGACCACAGAGATGGGGCCCGACGACGGCCATCACGGCGGCGGCGGCCACCATGGCATCGGCGGCGCTGCCCCCGCCATCGAGCATGGCGATGCCGGCCGAGCAGGCCAGTTGGTCGGCGGCGGCCACCATCCCGCGTGCGGCCACACGGGGAGGAAACGGGACCGCCGGGGTCACGCGGGCGGTCTCCCCGCCGGTTCACTCCGCATCATCGATCCCGCCCTTCCTCCACCGTCCGGGCCAGGATCCCGAGGGTGGCCCGGAGGGCCCCTTCGGAGATGACCGGGAAGATCCCGGCCTCCTTCCAGACCTCGTCGATGGACGACCAGTCGTAGTACGAGGTGACGAGGGTCCCCTCGTCGACGGGCTCGAGCGTGTAGCCGTAGACGTGGCCGATCTGCGGCCGGATCTGGCCCAGGATCGTCCAGGCGATCTGGCGATCAGGAACCAACGTGGTGATGGTGACGGTCACGTCGTAGCGACCCATCGGGTAGTCGTTGAGCGCCTCGCGGTCCATGTGGACGACGAAACTGTCGCCGACAGCGGCCACGGGCTCACCCGTCGCTGCCATGAGCATCCCGGAACTGTCGATCGCCACATGTCCCTGCGGGTCGCACAACAGCCGGAAGATCGTCGTCGGATCCGACGTGATCGTCCGCTCCACACTCAATCGTTCGCTCGTCATCTCGTCATCCTGCCACGGGGTCACCCGACGGATAAGCTCGCCAAGAGAATTCCATTCTCCATTCCGACTGCACCCGAAAGGAGCGATATGCGACGAATCGCCCTGGTGACGACGGGGACACTGTTGACGCTCGCCCTTGGTGCCACCGCCCTGGCGAGCCCCGCCGGCGCAACCACCCATTCGGTCCGTGGGATATCGGCGGGACCCGTGATCCAGGCCAAGAAGACGCCGCCCAATGTCAACATCGTTCCCGGCGGCCCCGTCTACAGCCCCACCTCGGTGACCGGCAAGAAGGTCCCGAGCGCCTGCACGAAGAAGTACTCGTTCACCGTGTCGAACACCACCGCCAAGACCCAGCAGATCGTGCTCACGGCGGCAGCCGGAGGCGGGGACTTCGGTCCACCTATCCCGGCCGGTGACGCCGTAGGTGTCTGCGTCTCCAAGAAGGGCAATTTCGGCCCCGTCTTCACGCTGGCCAGCAATGCGAAAGCCACCCTCAGCATCAAGATCACGTAACTCTCCGCATTTTCCGCACCCCTAGCGGAGCCGGGCACAGATGGCGCGAGGGTCGCCGTCGTCGTCGGCCATCACTTCGATGCCCTCGAATCCGAGCTCGTCGAGGAGTCGTCCCATCGACTCTCCTTGGTCGCCACCCAGCTCCAACAGCAACCAGCCACCGGGACGGAGCCATCTGAGGCTTCTGCGTGCCACCTCGACCAGAAGCTCCATGCCGGCGGCCCCGCCATCGAGCGCCAGCCGCGGCTCATAGGCGCGGACGTCGCGTGGAAGCAGGTGAAGCGAGGCCGTCGGCACGTACGGGACCACGGCCGTCAAGACGTCGACCCCGTGTTCGAGCACTGCCGGTAGCGGCTCATCGAGGAAACCCTCGAAGACGTCGACGCCGTTGCGTCGGGCACATCGGACCGCCTCGGTGTCGAGCTCGGTGGCGAGCACCTGCGCCGTGGGTACCGCCTCGGCCAGGACGGCGGCGATGGCACCCGCGCCGGTGCAGAGATCGACGGCCACTGCCCCGGGCGGAAGAAGCGTCACCGCTCGACGCGCCAGCGACTCGGTCTGCCAACGGGGCACGTAGACGCCCGGTGCCACGAACAAGGTCAGGCCGCAGAACGTGACGGCACCGGTCAGCCAGGCGATGGGCTCGCCGTGGGTGCGACGGGACACCAAGCCGCCGAGGACGTCCGGGTCGCCTCCGGCCGCCTCGATGAGCTCGTCGGCCTCCTCGGCGGCGGCGATGCTCCCCGCCTCGGCGAGCACCCGTGTCACCGATGCGCGATCGAAGGACACGCATCCCAGTATGTCCGACCCGACCGACCGCACCGTGTGGGGAGCGGCCGATACGCTGGGGCCGGAACAGGAGGCAGCATGAACAGCGATTCCCAGCCGATTCCCGATCTCCCACAGGCGACGGGAACAGCCGCCAGCCGGCGGCGGAAGCGGCAGAGCGGCACGTGGGCGGTGCGGAAGAACTTCGCCCGGATGGAGCGGGAGTTCGGGACAGGCGCCCGGGGCGGAGCTGTGGGCACCGCCGTCATGACCCGTCCCGGTGCGGATCAACGACCGCCCGTCTCGGACGTGAAGCCCCTGGTCGAAAGTGACGTCCTCGGCAAGGTGGGCGTCCTGGCCCTGATCGCCGTGGCCACGGGGGGCTTGTCCTTCATCTTCCCCGTTTCGATCGGGTTCGCCCTCGTCTGCGTGTTCGTCGCCCTCGGCCTGGGGTTCTGGGCCACGTTCCGTCCCCGCCGGGCCCGGGTCCTCGCTCCCGCCTTCGCCGCCACCGAGGGCCTGGCCCTCGGTGTCATCTCCCGGCTGTACGACACGCAGAGCCACGGCATCGTGCCCACCGCCGTCGTGTTGACCATGGCCGTCTTCGTGGGCGTCCTCATCGCCTACCGCACCAGGCTGGTCCGGATCAGCAGCCGTTTCATCTCCATGACCATGGTGGCCGGCTTCGCCCTGCTGGCCGTCATGCTGGCGGCGATCCTGGGACTCACCTTCCCCGGCATCGGCCACTCGGCCACCAGCCTGATCGTCTTCGGCGTCGTCTATCTGATCGTGGCCGTTCTCGACCTCTTCGTCGACTTCGAGATGGTCAACCGCGCCGCTCTGGCCGGTGTTCCGGCCGAGGCCGAGTGGTACGCCGCCTTCTCGATCTTCCTCGCCGTCGTCATGCTGTACCTGGGGTTGCTGCGCATCCTCTCCGGCACCCGACGCTGAATCGGGCGCGGTGAAGACCCGGGCGGCGTCCCCGAGGTCGTGAGGCTCCCGCGGTCTACGTCGGGGTCGGGGTCAGCATGTCGGGCCCCTGCGTCGGTTGGGTCTGGTCGGGCGGTACCGGGTAGGGCGATGTGGCCGGGTTCAGCTCCAGGAGCTGGCTGGACGTGCACTCACCCTTGATCGGCGCCTTCTTGATGTTGTCCGACGTCTTGGCCAGCGGGGGCTTCTTCGTGATCGGGGTGGCCAGGTTCGGCAGCGTCTCCGTGAGATTGCCCACCGTCGACTGCCGCCAGGACGACACGTTGGGAACGGTGACACCGAATCGCTCGGCCAGGAACTGCAGCTGTGAGGTGTGGTCGAAGGTGTCGGAGCACACCCATCCACCGGCACTGAACGGAGAGACCACCAGCATGGGGACCCTGACACCGAGGCCGATGGGTCCCGTGTAGCTGGAGTACGAAGGGTCGGTGACGTATTCCCCGGGTGTGGCCGCCGGGGCCGTGGGCGGCGGGACGTGGTCGAACCATCCGTCGTTCTCGTCGTACATGATGAACAGGACGGTGCTCTTCCACACGTCCTTGTTGGACAGGAGCGTCTTCAGGATCTGATCGGTGTACCACTCGCCCAACGCGGCGGGCGCCGGCGGGTGCTCGTCGTATCCGTCCGGGGGGATGATCCACGACACCGCCGGAAGCTTGTTGTGCTTGACGTCCGAGGCGAAGTTGTCCGGTCCCATGCCACCGGTCAGGCCCAGGGCCTTCGGAGAGACGTTGGGCCCGTAGTACCCGAAGGCGTTCTGATAGAGGCTCGGATTCATCGACTGTTGGTACTGCTCGAAGTACATCAACACGTTCTTGCACAGCAACATCGAGTCGGCGTTTCCCGGCTTGTAGTTGGACCCATAGGGGTTGTAGACCTTCCACGAGACACCGGCGTCGGTCAGCACCTCGGGCATCGTCGTCCACGAGCAGGTGAACTCGAGACTCTCGTCGGAATTCGTCACCAGGACGGGGCCCCCGGCCGTTCCGGCCGGATCCAGCGTGCCCGTCATCTGCATCAGCCGATTGGGATGTGTCGGCCCGAGCACCGAGCAGAAGTAGTTGTCGCAGATGGTGAAGGCCTGCGCCAGGTCGTAGTAGAAGGGGATGTCCGTACTGTCGTAGTAACCCATCGTCAATGTGCCCAGATCGGGACCCTCGTACCCAGCCGATGTGTGGGTGGAGACGAAACTGTCCATCGCTCCGCCGTTCCACGAGGCGTGCTCGGCGGCCCACGAGTGCGAGAGGTCGTAGGTGCATTCGGCCATGCTGCTCGTGGTGTCGAGATGGAAGGGCAACAACGTCGAGCTCGCTCCCCCGGGCCAGGCTTGCGCGAACGCCGGCGAACTGGCGTCGAATCCGTTGACGCCCCCGAGCGCACCGAAGTAGTGGTCGAACGACCGGTTCTCGTGCATGAGGAACACGACGTGTTCGACCGCCCCCAGATCGGACCCTGCCGGCTTCACCGACGCCGCCAGTCTCACGGTCTCGCGGGAACGCAGCAACTCGGACTTCGACATGCCGAGTGCCATTGCCGCTCCGAGACCACCGGCCAATACCTGTCTACGGTTGTATCGAGAATCGGTCATACGCGAATAGTGCCACGAACGACCGTCGCCTGCTCGAAATTCCGACCAGGGTGCACGTTCGACGTGCCCACCGAGAATTTTCATCGTCAAATGTGAGGAGCGCCCATGGCTCCGAGCAGGATCGACTGGCTCCGAGCGGGATCGACGCTGCCGAACGAACGCATCGGGCCGGGCCGTCCGGGCCGGGCCGGGCCGTCCGGGGCCGACCTCACGCCCAGCGGCCCTCCGGTCTTCCCGGAGGAGTCGCTGGGATGTTCCCGTCGTATCGTCGGGACGACGATGCGGGATCAGGCTAAGGCTGCACGACGTTGCGTTGGAGCGTCTCCTTGGCCAGGGGCAGGCCCAGGACATCCTCATCGGGCAACCAGCCGTAGTTCGGGCCGCCGAGCTGTGTCGGCGACGTCAGGGCCCCGATCCCCGGCACACTGCTCTCCGTCTCGAGGTACTGGAAGACGATGTCGTTGGCCGAGTTGGTGACCGTGTACTGGACATCGAGCGCGCCGAGGTTCCAGTAGAAGGTGTGGGTGAATGTGTACCAGCCGCTCGTCGACTCCTCGACGGGGCCGGTGCTGCAACCGCCCGCATTGTTACTGGCGCTGATGTAGAAGCCGCCACCGCCGTCGGCCGTCGAGCAGAGGTTGAAGATAAAGTCCTGCGCGTACGTCCCGGCGCTCGAGTTCAAAGAAACGTCCCAGTCGACGACCTGGCCGGGGTGGGCTTCCGCCCACGCCGTGTCCAGGTAGATCTTGATCGACGAGGTGAAACCGTCGGTGGGGAAGACGTTCTCCGTCCCGGCGGTGGCCTTCTTGCCGAAGAGGATGAAGGGACCGGTGCACGCCTCCTCGCCCGGGGTCGAGCAACCGCTCTGCCCTTCCGTGATCCCGGGAGGAAGTGTCCAGAACGGACTCTCCGATTGCGGCGCACCCGTCACGCGGGCGTAGTGCGTGCCGTTGCCCGGCGGAGCAGCCACGGCAGGCGCGTAACCGCCGCCGTTGGAGAAGCTGGACTTGACGATGTCGATCGTGCCGGAGTCGTTGAGCATCCCGTCGCAGCCCGAGAGGTCGTCCGTCGGGACCGGCGCCGTATCCTTGCACCACCCCTTCTTGTTCGAAGACAACGTGTTGGAGTACTTGGAGACCTTGACCGGTGTCGCGGCACCGGCGCTCGGCACCGTCACCCCCAGTGAGAACAGAACGATCAGGGCTGTCGCCGTCGTCATCCCGCTGAAGAACCTGTACCGGGTTCTCATCTCCACCCCCTGTCGCCGCGTTCGGATCCCCGCCGCTCGCGACAAATCTTGATCGACTGTTGTGGCCACTCAGCCTCTCCCAAGGAACAGAGGACGTACGCCCTCAATTCTGAGGAACTGGACGTCCGAATCGGTACGGTCCCAGCCCAGGGAGCCCGCACTCGAATTCTCGGGGAGGTGGCTTCAGGACGGCATGAATCGTGCCGACAATGTCAGGCGGAGCTGTAGAAAGCTCTCGGCACACGCCGACAATCCGGGAGGGCGGCCCGTGGGGGCTCTCGATGTCATGGTAGGTCGTCAGCCGATCTTCGACCGCGGCCGGGCCGTGTTCGGGTACGAGGTGCTGTTCCGGACGCTCACCGGTCCGACGGCAGCTCAAGCGGCCGGAACCCTCGGCGACCAGATGACCGCCGACGTGATCTTCAACTCCGTCAGCATCGGTATCGATCGCATCGTCGGGAACAAGACGCTTTTCTGTAACGCCAGCCGAGGGGTTCTCACCGGCGTGGTCCCCGTGCTGCTGCCTCCCGATCAGACCGTGGTCGAGATCCTCGAGTCGGTAGTCCCGCCGGCCGAGATACTGCCCGGTTGCCGCCGCCTGCGTGACGAAGGCTTCACCCTGGCCCTCGACAACGTCAGTGTCTTCGCCAATGTCGAGCGCTTCATCGACATGGCCTCCTTCGTGAAGATCGACCTCCGAGCCACCCCCCCGGAGGATCTCTCGGCGCTGGTCGACCAGTGCCGCCGATTCGACGTCGCCCTGATCGCCGAGAAGGTGGAGACCGAGGACGACTTCAACCGTTGCGAGGTTCTGGGATTCGACTATTACCAGGGTTACCTTCTGGCCCAGCCCCACCGGATACCCGGGCGCGCTCTCGACCCGGGCCGCATCGCGCAGCTGCGCATCGCCGCCCACCTCCTCGACAGCGAGTGTCCCATCTCCGAGCTGGAGGACATCGTGCGGAGGGATCCGGTCATGACACTCCAGCTGCTCCAACTGGCGAGCGCCGGTGCCGCCAGGGGCATGCGTCGAACCGTCCGGACCGTGCGGGAGGCCTTGGTGATCGTCGGTTGGCGTCGCCTCCAGAGCTGGGCGTCACTTCTGCTCATCTGCGGCAAGGGACAGGCCTCGGAGGAGGAACTGACCACGGCGCTCACGCGGGCCCGCATGTGCGAGCTGGCCGCCGAGGCCGTCGACTCCTCGCTGTCGGAGACCGCGTTCACGGCGGGGATGCTCTCGAGCTTCGACGTCCTCCTCCAGGTGCCGCTTGAGGACGTCTTGGCCCACCTCCCTCTCGACGACGATCTCCGCAGCGCCCTCCTGGAGGCGGGCGGCCCGCTCGGAAGGCTCGTCGCCGACGTGGCCGCCTTCCAGCTGGGCCGACCCGAAGAGGCGACGCAAAGCGGTCTGGCCGATCGCGTCCTGTCCGAAACCGCGCTCGAGGCGCTCATGTGGTCGGTGGAGCTGACCTCCACCGTCGCAGCATCCGCGCTCACCTGACGGTCGTAGGGCCGCACCGGGTCGCTTGCGGTTTACCGTGGCCATGACCGAGGTGCTCGTGCGTCTCGTAGGATCTGACCGGTGGCGTCCCGATTCGACCTTGTCATCTTCGATTGTGACGGCGTGCTGGTCGACAGCGAGCGGCTCATCGTCAGGACCGAGTCCCGAATCCTCTCGCACCTCGGATGGCCCCTGACCGAGGCGGACATCGTGGAGCGCTTCGTCGGTCGCTCGGCGGCACACATGAGAGCGGAGGTCGAACGTCACATCGGTAGGTCCGTGGACTGGGACATCGAATTCGAGGCACGGTATCGCGACATCCTGGCGCGGGAGCTGGTGGTGGTCGACGGGGTGGTCGAGGCCCTGGACGCGATCGCCGTGACGAGCTGTGTGGCCTCGAGCGGTAGCCACGAGAAGATGGAATTCACGCTGGGGTTGACAGGTCTTCGGGAACGATTCAGGGGACGCATCTTCAGTGCCGACGATGTCGCCCACGCCAAACCGGCACCCGACATCTTTCTCCACGCCGCCCGGGAAATGGGTACCGAACCGGAGCGCTGTGCTGTCGTGGAAGACAGCGTCTCCGGCGTCACCGCTGGGCTGGCCGCCGGAATGACGGTCTTTGCGTTCGCCGGCGGTGTCACCTCCGCTTCGCTGCTCACCGGGGACAGCGTGGTCGTCTTCGACGACATGCGCCGACTCCCCGACCTTCTCCTCGATCCGTGATCGGACCTAGACGTCCCAGGCGCGGCTGCGGCCATTGGCATCGAAGGCGCGACGCAAGGCGTTCTCATCGTCGGCGGTGAAGGGGCGATAGAGAGGCTCCCCGCGGCGGCGAATGTAAATCGGATCCCCTCCGACGAGGTCGGACCGGAACCTCTCATGGACGAGGGTGCGGATGAGGATCTTGTTGGTCGGGGTGACGGGAAGGGCTTCGCACCGGCGGACGAAACGCGGGCACCATTTGGGACTCAGGTCCGACTGTCCATCCAGCCAGGTGGCGAAGGCCCGGCCGTCGAAGCCCGCCCCGTGGCGCAGCACGAGGGCCACCATGACCTGGTCGCCCGACTGGGGATCGGGCACGCCGTAGACCGACGCCATCATGACGTCGGGGTGGCGGGCCACGATGGCCTCGATCGGAGCGGCTGGGAAATTCTCCCCGTCCACCCGTAACCAGTCGGACGTCCGACCGGCGAAGTACACCCAACCTTCATCGTCCACGTAGCCGAGGTCGCCGCTCCAATACCAACCGTTGCGCGTCGTCCGGCGCATGGCCTCTTCGTTGTGGTAGTAGCCCTCGAACGGTCCCACTCCGAGCGTGTTGACTATCTCTCCCACGCATTCCTCGGCGTTGATCAGGCGCCCCGCACTGTCGAAGCGCGCTCTCGGGACTTCGTCGCCATCTGGATCGACGATGACGATCCCCTGGCGCAGTCGTCCGACGGAGCCGCGTGGCGGACCACCCGAGCGGTCCAGGGCGATAGCCCCCTCGGTCGAGCCGAAGACGTCGATGATGTCGACACCGAAGCGCTTGGCAGCAGCGTCGACAACATGTGGTGACCCCTCGTTGCCGAAGGCGACCCTCAACGTGTTGTCGGCGTCGTCTCCACGCTCCGGAGTGGCCAACAGGTAGGCCAGCAGCTTGCCCGTGTAGTTGAACCAGGTGGCTCCGTGGTGGCGTACATCGGGAAGGAAACGGGACGCGCTGAAGCGGCGGGCCAGGGAGAGCGACGCACCGGCCACCAGCGCCGGGGCAAGACCCGACATCAGCGAATTGGCATGGAACAGCGGCATGGACGCATACCCGACGTCGTCGGGGCCGATGCCCAGCATCGTGGCCATCCGCTGGCCGGTCGTGAGCAGCCTCCGCTGGGTGCACCGCACCGCTTTCGGGGCTGCCGAGGTGCCCGACGTGAACAGCAGTGCCCACAGGACCTCCGGCTCGCACTCCATCCCGCGGAGAGCCTGGGAGCCGCCTCCGGCCCGGTCGCCGTCCCCGGCCCGGTCGAGCACGCCGTCCAGCGACTCACCCGTCGACCCGGGCGGATCGTTGGCATCGGCGAAACGCGTGGAGACGAGGATGCCCCCGGGCAGGTCGAGCCCGTCAGGGAGCAGCGTCTGGTGGCGCGGCTCGGTGATCAGGAGCTGGACGTCGGTGTGGGCGATGTCACGAGCGAGGTGCTCGTCGCGCCGTGTGTGGTTCAGGCCCACCACCGCCGCTCCCACGAGCCCGGCACCGCACAGCGCGAACACGTAATCCGGTGTGTTGTCGAGGAGCACCCCGATGTGCGGAGGGCGATCGGGGTCGAGGCGAGCGCGGAACAGGGCGGCGAATCGCTCCGCCTCGGAGAGAAGCTCTCCGTGGGTCCACAGCCGCTCTCCGAATCGCAGTGCGGGGCGGCCTGCGTAACCGGCTTCGAGTCCGTTGCGCCTCAGAAGGGCGGCGACGTTCCGGGCGGGAAGAGGCACCTCGGCGAGGGGCGGGGCATAGACGGCGCCGTCGGCCACGTCAGCGGACCGCTCCCCGCGCGTCGCAGCGTCGCACGCTCCCCCCTTGCGCAAGAGCAACGGACGAGCCGAGACCGGTCATGACCGCGGCAGCCCCCCGGTCAGATCCGCTCCAGGATCGTCCCGGTGGCGAGACCGCCGCCGCAGCACATCGAAATGAGCGCCAGGTTGCCGTCTCGGCGTTCGAGCTCGTGCAGGGCGGTGGTGATGAGCCGACTACCGGTGGCGCCGACGGGATGGCCGAGCGCAATGGCACCACCGTTGACATTGACCTTGTCCCAGTCGACGCCATGGACCTTCTGCCACGAGCAGACGACCGAGGCGAAGGCCTCGTTCACCTCGAAGATGTCGAAGTCCCCGATGGTCATGCCCGTCTTGGCCAGAACCTTGGCCGTGGCGGCGATGGGGCCGTCCAGCTGGTAGTAGGGGTCGGATCCCACCAAGACCTGGGCCAGGACCCTGGCGCGCGGCCGCAGACCCGCCGCTTTCGCCCTCTGTGCCGACATCCACAGGACGGCGGCGGCGCCATCGGAGATCTGCGACGAGGTGCCGGCGGTATGGATGCCGGCGGGAATGACCGGTCTGAGGGCGGCCAGGCCCGCCTCTGTCGTGTCGCGCAGACCCTCGTCCCGGTCGACCACCCGGAGCTCGCCGGTGGCACCGTCGGGACCGATGACGGGCGCCTCGACGGCGAAGACCTCGCGTTCGAAGCGGCCCTCGGCCCAGGCCTGGGCCGCCTTCAGTTGCGACGCCAGTCCGAGAGCGTCGGCATCGGCTCGGCTGACCGAGTACTTCTCGGCGATCCGTTCAGCGGCACCGAACTGACCCGGTGTGTCGACGGGGAAGCCGGGCGGAAACGGACGACCCGGGCCGTTGACCACGTTCTGCCCCAGACCGACCCTGCTCATGGCCTCGACGCCGCAGGCGATGGCCACATCGGCGGCACCGCCGGCTATGAGATTCGCCACGAGGTGGTTGGCCTGCTGGGACGAGCCGCACTGGCAGTCGATGGTGGTGGCGGCCACCTCGTAGGGAAGACCCTGGCCGAGCCACGCCGTGCGGGTGATGTTGAACGACTGCTCACCCGCCTGGGTAACGCATCCCCCGAAGATCTGCTCGACCTCCGAGGGATCGAAACCGGTCCTCTTGATCAACTCGGCCTGCGCGGCACCGAGCAGCTCGGCGGCGTGCACTCCCGACAGCGCTCCGTTGCGCTTGCCCATGGCGGTCCGCACCGCCTCGACGATCACGGGCTGTGTCATTGTCGTTCCCTCTGAGGTGGCTTTCGCGGTCTGGTTGAGTGCCGAACTCCGGCGAGTATAGGTTCCCGAAATCGGTCACGACCAGGCGGCGATCGCGCCGGGAGGACGCCTTCCCTTCGACACCCGACGGCGGCGTAGCATGGTCGGACGACCGTCGGTGGGGCACGGTGTGAAATATGCGCGACATCGATCTCGAGAGCGTTCTGATCGGCGACGACGATGTCGTCCCCCGCGCCCGCTACACGAGCCCACAGTTCGGATTGCTCGAGTTCGAGCGCCTTTGGGCCCACGTCTGGCAGGTGGCCTGCCGCGAGGAGGAGGTCGCCGAGGTGGGCGACTTCTGCGAGTACCTGATCGGCGACCAGTCGATACTCGTCGTGCGGGCCGCTCCCGATGTCATCGGGGCGTACCACAACACCTGTCTGCACCGCGGGACGCGGCTCGCTGAGGGCAGCGGCCACTTCGACGACCAGTGCATCCGATGCCGGTACCACGCCTGGCGCTACGACCTCGACGGCACGTTGATCGAGGTCATCGATCCCGATGAGTTCGCGCCGATGCCAGAGGAGGTTCGCCTCGGGCAGGTCCGGGCGGACCGGTGGGGTGGCTTCGTGTGGGTGTGCCTGGATCCGGCAGCACCACCGCTGCTCGAGTACCTCGACCCGATTCCCACACTGTTGGCCCCCTACCACCTCGACCGGATGAGGATCCGGGCGTATCTCTCGACCGTTCTCCCCGCCAACTGGAAGGTCGTCGTCGACGCCTTCAACGAGGGTTACCACGTCCAAGGTACCCATCCGCAGATCTTGCCGTGGACCGACGACGTCAGCCTCGACTACGAACCTCTGGGCATCCATTCACACTACGGGCGCCTCCCCAACGCCCGACGGACGCTCCGTCCGAGCCCGCGACTCGGGCTCTCCGACGGCGAATTCGACGAGGGCGAGATCCTGGCGTCATTCGTGGCCGGACTGGGCGGCCTGTTCTACGACGACGAGCGTGCCCTCATCGACGAGATCCTTTCGACGCCGTCCCACGACGAGACACTGTTGAGCCGCTACCAGACGGGCCGGCGCCAATTGCTGGCCAACCGTGGCGTCGCCGTCGAGGAGTTCTCCGACGATCAATTGACGAGTGCGGACGACGTCTTCTTCTTTCCCAACATGGTCGGACCCATCTATCCGGGCACCGCCATCATCTTCCGCGTTCGCCCCAACGGTCTCGACCCGGACAGTGCCATCAAGGACACGTGGTTCCTCGAATGGCCGCGTGAAGGCGCGGTCCGCAAGCGGGCCCGGCGGCGCTTCTACCCGGATTGGACCGAGCGCGACTGGGGCATCATCACCAACCAGGACTATGCCAACATGGAGCACGTGCAGATCGGGATGAAGTCGCGCGGAGGTCCGGGCCTGCGCCTGAACCGACGCCAGGAAGCCAACGTTCTGCACATGCATCGCGTAATCGACCGCTATCTGACCGATTCGTGAGCGGCACGACTTCGGCGGATCGACCAACGGCTGGACCGCTCGCCGGGCTCCGCGTCATCGAGATCGCCGGGCTCGGTCCGGGGCCGTTCTGTGCCATGGTCCTGGCCGACCTGGGGGCCGAGGTCATCCGGCTCGAGCGGGTGGCGATGCCGGCTGCCCGTGTCGGCATTCCCGATCGCCGGGCCATCCTGACGAGGGGGCGACAGGCGATCGGTGTCGACCTGAAGCAGCAGAAGGGAGTCGATCTTGTTCTGCGGATGGTCGAGCACGCCGACGTCCTCCTGGAGGGATTCCGGCCCGGCGTCCTGGAGAAGATCGGCCTCGGTCCCACCGACTGCCTCGAGCGGAACTCCCGGCTGATCTACGGACGGATCACCGGATACGGTCGAGAGGGGCCACTGGCCGCCGAAGCCGGCCACGACATCAATTACATCTCCATCGCCGGTGCCCTCGCTCCCATCGGCCGCCGGGGCGAGGCTCCCGTGCCGCCGTTGAACCTGATCGCCGACTTCGGCGGCGGCGGGATGCTCCTGGCCATGGGAATTCTCGCCGCTGTCTACGAGCGCACCCGCTCGAACCTGGGCCAGGTCGTCGATGCGGCCATGGTGGACGGCGCCGCCCTTCTCACGACGATGTTCCACGAGATCCGTGGTCTGTCTCTGTGGCACGACGAGCGCGGGACCAATTCCATGGACACCGGTGCCCACTACTACAACGTCTACGAGACGTCCGACGGCCTCTTCCTCTCCGTCGGGGCCATGGAACCCCACTTCTACCGGTCCTTCATGAAGGGATTGGGCTTCTCTGACGAGACGATCCCGCCACAGGACGATCAATCGCAATGGGAGCCTCTCCAACGGCGGGTGGCGGAGATCATCCGTCGACGGACGAGGGAGGAGTGGCTCCAGATATTCGAGGGCACCGACGCATGCGTGACCCCCGTCCTGTCGCTCAGCGAAGCCCCCACCCATCCCCAGAATCAGGCGCGAGCCACGTTCATCGAGATCGGGGAGGTCGTGGAGCCGGCGCCGGCACCCCGGTTCAGCCGGACACCGCCTCCCGCTCCGTCCCCTCCGCCCGGCGCCGGCGTGCATGCCACCGAGGCCCTCCTCGACTGGGGGCTGACCCAGCCCCAGATCGATTCGCTGATCGAAGACGGGATCATCGACTGACGCCAGAGAGTGACGGAAATGCCCCGAGGGTCAGCTCTCTGCTGCTTCTTCCACGATGAACTCGGCCGCGGGGTCCGCCTCGAGACGATCGTCTGGGATGGAAAGGCCGCTCCGGACCGAGAGGCCGAAGGCTCCCTCCTCGAGCCGGCGCTCGGCCCGGTCGATCGCAGCCAGCCGTTCACGCAAGCCACCGGCAATGGCGTCATCGACCTCCTCGGCAGTCAAGCGTTCTGCCGGATCGGCGATTTCACCCGGTTCGTGGCAGGGTCTCGGCGACAGGCGCCGCCTACGTTCCGATCAGCTGCCCATGACCTCGATGAGTCCCTGCGTGTGATCGCTGGTGTCTGCGTATTGTCCGGCCGCGACACAGACACGCACGGAAGGGCAGGCCAGTGCGTCGAGCTCGGGAGACGCGAAGGCCGGCGCTGCGGTCCCGGGAAGCGGTGCCTCGGATGCGGTCCACGCTCTCTTGGACATCATCTCTATGAGAATCCCGGAACCCGCCGTGGGCGTGTACTGCCCCAATGCCACACAGGAACGGACGGCTGGACAGGCCAGCAGATCCAAGACGCCGTTCTCGTATGTTGTGGACGCATTTGCCGGAATCGGTGCTTCAGAAGGGGTCCAGGCTCCCTTCGCCGATGTTTCGAAGAGACCCTGATGACCGCTCTTGTCCACATACTTCCCCGCTCCGATACAGCGGACCTTGCTCGGACAAGCGAGAGCATAGATGGAAAGGGCGGAACGAGTGGTGACGGAGTCCGCGGGAGCCGGCGCTTCTACCGCGTTCCAGGTTCGGCGCGACAGAGTCTCCACCACCCCTTGGACGTCCCCATTGGCGTCGGTATACGTCCCCACCGCCACGCACGAATGAACAGTCCGACAGCTCAGTCCGTAGAAGAACGATTGGAGATTGCTCGCGGCTGCATTGGTCGGAAGGGGCAAGCCTTTGGGGATCCACTTTCGTCCCGACCATGTCTCGATCAGTCCCTCATTGCTGCCATTTTCGATGTAACCCCCGAGAGCAATGCAGGAGTGCGTCGTCGGACAGATCAGGCGTGTGATACCTACCGCGGTGATGGCGGGTACCTCGAGGGGAACCGGCAACTCCGTAGGCGTCCACGTTCCTTCATTCAGGGTGTCGACCAGCGTCTGATCACGGCCATTCGCATCGATATAAGCCCCGGTGATCACGCAGACCAGCGTCGCCGGACAGGCGACCGTCCCCAGATTGGTGCTTGGAAATGTGGGCCGTGAGTTCGCCGGTGCCGGCGCTTCTGTCGGAACCCATTTTCCCCCGCTATGCGCCTCGATGACGCCTTGGATGTCTCCGTTCGAATCACGGTATTGCCCGATGGCCGTGCATGATCCGGGGGCCGGACACGCGATGGCGTCGAGGAACGCCGTGGTGTCTGTCGACGCATTCGCCGGGAGTGGCGCTTCGGTTGGTGACCACGTGCCTCCCGCCAGCGTCTCTATGAGGCCCTGACCGTTGTCATTGACATCGCTGAATCCGCCGACAGCGACACACGACTGAGTTGAAAGACAGCGGATGGCATAGATGGCGACAGACGGATTCGTAGCGGAGGCGGTAGTCGGAAGGGGAGCCTCAGAAGAGAGCCAGTGCGAACCTTGATGTTCGGCTGAATTGGCGAAAGCAGACCCTGGGCCGGCAGCGGCCAGGCCGAAGGAGATGGCGAACAGGCAGACGATGGCCGAGAAAAGACGAGGGCTTACCCTTTCGCCTCGGTCTGCCAGGGCCCCCTCGCACAGCAGATTCATGTCTGTTCACCAGGTCGAATACGTGTCTCGTCCTGGACATTGTAGTTCGCTCCGGGAACAAAGGGGACAGGAAGATGCTCAAGATGAAAGACCGAGTAACGATGCGGGCGCGATTCGAACAGGGTCAAGACTGGCAGTCCCAACGGGATTCGAACCCGTGTCGCCACCTTGAGAGGGTGGTGTCCTTGGCCTCTAGACGATGGGACCGAGCGCCGCGAAGAGCGCATTCATGGTACCCGAACCTCCGTCAGGGGTCAGAGGCCTCTGGCCACCAGCCGGCGGCGCCCGCGGGGCGCCAGGCGGGTTCGGCCCTCTGCGTTGCCGTCCAGGTCAAGGGGTGATTCGGGCGACTGGGTCGCCTCCCGGGCCTGCCGCTGACCCGGCGCCGGGAGCGGTGGGGGCCGGTCATCCGGATTCGGGAACGAACGTCAGACCACGGAGCCGAACGATCGGCGCCCACCACGCGTTGGGGGTGTCGAGGGCGGCCTTCGTACCGGTCACGACGATGATCCACGGCTTGTCCTTCGCCCTGGTCACGTCCGCGATGGCGTCTGACACCGGCAGGCGACCGAGGAGGACGAAGCGCCAGTTGAGGGCCACGCTGTCGTCCTTTCCTTGCACGCTCGAGGCGAAGCGACTGCAGTCATAGGTTGCGATCTCGGCGATACCCGGAGCGGGCTCGTCCACCGGCAAGCAGAGGACACGCCGTCCATGATCGACCTCCCGCTCGACGGTGTCGAACCACGCCGGCTTCGGGACCGCCACCGGCCAATGACTTGCCGTCGCTTCGTAGATCGGTCCTTCTTGCGCGGTGCTGGCCGCCACCACCGCCAGGACGGCAATCACCGCCACCCTCAGAAGTCGCCTCCCCACGTCGAGCCTGGACACGAACTCGGTGACGGCGAACGACACCCAGACGAACGAGAGCACGAATTCCAACTTCGTGGGTCCATAGGCGGGGGCGGTCTTCGTCACCCAGGCGCTGACCAACAGAACGGCGACGACGTAGGCCAGGAGCGAGAGCAGGACGGTGAGATAACCGTTCTCCGATGTCGAACGGCCGGGTCTGCCCTCGGGCCAGGAGAGCCACACGAATGACAAGAGAAGGATCAGAATCAACGCCTGGGTTGCCCCCGTCACGACGGGTGTTCCTCCTTTCGCCGTGAAGAGGCCGCCGCTCCCCCCGATCGAGGCGGCGCCACTGCGATACTGCTGGACCAGCTCGAGCTCCATGAGCAATCCCGCAGCCAGAAGGACCGCAGCCGTGGCCATCGACCGTCGACCGTCTCTGGCCGACCCGAGCACGGGGAGGCAGGAGGCGGCGATGGCGATTCCCGCAAGAGGGATGAAGGGTATCCAGGCGGCACCGGCTCCGAAGAGCAGCAACATGCTCGCCAGCCCGAGGACCTGCGATGTTCGGCCATCGAGCCGTGGCCTCACGACGAAGAGGTAGGCCGCCGGCACGACCAGGACCATCGCCAGCTCGGCCGACAGAAAGGCGTTCGACATCAGGATCATGCACCCGCTGACCAGCACAGCGGTGACACAGGCCCACACCAAGAAGGTGACGACCGCCCGGCGGAGGTGGTTCAGGACGCGGACAACGAGAGCGGCGATGACCGGAGCAGAGATGATCAGGATCCCGTAGGCGGAGAGAACGACATCGGGGCTAGACGACACGGGCAGGCTCCGAGGAAGCACGCCGCTGGTGGCGGCACGGACAACGGCGAGAAAGGTGGCCACGACGGGTCCGAAGATGCCCATGGAGGACCCGCTCAGCATCGTCGCACCGTGGATGTTGTGCTGGTTCGCCACCAGGTTGATCCACGATCCGTTGTCCTCCGAAACCAGAAGGAACAGCGATGCGTCATGGTTCCCGGCCGGAAACACCTGGGTTCCGAACCGAAGCGCCAGGAGGATCGCCACCACGGCAGCCCCGAACTCGACGACGGCACCATGGCGCGACGAAGGGGCCTGAAACCCGACTCTCCGACCGAACAGCAGTAGCAGGGTCAATCCGGCTAGGGCACACGGGCCCAACCAGGACAGGTCCCAACCCGTCCCCGGAGACAGAAACAGAGCCGCCCGAAAGGCCACGGCAACGACGACGACGACGGCGATGCACCACAGCACGAGATTGGCGACACCACGACTCAGCCAGGAGAGCGCTCCGGCCATGCCGGCGGCGAGAACAGCCGCTGGGCCCGACCAGTGCATCACGTACGCCGACGCGAAACCGAAGAGGGCACCCGAGATCACCCACGACAGCGGTAGATAGCGTCCGCTCTCGATAGATCTGAAGAACGACGGCCGCGCACGATCTCTCAGATGGCGGTGGGCGACATGGTCCTGCACGTCTTGGTCGATAGTCATTCTTCGATCAGAGACCGGCTTCTCGTCGAGGTACGGAGACGTGAGCGTAACCGATTCAGCCTTTGGAATCCGAGATGACAGACCCGGTGGAGAGTATGGGATCGGCCTATTGCTGTTCGGGGACGAACTGCAGACCCGGAAGCCGGAGGATAGGGATCCACCAGGGCGCGGGGGGGTTGCGGAGTGCCGCTCTCGGACCTATCACAACCACTATCCACGGCTTGTCCTTCGCCCTCTTGATGTCAACGACGGCATTCGAGACCGGTCGGCGAGCGAGGAGGACAAAACGCCAGTCGAGAGCCACGCCATCTTCTTTGCCTTGCAGACTCGAGACGAAGCGACTGCAGTCATAGGCTTCAGCCTGATAAGCGGCTCGTGGTTGATCGATGGCCAAGCAAAGGACTCGCCTCCCCGAGTCGACCTCCCGTTCCACCGTGTCGTACCATGCCGGCTTCACGGCGGCGACGGGCCAATGGCTGGCCACCGCTTCATAGATCGGCCCCTCGTCGATCGTATTGGCGGCGACGACGGCGAGGACGGCGATCGCCGTCAGTCTGAGAATCCGCTTCCCCGCGTCGAGTTTGGAGACCAACTCGATGGCGGCGAGCGCCACCCACACGAACGAGAGCACGTATTCCAGCTTCGTGGGTCCATAGGCGGGGGCCGTCTTCGTCACCCAGGCACCGGCCAGGAAGACGGCCACGACGTAGACAAGGAGCCAGCCCAAGACAGTGAGGTAGCCGCTCTCCGGCGCCGAGCGTCGTGGCCGAGCCTCGGATGAAGAGAGCCACGTCAATGAGAGGAACAGGACGAGAATCAACGCCTCCGTCCCGCCGGTGACAACGGGAGTTCCTCCTGAAGCTCGCAGTAGACCGTCGCCGCCACCGATCGAGCCGGCCGCCGTCCGATATTGCTGCCAGAGCTCGAGCTCCAGGACACCGGCCAGAGCGAGGAGGACCACCACGGTCGAAACCGATCGTCGGCCATCCCGCGTGATCAGCCCGAGCACAGGGACGCAACAGGCCGCGATGGCCACCCCGGCGAGTGGGATCAGGGGTACCCACGCGGCACCAGCTCCGAACAACAGCAATAGACCGGCGAGCCACACGACCTGCGATGTTCGTCCGTCGAGACGGGGCCTGACCGCCAGGAGATAGGCCCCTGGCAGAACGAGGAGCATGGACAATTCCGCAGTGAGAAACGCATTGTCCATGAGAACGATGCATCCGCTGGTGAGCACGACGGTGATGCACGCCCACGCCAACAGAGTGACAGACAGACGGCGGACGCTCGTCAGGACACGCGCCACGAGGGCGGCGATGACCGGAGTGGAGACGATCATGATCCCGTAGGCGGACACCACCACCTCCGAGCTTGACGACACCGGCAGAGATCGCGGGAGAACTCCGCTGACGGCGGTCCGGACGCCGGCCAGATAGGTGGCGACGATCTGCCCGAAGATTCCTATCGACGAACCGGATCCAAAGAGTGTCGTCACACCGTGGACGGTGTGCTGATTGGACACGATGTCGATCCACGAACCGTTGTCCTCCGAGACCAGAAGGAAGAGCAAGGCACCCCGAGTACCCGCCGGGGACACATGGGCCTCGAACATCAGCGCCAGGAGGAGTGAGACCACAGCAGCACCGACCTCGACGCCGGCACCGTGACGCCACGAGAGCAGAGGAGGACTGACTTTTCGGCTGGAGTAAAGGAGAAGGATCAACCCGGCGATAGCACACGGACCCAGCCACGACAGGCTCCACCCGGCACCGGGAAACAGAAAATGGGCTGCTCGGAAAACCACGGCAATGACGACGAGAACGACAATGCACGACAGCACCAGATTGGCCACACCGCGACCGAGCCACGAGAGCGCACCGGCCATCCCGACAGCGAGAACGGTCGCCGGAACCGACCAGTGCACCACGCAGGCCAGAGCCAGACCGAAGACGGCACCCGAGAGTGCCCATGATACGGCGAGATAGTTTTCGGTGGTGATCGGTCTGAGCACCGAAGGCATCCGCAAACGCTCCCTCGGAGGTCGTTGGGCAACGTCGGCCTGTACCTCTTGATAAAGGCTCATTCTTCGCTCAATCGACACTGGACAGGGCAGCTTCGTGACGGCTTGCTCGACGGTCGTCGTCGGTTTTAGTTAGGCGGTGGGAGATCGGATACCCGGCTTTTCTTCGATATTGACCGAAGAGATGAGCGTAACCGATTCGGCATTGGAAATCGGAGATGACGGGGGCCCATCGGCGGCGGACGTTCCCGCGGCGGCCGGCTTGGCTCCGGCCGGCTTGGCTCCGGCCTGCGTGGTCGTCTTCCACTCAGCCACGTCGTCCGGCCAATTGGCGGACACCGGCCAGACGAGTCTCATCGAGGTCACCGCAGTGGCAACGGTGCAGTGGAGACGAGGCCACAGATCTCCGTTCCAAGATGCGCGGTCTGGGCATCCGTAAAGCATCTGTGACCGCTATGTGACTCAATGTGGTCTTCAAGAGTCCCGAGATGAGGACGTGATTGCGTGCTTCGTCCCCGGTCAATCAGCTGGCAGTGTTCCTGCAAAGTGCATCCCCAGGCGGTGGGCGTCGTACACACCAGACGCTGGAAGGTGCCCTACCTAGCCCGCACCAAGACGACCATCAGTTTAATAAGGCGGTGGATTGATTTAATAAGTCGGTGGATTCGACCAAGATGGGTCTATTGTGGGTTGCGTGGCGGACATGGACGGCGTGGAGATGAACGTCCCGTGGGTGGAGTCGCCGTTCTTCCGACGGGAGCTCAATCGACGCCCTCACCTAACCGACCAGGAGCGGGAGTTGGCGACGCGGTACCACGAACAGGGATACATCGCACTTGAGCAAGCCGTGCCCCACGAGCTGTGCGATCGGGTGCGCGCCGAGGTCGAGCCGCTCTTCGAGGACCCCATGGCCGTGAAGGAACGGAGGGTACAGGACGTCTGGCGCACGGGGTGCGAGACGGTTCGGGAGCTGGCCATTCTGCCGAGCATCCAGAAGCTGCTCGGCACTCTCTACGGCCGGCGACCGATCCCTTTCCAGACGTTGGACTTCAAGTGGGGGACAGAGCAGCGGGGCCATTCCGATTCGGTCCATTTCAGTTGCATGCCTGCCCGCTATATGTGCGGGGTGTGGGTGGCAATCGAGGACGTGGACGACGGCAACGGGCCGCTGTTCTATTACCCCGGTTCGCACAGATTGCCGGAACTCAACGGCTATGACCTGGGTGCCACTGTCGACGATTACTTCTATCCCGTCTACGAGGATCTGCAGCACGAATTGATGGACGAGCTCGGCCTCAAGCCGATGGAATTCCACGCCCGAAAGGGCGATGTCCTAATCTGGTCATCCAACATCATCCATGGCGGCAGGCCCGTCCAGCGGACCGGAAGCACACGCTGGTCGCAGGTCACTCACTTCTTCTTCGAAGACTGCATCTACTATCAGCCGCACTCCTCAGAACTCCCGACAGGAGAGCTTCGTATGCTCGACGTCGTGGACCTCAACACCCTCGAGCGGGTCGAGCCGTCCTACAACGGCAAGAAGGTATGGGTCCAACCTCTCGGCAACAGCCGCTCGAGGCTCTCCATGAGTCCCATTCCACCCGAGCCCGCGGACGCACCCAGCGACCCGGTACCCTCGCCGATCCGAGCGAGCGAACCCGATATGGCGCAAGCCCTATCTGGATCTCGGCAATCCGCGGCCCCGCCGCTTCGACATTTCACTCCCGACGCAGGCCTCCAACGACTCCGGCAGTACCCAGCCGGGCGCTCTCTACTCAGAGCGGCACACCGGGTCCGGGACCGCTTCTCCTGACGAGTTCCGTCGGTGGCGCCTTGGCGCGGGACGACGACGACCTCGGCAGCCTCGATCGCGTGCGTCCCGGTCGGTTGTGACCCTGGGGAGCGCTTTGATGCCATCCCGTGCAGCGGCCCCAGGCCGGTGACCTGGGGCCGGAGTGCTGCGGGACCGAGCTCGGGGGGGAGGACTCGAACCCCCAATAACAGGGCCAGAACCTGCCGTGTTGCCGATTACACCACCCCCGAATG
>Ga0209415_10003298_pt1 | contig 30015 bp, 23 predicted proteins | sample PeaSoiSIISIP2007_FD_187696 | JGI IMG/M metagenome (GOLD analysis project Ga0209415, IMG submission 187696) | Peat soil microbial communities from Weissenstadt, Germany - SII-SIP-2007 (SPAdes) (version 2) | ecosystem: Environmental > Terrestrial > Soil > Wetlands > Peat | place: Germany...
AGGATGCGAACGTTCGATTTAAGCTTCGGGAGCTCCTGCTCCACGAGCATCCATACTCTGCCGAGATCTAGTTTATCATACCCATGGATCGCGATGTCCCTGAATCCCGCGATACGGGACCACGGAATTTCGGGGCTGCGGCCCGCCGTGTACTTCGAGACCCGCTTGGCGGCCTCCCCGATCACCTCCAGGTTTCGAAGTACGGCGTCTTGATCCCAGGGATTTGCAAGGAACCGTTCCTTGTCTACTCCGCTTCCCTGGATTCGCTCGATGCGCTCGAGGATCTCGGCTAGGCTGGGGATGTCGGTCTTCAAAGCGGGATTGCCTCCGCCATGATCTGGGGTTCCAGATACCAATTGATTGAATCGTCCCCGACAACATCCACGCGACGGCGAAGCAGGCGCTCCAACTCCTGCTTTAAGCCGATGTGATCAAACAGGGACGCCCCGCTTTCGAAGGTCACGAGCAGATCCAGGTCGCTCCCGTGACGAGTCTCCCCTCTGCGAACGGAGCCGAACACCCGGACGTTCTTGGCGCGGAAGTCCCGGGCGACCTTGATGATCAAGTCTCGATTTGGTCGGACAATCTTCTTCCACGCCTCGTTGGCCGGGTCGAATGGGGCGACAACCGGAGCACGGGGGACGTTCCAGAGCTTGGACTTGCACAATGGGCAGGTTCGAACCCGGTTCTTTCGTGGGTGCCAAACGTTGCCGCACCTGAAGCAGTGGTACGTCGGTGGTGTGGTCAAACCTATGGAGTCCACACCTACCTAAGTAATTGATGTTACTTGAGAGTAATGGTTGTTACCGACACGACTTCGGTACCGGCGCTTGAGCGAGGTGTCGTTGCAACTCTTCTGGAGCAGTCAACCCCGGGTTTCAGTGGGCTCAATCCATGATGACCGTTTGGACATGGGTTGTCAGATGCACGCTAGATCGTAAGACCGAAGAATCGGACGGAAGGCACTGGTTCAGCGCTAGCGGCGACTCAATCGGAGCTTTCGATCAGGAAACTCCGCAATGCCGTGGCCCAGGGTTGTCCATGATGGAATCGGTCTGACCCCCGGGTCTAAGCTATCACGCGGTGACTGCTCGGCTCTACACCCACAGTTTGAGGCGTTGGCGGCTCTACCATGACTCAACTGGAAGAGAACAAGCTCGCAGCGGGCCCAATCCTCGGGTTCGTCGGGGGGTTCGTGATCTTTGTCTACGGGGCGTACGAAATCTATGTCGGAGCGACAGTCGAATCCTTAGCCAGCCTCAACGGACTCCCGGTCGGGGGTCTATGGGCTGTGGTGACCGCCGGGTTTGTTGGCCTCGTGATGGGAATCCTGGTAATGGGCTTCTCCATCGGACTCCTCATGGCGCCAGATTACCACACCGTGCTCGGTGGCTTGATGATCCTCGCATCGGTCACGAGCCTTGTTAGCGTCGGAGGGGGCGCTGGTGTCGGATTGATTCTCGGAGTTCTGGGCGGGACGTGTGCTATCGTCTTTAGCCCCGAAGACCCCAGCTATTCGGAACCCAGGCCGCCCGTGAGTGACTCAGCCGGGAACATGCCCTTCTCGCCGCAGGAGCCCCCAAAGGTCGACGACCCCCTCCTCCGAGCTTGCCATTCTTGTGAGGAGGAGATTCCAATCGAGGCAACGGTCTGCCCGAAGTGCGGGTTCCCGACCGGGTGAGGAGAGCTGCTGGGGCGCGCGACCCTCCGCCAAGTGGTAAGGGCAGTCGGACCCTAGGTGGAGTGGGTCGAACTTGGACGGGGTACTCATCATTGGGCTCTTCTTCGTCGTACTCACCCTGATTACGCCCGTTGGCATGGACCCCTTCAGCGTGGGCGGCGGGTGGGCTCCCTGGTCGTGGGAGTTCAAGAAGTAGAAACGGGTGGGTTGACAATCCACTTATTCTGTCCAGTGGGCGCGCCTAGTCACTGCCCCCTGGATAACTATCGGGACGCGGCAAATCGTTCAGATCGTCTCGCAGTGGGGCCGGCGCGTTGTCGCCCTGAGGAAACGGATGTCCGCAGACTGCGCAGCGTGTAGACCCCGGACGGGAGGCCAACCCGCATCGACCGCAGGTGAGGACCGTGAATGCTCCCACTTCTCGCCTGACGTACTCGCTCATAGCTGGGGCGACCCGGGGGCTGATAACGCCTGGACTTCACATAGGTGGCGTGACGGAAGGCATGGATTCGCTCAACCTCTTCTTTGTTGGCTTGAAAGCGACGACGGCTAGCAGAACCAGGATGAACCCCGCCGTGGCAGACGATTCGATAGCATAACCAAGGATCGATTCGGCCGCCAAGCCCGAGCCAGTTGCCAGTTGCAAAATGATCTCTCCGCCAGTCGCCATAGCCAGCGCAAAAAGTATGGCAAAAGGTACCATGAGAAGGGCTCCAACCAGGGCCACGAGCTGCCGTTTGCTAGCCATTGTCCCGAGCTTACGAGAGTACGGGGATGGGCATGAATCTTGCAGGTTCCCCGGCGAGTCCGTTCGACCGATGGTGGGGGCAAATCCCGGGAGAGTTCAACTCTTCCGGGGCTTGCTTCAGCAAGGGGGTGGGTTGGCTATCTCCGAATCGCCGGTCGGTGGGCGAGCAATGCCAGAATCCCCCTCGCCAGCGTATCGGTCCAGCAAACGTAATCGTGACCTCCCTCAAACTCGAAGTAGTTCACCCTGTAATCCCGCGCTTCGAGAACGTCCCTAAAGTGTCGAACTGAGGTAAGGATCGACACGCCGCCCCCAGGCGGGACGGCCGTTTCGAGCTTTCCGGCATCCAGGTAGAACTCCAGGGGCTGACGAGGCGCGAGGGCGTACTGCCGAGTCAACCACTCCCCCTCGCTCTCGTCTCCCGGGACCTTCCAAAGGAACGCGCCCGACTGCGCCAAGACCCGCCCGAACTCCCGGGGATACCTCATCCCGGCGTAGGCAGCCATGACTCCCCCGAGACTGGATCCGGCAACCACGGTCCTGGAAGGGTGGGTGCGAAGGTGGTATGTCCGGCGCAGCCAGGGCATCAGTTCGAGGGCGAGGAAGTCGGCGAAGGCAGGCTGGCAGGCGAGCTCTCGCTCACGACCTAAAGGTCCGGTCCCTACGAAGACGGCAACGGTGGGGCCGAGCCGACCGGCGGCAACGAGGTTCTCGACGATTCGAGGGGCTGGCACCGTGGTACGGTAGGTGAACCCGTCGAAGACCAGAAGGACATTGCACTCCGCCGATCGTGGGTTGAAGTCCTTCGGCGAGGAGACCCAGATCGTGCGCTCGTTTCGCAGCAGCCGGCTTCGAAACCGGTGAACGTCCTCTTTCCAAGTGGAGGGTCCGCGGGACGCAGTCCACTTGGCTGTCGAAGCCCCCGGAAGTTCGAGGACGGAGAGCGATACAGGGGCGTCATGGGGAATGTCGGGATCCCTCGGAAACTCGAGGCGACGAGGGTTCTCTGGGTCCAGCCGAATTTTCCGCTGATAACGCAACCAGGACGTTGGAGTGGGCGGGTCCGGGTACGCCTGGGCTGCGAACCCGTAGCTGAAGCGAGTTCCCCGATTGAGACGGAACGACTGGTACCACACGCCCAGTCGGGCCAGCGGACGGAGGTGCATTCCCTCCCTCCAGTCGCCCGAGGGGTCCGCCGTTGAAACGGTACTGTAGACGGAACATTCGCGGGGCCTCCCGCCGGGTCGCCAAACGAAAGTTACGAGCAGGCTTCGACGGTCCCCTCGGATGGTCTCCACAAGCGGAGTTCCCGATTCCACCAGCCGCGCCCACGCTCGATCGATGTTCGTTCGTTCGAGCGGCGTTAGCCTTCGCAAGAACGACCTTAGGCGAGGACTCTCCGGCGGCGCTTCGGTCATGACGGCAAGTTTGCATCATCCTCTCGGGCCACATGAATTGGCGCTTCTCTGCGGCCCGGTTGAATGGTCGCTCAGCGAAGGACCTTTGGGACAGGGCTCCCTCCGTGCGTTGGCCCGCGCTCGCCTACACGCCGGCCCTTTGCTACGCAGGGGTTTGTCTAACCTTCCCCTCGCCCACGGGTTCAACGGACCTGGCATGTAGGGCGGGAGATCCGCCCGTCTCCCGAGCGCAGGTTCAAGCCATGTTGAACCCGCATGTCAGGAGACACACCCACGGATCCGGTGTGAGCCTAATGGATGCTTGACACGCTCGTCTTCCCGAAAAGACCTGGTTTCACCAACCCTAACCTCCGATACCAAAGATACCCTCGACCCGGTGGGTTCTCGATGACCTTCGAGGGCGCACCTTCAGGAGACCATGAGAAGCATTAAAGACATGAGTCCCATAGATTTGGCCGACATGGCCTCGGATCCTCTCACCACAATCTCGGTTAGAGCTTCGACGCGAGCAGAGCTGGAGCACCTCAAGACCGGGGGGCAGAGCTACGATGATCTCATTCGGGACATCCTCGAGGAGCTCGAAGCCCGAGACCCCTGGTACGACGAGATGGAGCGGCGAATCGAAGACTGGCGCTCGGGCAAGACGAAGATGGAACCCATCGAGTCGCTTCGCGAGCGGGACACACGGTCGCGTAAGCCCGGTGCTCTCTGATGGTCCTCGAGGTCGCGAGAGACCCACGTTTTGATGCGGAATTCCTGGCCCGGCCCTATCCCGTGAGGGATGCTTGCTGGCGCGTGCTGAGCGCGTTGAGAAAACGGCCCTTCGCGCCCGGGGTAGGATTTCGCGTCGAACGCCTCAGGCGTTCGAAGTCCTCGGGGGCTTGGGTAGCACGCTTCTGTCGCAACCAGTATCGGATGTTGTACATCGTGGACGGAGACCTACTCATTCTCCTTGGAGTCGGCGAGGGGCCGGGCTCCTACCGCCGCCTCGATCGCCTTCGAGGATCTCCGCCCCGTTGACCCTCCTCAGGTCACTCGATACTCGCGCCTCGGCCCTCGCACGGATTGCGCTCAACTCATATTGAACCCACGACAGGAGAGGTTTCTCGAGTCAGGCATAAATGCCATTCATTGAACGCGCCGGAACAGGATACACATTCGATCATGGTCGATTCTCTCCGCCAAGCCCGATGTGGGAACGACCTACTTCCGAGTCGACCCGAAAGGTGAAGTATTCGTGCGTGCATGGACACTGACGCATGACAACGACTACCATCACCTTGGAGCGGTCGGCTTACGAACGGCTCAAGGCCCACAAGCGATCCAAGGAGAGCTTCTCCTCGACGGTTCTCAGGATGCTTGATCCCGATCGGCCGTCCCTCCGGGGTTTCCTCGAATTGTTCTCGGAGGAGGACGCCGAAGCGATTGGAGAGGTGGTCGAACGGCTAAAGGCCGAGGATCTCGCTACCGAGCGGATCCGGCTCGGCAAAGGGGGCTCCCGCCGTGGGCATCGCAATTGATTCCACATTCTTCATCGACTTCACCCGCCGGCTCCCCGCAGCCACTCGAAAGTTGGACGAGCTAGAGGCTCGAGCCGAGCCGTTAGTCCTCCCTACCCCTGTCATCTACGAGGTGCTAGCCGGCGTTCTTCGAGTCCGATCAAAGACCCAGGCGACTCGATTCCGTGGTTACGTCGCCCGATTCCAGATTGCCGCTTTGGACTTGGCCGCAGCAGAACGAGCCGCCGAGATTCGTGCGGAGCTGTTGAGTTTGGGTCGAATCAAAGGAGCGGCGGATATCCTTACTGCAGGCATCGCGCTGACCGGCGGCCACAGCTTGGTTACCCGGGACAAAGACTTCCAGCACATCGCCGAAGCCACTGGGCTCCACCTTGAATCCTACTAAACCGGGGGTGCGGTGTCGGCCTTCCGGACGCCTCCCTCCGGCAGGGACCGCATTTCTGGGCTCTTCTCAAAGTCCACGACCTACCGGTACCGCCCCTCGGTGGCGACTCCCCCGGTACGGATTCCAACGATCGAGGCTACTTCCTCGGCCCCGCATTACAGGGGGGAGGAACGTCAGGGGAATCGGCACAACCCCCTATAGGGAGCCGCGCCCGGATCTCTGCATCTCGCGGCGCGTCAAACTGACTTGACCCACCACTTATAGGGCCCTTCCCCCGCGACCCTGATGGCCAACATGGGGTTGTCCGCGGTGAGGGGAGTTCCGCCCGGTGAGGGTGGAGGACGGACCGTCCGGTCGGCCGCACTCGTGACGGAGTGCTTCCCACCCGGTGTCCCCTTCCTTGCCCCCAGGGTCGACGTCCCACGATGCAGCCCCCAGCGGCTCCGCGGGGGGAGCCGGTCGGCCACCGGATGAACGGAGAGTCCGAGCGATGGTAGATGGAGAACCGGCGACCACCAGTCCGACCCGATTCCTCGACGAGCCGCCAGGGGCGATGTATCCTCGGTTGCGGTGGTTGACCCCGCGCCGGTTGGCGTTCTTTCTGGTCTTTTGGATATCGGTCTTCTTCGCAGGCAGCCTCTTCATCAACAACCCGTTCACGGGTTCCGCCGGGGCTTCTAACTGGGACATCGGGGCGAATTCGCCCAACTACTACTGGGTCGTAATGTACCTGCACGGGCTCAACACCGGGCTCGTCGGTCTCGCGGCACTGGTCGCGTGCGACTTCTTCGAGCTGCCCTCCGTGCACGTGCGCCGCGGGATCCTGGCCGGCGTGTTGGTCGCGGGCGTGCTCTCCCCCATCGGAGCGATCTTCAACACTTCGGCCCCCTGGACGAACGCTGGGCTCTGGGTCCAGGTAGTGGCGTTCCTATCGCTTGACGAGATCGTGATCCTCTTCCTGTGGGGGATGCTCACGGTATGGAGGGAGGGCGCTCCCCGGAGCCGCACCTTTCCCTTCATCACGGCCGCGCTGGCCGGGACCGTCATGCTGATCGCGGCCGTGATGGGGCACATTGCCGGGGTGATCCTGGGGTTCGGGGACAACCCGCCCCTGCTCGGGCAGTACGCCGCTCAAGAGATGGGTTTGTCGCTGGACGACTGGGCCGCGAGCCTCATCGGCGCGCACTCGTATCTCATGATCACTGCCGTTCCCGCGGGGGTCATGGCGCTCGCCGCGGTCCGCTTCGGGTACTTCCGGCTCGCGGGGACGACAAAGCTGCTGGCCCAGCTGGGGTTCGCCCTGGTGTGCATCGATCTCCTGGTACAGGCGGATATGGGAATCCTCCTCGGATTCTCGAGCTGGCCGGGCAACCTTCCTCCCCAGATTAGTGCCCTGCCGGGAGTTCCCAGCTTCCTTGCCCTGAACGACGCGAGCAACTTCGTCTTCTTGGTCCTCGGGGGCGTCCTGCTGCTCAGCGCGCTGGTGATCGGTACCGGCGGACTTAAGCGATGGACAGGTCACGCGGGCCTGCCGATACGGGTCCTTCCGCTCCTGATGCTGGTCGTCTTCACCGTTGTCACGGCGGTCACTGAGCCGACCAACGGCACGGCGATCGGCACCCCTCCCCAGGCTTGGATTCGGTTGTTCATCGCCTTCTATCTCACGATGGTGATGTTGCTCGTGGTCTTCCTCGCGGAGCGTTTGTTGAGCGAGCGGCAGGGCCTCAGGATCGGCTGGACGGCCACCGGAGGTGCGGTCATTACCTTCGTTGGCGTCTTGCTCTACGAGTCCACTGGCCTCTACGCCGGAGGGTACATCGCGGCCGCCGGAGTCATCATCTGTGGGCTCTCGTTCGTGCTCACTGCGTGGTGGGGACTCTCCGCAGGGTCCCGAAGCCTGCACGGCGCGTAGATTCGCGGGCGACGGCCGGCCCCGCTCACGAGCGCCGTAGAGTCGAGTTGACGCAACGCTGATGGTGGTCCAGGCAGTGGTTTCGCTACAGATCCCGTCCCGAAGGCAGGCTCTTGTTCGGGACGGAGAATCGACTCTTCGCCGAGGGCTCGACTTATAGGAGGAGGCCGGAAGGCCGGAGGGAGCGGTCCGCTCATCCGATATCGGCGATCCCGACGTCGGCCTCCGTTGGCTCCGCGTCGACCCGGAAGAGCCTGTCCAGGAACGTGAACGTTTCCGATTCCCTGGCGATACGTCGCGCCGTGCATGAGTGCACCCAGAGATTGGATTGAACGCCCGCTGCGATATCAACCCGAGCTTTTCCAAAGGCAAGTGGCCCGCCTCGCGGTCTGGTCTGACCCACGGCCAACCAGGGGAGGTCAACGTGGGGCATGATCGGTTGCGAAGGCCGCCCACGAATCTCTAAGAACCCCCACGTCTCCCAGAGTTGATCGAGCGATGTCCCCTTCCGAATACTCGATCCGTCCTTTCGTGGATGTTGATTTCGACGCCGAGGCGCGGATCGACCGTGAGATCGACCCTGCCCATGCCCCCACCGTGGAGGAGCTCCGTCACTGGGATGAGATCCTGAACCTCGAGAGAGGCCGCACCAACATCAGGCTCGCGGCCGAGATACAATCGACCGGCGAGGTCGTCGGGTACGGCTCCCTCGCTCAGCCGGCATTCAACTACGACCCCCGGAGGTTCTGGATCTGGGTTGCCGTCGCTCCCGGACACCGACGGCGGGGGATCGGTGCCGAGCTGTACTCCCGACTGGAAGGGGAGGCGCGGGCCAGAAGAGGACTTGGCCTCTGGAGTGACGCGCGAGAGGAGGATCTTGCGGGAGTCCAGTTTCTGGACCGCCAGGGATTCCAGATCCGCCGCAAGATTTGGCTATCGCGCGTTGACCTCGCGACCATGGACCTCTCCGCGATTCCGGATCGGTCTGCGTCCCTGACGAGGGACGGGTTCCGTCTTTCGACGTTAGCGGAAGAGGGGGCGACATCCACCGAAGTTCGCCAGAGCCTTTACGGGTTGAGCCAGCGCTCCGCCGCTGACATCCCGCGACTCGGCGCCTTCCACGCTCTCTCCTTCGAAGAGTTTGTCGCCCTCCACTTCGAGTCTCCGGGTTTCATGGCAGAAGGCACGTTCCTGGCATGCAAGGGCCGGGAGATAGTTGGGATGAGCTCCCTTGAGAGGGAACTCGCCCGCCCCGACACAGTTCATATAGGTTACACCGGGACGCTTCCCGAGTGCCGCGGGCGCGGGATCGGCACCGAACTCAAGCGACGTGCCGCCCTCTTTGCACGCCAAGAGGGATTTCGTTTCTTGGTGACAGGGAATGACTCGATGAATCGACCCATTCTGGCGATCAATCAGCGGTTCGGTTTCCGTCCAGAAACCGTCTGGATTCAGGGGGAAAAGCCGTTAGGAAACCTCACCGCCCCGGGGTGAACCGCTCGATTGCCTAGAAGAAGCAGGTTTCGGCCCGCCTCGATTGTGACACGTCAGCAGACAGCGCGCACCGACTCGTTGCCGCCCGAAGCGGGCGGGCTGGTCGGATCTAGGCGGAACACCGACGGAAGCGCAGAGAACGTGTACGTTGTCATACGAGAGGTAGGGACCGCCGGCGGATGGAACGCGTAGGTCGGAACGAACGGCTGCTATCTCACCGGCGATGAAGAGCGACTTACCCGGAATCTCGAAGGTCATCCTCTACTCACTGGACTCCCCGCCAGTCCCCGATATAATCGCCCACGGGCATGCGCCGCGCGATGAACTCAGAGGCTGCCCCTTCCCTCCTCGGGGTCACGCTGCGGCGGTCGTTCACCACCGGGCGATTCTTCCTGGGATACGGTAGTGCGATCTCGGTGGTCCTCGGCGTATCGCTCGCGCTCTCCCCAGGGTCTGCGTTCGCGTCGACGTTCCCGTTCCTGCTCCCTATCTTCGTCGTGGTGGGCTCGATGGGGGCCATGGTCGTGTTCACCAACGACCGGATCAAGGGGGTCCTCGAGTACCTCCTCGCCTACGGATACTCCCCTCGACGACTTTTCGTCACCTTCCTGTTGACGGCTCTCGCTCTCTCCGCGGTCGTCCTATCGGTGGCGGTGGCGGCGGGACTCGGGGTGTACCTGATTCGGGGTCATCAGTTCACGACCCAGTTCGCGACCCTCCTGGTCCTCTACGCGATCCCAATGAGCATCGCGTCGTCGGCGTTCGCGGCGACGGTCGGGATGCTCTGGACCTCGCTGTCCTCGCCGAGGGCTGGGATGAACAGCCCGATCGGCCTGATCCCGCTCATCGGGATCCTCCCGTGCCTCGTGACGCTCTTCCTGCTGACGACCCTAGCCGCGGCGGGGATATTCTCGCCAGCGGAGCTGCTGCTCATCGCCGCCGGAGTCGTGGGCGCAGTGGTCCTCATCGTGGTCGCATTGCTCAGCACCTTGGGGCGGTTCTTGCGGAGGGAGCGCCTCCTCTCACCGGCCTAGCGGACAGGGGAGGAAGAAGGAACTATGAGCGGACCGTCGCTCGAGTCCCGCGGCTCGGGGCCAGCGATCGAGTGCCTGGGCGTCAGCGCAGGGTACAACGGGAATCTAGTTCTGCGCCACATCTCGTTTCAGATCACCGAACCGGCCATCTACGTTGTGCTCGGCCCCAACGGTGCGGGGAAGACAACTCTGCTGCGGACCCTCTCGGGGATCCTCGAACCGTACGAGGGGACGATCCGGATCGATGGAAAGACTCTAGACCGTTCCAGCGCGGGGACCCGGGTCCACTACCTATCGCATGTCGATGGTATCCCGGATGGACTCCGGGTACGCGAGGCCCTAAACTTCTATGCCCTCGTGGAGCGGGCTGGTCCGTCAGATGTCGAGCGGGTCCTCGACCTGCTCGAGATCCGGCCGCTCGCCGAGCAGTACGTTTCGCAACTCAGCGCCGGACAGCGCAAGCGAGTCTCGATCGCGCGAGTGTTCCTTCGGGAGCGGGCCATATATCTCCTGGACGAACCGACCGGCAACCTGGACCCAAAGGTCGCACGCGAGATCCGCGCCCTCGTCCTCAATCTCAGCCGTGAGCGAGTGGTGCTCTACTCCTCCCACAACCTGTACGAGGCGAGGGAGATCGGTCGGTACGTAATGGCCATCCGAAACGGACAGATCGCACTCTTCGGGCGGATCGACGACCTCCGAAGCTCGCATTTCGTCGTCGGGATCCGCACCCTCGAACCCTCGAACGCGCTCGCCGAACTCCCGCAGCAGGGCGACTACTACCTCAAGGAGCTCCCTGGTCCGGAATCCGTTCCCGACCTTCTCCGCACGCTTGAGTCCCAGGGGGTCCGGATTCGGGAAGTACGCGAGATGGGGAATCCTCTCGAAGAACTGTTCGCCGACGCTCCCGAGGAGCTCCCCGGAGCCTGACACGGCTCGGGGGTTAGCGCCGCTCCCTTCCCGAGCGAGCGGCGGACACGCTGGCCGATGGGAAAGTCCGGAAGGGAAAGAGTCCGCCACGAGGCCGTTCGTCGCCAATGTGGGGGTTGGAGACACTATGGCGGACGACTTGGCCATAGACAGCCGGCCTCCTTCGCCGGGGAGTTTGCCGTCGAGGACACGACTAAGGTGATATACTCATAGTCGCATTATAAGTATAGTTACATGCCGAACATGACGCTCTCCGTACCGACGGAGCTACACCGAGAGATGAGAGCCCATCCCGAAATCAAATGGGCCGAGGTTGCGAGGACTGCGATTCGTGCCCAGTTGAGTCGACTCGAGCTTTATGATCGCCTGCTGAGCTCTTCCAAACTCACGCGAGCCGACGCGATCAGCCTTGGTCGCGAGATCCGTCGCTCAGCCGCTCGGCGGACAAAGTGACAAGGATTGTCGTGGACGCCAGTGTCCTCGTAGCGTGCCCTCTCTCGAATGGCAGTTCTCGGCGAGCTCTCCTGCACACGGTTCAAACTGAATTCTGCGCACCTGAGTTCATTACTGAGGAGCTCCGTCGCAAGTCTCCGAAAATCATCGTCCTTTCCGGAATTGCGCCGTCAGTCCTGGCCGTGCTGTTGGACGACCTCTTCGACAGAGTGAATATCGTCCCTCACCAAGCCTACGCACATCGGATGGCGCAAGCCCGCGCTTTGACCCGGGCCGCTGACGCTCAGGGAGTCGAGGATTATGTCGCCCTAGCGCTGGCTCTCGACGCCCCGATCTGGACCTTCGACAAGGATTTCAACAGGATTCAAGGGATTAGGCTCACCAATCGCCACCAAATAGATTGAGAGTCGACGCCGCCGAGCCTCCCAGGGGTGGGCGGTGATTCTGGCCGATGAGGAGAACCGTTCCGCCCGTTTGCGATTCGTGTAGAGCCGAGGTAAGCCGAGTTCAATGACGAGTAGGCGCAGGGCCGATGGCTAGGAACGTGATGTGGTGGCTCAATTCGCATTGAACCGAGGAAGACGGGCCAGCCCGTTGGCGGCTCAATCCATCTTGAGCCCACCGACCGGAAGGTCAGCCAAGGGGGACCGAAGGAACGAGACGGAGGACCCACACCCGAACATACCCCATTATCACCAGGACGTGCTGCCGGACTATGGCCCCAGAAGTCGCCCTGAGACGAGCTAAACAGAACGTGCGCGGGTGGAGTAGGTCAGATCGACGAACTAGGGCCGCGATGGGGGTGGGACATGTCGCCCTGATCCTCGGGGTCATCGCACTGGTCCTCGGCGCCACGGGAGTCGTCATCGCCCTTACGAACAGTGGTCATGCCGGCCCTGCGGGGGCGGCGGGAGCCCAGGGCGACCGCGGACTCCCCGGACCCGGGGCCGTGGTCAAGCAGGCATTCAATTTTGCGGCACAGCCTCTAGTCGCGGGTTGCGCGTTCTACGCGGGGTCTAACATCAGCCTCACGGTGGATGGACCCGGAACATTCGTTGTGACGGCATCCATCGAGGTCGCCATAACCCACACCTATGCAAATTACTCCGCGTACGAGGTAGGCCTCGCGAACACATCAGGGTCCTGCTCGTTTCTCATCGACAGTTACGTTACCGGCTACATGTCCTCCGTCGCCCCGTCGGACAGCTACTATTCAGACTTCAGCGTTCCCCAGGATTATGCGGCCGGAGCCGCAGGCACCTACTCCTTCGGGATCATCGGCGGCGTGGGCTCGGGGGCGGACGTAGCCGAGTTCTACTGGTCGAGCGTCTCCGTAGTGTTCTACCCGGCCTAGAGGAGAGCCGCGCCCGGGAGCTCCGCGGATGGGTGTTCGATACCCGTCGGCGGAGCCCCCCCATTTTTCCGCGTCGCCTCTGGTCTGGAGTTGGCTCTCGTGGGAAGCGCGTCAAGACCGGGCCCGCCCCCTGCCGTCCGTGCGCTGTGTGGCTTCACCTCGGGAAGACACTGCGCCGATCTTGGCTGCGTCCTTGCGGACTGCGGCGTCGGTACGGGCGGGCTCAATTCATGTTGAACGTTTTCGACCGCAGCCTATGGGGGGATCGGGGCCTCCTCTTAGACTAAGCTAACCAAACAGTCTCGCGGCAAGCGCGAAAGTGAGGATCTCCCGTGAGCAACGCTGCGTTTCGGTGTCGCGCGGTGGCCAGGACCAACCCGTCCGCGAGGCCCGGGAGGGGAAGACCAACCGATCGTGCGTGCTGTCGGAGCTCATCGACGGCATGGGCGCCCGCAACGGCAATCGCATCCTCGATGGGCACAATCGCGGAAGCCTCTCGGATTGCTTGGAGTTGCCGGGCTATCGTGGAGTCGGGCAAGCCACCCCTCATGCACGCGGAAGCTACTTCGGCCAAGACAATGGCAGGGGTGAGGCAGCTCTCTGCGGAGTAGATCGCTTCCCTCGCACGATGCCCCGAGGGGCTCCCTTGGATCATCTCGATCCAAGCGAACGTGTCAATAGTGAGAATCAAGCCGGTCGGCCTCCGTGAAAGACTTGACCACGCCCTTTCCGCTACCGAAGACTTGGTCGAGCGCTCGAGACCGCCGTTCTCGAATCAGCTTCCGAATGGTCTCGTCCGCTGTCTGAACCTTGAATGCCTGACGGAGTCGCTCGAGCTCCTGCAGGGTTTGGTGGGACACCCGCACTGAAGTGTCTGCGCTGCTCATCTCTTAAACGCATGCACGCATGCAATCTAAAGCTTCTCAACAAGGTGAATGACGAAGAGTGGGCACAGCACGTGGTCGAAACCTACGGATTGATCGTTGCGCCATTAGCTCTGGCAAATCGTGGGTGCGATTCGGATTGAACCCAGCGTAGGAAAGGCACCCTCGAACCAGGCGCGGGGTCCATGCAAGTTGGACCTACCGACCCCGCGGCTGGTAGTAGGTCCGTTGCCAAGGGAAGAGATTCTGGTCACTACCGATCGGCTCAGTAGACGGGTTTGAGCAGCTCAATCTCTTTGAGCGCTTCTTCCTGAGGAATCACGTGGATGATCTCGTTCACGTTCCACTGAACGAGTCCAGACTGAACGATGAATTCGCGGACGGCCTCGATCTTGGGTGCTTCCATTACCACGAACGTTCGGTGCTCGGCACTTACTAGAGGTCCGACTATGGGGCGCACGCCCAACTTCTTCGCGAGGGCCATCATCGGGCCCGGGTCGGCCCCGTAGGCTTTCCGCGCTTTCTCGTTCGAGATTGGGCACTGGTCGGGCGAGTGGCTCGAAATCACCACAAAGAGGGTCATCGAGGTTTCACCGAAGCGTCCGACCAGCGCCCGGTATATCAATCCAGCGAAATTGGACCCAAGCCAGGCTTGGCAGCCCGACGGGAAGTCTCAGAGGAAACCTCGAGGGGAAACCATCCCCCCCGTCGGATACCTGCCCCTTGACCCGCGGCTGCGCCGAACAATGGGGTTCGAGTTGTCTCACTTCGCCGATATCGCTAAGATGTCACGGGCGGCATGGCAGCGCGGGATGGAGAGTCCGTTTCAAGGCGAAGCGGATGTTGTCGCGAAGACACGCGGTCCGCCGAGCACTCGGGCGAGTCTACGCCGGGATCTCCTTGGGCTGGGCCTGGCGGAGGGCTCCACCGTTTTGGTCCACTCCTCGTTGAGCGCACTCGGCTACGTGGTGGGAGGGGCCGAGACAGTCGTCCTAGCCCTGGAGGACGCCCTCGGCGAATCCGGCACTCTGATGATGCCTGCCTATTCGTTGAGTGCTCCGGACCCCGAGAATTGGCGGCACCCTCCTGTGCCTGAATCCTGGTGGGAGACCATCCGGGGCGAATGGCCGCCGTTTGACCGGGACCTTTCACCGGCCCTACGTCTCGGAGCGATCGCCGAAACCTTCCGGCACCAACGGGGAACCGGGAGGAGCGAGAACCCGAGTAACTCGTTCTGCGCTCGCGGGCCCGACGCAAGGACCATCCTCGACAACCACGCCCTCGACGACAGCTTGGGGGAGAGCTCTCCCTTGGGAAAGCTGTATGCGCACGGGGGCAGCGTACTGCTTCTCGGCGTCGACCATTCCTCCAACAGCTCGTTGCACCTGGCGGAATACCGAGCCCAATGGCCCGGTAAGCGATGGGGACGCCCGCTCAAGGCGCGGATGGTCCGGGGGGAATCGGTGGTGGAGGTGCTGCTTCGCGACCTGGAACTGAACAGCGATGACTTCAGCAGGCTCGGCGAGGACTTCGAGAAAGAGACAGGGTCGGTTCGGACAGGGCTGGTCGGAACCGGAGTTGGCCGACTTATGGATCAGCATGCCCTGGTCGACTTCGCCGTGCCCTGGATCGAGAAGCATCGAATCCCGGCGTAGGTTTCCCAGAGGCAGCGGTGGGGGATACTCGATAGCCCGCCGGTAGACTGACGACGGGTATTCCAAGGAGGGTCCAAATATTGAGAGGGCTTAGGGGTGACCTACCATGCTGGGCCGCCGAACCCCGCGCACCGTCGTTAGGCCTGTAGCCGTTGCGGTCCTGTCGGTCGCTGTCGCTCTCCTGATGCTCGGGTTGCCTTCCATCGGCTTCCCGCAGGCCACCACCCCCACCGCATCGGCGGCGATCTTGCCGCTCCAAAGCGGCCCCCCAGGGCTCAAGCTCGAGTTCGTCGCCCAAGGGTGCCCCCTAAAGGAACTGTGGAACGTTACCCTATTTACTGCTACTTTTGTAAACCTCGGCACGAAATCCGCCTCCGGGGGAGGGGCTGTCCCAGCGCACGTCGTTTTCACCGTCGCCGTCGGGAATTACACGTTTTCTCCGTCAGGCCCACCGAACTTCGGCTTGACGCCGCTCCCACCGTACGTCACGTCCAAGGTGGACGTCACCGGTAAGCTGACGGTCGTCGACCTCATTTGCGAACCGATTACTGAGAGCTTTGGTCTCAACGGAACCCCAACTCTCCCGGTACCCGCCGGCGGCCCACCCCTGAACAACACGACCGCGCACCCGTGGGGGGAGGCCTACGATCCGTCGAACAGTTGTCTCTACCTTACGGAGGACCCGTCCACCCCCGCCACTACGGGCTATGTGACGGCGATCGGCCCGACTCCCGTTCCCGGCCTGATCATGAGCTTCCCGACCGGCGTCGTCGGCACGGATGGCTTCAACCCCCTCGGCATCGCTTGGGCACTCTCGTACGCCGGCGCACCCACCGGTTACCCGGGTGGGTTCCTCCTGGTGGCGGATTCGCAGAGCAACGAGCTGAGCCTGTTCGGCTTGCCCGACCCGAACGGGAGCACGTTCTGCTGGCCCGTCCTCCTGGGAGCGGCCGACGCGTACGCCTACGCTCCGAGCGCCGTCGCGCGAGTCCCCCTGTCCAGCCCGTACAACGTCGTCTTCGGCCACCAGGCCGGTCCCTCCGCCGCCAAGCTCGGCGCAGCGCCCGGTCTGTTCTACGTCTCTTGGCAGAACGGCTACGTCGCGGCGTTCGCAGGTCTCGCCGAGGGTCGTGTCCTCGCAAACCTCACCGACCCGCTTGGCCTCTCCTATGCAGGGCCGAACGGCTATGCCTTCTCGCCGAACGGCTACCTGGAGATCCCGAACTTCGCCCCCAACGGTTGGGTGACCTCCTACAAAGTCGCTCCGACCGATATTGGCCCCGCGGGCGCCCCGGCGCTCGGAGCCGTTACGAACTCGGCGAAGAGTCTCGACCAGGTGGTCTGGACAGTCACTGCCCCCTTCCTGCAGACCCAGCCCAATGCAACCCATGCGACACGAGCGGTGGTCGCGACCTCTGACTCGAACTTTGGTATCAACGGTAACATCCAGGGCGGTGGAGGGACTTCGTTCGGAGACGTTCCGGGCTGCACCCCGGGGACCCCGTTGGGGGGTGTGATGGGCGAACTCGCGTTCCCCACCGCTTTAGGATGCCTGAACGCCGTAGGGACGACGCTTCAGCCGGTCCCGGCGAACGCCCCGCTCACCTTCGGGAGCACGTGGGCGAGGTCTACCCAGGACGTCTACCAGGTAGTGCCGTACTTCGCCACCAACCCGACGCCGAGTTATCCCGAGGGCGAAGTGGAATCGGTGACATTCACTCAGGTCGGGTGCGGCCTGCTCTGTGCGCCCGGCACCGGTGCCGGCCCGGGCGTGGGATTGTACCCCATCGAGGTGATTTGGACCTCGAACGCAATCGGTACCGTCCCCGTCAATTTCTTCGGCTTAGGCTCGGCGACAACGGGCACGCTGATCGTCACGGTCTACGGCTCGGGCTCGGTAGCGTTCCTACCGGCGTTCTACCTCGCATGATCCCGCGTCCAGTGGGAGAGTCCGAGGTTCCTGCGCTCTAGCGCAAGTTCTCTCCCGGGGGAGACCATGACCTCCCCGCGCTGCTGCGCTTTCGCGAGCTCTCGGACGAGGAAGGCCACACGCTCGACCTACGCCACCCCGGCGGCAGCGGCGGAGGCCTGTCGGTTGAGTACCCCCTTCGTGCCGACCCCGACGAACGCGAGTCACCTCAACCCGGTCGAGACCGGCTTTCGAACGATTCGACGTTAGGGGTTCACGAGTTGCATAGGCGGGGGCGAGGCGAGCTTCGCGCTATGGGTTGCGATGCGACGACTCGACCAGCTCCTTTGCGCGACGATCTTACGCCCGAAACGCCGCTAGTGGACTCCGCACGGGCGCCTAGGGGGGGAACCGATATCGGCCCCCGAGCACTTGAGGGCTGTTTCGCTTGCCGCCCATCGCCCCCCAGAGCCCTTAGTGAACCCACGGGATTCCAACTTGCAGGCCGGTCATTCTCAACCTACTTGACCGCGTTCCAATTCTCCGAGGGTCCTCTCGGAATTCAGATCCTCCGATGTTGCGCCCGAGAATCAGGTGGCTGGTCCCGAGGGAGGCGACGTGTGGGTGCGGGTCCCACCCGGGCCCGGACCGGTTCGCCGCCGAAACCTGAGTCCGATTCCTATGCCTGCGAGTACACCGATCGCGGCCCCGATGCCCCCCCCGATCGCGTACGCTTCGACACCCGCAAATCCGGACGGGCCCCCGCCGCTCGACGACGTGGTCGCATCCCGTATCACGGTCACGTTGTTCGAACTGTAGTCCGTGACGAAAATCTCCCGCTGCCCGCTGTCATACGCGGCGGCGTCGGGGTCACCCGCAAGCGGCATCGTCGCCACCACCAGGTTAGTAGAGTCGGAAACCAGAGTGGTGGTGTTCGAGGCTGGGTTCGTGATGAAGACCTCCCCCGTCCCGCTGTCGTACGCCTCATCCCACGGACCGTCCGGATCCGGGATCGTCGTGACGACGGCATCGGTCGAATCCGAAATAACACTCACGCTCGAATCCCCTTCGTTCGTGACGAAGATCTCTCCCTTCTCACTGTCGTAGACCACGTCCCTCGGGAAGGCACCGACCGTGATCGTGGCGACCACCGTGAAGCTCGAATCCGAGATCACGCTCACGTTGTGCGATTGCAAGTTCGCGACGAAGACCTCCCCCTTCGCACTGTCGAACGCAACGCCGAAGGGTTCGCTCCCCACAGGAACGGTAAGTACCACGGTGTCGAGGGCATGGGAGATGACGCTCACGTTGTCCGTGACGAATCCCGTCACGAAGACCGCTCCGATCCCGCTGTCGTAGGCCAAGCACCGCGCGCCCTCCGGCACCGGTATCGTCGCTATGACGGTGTCGTTTGTGTCCGAAATCACGCTCACGTCATTGGAACCCGCGTTCGCGATGAAGATCTCGCCCAGCCCAGCGTCGTACGCTGCACACCAAGGGGAGCTGCCGACCGGAACCGTTGCCTTGACGGTATTGGTCGAATCGGAGATCACACTCACGTTGTCTGAGTTGGAGTTCGTGACGAAGACCTCCCCCGTCGCGTGGTCGTAGGCCATTCCCTGGGGACCGGTTCCCACGGAAATGTTCGAAATCAGCCGGTCCGTTGCAGGGGATGGGTCGGCGAGGATTGCTTCGACATGCAGGCGAACAGGGGGAGTTCCCCCCCAGCTTACGCCGCCGAGTGTCGCAAGGCCAACCACCAGAACGGCGAGGGAAGCCTGACTCCGCGGACGATGCCTCCGAAGGGACCCAAAGCTCGGATTCGACACTGGCGCCGTTTCCGACCTATGAGCTCGCTAGCGCAGGATGGTCATGTACCTTCCGCCGGCGGCAAATACGACAGGTATCGCCCACCCGGTTGTCAAGGGACACCCTGTGGGCGAGCTCTCCCTCACAGGCGGTTCGGGTTTCCCTTCCAGGGGTCATGATGTGGGGGGACCGAGCCGCGCCCCCCGTTTCCCGCCATCGCGGCTCGTCAGAATACGCGGGGGGGTGCCGGAAGTGCTGAGACGGACCGCGCGCGGCCGACGACGGCTGACCGGGTTGACCAGGCAACACGAGGCGAGGTCGCCCATGCCCGCCCAGGACGCCGACGCGGAACGCCGATGGCCAGATGTAGTCGCCCCGCCGTCGCAGGAACGTGGGACGAGACGAGGAGCGTCATGCCTAGGCCCCTTCGAGCATTGGTTCTCGGGGCGGGCGGGTATGCTGCGATGTCGTGGGAGGTTGGCGTCCTCGCAGGCATGGCGGACTCCGGCATCGACCCCCGCGATGCTGACGTGTTCGTGGGGACGTCCGCCGGGGCGATTGTCGCGGCTCAGATCACGAGCGGGGTCTCGCTGGATGAGCTATCTCGCCGGCAGCTCGCCGCCCCTCGGGAGACAGAATCGTCGACTCCCGAGGTCGATTTCAAGCGATGGCGCGACGAGCTTGGACGTGCAAGGACCGGCGGTGGGACTCCGACCGAAATTTTGCGGCGCATCGGATCGCTAGCCTTGGCCGCCCCTCCGGGGACCCCGTCGGACCGGCCTTCGGTCGAGTCCCTGCTTCCGAGGCACGTCTGGCCCGAGCAACGACTGCTCACGGTGGCGGTTGACGTTCGGACGGGGGAGCGATGCGTCTTCGACCGAACCAGCGGAATCGACTTCGTCGACGCGGTGACGGCCAGTGGGGCCGTCGCCGGGATCTCACCGCCGGTGACCTTCAAGGGTCACGATTACATGGACGGCGGATTCTATTCCACGGCCAACGCAGACTTGGCCCTTGGCTGTGATTCCGTGCTGATCCTCTCCCTCCCCGCCAGAGTGCCTCCGCTCAGTGTGTCGTCGCTCGAGGCCGCGGTGGAGAAGCTACGAGCCAGTCACGCGCGTGTGGAGGTGGTGTACCCCGACCAGGCAACCGAAGCCGCTTTCGCGTCTGTTGGGGGCAACCTGCTAGACCCGTCGGTCAGCGAGCCGGGGGCCCGCGCCGGGCGTGAGCAGGGTCGTCGCGTTGTGAACGAACGCTCGTCCCACTTCTGGCAGTGAGTCCCGGTGTCGCGTTCGATTCGCCCGCGGTAGCGTGCTGTTTCCCCGTGGAGCGAATGGAGCCATTCGGTCTCGTCCTCGTGGATTCTTCCGCAGCGGGTCGGTGGTCAGGCTACCGGTTACCGGAACTCAGGGCATCGGCGGGATCGCGGGGCGGGATCGGCAACGGCTGAGGCCAGGCCGTCAACGTCGAGAAACCAACCTCCGCATCACGACCTTCCTTGGTCCCAAGGAAGTAAGAGGGAGGAAGCCAGCTTCGGCGAACATGGAGGTGGTTCCAGCCCACAAGAATGAGTTGGAGCTAGGGTGCGATCGAGTATGATCGGTCGGGTATCCGTCGACCGTCCCGCCCCCCTTGGCGGCGATCAGGTGAAGGGCTCCATCAAGCGCAGCAGTCGCGACCCCCTCCCCTCTGTGACCTCGGTCGACGAAGAAGCAAGTAATCCTCCAGTCGGGTGCTTTCGCGCCCGTTCTGGCATACGCGCTCATTCGGCCAGGCAACTCCCCCGGGGACCCGAACTGACACCAGCCCAGGATGTCATCCCCATCGTAGACCAGGGCCGCATGGGCTTGTCCCGATCGAACTAGGCTCTCCTTCTCCGCCCTATTCTGTGCTGCGGTCCTGTCGGAGCTGCGCTTGAGATGGAAGGCGATGCACCAGCAGCCACCCCAGATGCCGTCGTGCTTCCTGACGAGCCTGGCAAAATCGTCCCAAGTTCGTGGCCCGAGCTCCCGGATCGAGTACGGTGACATTGACGGCCGGTCGGGCACCTTCTATGTGGCACGTAGGGGCGCACGGAAGACGGACTCATAGGGGTTCCCGAGTCCCGTGCCTTTCTTGGAGCCCGGCCCGTCCCCCGTCAGGGACCCTATTCGTGGGAGCTACGAGAGGAGCTACGTCGGTCCCGTCTGACGTTCGTGGGCCCGCTCCTTGGCCGGGCGACCGGATACGTACGAGAGGGCTAGCAGGATCGCCCCACCCAAGGTCAGAAGCTCGGTAGGGTTCCATAAGCCATTGGGACTGCGAGGGGCTCCCGAACATGCCTCGTGACGAGAGGCTTGCGAAGTCGATGACCGGGCACGAGGAGCGCTGAGGGAAATCGGCCTGCGGGTCGAGGGGGACCCGGCTGCCGGGCTATATGTGAATCTCGACATCCCTTGCGCGATGGTCTCAGCGGTACAGGGAAGGATCTGGATCGGTTCCATCGTCATCGACTGCACCAGGCTCGACCCGATGATCAAGTTCTGGAGCGAGGCCCTTCACTACATTCCCCGGGGTCCCGTCCAACCCGATGGGGTGATTCTAAAGGACCCGAAAGGAGTGGGCCCCAACCTCAACCTGAGCATCTCTAACGACGGACCCTTGGAAGAGTATCGTCTCCACTTGGATCTCTACGCTGACGACCCGGCCGAGGAGGTGCAGCGCCTCGTTCGTCTCGGAGCCGTACTCAAGAGGCCCCCTGAAAAGGGACAGGACTTTGTGACGCTGGCCGATCCGGACGGGAACTTGTTTGACGTTGTAGACATCAATTGGCCAGACGAATCGAAGGATTGGTGGTTCGGCCGGCGCCCCTGAACGGTACCCGATAGGATCATTCCTCAGATCGGGTGGACGAACGAGTAGCCTATTCCCCAGAGGTGCCTTCGTCCGAGCGATGAGCAGCCCTCCTCGAACCATTGGAAACGCCGGGATTCCGGAGGCTCCGAGCGTCTATCCCCAACCCGATGACCCTTTGAAACACCTGGAGAAACGGATTGTCAGCCTCGAGCGATGGATCCAGACCGTCCTTGGTGTAACGTTGTTCCTGGCCATGTTGTCGGTCATCCTCATCTGGAAAGTCTGGTAGTCGAGTCGTGGCGTCGATCGGTCTGGCGCGGTCGTTCACCAACCCACCCGCTGTCTAACGCTCTAATGATCGCTGGCCAACCCAGCGCGGATCGTCCCAGAAGGGACAACTTTCCGGATTGGCCCCCACGCTGCGGAATTCGAATTCGACTATACTCCCGCTTCGCGCTTGGGGCGGCTGGTGCTCAATACATGTTGAACACAACCGCCGACCGCTCGCGAAGGAATCCCGTCGGGGGCTCACGCGCACTGCCCTCAAGCCACTGACGTAGTGGCTGGGGGCGTCCACGCTCCTCCGTGGCCTGCCGATCGCTCCGGGCCCCCCGCAATCTGCGACCAGCGATCCAATGAGACTCTTCGATTTCGAGGTCAGTTTCCATCACACCGACCTCGGTCTTCGACGCGACAACCAGCCCCCCGGGCACGCCACAATGATTTTCAAGGGGTCTCTGATGCCTTACGAAGAGGGTCGGGTCTTGCTGAGCAAATTCCAACCTTCGAAGCGTGGCAATCGATGAACCGGAAAGGAGTCGCCGTAGCAATCGCCGTAATGACCGTTTTGAGCGGGCTGACGTTGCTCGCCGGAGCGCCCCGGGCGCTAGCGCCCGCTGCGACCCCGGGACCGACGGCTGCGGTCCCCCTGATGGCCGGGCCGGCCCCCGCGGTAGCCCCGCCAGACATGGGTTGGCAGACCCCGGCTGCGCTCGAGTCACAAACTTCCGCGACCGCAAATCTCGCCGGGGTCGCGCTTTCGTCCGACGGTACCGGCATGATCGTTTGGCAGAAGAGCGGGGTCCGCAACACGCTGATGGCAACGCACTTCATCCCGAACGGAGGGGGGGATGGCGGCACGGATTGGCAGGTGCCCGTACAGGTCTCGAACAGCCTGAACGACATCGGTTACACGTCCAACGGTGCGGTGGCGATGGACGCGTTTGGCGATGCCATGGCGGTCTATTATTCCTGGAACGACACCCACGGGTACACCGCGTTCGCGGCTCTCTACAAGGCCGGCGTGGGCTGGCAAGCTCCCGTGGCAATCGACCAACCGTACGATTGGTCGTTCAACCCGGTCGTTTCGATGAACGCTGCTGGCAAGGCGGTCGCGGTCTGGGAAGTCTGGAACGGGGCGTACTATAGCATCTTCGCGAACCGGTTCGCTCCCGCCACGGGTTGGGGGACAGCACAAGCGATCGAGACGACGGCGAACTACTCCGTCTCGCCCACCGTGGCGGTGGACGGAGCCGGGAATGCCATTGCTACCTGGTACGCGGAGGATGGCAGCACTTACCACGTCTACGCAGCCCAATTCAGCACGACCCTGGGCTGGCTCCCGCCCTTCATCGTTGAAACGAGTGCCAACTGGGCCGTCTACCCGTCCGTCGCGTTGGACGCGGGGGGGAACGGAGTCGTGACTTGGATCGAGTACGACGGGCAGTACGACGTGTGGGCGAAGCTGTACAACAGCACCTCCGGCTGGGCTCCCGCGACGATGATCGAGCCGGGCACCTACTATGCAGGGTACTATCCTGGCCCAGCCGCGGCCGCCGCTGGCGGAAACGCAAGCGTCGTCTGGACGATGCAGAATTCCACCGGAGCTTCGCACGTCTACGTGAACCGCTACGTTGCCGGCACGGGATGGGTCGGAGCGATCGACCTCGACATCTTTGGCCTTCCGTCGGAGGACGGTCTCGTGGCGATGGACCCGACGGGCAACGTGACGATCACGTTCATCTATCTGCCCACCACCAGTCCAGCGAACCAAGTAGTCGACGAGGCTGTTCGGTACAATCACGTGTCTAGCAGCTGGACCTTCTCTCAACTCGACTACGACCGGGTCGGGAGCGGTTCGCCGCTCGTGGCGATCGACGGAAAGGGGAACGCCATCGCGGCATGGGACTACAACGCCGGAACGACGGTCACTCCCCAGAACGGGATCCTCTCGAACTACTACACCAACGGATCCGGGTGGCGGTACTACTGGCAGGCCCAGCAGGCCGAGTGGGAGAACGACATTTCACCCAGCTGGCTCCAGCTCGAGACGAACCCGGCCGGGGACGCGATCTTCTCCTTCACGCAGAATGACGGCCCGATCTGGGACGGGTACGCGGCCCTGTACACGCCGGGCGGTGGATGGGGACCCGTCACGAGGATCGAGAATTTCAACGTGAGCGGCGTCACCGAGGAATGGTCCGCCATCGACGGGGCCGGGAATGCGCTCGTTCTCTTCCGTGCCTCGGATGGGATCCAGTACAATGTTTACGCGGCGTACTACCACGTCGGCACCGGTTGGGGGGCGCCGCAGCGGTTAGACAGCGCGGTCGGAAGCTCCAAGGACTGGCTTCGGGTCGCTATGAACAGCGCCGGCGACGGGGTTGCGATCTGGAACGAGTACAACGGCACAAACTACAACGCCTACGCTGCATTCTTCAACGGCACGACTCGGACGTGGGGTGCTCCGAGCCCGGTCCAGTCAACATTCGTCGACATTAGTACGGGGACGGTCGGCATCGACGGGCGCGGGGACGCCATGGCGGTCTACCAAGCCTACAACGGCACCGGGTGGAGCAACTACGCGAGCTACTTCCAGCCCGGGCTGGGCTGGGGATCGCCGGTACAGATCGCCCGGAACCCCTTGGGCTCGAACCCCGACTACGCCGTGGAGATGAACGACGCGGGCGATGTCGCGGTGAGCTGGACCGACTGGAACGGGAGCGCCTACCTCGCCGCCGTGAACGTGTTCTCTCCGACTACCGGATGGGGGACCGACCAGGTCTTCAACACGGGCGTAGGGGATGAAGGGCCCGCGACCCCGTCCTTGGACGGTGCCGGCAACGCCCTCCTCGCGTACAACGTCTGGAACGGCACCCAGTTCGGCGCCTATGCGGTGTTCAAGCCCGTGGGCAGCCCTTGGGGAACGCCCGTAGAGATCAGTTCGGGCTCGGGCGATTCGTCGGGCCTGGTCTCGGCTCTCGACTACCACGGGAACGGCTTCGTGGCCTGGTCTCACTACAATGGGGTCGGCTACGACATCGTTTCGCGGAGATACGTCAGCGCCGAAGGGTGGATGCCCCAGGCGACGGTCAACCTGCCCTCGCCCGCTGGGCCGGCGACGAATACCGGCAGCGCGGTCCTCGGCTTGGACGGGCACGGCGACGCAATTCTCGGATGGAACGAATGGGAGAACGGGGCCCTCCTGCCTTTTGCCGCCGCCTACATCGTCGGCAGCGGCCAACCGACGCTCACCCTAACGTCGCCCGCTAACGGTACGCTCACGAACAACCCCACCGTGACGGTCTCCGGCACGACCGACCCTGGGGCCGCTCTGACGATCGACGGCGCGCCTGCCGCAGTGGCCGTCAACGGTTCTTTCAGCAAGACGTACTCCCTGCCCGACGGATCGCACACGTTCGTGGTCGTCGCGAAGAATGCGGCTGGGCTTTCCGCACAAGAGACCAGCACCGTCGCCGTCGACACCACGGCGCCGGCGCTTTCCATCTCGACCCCCACGACGGGCAGCCTCACGCGAGACGCCGTCGCGCAGGTCAACGGGACCACGGAACCCGGAGCGACGGTTTCCGTGAACGGCGTCCTGGCCGTCGTCTCAGGGGCGGGCGATTTCAGCGTCGCGCTGCCCCTCCAGGAAGGTCTCAACACCATCACTGCCATCGCAACGGACGCCGCAGGCAACACCGCGACGACCTCGGTGCTCGTCACCCTCGATACCGTCCCTCCGACCCTGACCCTGACATCGCCGACAGCGGGGCTCACCAACCACACGGCCGTCGTCGTTTCCGGATCGACGGATCCCGGGGTCACCCTGACGGTCGACGGGACCCCAGTGACCGTTGGGATCTCCGGTGCGTTCACCACTACTCTGACGCTGTCGAACGGCCCGCATACCATCGTCGTGAACGCGACGGACGCTGCGGGGAATCAGGCCTCTGATTCGGTCGTTGTCACCGTGGATACGACACCGCCCAGCCTGGCGATCACTACCCCCACGACGGGCAGCCTCACGCGGGACCCGTTCGCTCAGGTGAACGGCACGACCGACCCGGGAGCGACCGTCGCCGTGAACGGTGTCCAGGCGGTCGTCTCGGCCTCGGGTGACTTCAGCGTCGCGCTGCCGCTCGAGGAGGGGCTGAACACCGTCACCGCGATCGCAACGAACGCCGCCGGGAATACCGCGACGACCTCGGTGACGGTCACCCTCGATACCGTCCCGCCGGCCCTGGCCCTGACTTCTCCGACGGCGGGTCTCACGAACCACACGGCGGTCGTCGTATCGGGGACCACAGAACCCGGCGCCACGGTAACGGTCGATGGGACCCCGGTGATCGTCGGCGTGTCCGGCGCCTTCACGACCACACTGACGCTAGCCAACGGTCCGCACACCATCGTGGTAGTCGCGACGGACGCCGCGGGCAATCAGGCGACCGCCTCGGTGCTGGTCACGGTGGACACGACACCCCCGAGCCTAACGATCTCGAGCCCGATCACCGGCAGCCTCACGAGGGATTCGATCGCCCAGGTGAACGGGACCACCGACCCCGGCGCGACCGTTGCCGTGAACGGCGTCCAGGCGGCGGTCTCGGGCTCGGGCGGGTTCAGTGTTTCGCTGCCGCTAGAGGAAGGCCTGAACACCGTCACCGCGGTCGCGACGAACGCCGCTGGGAACACCGCGACGACCTCGGTGACGGTCACCCTCGACGACGTGCCTCCGGCCCTAGCGCTGACCTCTCCGACGACGGGCCTCACGAACCATTCGGCGGTCGTCGTAACGGGGACCACCGAACCCGGTGCCACGGTAACGGTCGATGGGACCGCGGTGAGCGTGGGGGTCGCCGGTGCCTTTACCACGACGCTGACGCTGGCCGACGGCGCGCACACGATCGTCGTGAACGCCACGGACGCTGCCGGCAACCGGGCAACCGTCTCTGTGCAGGTTACGGTGGATACTACTGCGCCGAGCCTCGCGATAACGTCGCCTACGACAGGCGCCAGCGTGTCGACGTCCGACATTCTCGTGACGGGGACGGCGGAAGCTGGCTCGACGGTCGTCGTGGATGGCTATGCTGTCGCGCTGAGCGGCGGCGGGACGTTCTCGATCGAGCTGCCACTATCCCCGGGGACCAACACGATCACGGTGACGGCAACGGACCCCGCGGGCAATGTGGCTTCCCGCTCCGTGGTCGTATCCTACGCCGTTCCGGCGGCCCCGGCTTCGCAGTCGTCGACCCCCGCCCTGAGCACGCTGGACCTGGTCCTGATCGTAGTAGCCGCGGCGGCCCTCGCCCTCTGCCTTGTCCAGTCGTTCCGCGGCCGCAAGCCAAAGGAAGGCCCCACCGAGGAGTGGAAGGAGCGCCCGCCGGAGCAGCCTCAAAACTAGGCGGTAATCCCTCCGACTCCCCGCCTCGCCCGGACCGCCGCCCCCGCCTCGGGGACCGGGCGAGGCAACCCGCAACGACCAGCCGGCGGTCGCGGCGAAAGCGGGACCGGACTCCGCAGGCCTGAGGGCTCAACTCGCCCTGATCCGCCCAGCACTCGTCAGGAGCGCGCGGAATGCCGGCGCGATCCCGAGGCAACGCGTCGACTGGGCTTGGTATGATCTCGGACGCCCATTCGCAAGGACGCGAGCCGCCAGGGGCCGGCCGGCCCCCACGCGGCTCTGCACGCAGCCTTCGGATTCGTTCCGACTCCGTGCCCTGTCCCTTTTTCGTTATGCGTGCGACTTCGCGCGGCCCTTCATCACGACCGCGGCGAGCGCGGCCACGCCACCGGCCACGACGGCACCTACGACGACCCAGTCCAGGGGCGAAAGAGGCGTTCCGCCGGACGTGACCCCTCCCGAGGCGACGATCGTGTCGTCAACAAGGGTGACATCGCCGGTGCGCGCCAACGCTTGTCCATTCAGATGAGCGCCAGTGTCTAGGGTCACAGAGGCATACGCCATGATAGTCCCATCCATGGTTGCGGTCGTGCCAATGGTCGCTGAACTCCCGACCTGCCAGAAGATGTCAGACGCCTGGGCGCCGCCCGAAAGGACGACGCCGGCACCCGAGGTAACGGTCAGTCCCGACGCGATCTGAAAGATGAAGACCCCGACCCCGCTGAGCGTAACGGTACCGGAGGAGATCTCCAACGTGGAGGTCGACTTGTACAGCCCGGGGGTCAAGGTCATGCCCTGGAGGTTCCCGGCCTCGGAGATGGGGCAATTCGATCTCCCAGCGGCATCGTTGTAGGCCGTGGTCAGATCTGCCTCGGCGCCAGTGTCCGCGATGTCCTTGGTCCCCGAGTAGGTCCCTGGGGGGAAGCCGACCACGGCGGACCCGGGCCCGACTCCGATATTCCCAATGAGTACGCTCGGCCCAGTGTTCGTGAGCGTGGTGCCTGACAGCGCCGCGTAGCCTGAGGCCAAGCCAAGTGCGACGGTGGTCTGTCCGCACGGGATCGCCGGCGCGTCGGTCACCACGGGGCTAGCCGAGAGGACGGCCGTCCCCGAAGACGTCGCTGACCCCTGCGTCGAGTGGGCGATCGCCGATATCGCGACGAACATCGTCGCAAATGTGACGACGACTGCCACGACAATGCTCGCTGCTCGCTTTCGCTCGAGTGTCATCCTTTTCAATCCGTTCTGTCCTTGGACCGAAGCATCGACCCGAATGCGCGTAGATGAACCGTTCCTGAAGGCGATTCAAGTCGAACGGCACGGACGTTGTCCTGGCGACAGAACTGGGAACCTGCCGTTCTCGGACAGGTTCGACTGCAGTCGGTTCAATGCTTATTGAGCACACTCCATCCGGCCCATTGGGGGTCCTTAGACAAACCCCTCCGTAGAAAAGGGTCGATGGAACCTCGGAACCGCCAGGGTTGAAGAAAGGGCCCGATTCGTGAACGACGTGCCTGTTCCCCCGATGCGCAGACTTTGAGGCAGCAACGTAACAAAGACCCGGCTCCCAGCGACATCCGCTCGGGGAGCTCCCGCCTGGAGCACCTTGTTTTTAAGGCGATACCTGCCCCTCCCGGGCCCAAGGAGACCGGTAGGCGCTCTCAGAAGGAGGGCCGAGGAAAGGGCTGGACGCTGAGTCTCACTCGGTGTCAGCGACGACGCATGTGCGTCGATACTCCGGGAACTCCTCGTGGACCTTGGCCTTTATCGTCGCTGGGTCCAGCGGGAGGAGTTCCTCCTTGACCTGTTTCACGATGCAACTACTTGCTTTGTGACAAGGTCAACGTGCCACGGCAGGACGTAGCCGGGGGTGTTCCAATTTTGCCATGCGGAGCACTGCATCGCTTCGTCCAAAGTTGCGTTGATAAAAACATAAGACACACCTGATGGAGGAGTAAGGTTGCTGTTCGATCCTCCGACTCCATTTATCGCCCCAGTCGTGGCATTGTACTCGACCATGTAGGTATACCCGGGATGGGTGAAAATCGGGCATGTCGGAGACGTGTCAGCCGCACCCGCGAGCCCAAAAACCCCTGGTCTCATAACAGCGATTGATGTCACCGCAAGGGCTACCGTCACGGTGACCACGATTGCACCCAACCACTTTCGCTTCATTCCTGCTTGCTCTGCACTTCCGGTTAATCGTTCACTCGTACCAAGTGTGCACTACGATGCTGGTAACTGCTCAGCTCTCTGGCCGGCCCCATTGACATTGTTCGATCTTTCGACAGCACCGGAAGTACTTTAGCGTCGA
>Ga0209415_10003299_pt1 | contig 30012 bp, 25 predicted proteins | sample PeaSoiSIISIP2007_FD_187696 | JGI IMG/M metagenome (GOLD analysis project Ga0209415, IMG submission 187696) | Peat soil microbial communities from Weissenstadt, Germany - SII-SIP-2007 (SPAdes) (version 2) | ecosystem: Environmental > Terrestrial > Soil > Wetlands > Peat | place: Germany...
CCCACACCAGTCGTTTGTGGCGCCAATGACGGCTGACAGGCTAGCAACGGACCGATGGAGCCAGACCGTTCCAATGGCAGTGGCCGACCCCAAACCAGCTGATCGGATGCGAGCGCGTTCCGTGGTTGCCTCTACCTGGGCCATCGCCCTCGGCGTCGCACTCAGCCTGACCCTCTGCACGCTTGCTATCAGATACAGGCTCGGAACGATCCAAGGCCTTCTGCTGTCCTGACCCACGTCATAAATGAGCGCGCTTCAATCGGCTGTTATCAACCTAAAAGCGGACCCATGACGCCGCGCGCATCGATCGACGGTGACCCACTGTAGACAAAGAGCCGGTCGCAAAGCCGACCTTCGCCAGCGCGATAGCGGATCACTCGTTTCCCGCCGAAACCTGAGTCCCGCGCCGCGGATTTGCCTCCTCCGCGACGCAGCAATGCTACGCAGCCGATTTGAGGCGGATCTCCCAGCCAGGGAAGACAAGGACCGCAGGATGGCAGTTCACAGCGCGCGCGAAAATCTTGGCGCGTTCGACGCCGAGATTTACGCGATCGTTCTCCACCGCCGAAATCGTAGCCTGCGGAATACCGGTAAGTCGCGCGAGCTCGCTTTGACTCAACCCCTGCAATTCACGCAGGATGCGCAACGATTCTCCGACGGAGACTTCAACGCGCTTCTTCGTACAGTCCGCCCCGGAAGGGGCGATCCGGGCTGTCCGATTGCTATCGGCGCGGGGCTGGCGTGGGGCTGGAAGACGCACAAAGCAAAAAAGAAACGGGTCGAAGATTTCTGCTAAGTAATTGATTTTCATGGCGGAGAGGGTGGGATTCGAACCCACGGATGGGTTGCCCCATCGCCTGATTTCGAGTCAGGTACATTCGACCACTCTGCCACCTCTCCCGGTGAGGAACGTCGAAGGCGCGCAGTCTATCAAACCGCGGGCGGCGGAAGCCTCGCGGTTCGATACCGAGGAGATCTCTTGAAAAACCGCATTGGCGATTCGACGAACGTCATTTCACGCCAAGCTCTTTCAACGCCTCCTTGGAATCGTCGTCCCCTTTCTCGGCAGCCATGCGAAACCAGCGGATCGCCTCGGCGCGGTCTGGCGCCACACCCAAACCTTTAAAGTACATGAATCCGATATTTCTCTGCGCGACTTCGTTTCCCTGATCGGCTGCCTTGCGCAACCAGTTCATCCCCTCCTTGTAATCTTTCGACACACCCATCCCCATTACGTAGAACATGCCGAGGTTGTCCTGACCCTCACTGTTCCCCTGCGCGGCGGCTAGGCCGAACCAGCGCGATGCCTCGCGATAGTCCTTGGGAACGCCCTGGCCTTCGGCGTAAAGATTCCCGATCCCAACCTGCGCCGGGGCATTGCCCTGCGCGGCGGCCGCACGGTACGAGCGCATGGCCTCGGCGTAGTTTTGTTTTAGTAGAAAGTCCTGCCCCTTGCGATAGTCCGCGTCGCCCAAGGGGACTGCTGCGGGCGCAGATGTCGTTGGCGCCGAGGGTTTCCCGGCTGGCTGCGCTGCCACGAGACTTGCAGCCGCCATGAGGGCGACCGCCGTCATGCTCAAAGCCAGCGCCAATGTGAGACGCCGACGCGCACTTCGTTCCATGGCCTCTCCTCCTCGTCGCCGCGTGCCGGCGAATTCATTTACTTGGGTTCGCTGGGAGCAGCCGCCGATGGAGCCGAACGCCGCACGACGATGGTTCCGGCGACCTTGTCGCCGATGCGCTGGCGCTTTTGGCTAACACAAATGGCGATGAAGCCAACGAGGTACAGCACCAGCCCGTCAATGGGTCGCAGCACATTGCGAACGATCGACGCCCTCCAGCTGATCGGCCCGCCGTCACTCTCCCTGACTACACGAATATTGGTGGCCAGCTTGCCGAGGGTCGCTCCCCATATTGCTTCCGGGACAATGAAGTAGGCAAGGCAAAGGCCCTCGCCCATGATCAATGGAGCATCGCGCAGATAAAATCCCCCTCCCGGAATAGTGCTCCCGGAATACCCAGCGAGCACATACAGCAGGACATAGCACGCGACCAGATCGATCAGCGCCTCGACGCCCCGCAACGCGATTCCTGCTGTCACCATGATGTAGGGCCCTGCAAGTCTTCGGCCCGGGCCGAGCCGCCGAGTTGGCCGCTCCTTGCCAGCTTGCTGGCGATGATCGGTTCCATGTCGCAACTGGCTATGGCGTGACCGAGCTTAAGCAGCCATGGCGCACTGGTCAACGATATTCGCTGGTTCGGCGAGCAGGCCGTGGACGCAATGCGAGCCGCCTATTGGATTTCGATCAATTCCCGCTCTGCTCCCGCTCTATCTGGGCAAGCCCGGCATCGCGGACGTGCAACAGGATTCCACTCTTGGGAGATTCGATGAGGTGATTCGTCGAAGAGAGCGGCCGCGCCGGGGCTTGCCGGCAGGCAGCGACCGGGGGATGCTTCCTCGGCGAAGTGGAACCTGCAACCCGACCTAGGTCCCCAAGAAGCGAGCTCACCTTTTGCTTTGCAAATCTTTGCAAGCAACTTTCTACTGTCCGCTTAACAAATACTCTTTTTATTCAGTTAGTTGCAATACCTGCCGTCATGACGCAGTGTCTTTCGAGTCAGGTACATTCGACCACTCTGCCACCTCTCCGGTTTGGAATAGCCAACTTTCATGTTTATCAAACCGCGGGAGGAACCGAACGCTCGACGCCGCCTCGGCGAAGGGCCGGATTCCGTGCAGCCTCGATTGCCGCTCGACGCGAGTGATCGACTGTATTGGAGCGAATATGGCCGCCGCGGGAAATCGCGCTTTCGACTCGGCAAGGCCCAGGTAGTGAAAGGCATCCGACGCCGCCAATGCCCGCACGGAGGCATATTGGGGCAGGTCTTAGAACACGCCGCTAGCGACATGACGGGCTGACGATGACGAGGCCGCCCTCGACACCGACCGCAAGCGCGTTGGCCGTTCCAGGCCCGAACGAGTACCCGTGCGTAAATGTTGACGCGTGGGCGCCAAGGACCTTCCAATCGGTTGCAATCGCGTCGGTGCTGTGACCCGTACTCGCGTCTCTGTCGGATTAGGGATTGCAAGCAGTGACGAACCAGGTGCTCGACGGCGCCCATACACCGTTTTCCCGTGAGTAGCGCGCCAGCGTTTCTCGGAGCGCCACGACGACCTCAGGCTTGTGCCTTTCGCCTTCCTCTGCAGCGAGGCGAATGATCTCCCCGGCTGGGCCGAGCGCCATGGCAAACTCGACCGCTTCTGCCACGTCCTTGCCTATGCAGATGTCGGCGTCGAAACGCTCGAAGCCTATGCGGTCGTAGCCCGCGCTGCGCAGCAGCGAACTGACCATGTCCGGGCCTGCCATCGAAAACGGTCCTGGCCCACAATGCACCTGGTCTGTGTCCTCGTGTGATACGACCGGGATGATCTCCTTGACCCGAAGCTCCGCATCGTGGAGCCATGGGTTCTCTTCGCGACGGCGCCAGACAATCATGGTAAGTTCGCCACCGGGTTTGAGCGCTTTGCGAATGTTGCGCATCGCGGCGCCCGGCATCATGAAGAACATCGTTCCGAAGCGCGAAAATGCGAAGTCGTACGGCCCGCGTAGGTCTTCAGCTTGTACGTCCGCAACGAAGAACGAAGCATTGTCTATACCAGCCCGCCTGGCTTCCTGCTCGGCGGCCGTGATGAAGTTTTCGGCGCAGTCGACCCCAACCGCCTCCCCACGCGGTCCTACACTCCTAGCGATGAGTCGCGTGCTGTCGCCGAAGCCACATCCCACATCGAGCACGCGTGCACCTTCTGGGTGCTTGTGTCGGGCAAGCGCCTCATTGCTATGCGCCGAAAGACCATCAATCAGCAGGTGTTTGAAACGACAAAACTTGTCGAACAAGACGGTGTTCCATGCCGCGATGACGATGTCGTTTTCTCCAGCCATGCGACATTCCTTCCGCGTTGGCCAATACCGGCCCAGTATAGACGCCGGTTTGGTACCGGCGAACCAGGCAATAGGCGACCTCAGCTCGTAATCCGTTTGGCGCTAAGGGCTGCGCCAAGGGGCCGCACCACGGTGCGAGCGGCGCCGATTGAGTCATTCGCAATTCCGTGGCCCACGGCGTCGTCAGTGCTCCTATCGCAAACCGCCGCTCTCCCTACTCGCCTCGAGGGCTTCTCACGGTTTGTTTACAGTCCCGGTCGCACTGAGACGTCGGCAATCGGCCGAATCTGACTGGTTGCTGTCCTTCGCCTTGCCGGAAAGCCGCCATTACTAATCGCAAGAACAGACACACGGCGCGCGTTCTAACCCGCCTCGACGAGCACCGCGAGTTTCGGGAGTGACTTCTGCCAGCCGACCTCGCTGTCGGCGGTCAAAAGGCCTCGCGGTAGCCCGTCGTGCACGGCGAGGACATTTGTGCCGCCGTCGGCATCGGCGACCAGACGACTTTCGCAAAAGAGGTGGCTGCCCGGCAACGAGGGCGCAACGCCGAGCACCGAACCGTCCAGCGGACGTTTACTCGTCAAGATGCCGATCGCAAACTTGGTCGCGACTATGTTTCGAAATTAACAGGTTCAACTACTAGAGAGAGCCAAAAACGCGCGCTGTAGCCTTGCGCCACTGCGCGTGCCTTTGCAACTCCTTGCAAAGAACTTTAGTTATTGAATGAAGAAAATATAGTTAAAACAATGTCTTACGAATTCATCGCGGTAGCCGCAGTTTCTTTCAAGTCAGGTACGTTCGACCACTCTGCCACCTCTCCCGGTGTGATGCGTCGACGCGAGCAAGTTCATCAAACGACGGATGGCGCTAGCCGCTCGATGCCACCCAGGTAGGGACGCAGTGCCGCGGGGATGGAAATCGAGCCATCGGCCTCCTGGAAATTCTCCAGCATCGCGACCAGGGTGCGACCGACTGCCAAACCGGAACCGTTGAGCGTGTGCACGAATTCGATCCTGCCCTGTGCATTGCGGAACCGCGCCTGCATGCGCCGCGCCTGGTAGGCCTCGCAATTGGACACCGAGGAAATCTCGCGGTACGCGGCCTGCGCCGGAAGCCACACTTCCAGGTCATAGGTCTTAGCGCTGCCCGCGCCCATGTCGCCGGTGCACAGTAGTACGACCCGGTATGGCAGTTCCAGGCGGCGCAGGATGTTTTCCGCGTGGCCAACCATCTGCTCGTGTGCTTCGTAGGAGTGGTCGGGGTGCGCGATCTGCACCATCTCGACCTTATCGAACTGGTGTTGACGGATCATGCCGCGCGTGTCTTTGCCATAGGAGCCAGCCTCGGAGCGGAAACATGGCGAATGCGCAGTCATCTTCAGAGGCAAATCCGCCTCGCGCAGGATCTGCTCGCGCACGAGGTTGGTCAGCGTCACCTCGGAGGTCGGAATGAGATACAAGGGCTCGCCAGCGCCATCCTGCCCGCCACGCTGGACGCGAAAAAGATCCTGCTCGAACTTGGGCAACTGGCCCGTACCAATGAGCGTCTGCTCGGTGACCAGGTACGGCGTATAGCACTCGATATATCCGTGCTCGACGGTCTGGGTGTCGAGCATGAATTGCGTCAGTGCCCGGTGCAGCCGCGCCGCGGGGCCTTTGAGCACCGCAAAACGAGCGCCGGAGAGCTTGGCGGCGGCGTCGAAGTCCAGGCCCAGGGCGGCACCCACGTCAACGTGGTCCTTGACCGGAAAACGGAACTCGCGCGGTGCGCCCCAACGGCGCACCTCGACGTTGTCTTCGCTCGATACGCCGACGGGAACGGAGGCATGCGGAAGGTTGGGCAGGCCTAGCAGCAGGTCCTGCAGACGCAGCTGCACGTGGCTCAGGTGCGCTTCGAGCTCTTTGAGCCGATCCGGGATCGCCGCCACTTCGGCGATCACCGCCGCGGTGTCCTCGCCGCGCGCCTTGAGTATCCCGACCTGCTTGGAGAGCGAATTGCGCCGCGCCTGCAGATCTTCGGTGGCGGCCTGCGCCGATTTGCGTTCCTGTTCAAGAGCGGCAAACGCCGCCACGTCAAAGGCAAACGCGCGCGTGCGCAGCCGGGCGGCAACGTCCTCCGCGCTCCTGCGCAGCAGATGAATGTCGAGCATTGGGGTCGTTCCTGGTGACTATGTCTTGTCGTCGGTTTTCGTTGCCCGCTCGTTACGCGCCCGCAGCTGTGCCAGGCGCTCGCCGATGCGCTGCTCGAGCCCACGGTCGGTCGGCTGGTACCAATTCTGTGGCGCCACACCATCGGGCAGGTAAGTCTCGCCCGCGGCAAAGGCGTCCTGTTCCTCGTGCGCGTAGCGATAGCCTTCGCCGTAGCCCAGATCACGCATTAAGCGCGTGGGTGCATTGCGCAGGTGCATTGGTACCGGCCGCGAGCCGTCGCCTGCAACAAACGCCCTTACGGCGCCAAAGGCCCGGTAGACAGCGTTGGACTTGGGCGCCATCGCAAGGTAGACGATCGCCTGCGCTAAGGCGAGCTCGCCCTCGGGTGAGCCCAGGCGCTCGTAGGCCTGCGCGGCCTCCAGCGCAAGCTGCAGTGCACGCGGATCGGCCAAACCGACATCCTCGCTGGCCATTCGAATCGCGCGCCGGGCGACGTACAGCGGATCGGTGCCGCCATCGAGCATGCGCACCATCCAGTACAGCGCCGCGTCCGGATCGGAGCCGCGCACGGACTTGTGCAGGGCCGAGATCTGGTCGTAGAAATTCTCGCCGCCCTTGTCAAATCGGCGTAGCGTGGCCGGCAGCGTCGCACGCAGGAACTCCGCATCGATCGGCCGCTGGACTTCCTGCGCGGCGTTCGCAACCACCTCCAGCGCGTTGAGCAGTCGCCGGGCGTCGCCATCGGCCAGCTCGATCAGCATGCGCCGCGCCCCTTCCTCTATCCGCAAATCCGGCAGGATGCGCGCGCGCGCAGTCTCCAGCAACTCGCCCAGCTCCTGTGTCGACAGCGGCTGGAGCACGTAGACCGCGGCGCGCGAGAGCAGCGCACCGACCACTTCGAAGGATGGGTTCTCGGTGGTTGCGCCGACGAAGACGAAGAGGCCGGATTCAACGTGCGGTAGAAACGCGTCCTGTTGTGCCTTGTTGAATCGATGGACCTCGTCGACAAAGACCACGGTCGACAGGCCCGTGCGCGCCTGCGTGGCCTTGGCGCGCTCGACGGCGTCGCGTATGTCCTTGACGCCGCCCAGCACTGCGGAGATCGCGATGAAGTCCAGCCCAAAGGCGCCCGCCATGAGGCGCGCCAGCGTGGTCTTGCCCACACCCGGCGGTCCCCACAGGATCATCGAATGCGGATGGCCAGACGCGAAGGCCATGCGCAGGGGTTTGCCCGGACCGAGCAGGTGGCGCTGGCCAACGACCTCGTCCAGGTGCCGCGGCCGCATCGTTTCGGCCAAGGGAACCTGCTTCAGTTCCCGCGCCGGCGCATGGGGCGCGCCGGTGCCCTGGCCTCGGCCGGTGACAGCGTCGCCTGTGTCCAGGAACAGATCGCTCATCGCTCTTGGAGCACATCAACGCCCGGCGGTGGCGTGTATTGAAACCGATCGCTCGATATGGCGGGATTGCGTTGCACGTGATCAAACGCGAGCTGCGTCGACTGCCCGAAGCTGTCTCGCAGCTGCATCGCCACCGGCATGCCGTCCTGGAATCCGATGCGGATCCGCTCGAAAACCGAATCCTTGGCGGTGGGCGTGGCCCGTATCCAGTCGATTCCGTCCTGGCTGCCGTCGTTTTCGACTTTGAAGTCGCGCTCGAAGTCGTTGGATCCGAACAGGATCGACGCCGGCGACGCGGGCAGTGCACCGGCGAGTTTTTTCTCCGTCACCTGGTTCAGATCCTTGTCGTACAAGAACAGGTGTTCGCCGTCGCTGATGATGAGCTGCTCATAGGGCGTGCGATAGGTCCAGCGAAACTTGCCAGGCCGCAAAAATTCAAAACTGCCGCGGGACACGACGGTCGTGACCGGGGCGCTCGTGCCGGCTGCGCCGGGGCCCTTGGTCACGGCTGGGTTTTGCCGGGGACTCTGCTGCGTGAAGTCCCCGCGCGCGGTCCTGGTCTGGGCCAAGAACTGCCGCAGCTGGTCGATCGGTTCGGCCTGCGCACCGGCGCACCCCAGCGCCAGGACCAGTCCGAGCAGGAGGATCGCAGAGCGGCGCCCGATCATGTCGCGTCCCGCGATGGAACGAGGATCTCGCGGTTGCCGTTTGGCTGCATGCTGGAAACCATCCCGGCCCGCTCCATCTCCTCGAGCAGGCGCGCCGCGCGGTTATAGCCGATGCGCAGGTGGCGCTGGACCAGCGAAATGGAGGCGCGCCGCTGCTTGATGACGATCTCCACCGCCTGGTCATACAGCGGGTCGGCCTCGCCACCACCTTCGGGACTCGTCGCAACCGGCTCCCCGGCCGCCTCGGGCGCGTCGAGCACACCCTCCAGATATTGCGGGGCTCCTTGCTTGCGCAGCGACTCGACCACGCGATGGACTTCCGCATCCGAGACAAACGCGCCGTGCACGCGCGTGGGCACCCCGGTGCCCGCCGGCAGGTAGAGCATGTCTCCCTGGCCCAGCAACGACTCGGCACCCATCTGGTCGAGGATCGTGCGCGAATCCACCCGACTCGATACCTGGAACGCGATCCGCGTCGGAATATTGGCCTTGATGAGACCGGTAATGACGTCCACCGATGGCCGTTGGGTAGCAAGGATGAGATGCATGCCGGCAGCACGCGCCTTTTGCGCGATGCGCGCGATCAGTTCCTCGACCTTCTTGCCCGTGACCATCATCATGTCGGCAAGTTCGTCGATCACCACAACGATCACCGGCAGGGCCTCGAGCGGCGCGGCCTGCTCCGCGTCCGGCTCGAACGGATTTACGAGTACTTCGCCGCGCTCGCTGGCTTCGAGGATCCTCTGGTTATATCCACCCAGGCTGCGCACGCCCATCTTGCTCAGCAAGCGATAGCGGCGATCCATCTCTGCCACGCACCAGTTGAGCGCATGGCCGGCCTCCCGCATGTCGGTTACCACCGGCGCGAGCAAGTGCGGAATGCCCTCGTAAGCGGAGAGCTCGAGCATCTTGGGATCGATCATCAGCAGGCGCACCTGCGAAGCATCGGCCTTGTATAGGATCGATAGAATCATGGCGTTGATGCCGACCGACTTGCCCGAGCCCGTGGTGCCCGCGACCAGCAGGTGGGGCATGCGCGCCAGGTCAACGACCACCGGCTTGCCCGAGATGTCCTTGCCCAGGCCCAAGGTCACGGGAGAGTGGCTTTCCCCATACACGGCCGAACCGAGGATTTCCGACAGTCGCACGACCTGGCGGCGTGCATTGGGCAACTCCAGGCCCATGAGATTCTTCCCGGGAATGGTCTCGACCACGCGGATCGACACCAGCGAGAGTGCGCGCGCCAGGTCCTTGGCTAGATTGACGACCTGCGCGCCTTTGACGCCGGTGGCCGGTTCGATCTCGTAGCGCGTGATCACGGGGCCCGGATAGGCCGAGACCACAGCAACTTCCACGCCGAAATCCTTGAGTTTTTTCTCGATCAGCCGCGAGGTGAATTCGAGCGTATCGGTCGATACCGCCTCGGGCCCCGCGTCGGGTTCATCGAGCAATTCCAGGGCTGGCAGGCCGCTCGCCGTGACCTCGGCAAAGAGCGGCACCTGGCGCTCCCTTTGCTTGCGCTCGGACGCAGCGACCCGTGCGGACTGGCGTTCGATGTGCACCGGCTCATGCTCGTCTAGGCGCTCGCGCTGCGCCGCTAACGTGGCTGCACGCTCCTCCGAGGCCGCTACCCCGATGCTGCGATCCTGCTTGGCCTCGCGCAGCGCGCGCACCCGCGCGACCACGCCCTCGGTGGCGCGGCCCAGGCCTTCAGCGACGGCCAGCCACGAAAATCCGAAGGCCAGGCTCGCGCCAACGGCACAGGCAACGAGCAGCGCCACCGTCCCACCGGTAGCGCCCAATGCCTTGAAGACCCAGGGTGCGATGTTCGATCCGAGCAGTCCGCCCGCAGCGCCGGGCAAACGGCCGGCAAGCGAATTCAGGCGCAAGGACTCGAGCGCGGTCGCCGCGAGCAGCAGCAGGACAAACCCGGGACCGCGTACCCATGGAGACAGTGCAGCCGAAGGGCCCGTGCGGTGCAGCCGGACAAATTCGCGCACCACCCAGCCGGCGGCGAAGGCGACCCAGAGAAAGGCGGAAAATCCGAACAGGAAAAGCATCAGGTCCGCCAGCCAAGCGCCCGCGCTCCCACCCCAATTGAGTATGTGCGTCGTGCTCGAGGCGATGGTAAATCCGGGGTCGCTACGGTGGTAGGAAACCAGTACCGCGGCCAGTGCCACCGCGACCAGCGCAAGGACAATCCAGCGGGCTTCGGCCAGCAGGCGCGCACCCCGGTCAAGCACTACGGGATCGGCCACGACGCCGGCGCGCGCCCGGCCCGTTCGCCCGGGCGCCTCGCGCCGCTGTGCGCGAACATCCTCTAAGCCCCGCAACCCCGGTCCCCCAGCCATGGGCCGATTATAGGATTGGCGCGCGCCCGCGCAGCGCAGCGCCTTTTTGCTTCATATAATCGTACGTTTGAAACCTACTAGTGGTTTTGTGCAAAGGATATGCCATGTCGACGCCCAGGCACTGCCGGGTCCTGATTCTCGGTTCCGGTCCGGCGGGCTATACGGCCGCGGTCTACGCGGCGCGTGCCAACCTTGCGCCGGTTCTTGTCACCGGAATGGCGCAGGGTGGTCAATTGATGACGACTACCGAGGTCGACAACTGGCCGGCGGACGTCCACGGCGTGCAGGGTCCGGACCTGATGCAGCGCTTCCTGGAGCACGCAAAGCGCTTTGAGACCGAGATCGTTTTCGACCATATCCAGAGCGTCGATCTGCGTGCCCGGCCCTTGCGTCTGCTCGGCGATTCCGGCCAGTACAGCTGCGACGCCCTGATTATCGCCACCGGCGCTTCGGCGCAGTACCTGGGATTGCCCTCCGAACAGGCGTTCATGGGGCGCGGCGTATCGGGTTGCGCGACCTGCGACGGCTTCTTTTTCCGCAACCAAGACGTCTGCGTAGTCGGTGGCGGCAACACGGCCGTTGAAGAGGCGCTGTACCTGACAAAGCTGGCCAAGATCGTTCATTTGATCCATCGGCGCGATCGCTTCCGCGCTGAGCCGATTTTGGTCGATCGCCTCATGGAGCGAGCACGGGAAGGAAAGATCCGCCTGCACCTGTGGCATCGGCTCGAGGAGGTTCTGGGGGACGAGAGCGGCGTCCGGGGCGTGCGCATTCTTGACGTGCGCAACCAGACCGCGCAGGAGCTGAACCTGCAGGGCTGCTTCATCGCCATCGGCCACCGGCCCAACACCGAGATTTTCGCTGGCCAGCTGGAAATGAAAGACGGCTACATCGTCACGCGCGGCGGCAGCGAGGGCATGGCGACCATGACCAGCGTCCCGGGCGTGTTTGCCGCAGGCGACGTGCAAGATCATGTGTACCGCCAAGCGGTCACCTCCGCGGGTACCGGCTGCATGGCGGCACTGGACGCGCAACGCTGGCTCGAGACGGAGATCGGCAAGCCGGCCCAAGCACGCAAAGCGGTCGCGGCGTAGCTTTTTGGCTCTGTCCCCATTTATCCAATGCTGGCTAAGTGGGCGAATTACGCCCATAATCGGTACGTAGGGATAGCGTATTTGCGGAACCATCTCTCCTTGCAGAGACTCTTTACCGAAGGCTGCTCCTAGTGGCCAAGGGCTTGGCAACGAAAACGTGAAAATACGCTCCACCGCTGGACCGTTCGCCACCCCTCCGCGCGCAGCCGCTGCCGCGCTGGCGGTCGCTTTGGCGTTTAGTCTTCCCGAGGCCCTTGCGCTTGGCTTTGGCGTCCCACAGATCTCGAGCACCCTCGGCGAGCCGCTGCGGATGCGCATTCCCTTGCGTGTCGATCCGGGCATTGAGCTGACCTCGCAATGCGTGCGACTGGTGCCCAACGCAGAGGGCGACGATTTGCCAGCGCTGACGATGGCCACGGCCCGGCTGACCCTGGAGATGAACAGCGATCAGCCGCCCGCACTCCGGATCGATAGCGCCTCGCCCATCAACGAGCCGGTGCTGCACGTGACGGTCGAAGCCGGCTGTTTACAACGCGTGCAGCGCCAGTTCACACTGCTGCTCGACCCACCCGAATACTCGCCCCAGCTCGCCTTGGCGCTACCACCTGCGCAGGTCGCTGCGACGCAGGCTCCCGCAAACACGGGGACGGGTGCGCCAGAAGCTCCTCCGGCGGTCGCCGCGACGCTTCCACAACCGCCCGCGACCCCAATGCCTGCCCCGCCCACAACGGACCTGGAGCTAGGGAATGCGCAGATCGTAGGACGCGTCGGTCAACCGCTATCGATGCAGATTCCGATTTTCGGTGCGCGTTCTGCAGCGCTGGATCCGAACTGCGTACGCTTGGCCGACGCGCTGTCGGGCGACGGTGCCCCCGTGCTGAATCAGGCCAATCTGAGCCTTGCGCACGTCGGTACGGAAACGACGCTGCAACTCGTTACGCCACAGCCCGTGACCGAACCGGCCGTGCGCGTGGTTCTCGAGGTCGGCTGCGAAGAGCCGATGCGCCGTGAATACAGTGTGCTGCTCGATACTCCGGCGGCCCCTGCCCCGGCCCCGCTCGCCGATGCAGGCCCGGGCATGCAACCTGCGCAACCGACGCAGACCCCTGCGCCAGTTCCGCTCGCCGATGCAGGTCCGGGCATGCAGCCCGCGCAACCGATGGAAACCGCTGCGCCGCCTCCGCTCGCTGAGGCAGGCCCGGCGATGCCAGCAGCCGTGGCAGCACCGGTCAAACCCGAGCACAAGACGACGGTGCACCGCTCCAATGCGCCGGCAACTGCGTCGGCCTCCCCAGCGCGCGCGGCGACCGCTGCGCCCGCTTCTGCAACGCGGGCGAGCACTGCCGTTGTGCCGCCCCCGGCACCCGCACTGGTAGCGACATCGGCAACACCGCCGACACCGGCAACGGAGCAAGAACCCGCTGCGCAAATCAAGAAACCCGCGGGAGCTGCGGACCACCTCGTGATAGCGGCGGTCGAGGATCAGCCCGATGCGGGCGCTGCGCGGCTGGCCGAAATGGAAAAGCGCGTCGACGGTTTGAGAAAAGAGCTACGTCAATTGCGTGCGGAGCTCGATACGGAGAAACAGCAGCGCCAATCCGAAATGGACGCGTACGCACATCAGGTCGAGTTCGCCTGGGTGGCGGCCATTTTGGGCGTGATCGGCGTGGGGATCGGGGGCTTGCTCAGCTGGAAGCGCCGTACGCCAAGACAGAAGCCAGAGGTGAGCCGGCCCTCTTGGGACACGATCGTCCGGACGGCCGATAAGCCGCCACCCACGACCATGCCAATGGCCAAGCCAATGCCGCGCGAGGATCTGCCCAGGTCGACAGCGATGATGGCTCAGACACCCGAAGGTCCTGTCACGGAGCCCGGCGCGGGGGCTTTCCCCACGAATGCGCCCCACACTCGGATCGAAGTGACGGAGCTGCACGACTCCGCCCAGTCCATCGAGCAGCTGTACACCCTGTTTCACGATGCCGGCGAAAACGCGTTGCCGCCCGCCGCCGCGCCGAACACGGAAGGTCTCGACATCGATCTGAACCCTTCAAAGCTGGACGCCGGCGCGTCCGCAGAAGCGGCCTCCGGTCTGGGCGCGGCGGCACAGGACTCGCACGATGACGCGCCCACATTTGGCCCAGCGCAGACGCAGTCGCCGACGGAGATAGCGCTGGACCTGGACCTGACGACGCGCGTGGTGCCGAAGCCACCACAAGAGCCATCGAATACGCAGGTGCCGACCGAGATCGCGCCGCTGGACCTGGACCTGACGACGCGCTCGGTCCCACCCACTTTCCACGACCTGGACCTGACTGCGCGCTCGGCCCCGCCCGTGTCCCGCGACCTAGTGGACCTGACTGCGCGTGCGGTCCCGCCTGCGACCCGCGAACTGAACCTGACTCCGCGGCCGGTGCCGGCCGCCTCCCGCGACCTGGGCCCGCCGGCGCGCTCGGCCCCGCCCGCCTCCCAGGGCCTGGACCAGTCCGCGCACTCGGTCCCGCCCGCGTCCCAGAGCCTAGGCCTGACGCCGCGCTCGGCCCCGCCCACGTCGCGCGATCACGATGAGCCGCAAACCCACGCGCCGACGGAGTTATCGCTGGACCTGGATCTGACGACGCGAGTAGTCCCGCCTCCGCCCCAGGATGAACCGCATACCCAGATGCCCGCGACGGAGATGGCGCTGGACCTGGACCTGACGACGCGCATCGTTCCGGCCCCCCCGCCTCTGGAGGAGCCGCAAACCGAGATGCCCGCGACGGAGATGGCGCTGGACCTGGACCTGACGACCCGCGTGGTCCCGGATAGCGAAGCACCAACCAATCCGGTCGCAGGGGCGAACAATAAACCGGTGCTGCGAACGGTACCGAAGACAAAGACGGGCAGCTGAGGCTAGGCCGCGCCGCGAACCGCGGCGCATAGCGCTAGCTACACGGCGGCGTCGCCGGTCTCCCCGGTACGGATGCGAATGACCTGCTCGACCGAGCGCACGAAGATCTTGCCGTCGCCGATCTTGCCGGTGCGTGCGGCGCGCGTAATCGAATCAATCGCGCGATCGATCAAATCGTCCGAAACCACTGCCTCGACCTTGATCTTGGGCAGAAAGTCGACGACGTACTCGGCGCCCCGATACAGCTCGGTATGGCCTTTCTGGCGCCCGAATCCCTTGACGTCCGTTACGGTAAGCCCCGTGACGCCGACCTCGGCCAAGGCCTCGCGCACTTCGTCTAGCTTGAACGGCTTGATGATTGCGGTGATAAGCTTCACGACCGTCTCCCGGGATTCGGCCACATATTACCGAACGACGGCGTCCTTAGATAGAGACGGATCCCCACGGTCGAAGGAAATTTCATCGTCGTGGAAGCGATTGGTAATGGGGTAACGCCAATCCCGTCCAAAAGCACGGTGCGTGACGCGAATGCCAACCGGCGCCTGCCGGCGCTTGTATTCGCTCAACCGGATCATCCGTACGATCCGGCGCACCTCGGGCTCCGGGTAACCGGCAGCCACGATTTGCTCCAGGCTCGCATCCTGCTCCATGTAGCGCTCGATCACCGCATCGAGCAGGTCGTACGGAGGCAGGGAGTCCTGATCGGTCTGGTTGGCGCGCAGCTCGGCGCTCGGGGCACGCTCGAGAATGCGCTGCGGAATGACGGCGGCGATGCCGTTGCGGTAGCGCGCCAGCCGATACACCAGCGTCTTGGTGATGTCCTTGATGACCGCAAAGCCGCCGGCCATGTCGCCATAAAGCGTGCAGTAGCCGACCGCCATCTCGCTCTTGTTGCCGGTGGTCAACACGATCGACCCGGTCTTGTTCGATAGCGCCATCAGCAAGGTGCCACGCGCCCGAGCCTGGATGTTCTCCTCGGTGGTATCCCATGGCCGACCCTCGAACTGCTGCGCCAGGGCCGCAACAAAGGCGTCGAATGCCCGCGTTATCGGAATCTCGTCGTACCGCACGCCCAGCCGCTGCGCCATGTCGCGCGCATCGGTTAGCGAGATCTCGGCCGTAAATTGCGATGGCATCATGATCGCACGCACCCGGCCGGCTCCGAGCGCATCGTTGGCCAGCGCGAGGGTCAGTGCGGAGTCGATGCCTCCGCTCAGACCGATGATCGCCCCCGGAAAGCCGTTCTTTCGCACGTAATCGCACAAGCCCAGCTGTAGCGCACGGTAGGCCTGCTCCTCGATCGGACCTGGCACGGTGCACTCTCCCGGCTGCGCCACGCCATTGACGAAATCAACCAGCAGCAGGTGCTCGACGAACTCCGGTGCCATCGCAACCTGCCGCCCTTGCGCATCCAGCGCAAATGATCCGCCATCGAACACCAGTTCGTCCTGGCCGCCGACAAGATTGGCATACACCAGTGCCAGGCCGTGCCGGCAGACATTGCTGCGCAAAACGTCCAGGCGTTGCGATCGTTTACCGAGGTGAAACGGTGAACCGTTGGCAATCAGCAGCACCTGGGCCCCGGCAGCGGCCGCGCACTGTGGCGCGTATGAAAACCAGGTGTCTTCGCAGATGTTGATCCCGAATCGGGTCCCGCGGACGTCGAAGACGAAGGGACGGTTGTCCGGCCGGAAGTAGCGCTGTTCGTCGAATACGTCGTAGTTTGGCAGGTCGTGCTTGCAATAAGTGCCAACGACGACGCCACGCGCCAACACCGAAGCGGCATTAAAGCGCTGGCCCTCGCGGGCCAGCGGGTGACCGACAATGACCCGCAGATCCGAAAACTGCGCAAGTTCCTCGGCCAGGGCCGCCAGGGCGGTATCGGACGCCTGGAAGAAGGCCCCGCGCAACAGCAGGTCTTCAGGCGGATAACCCGATAGCGAAAGCTCCGGCGTCAGCAGTACGTCGGCGCCGGCGCGCACTGCGCCGGCGGCGGTCTCGACGATACGACGCCGATTGCCCGCAAAATCACCAACGGTGCAGTTGATCTGGGCAACGGCGACGCGAACGGGCGGGCTCATGAGGTCGCATGCAGCCTAGATCAGCACCGCGGTCCTCAAAAGGCCGGCTTGACCGCGGCCGCCTCGTAGCGCGCGATCGCCGCCAGGATCTCTGCGCGGGCCTCATCGACGCCCGTCCAACCGACGATCCGCACCCATTTACCCGGCTCCAGATCCTTATAGTGCTCGAAGAAGTGCTGTATCTGCATGAGTCGCTCCGGCGCCAGATCCGAGGGCGAACGCCAGTGCTTGTACCATGGCAGCACCTTGTCGATCGGCACCGCCAGGAGCTTGGCATCGCCGCCACTCTCGTCTTCCATGGCAAGCACGCCTAAGGCCCGGCAGCGGACCACTACGCCTTGGTGCAACGGAAATGGGGTGATGACGAGCACGTCGATCGGATCACCATCATCGCCGAGGGTGTGCGGGATATATCCATAGTTGCAGGGGTAGTGCATCGCCGTGCCGATGAAGCGATCGACGAACAATGCGCCGGTTTCCTTGTCGACCTCGTACTTGACCGGATCCGCGTTCATCGAGATTTCGATCACAACATTGAACTCATCCGGAAGCGCACGCCCGGGGCCAACTTTGCTCAATCCCATCGCAGACCTTCCTGAAAAAAACCGCGAGCGGCATCAACCACACCGACGGCGCATTGTATCGTCCGCGCGATCGCACGAGTCTTGGCCTCGCCACGCCGGACTGCTGTCGGACGGTTCGCGCGCGGAGCACGGCGCCGCGACTGGTCGTGTACGAAGCGCGTTTTGTCTCTAAAGGCTCGGTTCCCGCCGGAACCGCCGCCGCCGCGCCGGCTCCGGCGCCGCCATTCGCGCGGAGAAACCGACGGCGGCCTCGCGGAAACACTGGGCCGCCAGCGTACCGTCACCGACCGACTCGGCCAGCTCGGCCAGTACCAGAGCGGTCTCAGCGCTGTTCGCATCGAGGCGTTGGCTCTGTTCCAGGTACGAGCGGGCCTTGCCCCAGAGCTTTGCACGCAGGCAGATCCGGCCCAGGCAGCGCAGCGCCACCGCCGTGCGTCCGTGCAGACGGATCCACGCCTCGACCTGGGCGATCGCCGCGCCCACATTGATGTGGGCCGTGCGACCGTATTCCTCGAGCAATGGTTCGCTCCAATTTTCCTGCAGGCAATGCTCCAAGGCGCGCGCCGCGTCTTCCCCGCGTCCCAGCGCATTGAAGCAAAGCGCCGCCTCCAGCGCGAGTTCCGGGGCGCGACGATCGGCGCCGGGCACCGTGTTCCAAATGCGCGCGAGCGCCTGTGCGTCCTCGTCATTATTGCGCAGCAAGCCGCGGTACGCGGCCACCTTGTAGGCGGTCGAGGCCGGCGCGGCGAGGCCGCGGTGCTTGTCCAAGGCGCGCACGATGCGTATCGCCTCATCCCAGTGCTGCGACTGCAGATGCGCGACCAGGGCGATGCGCATGGCGTAAATGTGCCGGGCACCGGTTCCGTGTAGCTGCTCGATTACCTGCAGCGCGCGCGCATTATCGCGCTGCTCGGACCACATCTCCGCGCTAAGAACGAGGCGCGCCGTGACGAGTTCCGGGTCCGCCTCGGCGCGTTCTAGCCATTGTTCGCGCCTCTGGTATTCCTGCATGCGGTGCGCCGCCCGTGCCCCGACGAGCGCCGCCAGCGCCGCTACGGGGGTAACGGACTGGGCCCGCTGCGCCGCGCGCTCGGCACGCGCAAACCGCCCCTCGAAGAGTGCCTTGAGGGCCTCACGCAGCCCGCGCAAAGCGCCCAATTCCGAGCGCCGCTCGCGGTAGGCCCGAACACGCTCCGGGAAGTCCCCCAGACGCTGTGCCAGGCGGCCAAAGCGATACGCCAGCCACAGCGCCAACAGCAGCAGCAACAGAAAGAAATTCAGCGAAAGATCGATCCGCCACGGCGGCGCCAACGCCACCACCGAGCCCTGATTGGCTTGCAGGCCGATGGCTATCGCCGCCGCGACGATAGCCAGCACGAGTGCCCACAGCAGAGTCTTCACGGTCCTACCCGCTGTTGGCGCTGCGTGTCGCGCGCAAGGCGCCGAGCGTCTCGTCGAGCGAGGGCGGGGGGGCCGGCATGGCTGCAGCGGCGGTCGCGCGCAGCTGGGCGAGCGCCGCTACGACGCCGGCCTGGTTGGGATCGAAATAGCGCGCGAGCAGCGCCTCGAGGGCGCCCTCTTCGGATCGAATCAAGCGCTCGTCGCGCGCCAAAATCGCTTGGCGCAGGTCCAGGACACCCAGCCGGAATCGGTCGCGCACCAGCTGCTGCTGCGCGGGCCCCAGCAGCAGCGCTTCGGGGGTATCGACCTCGCGGATGCGCAGCAAATCGCCGAATTCGCTCGAGATCCATGCGCGCACGCGCGCGCCAAAAGATTCGTCGACGCGCTGCGCGCCCGCGCCGGGCGTTGCCGCCGCTACCGGCGGGACCGGCGGTCGCAGGCCCGGGTGCGCGGCGTCGGCACTCATGTGCCAGGCATCGACGGCGGCCAGCAGCGGATCGAGCCGCGCCGCCAATGCGCCACGGTCGACGTCCGGCGCGGCCTTGAGGCGAACCAGGTCGTGGCGCAAAGCCGTCTGCACGCGCAACGCGCTCGGGCTTGCCAGGCGGCCCAGGCGTTCGTCGGCCGCGGTGAGCGCATCGATCACCACACTCGTCGCAGCGCCCAGCCGCAGCTGCAACTGCGCCTGTTCCACTAGGCGTTCGATATCGAGCAATGCCAGCGTGTCGCGGCGCCGGCGCAGATCGGCATCCGTGATCAGGCTCGTCGACACGTCGGCATCGCTTTGCGCCTGCGCCCATTGGCGTTCGAGCACGCCAATGCGCCGATCCAGATCGACGTTGCGTTGCTCGCGCGCAAGGCTGTCGATGTGCTCCTGGTCAAGACGCCGCTTCCCCTCGTCGGCTTCGTGCAGCAGATAAAGCCCGAGCGTCAGTGCCGACACGCCTATCAGCAACGCCGCGGACGCGAGCGTCCGACCCCGGCTCGAGACCTTGCTGGCGCGGATCGCAGCAGCAGGAATCGGATCGGACGCGGAAGAAGTCGACTCACTCATGATGAGTGCAATGTTACTTACGAAATTCGCAAAAAAGAATTCGACGCCGGATCGGCTTGATCGTTTGCTGTTGCCGGTCGCATGGCTCCAGGATCGCTGCGCAATGCGTCGCGGATCGATTGCACGTCGGGATCACAGCGGCGAATGTCGGCGTGGCCGCTGGTGCGCAGCGCCTCTTCGATGCGCCGGTGAACACACAACGCAACGGCACCGGCAAGCCAGGCCGAGAGCTCTTCATCGCGCCCCAGCTGAGCGGCAAGCACCGGGACCGCCTCCGTACTGCTGTACAGCAGTGCAAGGCGCGCGCCCGCCGCCTTACCGGCTCGCAGCGCCGCCCACTGGACGGGAGCGGGCACGTGTGCCACGCGCCGGTAGGCAACGGCCTGCTCGACCTGCGCACCGCCGGCGAGCAGGCGCTCGATCAGCCACTGCCGACCGCCTTGGGCGCGCACAATCAAGACGCGCCGCGGCGCCGGCTCCAGCGCCTGCAGCGATCGCCACAACGACTCCGATCCGCCGTCGGCGGCCGAAGGGCCCTCCGGAGCGATGATGCGCGCGCGCTCGGCGCCTGGCAGCCCTGCGAGCGCCGCGCTCCGGGTCGCCGCCCCCACCGCCGCAATCGTGCTGTGCCCCGGCCAAGCATCGGTCATTGCCGCCGCAAACGCCTGCACCGCAGCCGGACTGACGAATACGACCAGGTCGAACTGCGCGAGCCGGGCTACGCAGGAGCGCAGTGCCGGCGCGTCCTGCGGCGGCAGCAGGTCAAATGCCGGCCACCACAGCGCATCGCATCCCGCGTCTCGCAAGTGTGCGGCCAGCAGCCGGCCGGGCTCTTGTGGGCGCGTAATGAGAATCAATGAGGCCCTGCCGTCGGCGCGCGTCAAGCCTTAGCCACCCGCCAACAGGCGCTCGACGCCGCGCGCCTTGAGCTCCTCGACCACACGCAGCCCGATGGCCTCGGCCTGCGCAACCGGGCCCGCACCCTGGGCCTGCATCATCTCGCCGCGAGTGGCGCTTCCGGCCCACGCGCGCAGTTGCAAGCTGTCGCCGTCGATCTGCGCATAGGCAGCCAGCGGGACCTCACAGCTGCCACCGAGGCCACGCGAGACCGCGCGCTCGGCGCTGACGATCGCCCGCGTGGGCGCATGTTCCAGCGGCGCCAGGCGCGCGCGCGCCGCATCGTCCTGCGCGCGAATTTCGATCGCCAGCGTCCCTTGTCCCGGTGCCGGCAGGAAGAGCTCCGTTGGCAGGATCTGCGCGATGCGCGCTGCGAGGCCCAGGCGCTGCAAACCGGCAGCGGCCATCAGCAGGGCGTCGTAGTCGCCACGATCGAGCTTGGCAAGCCGCGTGCCCACGTTGCCGCGCACGGAAACGACCTGCAGCCGCGGAAAGCGCGCCCGCAGGGCCATTTCGCGACGCAGGCTCGATGTGCCGACTCGCGCACCGCTGGGCAGCTGCTCCAGGCTTGCATACCGCGAGCTGACCAGACAGTCGCGCGGATCGGCCCGCTCCAGGATCGCGCCCAGGGCGAATTCGGGCGCCAGTAGCATCGGCACATCCTTGAGCGAATGCACCGCAAGGTCGGCCTTGCCCTCGATCAGGGCGAGCTCCAGCTCCTTGACGAACAGTCCCTTGCCACCGACCTTGGAAAGCGTTCGATCCAGGATCTCGTCGCCGCGGGTGGTGAGCTCCAGTAATTCCACGCGCAGCGTCGGCTCCGCTTCCAGCAGCCGCGTCCGAACATGGTTGGCCTGCCACAGTGCCAGCGGGCTGGCCCGCGTCGCGATGCGAATCGTTGCGCAAGGAACGGACATGGGGATGCGAGTTTAGCGCGCGCGGCGCGCCGCCTCACGCACGGGCAGCGGCTTTGACCGTCGGCCATTGGCGCCGGCTGATCGGCAAGCGCTCCGTCATATCGCGCAGCAGAACCTCCCAATGGCCTTCCGGCGAGTCCCCGTCCGATTCCGGCCGACCCTTGACCCGCTGGAAACCGGCGATGTAGCTGCGTGCCACCAGGGCATTGCGGTGGATGCGCACGAAGCGCTCGCCGAATTCGCTCTCCAGCGCGGTAAGCGATTCCTCGGTGAGATATTCGCGCGCTACCGTCCGGATCGTGACGTATTTGAGTTCGGCGCGCAGGTAGACGATATCGGCAACCGGCACCAACACTAGGCGGCCGCGCTCCGAAACGCTCAATTGCGTGCGCGCAGCGCCCAGGTCGCGCGCCAGTTCGTCCAGGCGGGCCTCGCGTGGCAGCACGCGTTGGGCACGCTTCAGGGCCGCGAGCAATCGGTCAACACGCACCGGCTTGAGCAGATAATCGAGCGCCTGGACCTCGAAGGCCTTCAAGGCATGGTCGTCGAAGGCCGTCACGAAGATGATCGCCGGCGGTGCGGCCATCCGCGCCAGATGTCGTGCGACTTCGATGCCGCTCATGTCCGGCATGGAAATGTCGAGCAGGACCACGTCGGGCTGGAGCCGCGCCACCGCAGCGAGCGCCGCGACACCGCCGTCGGCCTGTCCGACCTGGGTCAATGGCAATTGCGCGGCGCAGTCGGAGAGCAACTGCGCCAGACGCGCCCGCGCCGGCGGTTCATCGTCTACAACCAGCACTTTGAGCATATCGACAGCATTCCGATTCACGACGCAAACAGCGCCACAAACGCTCAGGCCCCCGTCTTGCTTTCCACGGGGATGGTCAGGCGCAGTTCAAACCGTTCGCGCCGCACCTTGGTCTCCAGGCTCGCCTCCAAATCGTATATCAGTGCCAGCCGCCCGCGGATATTATTCAGGCCGATCTGGTTGCCCTCGCGCTGCACGGGTTCGCGCGCGATCGGGTTGCTCACGTAGATCTCCAGCTTGAAGCCTTGCTGGCGTATTCGCACCTCGATGTTGCACTGGCCGGCAAGGCGCTCGGCTCCGTAGCGAACGGCATTTTCGATGATCGGCTGCAGCAGCAGCTGGGGCACACGCATCCGCGGATGCACTGCGCCGATGTTCCACTCGACGTGCAGTCGCTCGCCAAGTCGTGTCTGCTCAATCTCGACGTAGCGCCGGCACAGGTCGAGCTCGTGCTCCAGCGGCACCAGCTGCTTTACGTCGCCCATCACCGCGCGGAACAACTCGGCCACGCTTTCGAGCATGCGCTCGGCGCGCAGCGGGTCTTCGCGGATCACGGACAGCACCGCGTTGAGACTGTTGAAAAAGAAGTGCGGCCGGATGCGCGACTGCAGGGCCTGGAATTTTGCCTCGTCGATTGCCGGGGAAAATGCCCGTGCCCGCAGCTCCAGGTAATGCTGCGCGGCTGCCCCGCCGAGCAGTCCGAGCCCGGCGGCCAGGATGTCCGCCCGCGAGGACGTAAACAAGCTTCCACCGAACGCAAGACGGTTCACAAACAGAGCCGCAACCGCGGGCAGCAACCAGGCAATGGCCCGTTGCACCGGCGCCGAGGCCCGGATACCGGCGCGCCGCAGCATGCACCAGCCAAGCAGGGTAATGAGCGTGGTTGGCTCGACCAGCGCGGCGAGCTCCAGGAAAGCGGCGGAGTACTGTGCGGAATACTGTGCCGAAGAAAATTCGGCGGCGCGCACGCCGACCACGGCGACGGCCAGCGCGACGTTGATGCCAACACCGATGCGAAGGACCGTCCCGGCATTGCAACCGTCAGGGATCAATTGACGAGTCTCGAGCACGAGGTGCGATTATCCATGGTTTAGCCGGTCACGACGGGAGCGGCGCACACGCGCGCTAGAATTTCTCCATGAACGACACCCAAGACCCCAGCAGCGATGCGCCTGCCGACAGCAACAGCGCCGGTGCTGGCCCCAGCATCGGTGCGAGCGGCGCGCCATCGGCGGGCCCGCAGGCCGCCTCGTCCCTGCACACCAGGCACGAGGGCTGGTCCGGCCGGTTTTCCGAGCCAGTTGCCGATTTCGTCCTGCGCTACACGGCCAGCGTCGGCTTCGATCAGCGTCTGGCGCAGGCGGACATCGATGGCTCGCTCGCACACGCGTGGATGTTGGCGCAGGTCGGCGTGCTGTCCGAGCAGGACCTGCAGGCCATCGAAAATGGCCTGGGCCTGATTCGGGCCGAGATCGAAAGCGGCGAATTTCCCTGGCAGCTCGGACTCGAAGACGTGCATCTGAACATCGAGGCGCGACTCACCGAGCTCATCGGTGCCGCGGGCAAGCGACTGCACACCGGCCGCTCGCGCAACGACCAGGTGGCCACCGACTTGCGCCTGTACCTACGTGCGCAGATCGACGGCGTATTGGGCGAGCTGATGCGTCTGCAGCGCGCCCTGGTCGAACTGGCCAGTGTGCACACCGACACCATTTTGCCGGGTTTCACGCACATGCAGGTCGCCCAACCAGTGGTCTTCGGCCATCATCTGCTCGCGTACGTGGAGATGCTCGAGCGCGATGCCGAGCGCCTGCGCGAGGCGCGGGTACGCGTCAACCGCCTGCCGCTGGGCGCAGCGGCGCTTGCCGGAACGAGCTATCCGATCGACCGCGAGGCCGTCGCGCGCCGCTTGGGCTTTGAGGGCGTGAGCCGCAACTCCATGGACGCGGTGTCGGACCGCGATTTTGTCATCGAGTTTTGCGCCGCCGCCGCACTCGCCATGGTCCATCTGTCGCGCTTTGCCGAGGAGCTCATCTTGTGGGTGAGTCCGCAGTTTGGCTTTATCGATCTGCCAGACCGATTCACCACCGGCTCATCGATCATGCCGCAAAAGCGCAATCCCGACGTGCCGGAACTGGCTCGCGGCAAGACCGGTCGCGTGGTCGGAAGTCTTGTCTCGCTGCTGATGATGGTCAAGGGCCAGCCGCTGGCCTACAACAAGGACAATCAAGAAGACAAGGAACCCGTGTTCGACACGGTCGATACCCTGCGCGACACGCTGCACGCCTTTGCCGAATTGGTGCCGGGCATCGTCGTGCATCGCGACGCCATGCGCCGCGCGGCCCAACAAGGCTTTGCCACGGCCACCGACCTGGCCGATTACCTCGCCCGGCGCGGAATGCCGTTTCGCGACGCACACGAAGCCGTTGGTCGCGCGGTGCGCCGCGCCGCCCAACTCGGCTGCGATCTGGGCGAGCTGTCACTGGAGGAACTGCGCGGTTTTGCCCCGCAAATCGACGCCGATGCCCTGCCAGCGCTAGGCCTGGAAGGGTCGGTGGCCGCACGCAATCACATCGGCGGCACCGCGCCGGTACAGGTTGCGCAGCAGGTGGCGTTCTGGCGGGCCCGGCTGCAAGCCGAGGTGCCGTCGCCGGGCCGATCCGGTGGCGCCCACGCCTAGCGGGCAGTTCAAAGTCTGCTTCAGTCTTTTGGAGGTTTCGATGACGAACCCAACAGCGCAAGAGGCGGGCGTAACGCTCGATGGGGGTTGCACCTGCCGGGCGGTTCGCTACCGGATGACGAGTCGGCCACTGATTGTGCACTGCTGTCATTGCCGCTGGTGTCAGCGCGAGACCGGTGCGTCCTTCGCCCTCAATGCCGTGATCGAATCCGATCGCGTGCTGCTCCTGAACGGCACTCCGCTGCTGGTGAACACTCCGTCCAACAGCGGCAAGGGACAAAGAATCGCCCGCTGTCCACATTGCCAGGTTGCCGTTTGGAGCCACTACGCCGGAGCCGGCGACGCGATGCGGTTCGTACGCGTGGGAACGCTCGACGATCCGGACCGTCTGCCACCCGACATTCACATCTTCACATCGTCCAAGCAACCGTGGGTCGTTTTGCCGCCGCAGACACCGGCGGTTGCGCAGTACTACGATCGCAACCAATACTGGCCGCGCGAGAGTCTGGAGCGCCGGCGGGCGTTGCTGGGCGCGGGCTAACTTCCGCCGACCGTCATCGCATCGATCAGCACGGATCCGCTGATCTTGCTGCCGCGAACGACCGTGTCGGCACCGATCGCGGCGATGCCGGCGAACATGGTGCGCAGGTTCCCGGCAATGGTGATCTCTTCCACCGGGTATGCGATCGCGCCGTTCTCTACCCAGAAGCCGCTCGCCCCGCGAGAGTAGTTGCCGTTGACGTAATCGATGCCCATGCCGATGAGCTCGGTCACCAGCAGGCCCGTTCCGAGTTTGCGCAGCATCGCCTCGAAGTCATCCGTGGCCCGCGTCAGCGTCGAGCGCAGCTCCAGGTTATGGGAACCGCCCGCATTGCCGGTGGACTTCATGCCCAGCTTGCGCGCGGAGTAGCACGACAGGAAATAGCCCTTGAGCACGCCACTGGCAACCACGTCGCGCGCCTGCCCGCGCACCCCCTCCTCGTCGAACGGGCCCGAGCCCATGCCACGCCGGATGAACGGATCCTCCCGAACCGTTACATGGTCCGGGAAGAGTTTGTGGTCAAGGCTGTCGACCAGGAAGGACGACTTGCGGTACAGGGCGCCGCCGCTTGCGGCCTGGACAAAATTTCCTAGCAGGCCGCATGCGACGGGTGCTTCCAGCAGAACCGGACATTGCCGCGTTGCCAGCTTGCGCGCGCCCAGCCGGGCCAAGGTGCGCTGTGCGGCGTAGCGCCCAATGGCCTGCGGTAGCGCCAGTTGGTCCGGAGCGCGCATCGAGGAATACCAGTCGTCGCGCTGCATACCGCCGCGGCCGCGCGCGATCGGGGCAACCGCCACCGTATGGCGCGACTGCGGATATCCGGCAAGGAAGCCGCGCGAATTTGCCAGCACGAACTGGTCGCACCCGGTGTGCACGTTGGCGCCTTCCGAATTTACGATTTGCGCGCTGACGGCAAAGGCTGCCTCCTCGGCACGCTGCGCTATAGCGATGGCGTGTTCCGTGTCCAGCTCCCAGGGGTGGAACAAGTCCAGGTCGACCGGATGGCGTTCGAGCTCGTCCTCGTCGGGCAGTCCGGCCGCGTCATCGAGCGCGGTGTAACGCGCGATGTCGTACGCCGCCTGTACCGCCTGGCGAATCGCCACCAGGGAAAAATCCGAAGTCGAGGAGTGCCCGCGCCGCTGTCCCACGTACACCGTTATGCCCAGACCCTTGTCACGCGTGTTTTCGATCGTTTCGACGAGCATCTTGCGTGTCGTTACCGACAGCCCGGTCGATTCACTTGCCTCGCAGGCGCAGTCGCTGGCGCCAAGCATGCGCGCGTGCGCCAGCACTTCGAGCGCCAATTCGCGCAATCGGGCTTCGGTAATCGTGAATGGCGAACCCATTTTGTTGTTCCGGGGCTAGGCCCGCTCGCGTTTTTGGTGGACCGCTATCATAGCCGCCAGCCGATGGCTGCCGAGATCACAAGCCCAACGCTGCCTGCAGATGAGACCGTGAGCGAAATCCCCGTCCGTCCCGAGGACCGCCCGAGCAAGACCCAACGCAAGCGCGAAATGCATGCGCGCCAGGCGCTGGGCCAGAGGCTGGTCGATCTCAATACCGATCAGCTAGCGCGACTGGCGCTGCCGGAAACCCTGCTCGGCGCCATCGTGCTTGCCCAGCGCGTCAACGGCCACGAGGCGCGCCGCCGCCAGCTCCAATACGTCGGCAAATTGATGCGCGACAGTGATTACGAGGCCATCGCCTCCGCCTACGATGGCCTTATGGGAAATTCGCGCGAAGCCATCGCCTTGATGCACCGGTGCGAGCGCCTGCGCGACCAGCTCATCGACGATGAAGCGGCATTGGCCGGGTTCCTGCGGGCCCATCCAGGCATCGACACGCAGTGGCTGCGCGCCAAGGTTCGCGCGGCACGCCAGGAACGCAGCGCAGCCAAGGCGCCCCGGCACGCGCGCGAATTGTATAAATGGCTGCACGCGCTATTGCACACCAGTTCGCCGGCCGGGAGCGCAGCGTGAACGCGGGCATGCGGACGCATCCCGACGAGCTGCTCGTGGGACTGGTGTCCGTATCGGATCGGGCCAGCGCGGGCGTATACGCCGACCTTGGGCTTCCCGGTCTGCGCGATTGGCTGGCCCGTGCGATGCGCTCGCCGTGGCGCGCGTTCGAGCGGCTTGTCGCCGATGAGACCGCGGCGATCGAGCATGCCCTGGTCGAACTGGTCGACCAATGCGGATGCGACCTCGTGCTGACCACGGGCGGCACCGGACCTGCAAAGCGGGACGTTACGCCGGAGGCGACCCTGGCCGTTGCCTCGCGCGTGATGCCCGGCTTCGGCGAGCAGATGCGCCGCATTTCGCTCGAGTTCGTCCCGACCGCCATCCTGTCGCGTCAGGTCGGCGTGTTGCGGGAGAGGCCCGGGCACTGCGCCCTCATCTTGAATCTGCCCGGGCAACCCAAGGCGATCACCGAAACGCTCGAGGGCCTGCGCGATGCCCAAGGCAAGATCATCGTCCCCGGGATCTTCGCCGCGGTGCCGTACTGCATCCAGCTGATCGGCGGGCCGTACATCGAAACGGATGCCGACGTCGTCGTCGCGCATCGGCCCAAATCGGCGCTGCGCGGCTGAGCGCAGGCCCCGACGCCAGGCGCCTTTGTGGGCCCTTACGCGGCGCGATCGACCCTGGTTGATGGGGCGGCCAATTCCGCGACCGGATCGCTGATCGGCGCGAACACCGCCTGGTTGCCACCGGCGGACTTGGCCTCGTACATCGCACGATCGGCCAGGCTCAGCAGCAGCGAGGGCTCCCGACTCTGTTCACGCGCCAAGGCAACGCCGACACTGGCCGACAGCGTCTCGTCGGTTCGGCCGCCGACGCGAACCGGACGGGAAAGCTCGTCGAGGATGCGGTTGGAGATCGCCTCAATGTCGCGCCGCGTTCCGGCATCGGGGATCAGCAGGGCAAATTCGTCGCCGCCGTAACGTGCCACGGTATCTTGCGGGCGCACGACGCGCTGCAGACGCCGCGCCATCTCCTGCAAAACCTCGTCCCCGGCCTGGTGACCGAAACGATCGTTGACTTGCTTGAAACGGTCCAGGTCGATGACGACGATCGCACACCCCGCATTGCGCAAGGCGCTGGTGGCCATCGCGGCGCGCGCCCGCTCGGCAAACAGGCGCCGATTGGCCAGACCGGTAAGCTCGTCGTGGCGCGCGTCAAACAGCGCGTGGGCCTCGCGCCGCCGGATCGAATCGATATCGGCCAGGGCCACAACATACTCGCCGCGTTCGACCGATCGCAGCGTCAGCTGACACCAGACTGTCTGCTCGTCCGGCGGCCCCTGCAGCGAGCGCCGTAGCTTGATCTCGCGCACCACGGCCTGGTCGGTGAGCGCGGCCCGATCGGCCGCAGCCATCGCGGCAACCCATTCGCTGCGCTCGGCGAAGATGTCCGCGATACGGATTCCCTGCAAATCCCGCGCGCTGTGCTGCAGCAGCTTCAGGAACGCGTCGTTGCAGCGGGCAATTGCGCCATCGCGGACCACCGCCAGGGCCTGACCGGCCGAGTCCAGGACCGAGCGCTCGACGCGCAGCGCCTCGGCAAGGCTCGCCTCCCGCTGCTTGAGCGCGGTCAGATCGACCATGATGCCGACCGCCCCGGAAAAGCCGCCGTTGGACCCGGCCAGCGCGGCCGCGCTCACCGCAACGATGATGCGCCGCCCATCCTTGGTGATATGCGACATTTCCACGTCGCGCATTACGCGGCCGTCGCGCAAGGCCACGAGCGCGCGGCGAGCGCGCGTCTGATCGGCGCTCGGGTTCAGCAGCACCCCGATCGAGGCACCCACGAGGTCATCGACCGCATAGCCATACAGATCGCGGCACGCGCGCCGGCTGACAAAGGTAAACCGGAAACTCGAATCGCAGGCCCAGATCAGGTTCGGACTGGCTTCCACTAGCGACTTGTAGTGGTCCTTGCGGCGCCGCACGCGCTCGTACTCCATGAGCTCGCGCGCCGAGGCGATCGTGTCGAGCACCAGGGCGGAGGGCTGTTCCTGCCCCTTAGCGTCCGGCCAACTCACCGGCACGATGTGACTGCGCAGTGCCAGGCGTCCGCCCGAGGGACTGGCCCGTTCGATGAGCAGATCGTAGGTCGGGCGCCCCACTACGGCCGATTCCACCGCCTTGAGAAATGCCTCGCGCGAACGCGCCTGATAGACAAACGCATCCCACCAGCGCGGCCGCATGCTCGGTCCGATCTTCATACCCCAGCGACGCACCTCGCTGCTGTGGGCATGCACCACGCGTCCGTTGGTATCGACAACCCAGGCGAGCACCGGCAATTTTGCCAACAGATCCGGCAGCACGGGCGCGTTAGGCGCCTGGGCCGCTGTGGTTGGCGCCGCCGCCGATGGCGCGGCCGGTGTGGGCTCTGGCGCGGCGCCCGCCAGCGCCGAAGGCGTCGCCGAGGACCCCGGCAATGGCACCTTGGCAAATTTTCCCACTGCGACCAAGGGCTCGCCGCCCGTTACCGTGGTCCCAGCGGCGATCAAACGGGAAACCGCAGCGACGGGCGGTGGCGATGGGGGCTGCGCCACC
>Ga0209415_10003300_pt1 | contig 30008 bp, 22 predicted proteins | sample PeaSoiSIISIP2007_FD_187696 | JGI IMG/M metagenome (GOLD analysis project Ga0209415, IMG submission 187696) | Peat soil microbial communities from Weissenstadt, Germany - SII-SIP-2007 (SPAdes) (version 2) | ecosystem: Environmental > Terrestrial > Soil > Wetlands > Peat | place: Germany...
GAGATGGACGTCAATCTCAAGGACATGCTGCCCAACATCTTCGGCCAGCGCACCAAGAAGCGGAAGATGAAGGTCAACGAGGCGTTTGAGTACCTCATCCAAGAAGAAGAGCAGCGCCTGATCGACATGGAACAGGTCACGCGCGTAGCTATCGACCGCGTGGAAAACTCCGGCATCATCTTTCTTGATGAAATCGACAAGATCGCGGGCCGCGAAAGCGGCCATGGTCCGGACGTTTCGCGCGAAGGCGTGCAGCGCGACATCCTTCCCATCGTCGAAGGCACGACTGTAAACACGCGCTACGGCATGGTCCGCACCGACCACATCCTGTTCGTAGCCGCGGGCGCGTTCCACGTTTCGAAGCCCAGCGACCTGATCCCCGAACTGCAGGGGCGCTTTCCTATTCGAGTGGAACTCCAGTCGCTAACGATGGAAGACTTCGTCCGCATCCTGACCGAACCGAAGTCTTCGCTGACCCGGCAGTACATCGCGCTGCTCGAAACCGAAGGCGTCAAGCTGGAGTTCACGCCCGACGCGCTTGAAGAAGTAGCGCGCTTCGCTTTCCGGGTGAACGAAGGCACGGAAAACATCGGTGCGCGCCGGTTACACACCATCATGGAGCGTGTGCTCGACGAGATCAGTTTTGAAGCGCCCGAAAGGAAGGGCCAGCAGTTTGTGGTGGACGCGGGCTACGTGCAGAAGATGCTGAGCGAGATCGTAAAGGACCAGGATCTGTCGCGCTACATACTGTAGAAAAATATTAACCACAGGGAACACAGAGGCACGGAGGGGAACATCGAGGCCGAGCGACTAGCCTTCTCTGCCTCTGATACTCTCTCTGTTTCCGCATGAAAGTACATCCTGGAACGCTAATCGCGCCGACTGCGCTCTGCCTGCTGTTCGCCAGTTGCGCCCAGACCGGACCTCCGCTGCCGCCTTCGCTCGAACTCCCCAAGCCTCCCAGCGATCTGCGCGCCAGTCGTAAGGGCAGTCGCGTCACTCTGAGCTGGAGCGAACCCGCGCTTACCACCGACCGCCAGAGCGCGCGCTACATTGGTCCCACCCTCGTCTGCCGCAGCTTCGAAGCTGAAATCGCCGCATGCGGGAATCCTGCCGCGATGGCGCCGGCGCCATCCGCCATCCCCCAGAGACCGAAATCGTCGCGGGCCGCGGCGCAGAAATCCAATTCTCAGCGCCCGGAACCGCAAACCTACGTCGATACACTGCCTTCGTCCATGCAGCAGCAAGACCCAGCTGCCGAAGTTACCTACGCCGTCGAAGTCTTGAATCGCAACGCCCGTGGCGCAGGATTGTCGAATCGGGTGCACGTGCCCGCCGTCGTCACCCCGCCTCCGCCGCGCGACCTGGCCGCCGAGCTGACCGACGATGGCGTAGTGCTCAATTGGACAAGCACAGGCGAGGGACAGAACCTCCCTCCTAAGCTCTCCACCAGTTCCCCCGGTGTTCAACTGCGATATCGAATCTATCGGCGTGACGAGACCTCCGGTAAAGACGCCGTTGCCGGTGAAGTTCCATTGGGCGAGGCTGGCCCTGCGCATTTCACCGACTCAAGCTTCGAATGGGAAAAGACCTACCTCTACCACGTCACCACCGTGATGATCATCACGCGAGGCGACAGCGAAGTGCAGGTGGAAGGAGACGACACTCCGCCGGTGCGCGTCATGGCCCATGACGTCTTTCCGCCCTCCGTACCCGGCGGATTGCAAGCGGCATACTCGGGCGAGGGACAAAAACCGTTTATCGATCTCATCTGGGCGCCGGTCACCAATGCCGACCTCGCCGGATACAACGTCTATCGTTCCACAGCGAACGGAGCCGCCGTCAAGCTGAATTCCGAACCGGTGAAAACGCCGTCGTATCGCGATAGCGCGGTCGCCTCCGGAACGACCTATATGTACTCGGTTTCCGCGGTGGATTTGCGTGGAAACGAAAGCCAGCGCTCCGAGCCGAGCAGCGAATCTGTGCCCTAGGGCGACGTCTGCCCAGTTCGCGGAGAAGTTCCTTAACCACGGGGAGCACAGGGGAGCACGGGGGAAAGCTCTTGATATCCCGAGTGCTTTCTGTAGTGACGATTTTGCCTCCCATAAGAATACCGTCAGATTATTTGGTTCGTGATCTTCTCGTTCTTTGTGTTTAGATATTGCTCTGATGAAATACTGCCGGTTCGAGCTTAACGGTTCCGCCCATTACGGCCTGGTTGAGTCTGTCGCGGGCAGTAACGAAGACGAAATTACTCGCCTGCTGCTCCAGTCCCCGCAGGATAGCGATCGCGACATTGAAGGCCTTCCCAGCCGCCGCATCGACCGCATCCCGCTGGCGCAGGCATCGTTGCTGCCGCCAGTGCAGCCTTCGAAAATCGTCTGCATCGGACGCAACTATCGCGAGCATGCTGCCGAGTTCGGCCACGACGTTCCGCTGGAGCCGCTTCTATTTTTCAAGCCGCCATCATCTCTGCTGGCGCCGGGCGGGACGATTCTTCGGCCTAAAGCTTCCGCGCGCACCGATTACGAGGGCGAACTGGGCGTCGTGATTGCCAGGCGCTGCCACCTTCTAGCCGATGGCGATGACGTCCGCCCGTACATCCTCGGCTACACTTGTGTCAATGATTTCACCGCCCGCGATTTGCAAAACAAGGACGGTCAGTGGACCCGCGCCAAGGGTTTTGATACTTTCTGCCCGGTCGGACCCGTAGTCTCTGACGGCAGCAATATTGATCCCTGGGCGGGTGTCCAGGTCGAAACCCGTGTGAATGGCGAGGTGCGGCAATCGGGCAACACGCGAGATTTCATTTTTCCGCTTGACGTCATCCTCCGCTACATTTCGCGAGTCATGACGCTCGAACCCGGCGACCTGATTTCCACCGGGACGCCCAAAGGCGTGGGGCCGGTGATGGCCGGCGATGCCATCGAAGTTGCGATCGAAGGCATCGGGAAGTTGCGCAATCCGGTGGCCGACCAGCCGTAGCAACTTCCTGGGGATTCCGTGGGAACGGGAGATTGTGTGGGAACGGGCGCCCTCGTCCATCCAAGCCGAGCGCGGTTTTTGCACGCTTCGGGCTCTTACTTCGTTCCCACTGCTTGCCGGACGGCCCGCTCCATCAGTTCCGCCGCATGGCGCAGCGTTTCCATGTCCGGTTCCCTCAGGCTGCTGAGCGTCTCCGCTACCAACCGGACTCTGCGCGCCCTTGCCTGCTGCAACAACCGCTCCCCTTTGGCCGTTGCCGTCACTCGAATCCGACGCGCATCGTTTGAATCGGTCTCAATTCTGGCCAGTCCGGCGCGTTTCAGCCCGGCCACGATGCGGCTCATGGTGGGAGCCTTCACTTGCTCGGCGGCGGCCAATTGTCCGAGCGCCATGGGACCGCCGAACACCAGGACGGAGAGCGCGGACAGCCGCGCCGGGCCCTGGCGGGCAAGAACGTCCTGCTGGCGGGCATGGCGCAACAGATGAATGGCGGCCGAGTGCAGGCGATCCGCCACCTCCAGCCGGAATGGTTCTTTGGAACGGGGCATAGACACAGCTTAGCATTGGGAACGCTTAGCATGGCTAACATTTCTCTTGACAATCCAAATCAGAGTTTTATAATTCGTTAGCAGTGCTAAGTAATCAGGAGGAAGCATCCGTGGAAATCTCCCAGCGCGGTTTCGAACTCTTGCGGGCCGGCGACGCCGACGGACTGCGGCGACTTCTGGAACAGGATCCCGGCGCTTCCGAAGCGCGGGATGCGAACGGTGTCAGCCTGCTCATGCATTCCATCTACCGCGGACGCGGCGATCTGGCCGATCTGATCGCGGGCAGGAAGAAGGCGCTCGATATTTTCGAGGCGGCCGCGCTCGGAAGGATCGAGCCCCTCAAGCAATGCCTCCGCGATCCTGCCATCGTCAACTCCCATTCGAAAGATGGCTTCACCGCCTTGCACTTCGCCTGTTTTTTCGGCCAGCCTGAAGCTGCGCGTGTACTGATCGAAAGCGGGGCGGCTCCCGATGCTGTGGCCGCGAATCCGACGCATGTCATGCCGCTGCACTCCGCCGCCTCCGCCCGCAACCTGGAAGCTGCACGCTTTTTGCTCGAACATGGGACGCCCGGCATGGTTAATGCCCGCCAGCAAGCGGGCTGGGTTCCGATTCACGCCGCCGCCCAGAACGGAGATCGTCCCATGGTGGAACTACTGCTCAAGCACCATGCCGATCCTAAACTCGCCAACGACGCCGGCAAGACCCCGGCGATGGTCGCTAGAGAAAAGGGGTACGAGGAGATCGCCGCGCTGCTGGAAGGGTAGATCGGTGCCTGGCTTTAAGTTTCCGAGCAAGATACAGATGTGAAATAACTTAGCGCTCGTGTTGCTCAAGCGGCCGCAAAACCGATGATTTGCGAGCCGTTTGGAGGGTCTTAATGGCCAGAAATGTGCTTACATCCGGATTCCAAGAAGTTGCTTTCGTCCAGGATGGCGGGCGCCGGAACTCCGCTCTGGACGGGCTTTTTGGGCCGTCTGGTCTGCTCGATCAATTCGCTTGACAGGTTGCCGCCGCCAGTCCAAAATTGAGAATCTTGTCTCTCCCGTGCGCACCGATTTACCCGTAGTCCCACGGTTCCTGCAGCGTCAAATTATTAAGGAGTACAGTGCGACCGCTTTCTCTGGTTCTGTTGGCGACCCTGCTGGGCACTTTCGTGCCCGCGCAGTCCAATTCCGAGGCGAAAAGCGCGCTGGCTTCTGGCGGGTCGCAACCCGTTCCAGCAAGCCAAGCAGCGATGGTCGAGAAGTATGGCAAATTGCCTTTGAGCTTCGAAGCCAACCACGGGCAGACTGATGGGCGGGTGAAGTTTCTTTCCCGTGCGAGCGGGTACACGCTCTTTCTAACGGGAGATGAAGCGGTCCTGGCGTTGCGTGGGAAGACAGCAAAAACCCCGGCCGCTAAAAGGGCGACCGTTCCCGGGGGATTTCCGTTATCCCTGAAGCGATACCTCGATACGAGCCACTCGAGTCGCGAAACGGTGACGGGCGGCGTGTTGCGGATGAAGCTCCGTAAAGCTAATGCCGCTGCCAAGGTTGTTGGATCGGACGAACTGGCGGGGACGAGCAACTACTTCATCGGTAACGACCCGGCGAAGTGGCGGGCGAATGTTCCGACTTACGCAAGAGTGAAGTACGAGGGAATCTATTCCGGGATTGACTTGGTGTACTACGGCAACCAGCGTCAATTGGAGTATGACTTTATCGTGGCGCCGGGCGCCGATCCGCATCGCATCGCTTTCGATATTCGCGGGGTAAAAGGCATCCGCCGGGACGCGCACGGAGAATTGGCGTTTACGGTCGGAGATGAGGAAATTCGCTGGCACAAGCCGGTCGTGTATCAGGAGAAAAATGGAGCGCGGCACGAGATTGCGGCGCGTTATGCCATCACGGACGCGAACCGTGTGACGTTCGAGCTGGCGAAGTACGACGCCCGGCGGACGCTGTATATCGATCCGCTGATTTATTCGACGTACCTGGGCGGGAGCGGAGACGACGATGGCGACGGCATCGCCGTGGATGCCGCGGGAAGCGCCTATATCACAGGGCAAACCGCCTCGATCGACTTTCCGACGACGAATTCATGGCAGCCTGCGAATGCGGGCTCCTACGACGCCTTCGTGGTCAAGCTCGACCCGACGGGCTCGACTTTGGTTTACTCCACCTATCTGGGTGGCAGTTCTGTCGATTACGGCTATGGCATTGCGGTGGACAGCGCGGGTAACGCTTACGTCGCCGGTAACACCGCCTCAACCGACTTTCCAACTATGAATCCGTTGCAGGCGGCAATCGGCGGCGGCCTCGACGTCTTCGTAGCCGCGCTCAACCCCTCCGGCTCGGCTTTGATTTACTCGACCTACCTGGGTGGCAGCGGAGACGACCTGGGCTTGGCGATTGCGTTGGACAGCTCGGCTAATGCTTACGTCACGGGTTCGACTCTCTCTACCGATTTCCCGACCAGCAATCCATTGCAGGCAGCCAACGCCGGCAGCAATGACGCTTTTGTGGCCGAGATCACTCCCGATGGTTCAACCCTCGTTTACTCCACCTATCTGGGCGGCAGTGGGCAGGATTATGGCAACGGTATCGCCGTGGACAGCTCGGGCAACGTCTACGTCACCGGTCAAACGTTGTCAGCCGATTTCCCGACAGTCAATCCTTTCCAGTCAACCAATCGCGGTTCTTCGAGCGCCTTTGTATCGAAGATCAGCGCCGGGGGAACGGCATTGGTTTACTCCACGTATCTGGGCGGCAGCGGGTACGATCTGGGCTACGCTATCGCCGTGGACAGCGCAGGCGACGCCTACGCCACGGGCTCCTCCAGTTCCACTAATTTTCCGACGATGAACCCCATACAGCGAGCGAATGGCGGCGACTTCGATGCCTTCGTTACTGAGCTCAACCCGACGGGTTCGGCTCTGGTGTACTCCACCTACCTGGGCGGCAAGTTCGAAGATGATGGCTACGGTATCGCCGTGGATAGCGGCGGCAACGTCTACCTGACGGGCTATACTCTCTCCACTAATTTTCCAATGCAAAACGCCTTTCAGAAACGATTGGCGGGAGCCGGCGACGTCTTCGTATCCAAGCTCACCTCCACCGGGTCGGCCTTGTCTTACTCCAGCTATCTTGGCGGCACCGGCGACGATAGTGGTGCTGGCATCGCCGTGGACAGCGCGGGTTACGCTTACGTCACCGGCAACACCGCATCCAGCAACTTTCCCACCAAGAATCCGGTGCAGCCGACCTACGGCGGCGGCCCGAACGACGCCTTCGTGGCCAAAGTTGATGTGAGGGCCGCGACCACAGCCACGCTCTCGTCTTCCCCGAATCCCTCGATCTACGGGCAGGCGGCGACCTTCACTGCGGTGGTCACTTCCATCGCCGGCGCGCCGCCCGACGGAGAAAGCGTCGCCTTTATGAAGGGTAAGACGGTATTGGGAACGGGGACGTTCAGCGGAGGTTGGGCCAGCCTCTCGATCTCGACGCTGGCCGTGGGTAACGCCTCGATCACGGCGGTGTACAGCGGTGATTCGAACTTCGCTGGCAGCACGTCAAAGGCGCTGACGCAGAAGGTCGGCAAAGCCTCGACCACGACCACATTGACCTCCTCGCAGAATCCGTCGAATGCTGGACAGCCGGTGACTCTTACCGCCAGCGTGGCGCCGCAGTTCACCGGCACGGTGACGGGGTCGGTGACCTTCTACGACGGCACAACGACCTTGAAAATTGTGTCCCTTAGCAATGGGTTGGCAAAATTTACCACTTCCAAGCTGATCTCGGGCATGCACAATATCACGGCGACCTACAACGGCAGCACCAACTTTGGCGTCAGTTCGGCAGTGCTGACTCAGACGGTGAATTAGGGAGGGACGGACGCGAATCGACGGGAATCGGTCGATCGGTTTATCCCCTTGATCACCTTAGACCATTGATCGGCCTATCTCATAGTCAACGCTACCTTTAGGAAATCTCACTCGTGTAGATAGATGCGGCATTCGCTGGGTGCTTTCCGGTCGGCCAATCTACGGACCCCAGCCTTTCTTGCTCACGTTACCGACGACATTGCCCCGGCGAGTTGGGTTCCCGATCTAAACCAAAAACTATGCATCCAACCGTTTATAATGAAGCAACTGGTCCTCGGGGTTCCTTGGGGATAAAGATCAAGAGACTAAAAGAGCGAAGATTAAAACTATGTCGACGAAGTTGAAGGTCACGATTATTTCCAGTTCGCTGGCTATTCTGCTGTTCGCCCTGGTGGGCGGGTTTGTCAACGTTCGCGCTTCTTCGAATGACGGCGCGTATCGGCAGTTGTCGGTGTACAGCGAAGTGCTGTCCCGCATCCGCCTGGAATATGTTGAAGAACCGAATATTGCCGGCGTCACCGAGGGCGCGCTGCACGGTTTGCTGGAGTCGCTCGATGCCAATTCCAGCTACCTGTCGGCGGAGGAGTACAAGCACTATAAGTCGATGAAGATCGATGGCAAGGCGGATATCGGCGCGACCGTTTCCAAGCGTTTTGGATACGCGGCCGTGGTCGCGGTGATTCCGGGAGGGCCGGCGGAAAAGGCCGGGGTGGAGAACTCCGACATCATCGAGTCGATCGAAGGCAAGAGCACGCACGACATGTCTCTGGCTGAGATTCGTGGTCTTTTGTCCGGCGAAGTCGGATCTACGATCACCGTGGCGGTGGTGCGGCCACGGCGAGCGGAGCCGCAGAAGATTGTGATCGCACGCAACGTGGTTGCCATTCCGCCGGTCAGTGAAAAAATGCTTGCGGACAACGTCGGTTACATTCAGGTGGACGCTTTCCCAGAAGGCAAGTCGGAAGAAATCGCCGGCAAGATTCGCGATCTGCAGAGGCAGGGAGCGAGGAAACTTGTGCTCGATCTGCGCAACTCGGCTAGTGGTGAGGAGTCGGAAGGCGTCGTGACCGCAAATCTTTTCCTTGACCATGGCACCATTACCTATCTGCAGGGGCAGAAGTATCCGCGGCAGGCTTTCAATGCCGATCCTGCCAAGGACATCACAAAACTGCCGGTAGCGGTGCTAGTGAATCGGGGCACGGCCGGTCCCGCCGAGATTGTGGCTTCGGCCATCCTGGAAAACGCCCGCGGCGATGTGGTCGGAGACAAGACCTTTGGCGACGGCTCGGTGCAAAAGGTAATTGAGATGCAAGACAAATCCGCGTTGATTCTTTCGGTCGCAAAGTACTACTCGCCCAGCGGAAAAGCGATTCAGGATGCGGCCGTCACACCAAACGTGCTGGCCGCCGACAATACCGAAGACGACGGTGGATTGCCGGACGAAGACCAACCTGCGGCTCCCGACGAGAAAAAAGAAGTGAAGCCGAAAAACCAGCAGGACGACCAACTGAACAAGGCGTTGGAAGTGTTGAAGAACCGGGAATCGAAAGGGTAACAAATCGGGTTTCAAGGTTTCACGGCTTCAGAGTTCGTAATCGCTCGCTTTGGCGGGCGATTTTTATTGCGTGGAAAACTCCAACGTTGGCAGGCAAAAATTTGACCTGCTGTTTGCAAGCCACCGGCAAATTGATCTCCATTTCGCTCTGCATCGCCAGACGGACGGGCTGACTTCTGCGCTAACATTGAAGCTTGGAAACTCTGAAGCCTTGAAACCGTCACCCCAAATCTGCGTCCTCCGATGAAACTCATCTACCAGCATCTTCCGACGATAGAGATTGGCGGACGGAAGCTCGTCGGACGCGTGCTGTTTGGATTGCTGGTCCTGCTGTCTGCCGCAGTGGGCGCGGCCGCTGGTCTCCTTCTCGTCTATACCACGGACCTGCCCCAGGTCGAGGAACTGGAACGCTACCGTCCAAGCTCAGTCACCGAACTCTATGATGGACAGGGCCGCGTCATCGGCACCTTCGCGCTGCAGCGCCGCGTCATCGCTACCTATGACGATTATCCGGAGGTCCTCCGCAACGCGCTGGTCTCAATCGAAGACAAGGATTTTTACCGGCACTCGGGCATCAACATCTGGCGGATCGCGGGCGCGGCCTATCGCGATATTGAATCCGGCGGGAAGGTGCAGGGAGCATCCACTCTGACGATGCAGCTCGCCCGCAATCTGTTTCTTTCTCCCGACCGCTCGTTTTATCGCAAGGTGCAGGAGGCGCTGCTCGCCATTCAGATCGAGCGCCGGTTCACCAAGCCGCAGATCTTCACGCTCTACGCCAACCAGATATTCCTCGGCCATGGCGCTTACGGTTATGAGGCCGCGTCGGAATACTATTTCAGCAAACCGGCAAAGAAACTGACACTGGAGGAAGCCGCGCTGCTGGCGGGACTTCCCAAAGCGCCACAATATTATTCGCCGATCAATCACGCCGAACGCGCCCTTAGGCGGCGCAACCTGGTACTCAATGCCATGCTCGAGGACGGCAAGATCACGGCGGCACAGGCGGCAGAGGCAAGGAGCAAGCCGATCTTGCTTAACCTGCAGAAGGACCCAAACTCGCTGGCTCCCCATTATGTGGAAGAAATCCGGCGCTACCTGGAAGCGAAGTATGGCAGCGATCAGGTTCATGAAGGCGGGCTGCGGGTTTACACCTCGCTCGATATGGATCTGCAGAAGTCGGCGCGGCAAGCGCTGCTCGACGGGCTCGCCGCGTACGAACGCCGGCACGGCTGGCGCGGCGAACTGCTGAATGTCATTACCCAGGGTCAAAAGCTCGACAAGTACGCGGATCCAGATTGGGATGAGGATCCCGAAGTTAACGGATACATGCACGCGCTGGTGACGCAGGTCTCGCCGGGTGCCGCGGAAATCCGCATCGGCCAGCGCACGGCCGCGCTCGCGCCAGCCGATGTGGCTTGGACGACGACGAAGATGAAGACGAAGCTCAAACTTCCTGACATTCTTCGAACGGGCGACGTGGTTTACGTCAAAGTGCTGTCGCTTGATGCGGGCGGCAAAGCGCACGTCAGCCTGGAGCAGGATTCGGGCGCTGAAGGAGCGCTCGTTGCCATTGACAACGCCACCGGTGAGATCAAGGCGATGGTCGGTGGCCGGGACTTCAATCTATCCAAATTCAACCGCGCCACCCAGGCGCTGCGGCAGGTCGGGTCGTCGTTCAAACCGTATGTCTATACCGCCGTGATTGACGCCGGCGGCAGCCCCGATGACACGGTTCTGGACGCTCCGGTTACGTTTCAAACTGTGTCCGGCCCCTATTCTCCGCACAACTACGACAATAAGTTTGAAGGGACCATCACACTGCGGCGCGCCCTGGCGCAGTCCAGGAACATTCCCGCACTCAAGCTGGCCGACCGCGTCGGCATTAAGACCGTGATCGAATACGCGCACCGCTTCGGGATTACCTCCAACATTCCCGCCTATCTTCCGGTGGCGCTCGGGTCGGCGGAAGTCACGCCGATCGAGCAGACCTCCGCCTTCAGCGTGTTTCCGAACGACGGTGTGCGCGTTGCTCCGCGCTACATCACCAAGGTGACGGACTATGAAGGCCGCATTCTGGAGGAAGATTTCTCTGATATCAGGGACGTCGTCAGTTCGCGCACCGCGCGCATCATGACCTCAATGCTGCGGGAAGTAGTTCTGCACGGCACCGCGGCCGCCGCCGCCAAGATGCCCTATCCACTGGCCGGCAAAACGGGAACGACCAACGATTTCACCGACGCCTGGTTTGTCGGTTTTTCTCCGTCACTGACCTGCGGGGTTTGGATCGGGTACGACGAAAAGAAATCGCTGGGTGAAAAAGAAACCGGAGCCCGCGCGGCTCTTCCCATCTGGATGCAGTTTATGAACGTAGCGCTGGCGGGCAAGGATCCCGGGGAATTTCAGCCTGCGCCGGCGCCCATGAACATGGCGGTTGCGCAGAAGAAAGTCGACACTCCCGACATTGCGCCCGGCGACGGTGAATTGCACTAGGGGAGAGCCGGGCGTCTCCGCCCCTCCACCGTTTTTCAGGGGAAACACCTCCGTATCAAGCGGCCCATCCGCACGATTCGATAGAGAGGAAAAAGCGCTTCTGGCAAATGCACCGCGGCAACGTCTCCCACGCCCGGTGTCCACACCAGCCGCCACAAATATCGCCAGCGGTCGCGGCGCCGCTCGCGCAATTTCAGGATCTGCCGGAAGTACTCGGTGGATTCGAAATCGTAGGCCGCGCCGCGAGCCATGCGCTCGGCGAATTCGCGGCCCAGAGCGAGTACGCGAGGATCGGCACCAACCATTTCTTCGGCGGCTATCGGGAGCTCCGCATGAAGCACGTTCTTCACTAGCCAGAAACCAATACCTAAAATGCGACCGATGCCCAGCGCTCGCGCCCGGGAAAATACCAACGAGTAGTCGAAGGTTTGTGTTCGCAAAGTCCCGGCAATATCTGAAAGCCAGATCAGCCGCGTCCACAGGTGCTTGGCGGCGTGCAGACACAGCACCAGCAATAAATCCTCGGGACACAGGCATGGCATTTCGCGACCGCCGACGATCGTGCGGCCGGCGCGCGACAGCATATCCTCAACGCCCAGACCGTTCAAGTAAAGATCGACACCATAGAAATGCGGCAGCAGCGCCCACTGCAATTCAACCAGATACTTTCCCGCCGCGCCGTCAAACGAGCGCTCGTAGCCGATCCGCAGCCATAAGCGCTCGACGGCCGGGGTAAGATCCGCCGCCGGATGGTAGCCGATTTGGGCAAGAGATCCCTTCGCTCGCTCGAAGTCCGCAGGTGCTATGAGGAAATCAAGGTCCGAAAAACTTCGCAGCCCAGGATCGCCGTACAGCGATTGCGCCAGCACTGGCCCTTTGTATGGGAGGGCGCGCAACTGCGTGCGCTCGAAGTGCTGCATGACGCGCGCCAGTTCGGCGGCGAACCACAGGCTACGCCGCAAGTTCTCCTCATAAGCAGATCGCAGCAAACGTTCGGTCTCGGGTGGAAGACCGCGAGCGTGTTCGAGCACATTCCGGGCAGCGAGCGGAAGAACTCCGTGGTACTCCGCCAAGCGAAGGAATCCGCTCCAGTCGACGGAGCAGAGATTCCAGGCCGCGATGCGCTTGGTGCGTTCCGGAGGCAACGCCGCGCCGGCGAGCGCGCATAGAAGATCGAATTCGTCTTCTCTCTGAGGCGCAGTGCTCGAAGCGGCGGACGAAAGCAAGAGCTCGCTCATGGAAGTGGAGTCGGACGAATAGGCAAGCGGCCGCGAACCGGAATCAATAGGATCGCGAATCGCCACTATAATACAGAGTCTTCTGAAGGTGTCCGCATATTCGTTCGCTCTTTCGCCGTTTTCGAGTCATGGACCAAATCGTCTTCGAATCCGTTCGCAAGATATTTCGCCACCGCCCAGCGCTGTTCAATTGGCTGGGCCGGGAGCGGAGCGGCGAAACGATTGCCTTGAAAGACGTTTCCTTTTCGGCAGCAGGCGCCGAGGTCCTGGTACTGCTCGGCCCTAACGGCAGCGGAAAGACCACGGCGCTCAAACTCATCTCGACCATGCTACTTCCCGATGCCGGCGCGGTGCGCGTGGGTGGCTTCGATGCCCGGCGCGATGCGGGCCAAGTCCGGCGGCAGGTCGGCATCGCGGTGGCCACCGAGCGCTCATTTTTCCCGCGGCTCTCGGCTCGCGAGAACCTTGATTTTTTTGCCGCCCTCGACGAAGTCCCCCGCAGCGAGCGCACCCAGAGAATCCAGGAAGTGCTCCGCGATACAGGCCTCGAAGAGCAAGCCGACACGCTGGTCATGAAATTCTCCAGCGGCATGTATCAGCGGCTGGGAATCGCGCGCGCCCTGGTCAAGCGTCCCAGCGTGCTTCTTCTCGACGAACCAACGCGCAGCCTCGACGCCGCCAACACGGCGCACTTCTGGACCACGATTCGCGCTCTGGCGGCCCAACAAACCACGGTTCTGCTCGCCACCCACAACTTTGCGGAAGCGGTCGCCGTGGCGAACCGTCTGCTGCTGCTGCATCGGGGAGAATTGCTGGCGGACCGCCCCGTCGCCGGCGGCGAAAGCGCCGAGGCGCTGCGCTCTTTTTATTTTCAGATGACGGGCGAAATCGACGAGGCGGCGCCCAAGCTCTAGCCCGCGTAAGGAGCCACTGAGGGCTCTACACTCTGCCTAGCAACTCGGTTTTCGGCGCTCCTTTGGGGGGCAGGCGTGAATTATTTGCTCATTTTGCACCCGCCAGGCAGTGCATTGTTCGTACAATTGTTATAGTTGCTGATTCTGCATCTGTATCAAAACTGGGAGCATCCCATCACCAATGCCAACGGACCTCGGACCGATGGATACCAAGCACGACGACCTGCGTAGTCTGCGCATCGATCATTCTTTGCGCGACGGAGGCGGAGAACCGCCGGCATGGTCGCGCCGCATCATTCTGGGCGGGATCGCGGTGGTCGTTCTGCTGGGACTTGCGGCACTCGCGTACCGTGCGCTCGCCTCGGAAACACCGGAAGTAGAAGTTGTCCGCGCAACCGCGGAGGGCAGCGACGTCGCCGGCAGCACCGTGCTTTCAGCCAGCGGATACATCGTCGCGCACCACAAAATCAGCGTGAACTCGAAAGTCACCGGCCGCGTGGCCTGGATCGGCGTGGAAAAAGGCGACAAGGTAAAGGAAGGCCAAGTTCTGGTACGCCTGGAAGACGAGGAATTCCGGGCCCAATACGAGCAAGCTCGCGGCGCGGTGGCGAGCGCCAAGGCGCGGCTGCTCGAAAATGAGAACGGATCGCGGCCGGAAGAGATTCAGCAAGCCGATCATAATCTGTCGGAGGCGCGGGCGACGGCGATGAACGACAAGATCAATCTCGACCGCACCCGCGACCTGTTTGGCCAGGGGGTAATGTCGAGGCAGAATCTGGACGACGCCATGGCCAAGTACGAGGCTTCGCAACAGAGAATGAATTCCCTGGAGCGGGCTTCCAAGTTGATGCAACTCGGTCCGCGCTCGGAAGAAATTGAGCGCGCCAAAGGCGATCTGCTGCAGGCCGAAGGCCAGATGGCGTATGCCAAGTCTCAGCTCGATGCCACCGTGATTCGTGCGCCCGTGAGCGGCACGATCCTGGAACGCACCGCGGAAAAAGGCGAACTGGTGACCGCGCAATTCGCCAGCGGAGCCGAGGGTGGCCCGCGCGGGTCAGTGGTCGCGCTGGCGGATCTGAACGACATACAAGTCGAACTCGATATCGCGCAGGATGATTTTGCCAAACTATCTCCGAAGCAGGAAGGCATCGTCACCCTGGATGCGTTCAAGGACCGCTCCTACAGAGGCGAGATCGCCGAAATGTCGCCGGAGGCCAACCGGCAAAAAGCGACCGTTCAGGTCAAGGTGCAGATCCTGCAACCCGATTCCTACCTTCGCCCGGAAATGAACGCCACCGTGCAGTTCAAGGCGAAGGCCAACGAAGATAAGAATGCCGGCACGAAGCCAGCCTATGTTTTTGTTCCCACCGCCGCGTTGCGCGACAAAGATGGGGCGAAATTTGTGTTGCTCGCGTTCAAAGGCAAAGCCCTGCGCCGCGATGTTCATGTGCAGGGCCAGCGGTCCGGAGGCTATCTGGTGGACTCGCTGGTGGGAGGCGAAAGTGTCATCACGGCAGGGCCCGCGGATTTGCAGGACGGGCAAAAGATTCGCATCAAGGGGCAATCATGAACGCACTTACCGCGACCACACCAACGACACAACCAGCCGCAGGCAGCAAGGTTGTCCAGGCCCGTGGCGTGAACAAGATTTTCAAGCGCGACGCTTTTCAGGTGATTGCCCTCGACAATGTCTCCATCGACATTGCCGGCGGCGAGTTTCTGGCGCTGATGGGGCCTTCAGGATCGGGCAAGACAACTCTGCTGAACATGATCGCGGCCATTGATCGTCCCAGTTCCGGCGAACTGCTGGTGATGGGCGAGAATGTCTTTCGTCTGAACGATGGGCAGTCCGCAAAATGGCGCAATACTCACGTCGGATATGTATTTCAGACTTTCAATCTGATCCCGGTGCTGACCGCATTTGAGAATGTCGAGTTGCCCCTGCTGCTGACCAAAATGACGTCGCAACAACGACGCGATCACGTGATGACGGCGCTCAAGCTGGTGGGACTTGAAGACCGCGTCCATCACCTGCCCAAGCAGCTCTCGGGCGGGCAGGAGCAGCGGGTGGCCATCGCGCGCGCCATCGTCAGCGATCCCACGCTGATTCTGGCCGACGAGCCAACCGGAGACCTGGACAGTAATTCGGCGACGGAAATTCTTGAGATCTTGAAGCGATTGAATGAAAGCTTCAACAAGACGATTGTGATGGTGACCCACGATCCGCACGCCGCCCAATATGCGCATGTAACGCGGCATCTGGAAAAAGGAAGGCTGCTGCCCGCTTAGTCTGGGTGGAGACGGGGCTTGCCGCGTCTGGCAGTGTAGAGGAACATTCGTCGCGCAGGTCCCGGGCGGCGTCGCTTTCAGTCGCGATCAGGCGGTTCTTCGGGAAGCGAGCGCGTCACCGGACGGCTCGCGGTCGCTGATCCACTCCCACGCCCGGCGGCCGCGATCATTGCTCAGGCTGCGCGCCTCGCCATAATCCACTAACCTGTTCAAAACGGTCGTAACCGAAGCCAGGGGATCCTTGTGCCTGGCCAGGATTGCGGGAGCATATCGTTCCAGTTCCGCACAAACTTCGCGCGCTCCCAGGGGACGCCGCACTTCCATCAGGACCCTCCGGCAAGCCTTGGTGAAACCAGGCTGCCTCCCATTGGGCTTGCGGTCGATCAGATCCAGCAAGTCGTCGCCAAGCACCTGATCGCCGAAAATATTCGCCAATCCCGCGATAGTCTGCTTCACCGTGCCAATGCGCTTCATGATCTCAGCGCGCTGCTGCATGAGTTGGAGGAGTTCTTCGTGCGCCGCCTTCACCACCTGCTGCGCGGAAATGCTATTGGCTTGCGCCATCGCCGGCAGATCGAGCCCGTGCATGCCATTGCCACTATTTCTCCCAACTTCCATGAACCCCTCCTCCGCTAGTCAGAGATGAGTCAGACAATGACCACCCCGCGGCTCTTGTCTTCCAATACGGAAAACCAGCCTTAGAAGTTCCGTTTAGAGTTGGACTCGTTTGCCGAAGAAAGGTTATCGGAGAAAAGGGTTGGTTCGTGCGGCGCGGGCGCCCCCGCCCGCGTGGGGCCGAAGCACGTTCCGGGAACGCCGGTCGAGCACCACGCCAAGAGCGAACGGGACCGTCGATTACATACGGAGGCGCTGCCCTCTAGCCCATGACGGTGGTGTGCTCGGGCCGGATCTTGTAAAGCACGCGAACTTCTCCCGGCTTGGCGTAGGGATACTTGTCGACTCCCAAGTACTTCTTCGCCATCTTGTCGATGTGTTGATCGGCGCCCTCTTCGGTAATCTCAACGACGGTGCCGCGGATTTCCAGATAGCGATAGGGATTGTCGGGATCGACAATGGCCAGCGCGACCCGCGGATCGCGGCGCACGTTGCGATCTTTCTGGCGCCCGCGCGCCGAGTTGAAGATCACGTGCTGGCCGTCGAAGTCGCACCAGACAGGCGTGACCTGTGGCCGTCCGTCGGGCATCAAGGTACCAAGACTCGCGAAAGCGCGTTTATGGAAAAGATCGACGTATTTTTCAGGAATCGCGTTGGACATCGCTGGCTCTCTCCTGTATTGATTTGTTGCCGCCCCGATTATAGATGCCGGAAGTGAGATGATGGCGCGTGGCGCATCTATTTTCTTTCGTGTGGCCGAGTCCTCGTAAACTACTTATCTTTTTTGGAGAGTTCGACTTTATGGTCCTGACATCACTTCCGATCGAGAAATCGGCGCGATTGTTCCACGTGTGGTTGCTCTGTTTATTCTTCCTCGCGAGCCCTGTTCCAGCCCAGCAAGCCGCGCCTCCGCCAACCGTCGTCTTCATGACCGATTTCGGCGTCGTCGACGACTCAGTGGCCCTCTGCAAGGGCGTCATGTACGGCATCGCGCCCAACCTGCGCATCGTCGATCTCACGCATCAGGTCAATGCTTTTTCCATTGGAGACGGCGCCCGCTTCCTGTTCGGCACAACGCCCTACTTCCCGCCTGGAACAGTGTTCGTGACGGTCATCGATCCCGGTGTGGGCAGTTCGCGCAAGGCGGTAGTCGTGAAATCGAAACGCGGGCAGTTCTTTGTGCTGCCTGACAACGGCCTGATGACCATGGTGGAAGATCGCGACGGCATCGAAAGCATTCGCGAGGTCACCAATCCCGATTGGATGGTGGGCGCCAAAATCTCCTCTACCTTCCATGGCCGGGATATTTTCTCTCCTGTGGGCGCGCACATCGCGCGTGGCGACGACTGGACCGAGGTCGGCCCCCTGGTCAAGACATTGGTCCGCCTCGATCTGAAACCCGCAAGCGTGGACGACAAGGGTCTGACCGGAGAGGTAATCGCACTGGATGGACCGTTCGGGAACCTGGTAACGAACATCAGTGCCGAAGACTTTCAGAAACTCGGCTATCAGCACGGCGATACGCTGAAAGTCATCATCGCAGGGCGGGAAGTCGAGATGCCGTTCGTCAGGACCTTCAGCGACGTTCCACTGAAAGAGCCATTGTTGTTCATCGATTCGCGCGGACGAGCCAGCTTTGCCCTCAACCAGTCAAGCTTCGCGGCCGCATACCACATAGACCCGCCACAACCAGTGTTCATTCCGCGCAAGGCGCGATGAGGCGGTGACGGCCGTCAACGGTTTTGAAGGAACGCCGCCGGTTGTAAAGCGATCCACGGTTACGACGCCGCTTCAGTCCTGGGTGAACGCCAGCGCCAGCAGCGTCTTCTGCTCCACCTCGTGCGCTTTCGCCGAACCGGTGGCCGGACTTGCGCTCCCGGAACGTTTTACCGAAAACACGGGGCGGTCATCCACGATGTGCTTGAGGCGCGGCAGCATGTAGGAAAGCGCGCCCATGTTGGCCGGCTCTTCCTGCACCCATACGATATCTCGCGCTGTCTTGTGCCGTTCCAGTTCCGCCGTAAGTTCCGCTTCTGGAAATGGATACATCTGCTCGAGGAAGACAATCGCGACGCTCAAGTCTCCGCGCTTCTGCCTTTCCGTGCGCAGTTCGTGTCCGATTTTCCCGGTGCAAAGCAGAATGCGTTTCGCGTGCTGCGCTTCCGCGTCCGGAATCACCGGCAGAAATTTCTGATGCGTCAAATCCTCCAGCGGAGACAGGGCATCCGGATGCCGCAACATGCTCTTCGGGGTGAAAACAATCAGCGGCTTTCGCCACTTGCGCAGCGCCTGGCGACGCAGCAAATGGAAGTATTGCCCGGCATTTGAAGGCTGGCAAATCTGGATATTGTCGCGCGCGGCCAGTTGCAAAAATCGCTCGACGCGCGCGCTGGAATGTTCCGGCCCCTGTCCTTCGTAGCCGTGAGGCAGCAGCAGCACGAGTCCTGACAGCAGATTCCACTTGTCTTCGCCCGCGCACACAAACTGGTCGATGACCGCCTGCGCCACGTTGGCGAAATCGCCGAACTGCGCTTCCCAAAGAACCAGTGCTTCGGGATAATCGCGGCTGTACCCGTATTCAAATCCCATCACGCCCGCTTCCGACAAGGTCGAGTTGTAGATGTCGCACGCGGCTTGTCCCGGCGCAATGTGTTGCAGCGGAACGTATTCGGTCTCGTCCTCGGTGTCGATCAGAACCGAGTGCCGCTGGTTGAAGGTCGCGCGTCGCGAATCCTGCCCGCTGAGGCGCACCGGAATCCCCTGCTTCCCCAGATTAGGTTTGACCAGGCTCGCGAAGGCCAGCGCCTCAGCCATGCCGTAGTCGACCGGCTTCTTGCCCGTCCCCATTTCCCGCCGCTGCTCCAGCAACTTCTTCACCTTGGGATGGATGTGGAAACCCTCGGGATAGGTGGTCAACCGTTCGGTCAGTTGCTCCAACTCCTCGCGCTCAATGCCGGTGGGCTGCTCGTATGCTGGCTTATACCGCCCCCCGAAATAATCGTCCCAGTAATTTGGCAGATCGCGCATCAGCGGTTTCTTGGTGAACTGCGTTGCGCTCTTCTGCGCCGCCTCGTACTCGCTCTTGACCGCCCTGGCCCGCTCGGTGATATTGTCATTCTCCAGGCCAAGGTGCCTAGCATAAATCTGATACAACGGCGGATGCTCCTTGATCGCTTTATACATCAACGGCTGGGTCACCGTGGGATCATCCACCTCGCTATGGCCGTGGCGGCGGTAGCCGATCAGGTCCACGATCACATCCGTGCCGAATCTGTAACGGTACTCGGTGGCGATGCGCGCGATTCGCATCACCGCATCCACGTCTTCGCCGTTCACGTGAAAAATCGGAATCGCCTGCCGCCGTCCAAGTTGCGCGGAGAAGCGCGAGGAATGTTCGTCGCGGGCATTGGTGGTGAAGCCGATCAGGTTGTTGACGATTACATGGATCGTCCCACCCACCGTGTAGCCGGCCAGATCGGCAAAATTCATCGTCTCCGCGGTGATGCCTTGCCCGGCGAACGCGGCGTCGCCGTGCACCAGCACGGGCAAATACATAGCCTTGCCGCCTTCACCGGCGCGATCCTGCTTGGCGCGCGTACGCCCAATGGTCACTGGATCCACCGCTTCCAGGTGGCTGGGATTGGACGCCAGGTGGATGTGAATTTTCTTCCCGCTCTTGGTGACATACTCGCCAGTTGCGCCCATGTGATACTTGACGTCGCCCGAGCCCAACACGCTGCGCGGATCGACATCCTCAAATTCCGCGAACACCTGCTCGGCCGGACGATTGGCCACGTGGATGACGACGTTCAACCGTCCGCGATGGCTCATGCCCATCACCAGTTCCACCGCGCCGCGCTCGCCGGCCACGTCCAGAACCTGATCGACCGCCGGTAGCAATGACGTGCTGCCTTCAAGCGAGAACCGTTTGTTACCGAGATAACGCTGCTGCAGCGTCTGTTCAAACAGGTCGGCGCGCACGAGCAGATCCAACGCGCGTTCCCGGTCAATGTCGACTGCAGGCGGTTCCGCCTCGATCTGTTCCTGAATCCAGCGCCGCCGTTCGGGGTCGGCGATATGCATGAACTCCACGCCTACGCTTCCACAATAGATGCGGCGGGCCTCCCGCGCCCATTCATTATCATTGTCGATCTGCAGGTCGGGATGGGGTTGCGGAGGCAACAGGCCGAGCGGGTTCAGTTCGGCCTCCAGATATCCAAATTGGCGGAACCGGCCAAACACGCGTTCCCGTTCGTTGTTTTCAATGATGGCAGGGGTCTTGCCCTTGCTGGTAGGTCGAGTTGAGGTAGGCATATAAGTCTTCTATAGAATAACGGATGACTCGGCAGGTGTGGCCGATTCAGCCGGAAGAAATGGAGCACACCCCCGCACTACACTGTTACTGGAGGAAGAACATGACCCTTCGTCCCGACGCGGCCAAGCCGGGAACCCCTGTTATTCTCGGCATTCCCTTCGACGCAAATTCTTCCTGGCTGCGCGGCGCGGCCGGAGCGCCGCCTATCATCCGCGTGGCCCTCAATTCCATTTCGTCGAATCTATGGACAGAAACCGGCGTTGACCTGAGCCCTCGTGGTACGTACTGCGATGCCGGCGATTTGAAATTCACTTTCGATGAGCCGTTCGCTGCTATCGAAAGCAAAATCGGCGAACTGCTGGACCATAATCTGCGCCCGGTCTCCCTGGGTGGCGACCACTCGATCACGCTGCCCATCGTCCGGGCCTTCGGCCAGCGCATTCCCGGACTGACCATCCTTCACTTCGATGCGCACCCCGATCTCTACGACGAACTGGAGGGCAACCGGCTGTCGCATGCTTGCCCATTTGCCCGCATCATGGAAGAGGGCGCAGCCAAGCGTTTGATCCAGATCGGTATTCGGACGATGACGGGGCATCAACGCGAGCAGGCGCAGAAATTCGGCGTCGAGGTCATCGAAATGCGCCACTTGCCCGCACTCGACCGACTGAAGGTCGATGGCCCCATCTACATATCCTTCGATATGGATGCGCTCGATCCCGCGTTTGCCCCTGGCATTTCGCATCGAGAGCCGGGAGGCATGTCGGTAAGGGAAGCGATCGCGCACCTGCACGCCATCACCGGGAAGATCGCGGGCGCCGACATCGTGGAGTTCAATCCCGCGCAGGACAACACGCAAATCACCGCCACCGTTGCCGCCAAGCTGCTCAAAGAGATACTGGGCAAGATGATTTTGAACTAGAATACGGAGGTTCGGAAAAAGCCGGAGGGCCCCCATGGCCAGCGGGATGATTGATGTGTCCAGTCGCTACTCCGTGCCCGAAACTCTGGCGCGGCTCCAGTCGATCCTGAAAGAAAAGGGCATCACGGTCTTTGCCCTGATTGACCACAGCGGCGAAGCGGAGAAAGCCGGCCTCAAAATGCGCCCGACGCAGTTGCTGATCTTCGGCAGTCCGAAGGGCGGCACGCCTTTGATGGCCGCCGCCCCCCGGCTGGCCATTGACCTTCCATTAAAGGCGCTGGCCTGGCAGGACGAGCAGGGCCAAGTCTGGCTTTCCTACAACTCGCCGGAGTACCTGCAGCAGCGGCACGGTTTCCCCGTTGATCTGCTGAAGAACATCGCCGGAATTGCTGTGCTGATTCAAAAGGCCGTGGAATAATGGCGGGCTCGAAGGCTTGCCGGCTTAACCATGCCTGAGAATCCTAACCCCAATCGCGCGCGCGATCACCTGGCCAACGAACGCACCTTTCTTGCCTGGGTACGGACCGGCGTTGCGACCATCGTGTTCGGATTCGCCATTGGACGCTTCTCGATCGCGCTGCGCGAATTCATGAAAATGCAGGGATACAACTCCTCGACCCCCGGCCTGACAACGTGGCTTGGCATTATTTCAACCGTTGGTGGGGTTGTGCTGATTCTTGCCGGCCTCAGGCGCTACCGGATGACCAAGCTGCAACTCGATTCGAACACCTTCGAGCCCGCCGGATTCGTCATCGACCTCGTGTCCTACTTGCTGGGACTTTTCGGATTGGTGCTGGCGGGCTATCTTGCCTACATTGCGATCCTTAACAAGTGATCGCCTGAACGATCGGCGTCGATCAGGTAGAGTGTCTATCAGGTGGACTTTCCATCCAATGACCCATGGCGAATGAAAACGAGAAAGAAGCGGCAGGCCGCGCCGCTGCGAAGCTGGTGAATGACGGCGATGTGGTCGGCTTAGGCACGGGTTCAACCGCCTACTTCACGGTGCTCGCGCTTGGCGAGCGCGTGAAAGCGGGATTGAAAATCCTCGGAATTCCAACTTCCGTGCAAACCGCCGATTTGGCGCGGGCAGCCGGCATTCCGCTGACCACGCTCGACGAGCATCCGGAAATTGATATCACTATCGACGGTGCCGACGAGTTCGATGCGCAGTTGCGGCTGATTAAAGGCGGTGGCGGCGCGTTGCTGCGCGAAAAAGTCGTCGCCTCCGCATCCAAAAAGATGGTCGTAATCGCCGATTCGGCAAAGTTCGTTCCGGTGCTCGGCAAATTTCCGCTGCCCGTGGAAGTGATTGCGTTTGCGCGGGCTGTAGTGGAGAACAAGATTGTGGCGCTTGGCGGATCACCGAAATTGCGCACGAAGCCCGACGGCAGTCTTTACATCACCGACAACGGCAATCAGATTCTCGATTGCAGCTTCGGAAAGATTGCAGACCCCCCGGCGCTGGCGCTGGCGCTGAGCACTACCCCGGGAATTGTCGAACATGGTCTGTTCATAGGGCTGGCGAGTGTGGCGCTGGTAGGACGCGGAGACCACGTCGAAGAACTGCGGCCGGTGCGGTCGTGAGATGTGCAGCCCTTCGTATAGCTCAACCCACAATCTCACTCAGCGTCGCGAGCAACCCTTCCACTTCCTCCATCGTGTTGTAGTGCACGAGCCCTATGCGCAGGAAACCTCCCAGGCGCTCGACATCCAACTGCTCGGTGAGGTTCAGGGCATAGTAATTTCCATCCCAGGTGAAGAAGCCGCGCTCGCCGAGCTTTGTCGCCAGCTCGAGAGGGGTGTGGCCATCGATTCGGACCGCGAACGTCGCGCATCGCTCCTGGAAACATCGTGGGTCTTTGATGCCGTACAATTTCAATCCCGGAATCGCGAGCAGGCCGGCGATCATCTTCTCCAACATTTTTCGCTCGTGCTGATGAATCGCATCGTGCGCGGCCAGGATCGCAGCGCGACGCGTGGTGACCGCGGGCCTCGCGCGGCGGCCCAGTTCTTCCCAGTAATCGACGCAGGCTTTGATTCCCGCGATACATTCGTGGTTCAACGTTCCCCATTCCCAGCGGTTCGGAATGTTGTCGGTGTTGGGCCGGACTTTATACGGGCGCAGCGTTTTCAAGTGCTCGCGCTTGCCATAGAGAACTCCCATGTGGGGACCGAAGAATTTGTACGTGGAGCAGACCAGGAAATCGCAGTCGAGCGCGCGCACGTCAATCGGCCCGTGAGGAGCGTAGTGGACGGCGTCGACGTAACTCAGCGCGCCTGCTTGCCGCGCCAGTCGCCCCACTTCGGCGACATTCTGGATCGTGCCCACCGCGTTCGACGCGTAACCGACGGCCACCAGCCGCGTCCGGCTCCCGACTTTCGCCGCCAGGTCTTGCATGTCGAGCGTGCAGTCGTCTTCTTTGAATTTCGCGGCGCGGATGACCACACCTTTTTCTTCCAGCGTTTTCCACGGCGAGAAGTTCGCGTCGTGGTCGAGCAGCGTGAGCACGATCTCATCGCCAGGCTCGAGTTCGCGCCCGATTGCGCGGCTTAACGCGTAAGTCAGAGACGTCATGTTCGCCCCGAAGACGATTTCATCCGCGTCGCAATTCAGAAAATCGCCCATCGCCAACCGCGCCCCCGCGATCATGAGGTCGGTGTTGCGGCTGGTCTGGTAGGCTCCGCCAGTGTTGGCGTTGTTGCGCGTCAGATAATCTGCGATGGCATCAATCACCCGCTGCGGCACTTGTGTGCCGCCCGGGCCGTCCAGAAAGACTGCGGGATAGCCATTGATTGTTTGCGCGAGCGCCGGGAACTGTGAGCGAACCCAGGTGAGGTCGAGCGCGGTGGATGCAGAAGCTGAAGCCGGTTCAGCGATGGGCATAACGGACATTCTAACGGAAGGCTACACGCGCCTCGCGTAGCGTGTACGTGAACAGTGGTCAGCGGTATTCGCGGCGCGGCCCCTAAAGGGGTAGCTGATGCCAAGGAATTTACGGTATCGCTAAAGCGATACCCCGATACGAAGCCGGAGGTCTTCAGTAACACGAAAACGGAGTTTTCCGCGAGCTGCGAAAGGCGCTGCAGCGGTGCGCTTCAGGCAGCGCGTTCGGGAGGATTCGGTTGCCTGATTCTTCCCTTGTTGGCCGCGTCCAGCCGGATGCGCGTCACTCGCGAAGTTTCCTGGACCAGATTACCGGTGGCTCCAGTGCCGTCTCCTGCCATTACAGAACCTGCGGCTAGAGCGAAGCGCAAGGCGTCCGCCTGATCCTCAAAATACAAAATGACTTGTCCCGACATAGGTGCCTCTCCCTGGATCTGACTTTCCAGCGGTGCTGGAGCAGGCGCAACTGGCAAAGATCGAATTACGACGCAGGTGGCGCTATCGACGAGTGTGGACGAGAACCCCAGTTCAACTTCTCACGATTGTCGGAGAATGGCTGTGGCAGTGATAGTGCTTTTGTTGGTTCTCCTCGGCCTGCGCTATGATTTGACGATTCCGGAGGTAACAGAATGCTGCCACCTGCACTGATTTTGAGTTTCTTGATCTTGTGGACGTCTCCAACGCCGTCGGCGGGCCTGCCCGAGCAATCTGCCACTGCTGCAAAGACATCCAGTCTTGCGGCCGACCCGTTCGCGCCGCTGCGTCTCTACGAAGGGAAGTGGGATCTGGCGCCCGCGAGCGGCGACAAGGCCACCGGGACGGTTCACATTGAGAACCATTGTGCGAAGGTGGGCGAGTTTTCCGCGTGCAATCAATTCGTCAATGGCAAGAACATGGCGCTGGTGATCTTCTTGCCGTTGCATTCCCTGGAAAATGGCGGTTATGCCTACCACAATCAGGCGCTGGGCGTGGAAGGAGGCGGCTCCGGAAGTTGGGGCAGCCTCGAAATTGTGGGCGATCGCTGGGTCTATTCCAGCGATGAAACCGACGGCGGGAAGAAGATCTACCATCGCACCATCAACGTATTTTCCGGCTCCGATAAGATTCACTTTGAAGTGCAGCGGTCCGAAGATGGAGTGAACTGGACAACGAAAATGAGCGGGGACGAGGTCCGGGCGAAGTGACGCGTTCCTAAGTGATTGTTGGATAACAGCTTACGAAGAAAGCATTGTTGGCCACGCGATCAGACTGCACCCCTAAGGCCATGCTCCAGAGGGTGTCCGGCTCATCACTTTTCGCACGCCGTATTTCCCTGGATGATCATCTAACGGTAGAATCGTCTAAGAGCAAGACTTTCGAAGGAACGTGGGGATAGGGTGCTAAGGGCATTAGCAAATCGGGGCAGATTGGTCCGAGCGGTGTGCGTGCTCTCGGTTGCCCTGGTGTGCGTGATGGGGACGGTGCAAGCCACCCACTCGCATCCCGAGAACTCGACCACCTCCCATCACACCTGCTCAATTTGCGCCACGGCCCACGTCGGGCTCAATACTCAGACCGTTGTATCCGCGCCGGTTTTGGCTACAGCGGCGCTCGCGACTTCGGTGGCAGAAGCCTTCGCGATTTTCCGTCCCGCCACCACGCAGTTCATCCGCCCTCCACCTGCGATCTGATTCCGCGCCCAATCCGGTAAGTATTTCCAAAGGACCGCGATCTTTCGATTCGTGATCAGACTTCGATCTGTGATCGGACTCGCGCGCGAGAACCCATTATTGGAGGCATCATGCATCTGTCTTATAAGAGCAGGCTAGCTGCTGCCATGGCTATTGCTGTGGTGATAAGTGTTGAGATTGCGAATGCGCAGTCAGGCGGAAGTTCGATCAGCGGCACCGTGCTGGACCCTTCGGGAGCGGTGGTGGCGAATGCAAGCGTTGAGATTCACAACGCGGTGAGCGGCTATGACCGAACGACCACAACCGACAGTAAGGGAAATTTCAGTTTTCCGAACGTGCCGTTTAATCCATATCACATGACGGTGACTGCCCAAGGGTTCGCTCAAGGCGCGCAGGACGTGGAAATACGGTCGGCGCTGGGTGTAAATGTGAAGGTCAGTTTGGAGGTGGCCACCAGCAACGACACGGTCACAGTTGAAGCTGGCGCCGATTTGGTGGAAAACGATCCGACGGCCCACACCGACGTCGATCGCGCATTGTTTGATAAGCTCCCGCTGGAAAGCCAGTCGTCGCAGTTGAGCGCGATGGTCACGCAGGCGACTCCCGGCGTTGCGGCGGATTCGAACGGCCTTTTCCATGGCCTCGGCGATCACGCCGAGAACTCGTTTTCGCTGGACGGCCAGCCGATTACCGATCAGCAGAGCAAGGTTTTTTCCAACCAGCTTCCTCTCGACTCGGTCCAATCTCTGGAGGTGATCGCTGGCGCTCCACCCGCGGAGTACGGGGGCAAGACCAGCTTGATCATCAACGTCACGACGCAGTCCGGCCAGGGCCAGACCACGCCGCATGGCGCGGTAACGGCGTCCTATGGCAGCTTTGGCTCATCCAGCGTCGGATTCAACATCGCCTATGGCGGCCAAAGGTGGGGGAACTTTATCTCCGTGAACGGACTCAACACCGGCCGGTTTCTTGACCCGCCCGAGTTCGCGGTAATGCATGACAAAGGGAACGAGGAAAACCTGTTCGATCGAGTTGACTACAAGCTTTCGACCGCAGACTCGCTGCAGTTGAACTTTGGCTACTCGCGATCCTGGTTTCAGAACCCCAATTCGTTCGACCAGCAATTCCATATCGTCAACGGCGTACAACTTACCGACCCGGTGACCGGCCTTCCTCTGGGGCCAGCGGACCAAGTTTCGCAAATCACAACCTTTAACATCGCGCCGACCTGGACGCGCGTAATCGACACGAACACGGTGTTTACGTTGGGCGGCTATGTACGACGCGATCAGTACAACTATTACCCCAGCGCCAACCCGTTTGACGACCTTTCGCCGGATTTGCAGGGGCAGACCGTCGTTCAGAATCGGAAGCTCACGAATGCGGGCCTGCGGTCTAACGTGGCGTACGTGAAGGGGATCCACAACGTAAAGGTGGGAGTCACGTATGGACAGACGTTCCTCACGGAAAATGACGGAATTGGCATCGTCGATCCGACGCTGGTCCCGGGAATCGCTCCTTCCTGCTTGGATCCGGTGACTCGTCAGCCTGTTCCCGGCACGCCGTGCGCGATTCTCGCGCCTTACGATTTGACGGGTGGCGGAGGTCTGTACGCCAGAGGAGGTCTCTTCTCCTTCCACGGCTACACGGACGTGAAGGAGTTGGCGCTGTACGCTCAAGACTCGATCAACGCGGGAAACTGGTCCTTCAACCTGGGCTTGCGCGGCGATTTCTACAACGGGATCTCGCACGCCCGGCAAGCGGAGCCCCGCGTTGGTACTGCTTATAACATCAAGCGCAGCAATACCGTGTTGCGAGTTTCCTACGCGCGAACTCTGGAGAGTCCATTCAACGAGAACCTGGTGATTGCCAGCACGGGGTGCAGTATCCCGTTCCTGGCCACGCTGGTTCCGCCGCCCGGTGTCCCCTGCAACGCCGGCCCGGTCACTCCGGGCTTCAGGAATGAATTCCACGCCGGCCTGCAACAGGCGCTTGGACGGTATCTGGTCGTGAGCGGCGATTACATTTGGAAGTACACGCACAATGGCTACGACTTCGGTACCGTCGGGAGCACACCCATCACCTTCCCGATCGAGTGGCACAACGCGAAGATTCCGGGATATGCGATCCGGGTGAGCGTGCCGAACTACCGTGGGTTCTCAGCGCAAGTGGTAATGTCGAGCGTGGCCGCTCGCTTCTTCCTGCCGCAAGTCGCGGGGCTGCCCATCGTTCCTCCGGCGACCGGCGTGTTCCGCATTGACCACGACGAAAGATTCAACGAGACGACCCACCTCCAGTACCAGCCGTGGAAAACTGGGCCGTGGATTGGGTTTAACTGGCGCTATGACAGCGGACTGGTGGCCGGTGCGACACCTTGTTACAACCCGCTGACCGCAACGTGCGCGGGATCGTCGATGCTGCTCAACGGCCAACCAGCGATCAGTCTAATTAACACCATATCGGGCGCGTCCCTGACTGCCGACCAGGAATTTCAGGCCGGGTTCACATGCAACGGCGTGCATGCAACCATCACGCAAGCGCTGCCAAGCCCGTGTCTTGCGTCACAGTTTGGATCGACACTGATCAGCGTTCCCGCGCCGAACACGGAAAACGACGATCACAATCCGCAGCGCATCCAGTCGCGGAGTCTGTTCGATCTCTCGGTGGGCGACGACAACCTCTTCCATAAGGAAAAGTACAAGTGGAGTGTGCAATTGACCGCCATCAACCTGGCCAACAAAACGGCGCTGTATAACTTTCTTTCGACCTTCAGCGGGACGCACTACGTGACGCCGCGGGCGCTGACGGCTGAGATCGGGTTCCATTTCTGACGGATGTCCTTCCCGGGGTGAGGGCGGTGCGGTCGAGCCGTACTGCCTTCGATGCGAACTCACTCTGAACGGGGCCGCGCCGCTACTGCAGCTTCGCGTATTCAGCCCTGGCCTCGTGGAGAAGCGGGACGTCCGGGTCGGCGTCTTTCCAGGCGGCGAAGAAGTTTTGGTAGGCAATGCGAGCTTGAGGAATGTTCCCCTGCTTCTGAAACAGTCTGCCCAACTGTAGCTGAGCGAGAGGGAATAATATGTCGGGCCCATTGTGGGACTTGAAGTCCAGAGCCTTCTGGAGATCCTGTTGGGCCTCGGGGTAACGACCGGCCTGCTCGTAGGCCAAGCCCCGCGCGTAGAGCACACCGGCGTCCGCGCGCGCGTAGAGCGCGGCGGTATTCAGGAAGTCAATGGCCTTGGCCGAGTCGGCCTTGGCAGGACTTGCTGGAAGCAAGGCGGTGATGGCGCGAATTACGGGGACGGTCGCATTGATCGCGAGGGTGTCGTTGGGATGGGTGCGCTGAATCTCGTCGGCCAGCGCGATGGCTTTCTGGTCCTGGCGCAGAATAGCAAACGTTGTGGCGACATTCCCCATCACCGGAAGCGTTCGGGACAGGCGAAGCGCTTCCGTGGCGCCCTCGATGGCTTGGGCATGATTGCCGGCCAGGGCCTCAGCGCTGGCAATTTGCGCCTCAACATCGGCTCGGCCTTGCAAATGCAGCCGATCGTATGCCTCTTCGGCCTGGCGCGCGTAATCCCGCGCCTGGCGCATTTGTCCGCGGGCCGCAGCCAGGCCTGACCGGAAGCGAAGAGCTCCCAAAGCGCCATCGGGCTCCTCGGAAGCGATCTGCAACTCCTTGTCGATGTCGGCGTCTCTGCCTTCGCACCAG